>Ga0155098_101_pt1 | contig 112878 bp, 105 predicted proteins | sample RifCSPhighO2_01_FD_106066 | JGI IMG/M metagenome (GOLD analysis project Ga0155098, IMG submission 106066) | Candidatus Moranbacteria bacterium RIFCSPHIGHO2_01_FULL_55_24
AGCGCTGATCAGGAAGAAGTCTTCGTCATCGGCGGCGGAAGCATCTATGCGCAGATGCTGCCCTCGGCAGACCGGCTGTACCTTACTCTGGTCGAAGGGGACTATGAGGCAGACACCTTTTTTCCGGAGTATCCGCTGTTCACCCAGGTGGTAAGCGAGGAACCGGGCGAGGAGAACGGCTATCGATACGCTTTCACGGTTTTGGAAAAAGAATAACGCATGACGCTATGGCAAGGAAAATCATCGCACTGACAGGGGAGATGGGATCGGGGAAGGACACGGTCGCGAAATACCTGCGGGAAAAATACGGGGCGCAAAGTTTCCGCTTTTCCGATGTCCTGCGGACCCTCCTTCGCGAACTGGAGCTGCCTATCACGCGTGAGAATCTCACCGGACTTTCGCAAGCGCTCCGCGCCCTTTATGGAGAAAACGTGCTTGCCCTAAGCATCGCCAGAAAGGCTTCCGTACTTCCGGCAGATACGCTTCTCGTGATCGACGGCATCCGCCGCGAGTCCGATCTCCTGCCGTTCCGTGAGCAAGGCGAAATCATGTTGATTTATATCGATGCGCCGCTTGAGACGCGCTTCGAGCGCATCCAGAAGCGCATGCAGAATGAAGACGAGGCGGAGAAGACATTGGAGGAGTTCAAGGGTGATCACGAGCTCGAGACCGAAATCCAAGTGCCGCTCTTGCGGGAGAAAGCGACTGCCGTTATCGATAACTCCGGCACTTTGGAAGAACTGTTCGCCCAGGTGGAGGAATACTTGGAAAAACTCGCGGTGAAACAAGCTCTATGAGGGGAAAGATGATAGCGGTGTACGGCATCAACGGCATCGGAAAGACAACCCAGGCGGAGCGTTTGGTAGAGTACTTGGTTTCCCAGGGGAAGCAGGCGAGCCGGCTCAAGTATCCGGTGTATGACCTGGAGCCGGAAGGACCGTTCATCTATAAATACCTGCGGGATCCGGAGTTCCGGGCTGCACACGAGCTTTCGACCGAAGACTTCCAGATGAAGTACGCCGAAAACCGGCGGCGCTACGAGGCCGAGCTTCTCGCCCGTCTGGAAGCGGGAGAATGGATCGTCGCCGAGGACTACACGGGTACGGGACTCGCTTGGGGACTTACCTGGGGAGCCGACCTCGAATACCTGGAAAAGATCAATCAGGGCCTCCGGGAGCCAGACCTTTCCATCCTTCTGCACGGCGAGCGCTTCCTGACGGCTGTCGAAGCCGAGCATCGCAATGAGACGGCGGATGAGAAGATACGCATCTGCAAGAACTTCCATCTGCTCCTCGGGCTTCGGGCGGGCTGGGCCGTGGTTAATGCCAATCAGAGCATCGAAGCGGTCTCTCAAGATATGCAAAGCGTCGTGAAAAAAGCTTTTCCGACTGACCTGTCATAAGATTTATGGAACTCCAAGTAAAAAAACTCGATCCAGAAGCCAAGCTCCCGACGCGGGCGCATGCCGATGATGCCGGGCTGGATCTCTACGCCCTTGAAGAAAGCATTCTGGAGCCGGGAGCGCGCCTGGCGGTGCGGACCGGCATCGCGCTGGCCATTCCCAAGGGCTTCACGGGCCTGGTCTGGGACAAGTCCGGTCTGGCAGCCAAAGCGGGCATCAAGACCATGGGAGGAGTGGTCGACGCGGGCTACCGGGGAGAAGTGCAGGTCATCGTAGTAAACATCGGTCCCCTTCCCTATACCGTAGAAAAGGGCGCGAAAATCGCCCAGCTTCTGGTACAGAAAGTCGAACTTCCCGAAATTTGCGAAGTGAGCGAATTAGATGATACCCTACGAGGAGAGGGCGGATTCGGAAGCACCGGCACCCACTAGAAGGGGAGGGTCTATGAAAATCTATTTTGCCAGTTCTACCCGGGAAACCTATGAAGACCGGGAGATGAATTTCCAAATCGTCCAGGCTCTGCGACGGTACGGCAAAGTTTTTTCAGAACGGAGCGAGCTAAGCGATACGAGCGCGCTCGGAATGAAGCCGCGGAACTCCGATATCTATCAGCATGAAGTAGGACTCCTCAAGGATTCCGACGTGCTAGTTGCCGAAGTGAGTGAGCCGTCGCTCGGCGTAGGGTACGAAATCGCGCTCATGGAGCAGATGAAAAAACCCGTGCTCTGCCTCTTCCGTAAGAAGGAAGACCATCATGCGCTCTCGGTGATGGTCGCAGGGAATGAGAAACTGATGATCCGGCAGTATCAAGGCCCTCTGGATCTGCGGCGGATTTTCCGCGAATTTTTCAAATGATATCAAGTATGAAGTATACCCCTGTCATCGGCATGGAAGTGCACGCAGAATTGAAGACTCTCTCGAAGATGTTCTGCGGCTGCAAGAACGGTCTCGGTCTCGAAACCGAGCCGAACGTGCATATCTGCCCGGTCTGCACCGGCCAGCCGGGGACGCTTCCGGTGCCCAACGCGCGCGCGATCGAAAGCGTGCAGCGGGTGGGACTGGCGCTCGGATGCACGCTCCGCAAGAAAGCGAAATTCGACCGCAAGAATTACTTCTACCCCGATCTTCCGAAGGGCTACCAGATCTCCCAGTACGACGAGCCTTTCTGTGAGGCTGGCGAGATGGAGGTGCTCGGCAAGAAATTCCGCATCACGCGCGTCCACTTGGAAGAGGATACTGGCAAACTGACGCATCCGGCGGGCGCCGACTATACGCTTGTGGATTTCAACCGGGCCGGAGTGCCGCTTATGGAGCTAGTGACCGAGCCGGATTTCGGGAGCGGCCAGGAAGCGCGCGCTTTCTGCCAGGCGCTCCAGCAGGTTCTCCGCTATCTCGAAGTATCGGATGCCGATATGGAGAGGGGCCAGATGCGCTGCGAAGTGAATATCTCTCTCTACAAAGAAGGTGCAGACCGCCTTTCCGGCACCAAAGTGGAGATCAAGAACCTGAACTCTTTCCGAGTAGTGGAGCGCGCGATCGAATACGAGATCAAGCGCCAGAGCGAAGCGCTCGATAAAGGAGAGGAAATCATCCAGGAGACCCGCGGCTGGGACGAGAATCGGAGCGCTACGGTCTCCCAGCGCAAGAAAGAATCGGCCCATGACTACCGTTACTTCCCCGAGCCGGACATCCCTCCCTTCGAATTTGCCGATGCCGATATCGAGAGACTGAAGCAGTCTCTGCCGGAATTGCCGCATGAGAAAGCGAAGCGTTTCCAGTCGGAATACGCGCTTCCCGAAGCGGACGTCATCGTTCTGACCGAAGACCGCCGCTTCTCGGAATTCTTCGAAGAGGTCGCGAGCGAGCTCGATGCCAAGAAGCAGGCCGGAGAGATGGCGACGGAAATGGAACGTGCGCGGAAATTAGCGGTGAATTACCTTCTGACCGAGCTTCGCAAGCACTTGCAAGTTGCCGGACAGAGCATCGCGGATGTCAAAATCACGCCCGAGGACTATGCGGAATTCATCGCGATCGTCGCGGATGGCAAGATCAACTCAAGCGCAGCGCAGACGGTGCTTCTCGAGATGTACAAAGGCGAGGATAACGATCCCTCGCATATCATCGAGCGGTTGAACCTGGAACAGGTGAGCGATACCGGAGCTCTGGAAGTGGCAGTCGATGTTGTGCTTTCGGCCAACGAGAAGTCGGTCGCGGATTATCGGGCCGGCAAAGAGAATGCTCTCAAATTCCTCATGGGGCAGGTGATGGCTGCTACGAAGGGTCGCGCTAACCCGCAGATAGTGCTAGAGATATTGAAAGAGAAGTTAAAGTAAGGTGCAAGCGTGGACGCTTCCTGATGACAAGAAAATATAAAATAATCCCAGTGCCGTTTTCGACACTGGGATTTTCCATTTCCCCGTTCCCATCCCAGAGCAACCCTCCAGGGAGACGTGCACTCGCTCCGGCGTGCTCGCTTACTTCATTCCAGGACGGAAAACTTTTTCTGAAAGAAAAAGACCATGCTTTTCCGTCCTTCCAAGCCTTCCTGGCAGGGTTCTCTGGGAAGGATTTCAAAATATCCTGAACCCCAGATTTTTTCGGAATGAGCTCTCCGCTGGAAGAGAGCGAATGTCTCTCGGAAAGATCGTGGGGTGAATGGTATTGAGAAAGATGTCCGAGAAATCCCTAGAAGCACTAGGCTTTTTCTATAATCTCCAAAGCGGATTCGGTATTTTTGATCCAATGGATATCCCAGCCGGCGGCTTCCATGCGGCGGAGCCAGGTCATCTGGCGCTTGGCGTAGCGGCTGATTTCCTGGAGAAGGAGGGTTTCCATCTCGGCGCGCTTCAGTTTCTTCTGGAGGAAGAGCGCGATGTATTTGTACTCGAGACCGAAACTCTCGAGGCGCTTCCAGCTGACGCCTTCTTTGTTGAGGCGTTCGACTTCCTGGACAAGACCTTCCCGAAAGCGCTTCTTGAGGCGGAGGCGGATATTCTCCAGCACCGTGCGCCGCTCCGGATCGAGAGCCAGGATGACGTAACGTTCGTTTCGGATCTTGGGTGTGCCTGCTTCGGGCACCTTGCCGAGAACCTCGATGATCTCCAGGGCGCGGATGAGGCGAAGGGGATTCTTCTTGTCGATCGTCTTGGCTCGCACGGGATCTTTGGCGGAGAGTTCGGCAGAGAGTTCCTCGAGGGATTTCTTGCCGAGCCGTTCGCGGAGTTCGGGATTCGGCTTCACGCCGGGGAAGGATTGGTTCTCGATGAAGGTCTGGACCCAGAAGCCGGTGCCGCCGGCGATGATCGGAAGCTTTCCTCTTTCCAGGATCTCCTGGTGCGCTTTCTTGGCATCGCGCAGGAAGTGGGTGACATTGTAGTCCTCTTTCGGGTCCGCGATATCCAAGAGATGGTGCGGAGCGAGCGCTTGCTCGGCTTTCGTCACTTTGCCGCTGCCGATATCCATGCCGCGATAGACTTGGCGGCTGTCGGCCGAGATGATCTCACCGTCGTATTTCTGGGCCAGAGAAATAGCCAAATCCGACTTGCCGGAGGCAGTCGGTCCGAGGATGACGATGGTCTTGGGAGAATTCTTTTCCATAGATACTCTACTCTAGAGGACTCTGCCGGATGAAGCAAGCTTTATGCCACAGACACGACGCCGGCAAGACTCTGGAGCGCGGAGAGAAGACTCTCGTCCCGAGTGACGGAGAAAGAGGTTTCAAGGAGGGTGCCCTGGATTTCCAGGACTACCTTTTCCTGCCCCGAAGGCGCTTTCTTTAGGAGCGCGGAGAGGTCTTCTATGGTATTGGCCGGGGCGCTATCCGCGATGCGGATAACGAGCTTGCCTTTGGGAAGCGGCGCCTGGGAAGCGGCGCGCTCGGCGACGCTCTGGCGGGTCGCTTCGCCGCGGGCGAACTGTTCTACGGTCTTCTCTGACAAGCGTTCCACGCTCTCGGCGATGACGCGGAGCGAGCCTTCTTTCTGCGAGAGGCGCGCGGAAACGATCGCGATCTCATCCTCTTTCCAGGAGTCTCCGGTGGCTTCGGCGGTCTTGCCGAAGACGAGGATTTCGACGCGGCCGGTCATGTCTTCGAGGCCCACGAAGTACATGGTGCTGCCGTTCTTGGTGAGCACTTTGCGGACAGCGGTGATAACACCGCCGATGCGGACTCGCGCATTATCGGAAAGCTTGTCGAGATCGCGGATCGGGGTCGCGGTCTTGGTCAGGTATTCGTGGTACTCGGATACCGGGTGATCAGTCACGTAGAGGCCGAGAAGCTCTTTTTCCCAGCCAAGCTTGCTTTTCTTGTCTGCGACCTCGGCCTGGGCGAGCCGGATCCGGCTCTTGGGCAGGGGCAGGTCTCCGAAGAGGCTGTTGGCGTGATTTTCGGTGAGGGATTTGCTGTTCTTGGCGTGCTGGAGGATGGCATCCAGGCTCTGGAGCAGCTGGTTCCGTTCGCCGAAGTTATCAAGCGCGCCGACCTTGATGAGCGCTTCGACGGATTTCTTGTTGAGGTCTTTGGTCTGGACCCGCTCGACAAGCGCCTCGAGCGTCTCGTACTTGCCGTTCCGTTTCCGCTCTTCCACGATCTCATGCGCGACCAGATGACCGACATTCTTGATGGCGTTCAGTCCGAAGCGCACGCGCTCCTTTCCGTCTGCACCCATGATGACGGCGAATTCCTCGAAGCTTTCATTGACATCCGGCGGGAGGACTTCGATGCCCATTTCGCGGGTCTCGCGCACTTCGATGGCGATGCGGTCGATATTGTCCTGGTCGCTCGTGAGGAGCGCGGCCATGAACTCGGCCGGGTAGTGAGCCTTCAGGTAAGCCGTCTGGTAGCCGATGAGGGCGTAGCAGGCGGCGTGGGAACGGTTGAAACCGTAGCCGGCGAACGGTTCGATGAACGCGAAGACCTGTGCGCCGATCTTCTTGCCGACACCGGTCTTCTCGCAGCCCTCGATGAATTTCTCGCGCTGTTCGGCGACGAGTTCCTTGATCTTCTTGCCGACCGCTTTGCGCAGGACGTCCGCTTCGCCGAGAGAGAAACCGGCGAGGTCGCGAGCGATCTGCATGAGCTGTTCCTGATAGACGGCGACGCCGTAGGTATTCTCAAGAATCGGCTCGAGGAGGGGGTGGAGGTATTCGACTTTCTTGGTGCCGTGCTTTCCGCCGATGAAGTCGGGGATGTACTCCATCGGTCCCGGGCGGTAGAGGGCGACCATCGCGATGATGTCCTCGAAAACGGTCGGCTTGAGCTGTTTCAGGTAGCGCTTCATGCCAGTCGATTCCAGCTGGAAGACTCCGGTCGTGTGGGCGTCCTGCAGGAGCTTATAGGTAAGCTCGTCATCCAGGGGAATCCGCTCGATCGAGATGTCGACACCCTTGGTCTTCCGCACGATGCGGAGCGTGTTCTGGATGATGGTGAGGTTCTTCAATCCCAGGAAGTCCATCTTGAGGAGGCCGATCTTCTCGACGGCGTTCGCTTTGGTGGAAGCGGCGTACTGGGTCACTACGCCTTCGCGCGAGCCCGAGACTTTCTGGAGCGGCGTGTATTCGGTGACCGGGTCTTTGGTGATGACCACGCCGCAGGCATGCATGGAAGCATGGCGGGCCAATCCTTCCACGGTCATCGCGGTGTCGATGAGCTTCTTCGCATCGGCGTTCCCTTCATACCAGGCTTTGAATTCTGGTACTTCCTCGAGAGCCTTTTTGATCGAGGTGAACATGGGGATCATCTTGGAAGTCTTGTCGCAGAGGTCGTAGGGGAAGCCGAGCGCGCGCCCCACGTCGCGCACGGCGGCGCGGGCGGCCATGGTTCCGAAGGTGATGATCTGCGCTACGTGGTCGTTCCCGTATTTGGAACGGACGTAGTTCAAGACGTCGTCGCGGCGGTTATCGGCGAAGTCCATATCGACATCGGGCATGGAGATGCGCTCCGGATTGAGGAAGCGCTCGAAGAGAAGGTCATACTTGATGGGGTCGAGGTCGGTGATGCCGGTGAGGTAGGCGACGAATGATCCGGCGGCCGAGCCGCGGCCGGGGCCGACGACCACGCCGTTCTCCTTGGCCCAGTTGACGAAGTCCTGGACGATCAAGAAGTATGAGGCGAAGCCGGTACTCTCGATGACGCCAAGCTCGTAGTCGAGGCGCTTCCGGTGTTCATCGGTGACTTCGCTTTGGTCCGGATAGCGTTTGGTGAGGCCGATCTCGCAGAGCTCGCGCAGGTAGCCGTCAGCCGTCTTGCCCTCCGGCAGGGGGAATTCCGGCAGATGATTCTCGCCGGTCTTGAGCTTGAAGTCGATCGCATCAACAATCACCCCGGTATTCTCGATCGCTTCCGGGATGTCTTTGAAGATCTCGGACATCTCTTCCGGGCTCCGGAGCGAGAGGTCGAGATTCATCATGCTGAAGCGCTCGTGGTCCGAGACTTTCTTGTTGTCGCGGATGCAGAGGAGGACATCCTGGACTTCGGCGTCTTCTTTGCGCACATAGTGCACGTCGACAGCGGCGACTACCGGGATGCCGGTCTCGCGGCTGATCTGGATCAGGCCCTGGTTGGCGAGGATCTGGTTCTCGTACTGGAGATGCGGGCCGAGCTCGAGGTAGAAGTTGCCGGCGCCGAAGATATCCTGGTATTCGAGAGCGATAGCCTTGGCACGCTCGTAATTGCCGTAGATGATCTCGGAGGGCACTTCGCCCTGGAGCGATCCGGAAAGCGCGATGAGGCCCTCGCTGTGCTCCCGGAGGAGATTCTTGTCCGCGCGGGCCTTGTAATAGAAGCCCTCGAGCTGGGCGATCGAGATGATCTTCATGAGGTTCTTGTACCCGGTCTCGTTCTTGGCGAGGAGGACGAGCTGGTGCCGGCGCCGGTCCTCTGCGGTATTGTTCTTGCTCGCGAGGTTTTTGGCGACGAAGATCTCCGCCCCGATAATCGGCTTGATCCCGTAGTCCTTGGCATGCGTGTAGAATTCGACCGCGCCGTAGAGAGCCGAGGTGTCGGTGAGTGCGAGCGCGGTCATGCCGAGTTCCTGGGCGCGCTTCAGAAGAGCATCGATAGTCGGGAGCGCCGTGAGGAGCGAGTAGTGCGAGTGGACGTGGAGATGGGTGAAACTCATATTTTCTGGAAATAAAAAAACGCCGAATTCAATAAGAAACAGGCGTGTTCGGTTGGAGAACGATGTGTGGCATATGTGTTTGGTATCCCTCATAGCCCAGGACTCGCCTTTGGGTTTTGCAGGGAAACAGGTTCCTCTGGAGTATAGCAAAAAAAGAAAGAGCCCTCCATACGCTGTATGAAGGGACTCTTGATATTTCTCATGCCCGAGTTCTCATTTCTGGATGAGTTTCCGGACGATCGCCCGAGCCCAGCCAGGGAGTTCTTCGAAAATTCGGGCTTTGATCTCCCAGCCAAGAAAGCCTCTGCGATCCCTCGTCCAGGGTTGGACGGATTCCGGATCGTAGAGATCGGCGCCGGGGCACGGAACGATCACGTTTCGTTTCCCGAAGATCTTCTCGGCCAGTCTGGCACAGCGGGCGAGGTGCATTGCCTGGCTGACGATCAGGATTTTCGGCTCCGGACCGACAAAGTCGCTTGCGACCTTTTTCGCTTCCTGGAGCATCCCTCTGGTCGCGAGGTAGCTGCCATCTTCCGGCGGCCATATCGCGATGACGGAGCCCTGGTGCGTCTCGTACCATTTCGGTTCGGCCTTGAAAAGCGCATAGAGCACTTCCCATTGTCCGATGATAAAAAAAGGACGATCGAGCTTGTTCCGGAGGGCCGCGAATTTGTGACACTGGCGCGCCAGATGCTCATTCACGCTGCCGGGACGGAAGCCGGCGTTTTCCAGACGGTAGAAACGTTCCAGATCAGTAAGATCCGAACCTTCTCTGCCGCCGAACAGCAAAGAAAGCTGCTCCGCTACTTCTTCGTCCGCCCAGGTATTCCTTCCGAACGCTTGCGGACAGATGATGTCCGCATCCAGAACCTTTCCTCGCGGATTTGCGAGTATTTCCGGTTTCAGGAAATAGTCGAACATGGGTATCCTCCTCTGTTAAGGTGCGGTTATGCTTATAAAGTCATAACCTGACATTATACTCCAAAATCATGTAAAAGTCAAGGGGAAAGGAGTGCGCTATAATGGGCTCATGCATACGCCTACATTTGAAAAAGAACTGACGCTCCGGCTCGAGGGAGAGGCTTTTATCATCGGTATCGATGAGGCCGGGCGCGGACCTCTGGCCGGGCCGGTAGTGGCGGCTGCTGTCTGCTATCGGACGGCGAATTTCAGCGTGCCGGAAGCGCTCGCGAAGGAGTTCTCGCTCATCCGCGATTCCAAGAAGCTTTCTCCGAAGCAGCGTGAGAAGGCGTTCTCTCTGGTGCAGGAACACTTCCATGTCGGGACGGGAATCATCAATCCGGAAACGATCGACCGGGTGAATATCCTCCAAGCGACCTTCCTCGCGATGAAAGCCGCTCTTACCGACCTGTTGCGGCAGCTGCCGGAAGCGCGGGGCAAGGAATACCTCTTGATCGACGGCAACCAGCCCCTCCCGAGCTTTTCCGGGACGCAGGAGGCGGTAATCGGCGGGGATAGCTTGGTCCGCTCCATCGCGGCGGCGTCGATTGTCGCCAAGGTGACGCGGGACCGGATGTTCGACGAGTATGAGGCGCTCTATCCGGGATATGGTTTTGTGCAGCACAAGGGCTACGGGACGAAGGTGCATATGGATGCTCTGCGGCATCTGGGGCCCTGTGCGATCCACCGCCAGTCCTTCCGCCCGGTCCAGCTGACCAATCCGGAAACGGTGAACCGCAAATTCGCTTCCGTACTCCAACGGAAGAAAAGATGAGGAATCTTGCCAAACCCGGAAGCTCGTGTTAGAGTGAGGGCGTTATATTTTACTGTTTTTTACCGTTATGGCATTGCCCAAGCAAAGACATACCCGCCACCGCCGCGACCGCGCCCGGAAGCAATACGATATGGAACTGGTGAACACCGTCGAGTGCCCGAAGTGCAAGGCACGCAAGCTGTCCCACCGCGCCTGTCCGGAATGCGGTTTCTACAAAGGCCGCGAAGCCGTGAAGAAGGCTCCGGCACTGGCCAAAGCGAAGAAATAAATCTTTCTTTTGTCCGACCCCGTTCCTTTCAACAAAAAACACAAAAATGGCAAACAGGCACCTCCAGAGATCAGTAGCGATGCAGTCACTCTTTGAGTGGGACTTCCAGGGGAAGCACGATGAGCGTGCGCGCGAGATTTTGAAGCGCAACATCCAGGAATTCGCCCCGGGCTTGGAGGATACCGTGTTCGCCGAGCACTTGATGGAGGGGACGCTCCGTGAGAGGAAGACCATCGACAAGCTTATCGAGAAATGCGCGCCGGAGTGGCCGCTCGAGCAGGTAACGATCGTCGACCGGAACGTATTGCGCCTCGGGATCTACGAGCTCATGTTCGGGAACTACGACGAGGTCCCGCCGAAGGTCGCCATCAATGAGGCGATCGAGCTTGCCAAGAGTTTCGGGAGCGATGCCAGTCCGCGCTTCGTGAACGGGGTCCTGGGAACGATCTACCGCGAGATGGGCGAGCCGATGAAGGACGACGTTTCGGAGAATCACAAGCGTAAGGAAGACAGAGAGAAGAAAGACAGAGAGAAGAAACCGAAGCCTGAAGCCGGAGCATCTTCTCCGGAAGAATCCGAAAAAGAACCGAAGAAGGTAGCGAAAAAAAGGACGCCTAAGAAGAAAGAAGCGAAAGCCTGAAACGAAAGCGCTCCCTGTCTCCGGTAGCGCTTTTATAGAAGCAAGAATCTATGCCTCACGCTGTTATCGATACCGAAAAACTGAAGAGCACCCTCGGTATCACGATCGGGAATACGGACCTGTACCAGGAGGCGTTGACGCACCGCTCCTACTTGAACGAGCATCGCGACTATCCGTTCCCGCACAATGAGCGCTTGGAATTCCTGGGCGATGCCGTTTTGGAATTGGTAGTGACGCGCCATCTTTTCGACCGTTTTCCTAATCCGGAAGGCGAGCTGACCAGTTTCCGGGCGGCGCTTGTGAATGGCGAGATGCTCTCGAAGATCGGCAAGGAGCTCGGGGTGGAACAGTTCCTCTTGATGAGCCGCGGAGAGTCCAAGGATACCGGCCGCGCCAGAAGCTACCTCATCGCCAACGCCGTGGAAGCGGTTATCGGGGCGCTGTATCTGGACCAGGGGTACGATGCCGCCAAGGTATTTATCGAACAGCGCATCCTGACCCATCTTGAAGAGGTGATGGAACAAGGGCTCTATACCGACCCCAAGAGCCGTTTCCAGGAAATGGCCCAGGAGAAAACGGGCATCACGCCTAATTACGGAGTGCTCCGCGAATGGGGGCCGGACCACGACCGGCATTTTGTCGCGGGCGTTTTTCTAGAAGATGAACTTGTCGCCGAAGGGGAGGGGACCAGCAAACAGGAAGCCCAACGCGAAGCGGCCAAGAAGGGTCTCGAAGCCAAGGGCTGGTAGCCTTGACTTTTTCATAAATTCAGAGTATAATTTTTTTTGTACTTTGAGTATCGGAAAAGGAAAGAAAGGGCTAGTCATGAGCTATGGTTACCAGTTGGGTCTATCGTTTTCCTGCATGCTCATCTCTCTGGTGATGGTTCTTGCGCTTCTGCATCTCTACGTCTCCGGACACTGGGATTACTGGAGCAAAACGAAACGCTTCGGGTATGTCGGAATGATGAGCACGCTTTTTTCGGTGGCCATCGGCCTGTTCGTGCCGCTCATCCACTATTATTGAAAATACACAGGGAAACACTGCTCCAACATGAGCACCAAGCCACTACTACAGAGTAGTGGCTTTTTCTTTTGTCCGAGAATCCTTTATACTGGGAAAGAATACGAGAGGAAGGCGGAGCTCATGGGCTTTCGTGTTTTTGCTCGAGATAACTTTTGAATGGCAGCCGGTGTATCTCAAGAAACTGGAAATTAACGGCTTCAAATCCTTTGCCAACAAGACGGCATTGGATTTTTTGCCTGACCGCCCTGCCCGAAATGCTTCGCATAACGATGCAGGCGGGTATGTCTCTTCGGGCGGGCGCTCGGGCATCACGGCGATTGTCGGGCCGAACGGGAGCGGCAAGTCCAATGTGGCGGACGCTATCCGTTGGGCCATCGGCGAGCAGTCGCTCAAGAACCTGCGCGGCAAGAAGAGCGAAGACGTCATCTTCGCCGGGACCGACAAGAAGACGCGCCTCGGGAGCGCTTCCGTGACGCTCTATTTCGATAATTCCGACAAGCGCATCCCGATCGAATTCGGCGAAGTCTCCATCACGCGGAAGATCTACCGGAGCGGGGAAAGCGAATATCTCATCAACGGTTCACGCGTGCGCTTGCTCGACATCGTGGATCTTCTCGCGAAAGCCGGCATCGGCAAGGATAGCTACTGCGTCATCACACAGGGTATGAGCGATGCCGTGCTCAATGCGACTCCGGTGGAGCGCCGTGCGATCTTCGAGGATGCGGCCGGCGTGAAGCAGTACCAGATAGAGAAGGAGCGTTCGCTCCGCAAGCTCGCGAGCACGGAAGAGAACCTGACGCGGGTGGAGAGTCTTCTGGTAGAGATCGAGCCGCATCTGAAGACGCTCAAGCGCCAGGCAGAGAAGGCCTCGCAGGGGAAAGAGATCGCTTCCCGACTTCACGAGAAGCAGCTCCTCCTCTACGGATTCCTCTGGAAGAGTTTCGAAGCGGAGCGCGGCAGCGTGCTCGGCGAGCGCGACCGTGTCCAATCCCAAGTCTTCGAATTGGAAGTGGAGACGAACACGCTTGCGAAGCAGGTGAACGAGACCTCGGCGGCGCTCGAAAACCAGGACAAGGAAGAAAGCCTTACCCGCACCCTCGACAGCCTGCGGCAGGAGCTCAATACCTTGGCGCGTGACCGGAGCCTCTTGGAAGGGAAGATCGAGCTGGAATTGGAAAAGCAGAAGGCCCAGGAAGTCGTGCGGGTCATCCCGGTGGATCTCCAGTATGTGCGGAAGGCTCTCGAAGAGATCCGCGAGGAGCAAGCCCGCCTCATCGAGCGCATTCAGGGCGCCGAGAAGCTGGAAGACCTCCAGGATATCCGCGAGTATGCCCAGGTGGTGAAGCAGAAGCTCTATGATCTGTATGAAAAGGCGGGAGAGGGGAGCGTCCAGGAGAAGAAAGTGATCACGCTTCCCGAAGAAGAGCAGGCGGCAAGCGATGAACGTCTGGAGAGCTACCGTGAGGAGCTTCGGAAGATCCAAGAGGCGTTCGCCGAGGCGGACGGGAAGAGGGTCAAAATGGAGAGCGAGATCCAGGAAGCCCGCGAGGCGGATCGCACCAGCCGGGAGCAATTCTTCGCTGCCGAAAAGACTTGGCGGGAAAAGGAATTCCAGCTGACGCGCCTCAAGGACCAGCTGAACGAGGCCAAAGTGCGCCTGGCCCGCGTGGAGGTACGCGAGGAAGATCTGGTGAAGCTCGTGAAAGAAGAGCTTCATATGGAAGTGAGCGCTCTCTCCTACGATGGGACGCCGGTGGAACGCGAGCGCTTGGAGCGCGAGATCGCCCGGCTCAAAGTGGAGGTAGAACACGTCGGAAGCATCGACCCGCTCATCGTTTCGGAATACGAAGAAACTGCGGAGCGCTTCGAATTCCTGTCGCGCGAATCCACGGATCTGCGCGAAGCCATGGTGTCGCTCCAGGAGGTGATCCGGGAGATGGATCAGAAAATCGACCAGGCCTTCAAGAAGGCCTTCACGGAAATCCGCAAGAAATTCGAGGAATATTTCAAGATCATTTTCGGCGGCGGCCGAGCCGAGCTCCAGGTAGTGCATATCGCCAAACGCCGGCGCGGAGAAGAGGATGAGGAAGCGGGAGAAGAGGCGCTTCCGGAAGCGGAAGCGAGTCCTGCCAGCCTGGTCGGAATCGAGATATCTGCCTGCCCGCCCGGGAAGAAGATCACCAATCTCTCCATGCTTTCCGGCGGCGAGCGGTCGCTCACTTCGCTCGCGCTTCTCTTCGCGATCATCTCTTACAATCCGCCGCCATTCGCCGTGCTCGACGAAGTGGAAGCAGCACTGGACGAGGCGAATTCCCGGCGCTTCGGGAAGATGCTTGCGGAACTTTCCGCGCATACCCAGTTCATCGCGATCACGCATAACCGCGAGACGATGTCCCAGGCCGCGCTCCTCTATGGGGTCACCATGGGAGCAGACGGCGTTTCGCAGCTCCTTTCGATCCGTCTGGATCAGGTGGGGGAAGGCGGCAAGGTAAATGCCGGTGCCCGCAATTGACAAAGTTTCAGAAACGAGCTAGAATAGTTTTTGTATATATCTAAGGTATCGGCCCATTATTATGTTGACTATCCGTTTCAATCGCACCGGTAAGAAGAACCGTGCCTCATACCGCCTGGTACTCCAGGAAAAGACCAAAGCTCCTGGCAAGCGCCATGTGGAGATTCTCGGCAGCCACGATCCGCACATCAAGACCACTATTCTGAAGAAGGACCGTATTCTCTATTGGCTGGGCCAGGGTGCCCAGGCTTCGGAAGTCGTCCACAACCTGCTCGTCCGCGAAGGTGTCATCGAAGGCAAGAAAATCCCTCACAAGATGCCTCGCCCGGTGAAGAAGGAAGAATCGGCTCCTGAAGAAGCTCCGGCTCCGGAAGCAGCTGATCCCGAAGCCGATGAACCCGCCTCCGAAGAAGCAGCGGTCGGAACCCCGCAGGAAGAAGCGGAGATCGGCAGTCAGACCCCTGAAGAAGTTGACAGAGAAGCGGAAGCTATACCGGAAGCCGCACAGGAAGAGCGGGAAGCTGAAATAAAAGAGGTAGAGGAAGAGAAGAAAGAAGCATAGACTCCGAAGGAAGCAGCTCCTGGTTGACAGAAAGGCATTCTGCCTGTAGCATGAGAAGCACAATTGAATACGCTTTCCGTAGACCCGGGGCATTCGCTGTAAAGCGGACGGTAAGTCCCCACGAGGAACAGGTATTCTAGCGAATTCCAAAAGATAGCGCTAGAAGTATTTGTCAGAAGAACACTCAAAGTCTGCGGTTTCTCCCGCAGATTTTTTATTATCCAAAACGAGTATGCAGACAAAACAACAGAAAGAAGCACTCGTCCAAGAGGTGGCCGACAAGGTCAAAGCCTCCAAGGCGCTCGTCTTTGCGAATTACAAAGGCGTGTCGGTGAAGGATCTGACCGCCGTGCGCCGCGAGCTCCGCAAGAGCGGTTCCAGCTGGCAGGTGCTCAAGAAGACGCTCTTGAACATCGCGCTCAAGGAAGCCGGCGTGCCAGTAGAGGCCAGAGGCCTTTCGGGACAGATCGGTGTCGCCTTTTCGCAAGACGAGGTAGCTGCCGCCAAAGTCCTCTCGGATTTCATCAAGGCGAACAAGGAGACAGAGCTTTCGATCGAAGGGGGATCGCTCGGAACAGCCGCTCTCTCGATCGCCGAAGTGAAAGCGCTTGCCAAGCTTCCGAGCCAGGATGAGCTCCGGGCCAAATTGGTCGGGACGCTCCAGGCGCCGATTGCCGGATTCGTCCGCGTATTGGGCGGCAATCTCTCCGGGCTGGTGCAGGTGCTGAAAGCGATCGAAAAACAGAAGGCGGTATAGATCCTATAAGTTAATCCGAAGTTATCAATAATCATAAGTAACGTATAAACCTATGTCAGAAGAAAAGAAGGATGTAGTAGTGCCAGAGAAGTTCGAGAAACTCGTGGCTGAAATCGAGAAGATGAGCGTTCTGGATCTTTCCGAGCTCGTTTCTGTCCTCGAAGACAAGTTCGGCGTATCAGCAGCCGCTCCGGTCATGATGGGCGCTATGCCTGCTGCCGGTGCTGCAGAAGCCGTAGAAGAGAAGGCTGACTTCGATATCGAGCTTACCGCAGCCGGTGGCCAGAAGATCAATGTGATCAAGGCGGTCCGCGAGGTGACCGGTTTGGGCCTCAAGGAAGCGAAGGATCTCGTTGACGCCGCTCCGAAGGTGATCAAGGAGAAGGTGGCCAAGGCTGACGCCGAAGCCATGAAGAAGAAGCTCGAAGAGGCGGGCGCTTCCGTGAACCTGAAATAGTCTCTTTCGAAGAGATCTTGCGAAAACCCTGCCGGAAACGGCGGGGTTTTTTCGTTTCCGGTTACGCGGTATACTGGAAGAGTTATCATTACCTATCGACCTTATGACCTTTTTTGGGATAGATCTCGTGTCCTTGATCCAAGTTGTCGGCTATTTGGGATTGTTCGCGATAGTCTTTGCGGAAACCGGGCTCTTCTTGGGATTTTTCCTGCCGGGAGACAGTCTGCTCTTTATCGCGGGTTTTCTTGCAGGCCAGGAGATTTTCTCTTTGCCGCTCCTCCTTACGCTCCTTATCATTGCAGCTATAACGGGCAATCTGGCAGGGTACGAATTCGGACGGCGTGTCGGGCCGCGTCTCTTCAGCCGCGAGGACTCGCTTCTTTTCAAGAAAAGCCATGCCTTCAGGGCGCAGGCATTCTATGAGCGCTATGGAGCCAAGACGATCGTGCTCGCTCGATTCATGCCGATTGTCAGGACGTTCGCTCCCATCGTTGCCGGGGTCGCCAAAATGAATTTCCGAGCATTCTTCCTCTATAACCTGATCGGGGGTATTTCTTGGGTGGTCGTCCTTGTTCTCCTCGGCTATTTCCTCGGATCGGTTCCGTTCGTCCACGACCATCTGGAGCCGATGATCCTTCTTGTCGTCTTTCTGTCCATTCTACCGGGCATTATCGGGTATATACGAGAGCGACGCGCGGGCCGCGAAGTGCCGGATATCACCGAAGAAATTTTCTCGCACTCGGCTTTTGACAAAAGGCGCGAAGAGGAGTAGGATGCCAGGGTATATTTCCCTATTTCCGTGCGGAGGAACGGAAGCTTTTTTCTGAAATTGTTGTACGGCCTCGCATATGTACCGACTGCTGCGAAAAATCGCTGTCACGCCGAAAGTGGTGATCCCGGAATCAGAACTCATGACTCTCCAGATTCCGGAACTGGGCGCGGAGCTTTCCCCGCTCGTCAAAAAGCTTTTCAAAGGCTCGCTCGCGATTCGCGAGGTGGCTGCCGGCTCCAGCAATGCCGAAGAACAGGAACTGACCGCTCTGACCAATGCTTATTACGATATCGAGCGCTTCGGCGTCCGTTTTGTGGCATCTCCGCGTCATGCGGACATGCTGTTCGTGACCGGGCCGGTTTCCCGCAATATGGCCGAAGGTCTCAAACGCACGTATGAGGCGACTCCCGCGCCGAAGCTCGTCGTAGCGGTCGGTGACGGCGCTATCGATGGCGGCGTGTACCGCGGCTCTTATGCCATCCATGACAGCGTTTCCGAAGTGATCCCGGTTGATTTCTCTATTCCCGGGGATCCTCCTGCGCCCAAGGTCGTCATGGCGGCTTTGCTCCAGATCCTCCGGGATATCGATAACCAGACAGAAAAGTAAGCCAACCTATGGAATTTTTCCTTACTCCAGCCTCACTTTTCCTTTTCGGGGGACTTTTTCTCTTCGGCGCTTTCGGAGCGCTCCTTCTGTCGCGTCTCGTCCCTGATGGAGGGAAAATCGCCGGGACGTTCGCGCATGTGCTGGGCTTCCTCGGTTCCCTTGCGGCTCTTACCACCGCTTTTGCAGTCCTTGTTTCGGGTCAGGCGATCGCGTTCTCTCTTCCTGGCACGCTGCCCTTCGTCGAATTCGCTTTCCGTTTCGATGCGCTTGCGGCCTACTTCGTCATCCTGGTTTCCCTGGTCGGGATGGCAGCTTCGATCTACGGCATCGGCTACCAGAAACATTTCTTCGGTGGTCATTCTCTCGGTTGGTTCGGCTTCCTCTACAATATTTTCCTCTTGAGCCTGGTATTCATTCCGCTTGCGAACCAAGCGTTCTTCTTCCTGTTCCTTTGGGAAATCATGTCGCTTTCCTCGTATTTCCTGGTGGTTTTCGAGCGCAAAGAAGAATCCGTGCAAGCAGGCTTCCTCTATTTCCTGATGACTCATCTGGGGACGGCTTTCGTCATGCTCGCGCTGCTCCTCGCCTACGGGGCGACAGGATCGTTCGCGTTCGATGATTGGCGCGTGGCGAGTGCCAACATAACGCCGCTTCTCCAATCGCTCATTTTCCTCTTCGCGCTTATCGGCTTCGGGACCAAGGCCGGTATCATCCCGCTCCACATCTGGCTTCCGGAGGCTCACCCGGCGGCACCATCGCATGTCTCGGCGCTCATGTCCGGCGTGATGGTCAAGACAGCGCTCTTCATGCTGGTACGCTTCTTTTTCGATTTCTTCCCCGGAGCACGCATGGAGTGGGGGCTCGCCTTCATGCTCTTAGGCTCACTTTCGGCGCTTCTCGGGATCCTCTACGCGCTTGCGGAGAGGGATATCAAGCGTCTGCTCGCATACAGCACCGTCGAGAACGTCGGGATCATGCTTATGGGATTCGGAGCGGCGCTGGTGTTTTTCGGGCTTGGGGCCGAGAGCTTCGCACTCTTCGCGCTTGCGGCCATGCTCTACCATATGCTGAACCACGCGATCTTCAAGTCGCTCCTGTTCCTCGGTGCGGGCGCGGTAGTCGAGGCCACCGGTACTCGCAATCTGAACGCGTACGGCGGCCTGCTCAAGTTCTTGCCGCTCTCGGGATTCTTCTTTCTCATCGGATCTCTCGCTATTTCTGCCTTCCCGCCGCTGAACGGCTTTGCCAGCGAATGGCTCACCTTCCAGTCGCTTTTCGTCGGAATCGCCTCGCCGAGCCTGCTCGTGAAAGCCACCTTTATCATCACTATCGTGAGCCTCGTCATGACCAGCGGTCTTGCGGCGGCGACCTTCGTCAAAGCCTTCGGAACCTCTTTCTTGGGACGGGCCCGGACGGTGCGCACGGAACTGCCGCATGAGGCCGATCAGCTCATGCTTCTTGCGATGGGCTTCCTCGCGCTTCTGACGCTTGTGTTAGGCGTCGGAGCCACCTTCATGATCGCCGCCCTTATCGGCATGATCGCGAGCATCGGTCTGACCGATCCGCTTTCCCTGCGCTTTCCTTTCAGCGAATTCATCGCCGCACGCGAGCAGTTCGCGAATGTCCTCCCGTTGGAAACGATCGGGATGCTTCTTCTGGTGATTTTCGCGGTTGCCGGAGGTGCTGTGTACTTCGCGACACGGAAGCGTGGGATCGTCTATGGGCGTACCTGGGACTGCGGCACGCCTTTGAGCCCGCGCACGCAGATTTCGAGCACGGGCTTCTCACGTTCGCTGGTCACGATATTCCAGGGGATTCTCCGGCCTACCAGGCAGACCTCGATCGAGTACCAGGATGGCAAGATGCGGTATTTCATCAAATACCAAGGGATCAAGATGGGACTCGGCGACCCGTATCGCTCGGGAATCTATGGCCCGGCTCATAATGTACTCCTTTTCTTCGCTCGCCAGGCTCGGCGCATCCAGAGCGGAAATGTAAACGCCTACGCGCTCTATATGTTCGTGACGCTCATCCTCCTCTTGGTATGGACTCTTTACTCCTGATTCCGCTCCTATGACGATACTTATGATATTTTTCTTCCTCCTCCAGCTCGTGGCGATTCCGGTGCTTTCGCCGCTCGCAGTGGGTATTATCCGGAAGATCAAGGCGCATATGCAAGGGAGAGTGGGGGCTTCGGTGCTCCAGCCGTACTATGACCTCTGGAAGCTCTTCCATAAGGACGAAGTGATCTCCGAAGACGCGACGTGGATTTTCCGTTTTGCTCCGTACCTCATTTTCGCGGTTTCGGTGGCCGTGGGAATCGCGGTGCCGATGGTGACAGCGGTTCCGGCAGCTTTTCCGGGGATTGAGCGGCTTTCGTTCCTGGCGCTTTCTGATTTTCTGGTCGTCATCTATCTCTTCGCGCTCATGACCTTCTTCCTCGCCCTTCTGGGTATCGAGACGGGGAGCGGCTTCGGCGGTTTCGGTGCCGCCCGCGAGATGATGGTAGCGGCGCTTGCGGAAGGCGGGCTCCTCTTCTCTCTCTTGGTCGCATCGGTAATCGCCCAGAGCGGCAACCTCATGGGCATAGTCGTCAATCTCCAGATGATGCCGCTTGAGACGCTCTTCCCGCTCCTGATCGCCTTCGTAGGGTTCGCTATCGCGCTCCTGGCAGAAAACAGCCGCTTCCCGGTCGACAATCCGGCCACGCACCTGGAACTTACGATGATCCATGAAGCGATGATCCTCGAGCACTCCGGCAAGCGCTTGGCGCTCCTCGAGTGGGCCGCTGCGAACAAGCTTCTTATCTTCATCGCGCTCGGAGCGAACATTTTCTTCCCTTGGGGGGTGGCGCTCCAAGCTGATGCTCTTCCCGGACTTGCTCTCGCACTCGTCGTTTTCGCGGCGAAAGCAGCCGTACTTCTTGCCGGTATCGCCGTCATCGAGTCCACTATGGCGAAGTTCCGTATCTTCCGCGTCCCAGACCTCCTCTTCACCTCGCTGGTCTTGGGGATCATAGCTCTCTCTATCAGTATCACTTTCTGAAACCCTATGTTCCAAGAGTACGCACAATTCTTCTTTTTCCTCGACATCATCGCTTTCTTGGCGGCGTTTCTCTTGAACGTGGTGAAGGGGAACCGGAATATCCTGCGCCTGTATTTTCTCCAGTCATTCGCGGTGAGCGTCGTTCTCATGGCCGCAGGCATCTTGGAAGGAGCACACGGCCTGCTCTGGGTCGGCGCGCTCACGTTCCTTATAAAGTGCGTCATGGCGCCGGCATTCTTCTTCCGGATTCTCAAGAAGTACGGGAGCAGCGCTTCTTCGACGCAGTATCTCTCGCTCCCGTTCACGCTTCTCGTTCTCTTGGGCCTCGTACTCCTCGCATACTCGAAAGTCTTTCTGCCTCTCGCGCCTCTCGCTCCGGAAGCTTTGGGGTCGCTTTCTCTCAATATCGCGATCGTGTTCGTCTCGATCTTCCTTATCATCAATGGACGTGCGGCCTTCTCGCAGATTATCGGTATCCTTTCGCTGGAAAACGGCATCGTCCTCCTGGCCGCGTTCGTCGGCATCGAGCAGCCGCTCGCTCTGGAGATGGGGATCATTTTCGATATCGTCGTCTGGATCGTGATCGTGAACGCTTTTATCGGGATGATCTACCGCCAGTTCCAATCGCTCGACACCCGCGAACTGAAACACTTGACTGAAGAATAAGACCTAAACGTATGATGCTCACTTTCCTCATCGCTCTCCCATTCCTCGCCGGCGCGTTCATTATCCTGCTTCCGGCGAAGAAAACGCGCCTGATCGAAGCCGCGGTTGCGGTGGTCGCCTTGGCCGAACTCTTTCTGGCGCTCTCGCTTCTTCCGCAGGTGCTCGCAGAAGGCCGGGTAGAGGCCTCGCAGATCTTCGCCATCGACGTGTTCGGGATGTTCCTCATGCTCGTAATCGCTCTTGTCGGCTTCTTCGTGAGCCTCTACTCCGTGGGCTATCTCCGGGCCGAAGTGGCGAAGGGCATCATCGGAGCCCGCCGGGTGCGCCAGTACTTCGCGCTTTTCGAGCTTTTTCTCTTCGCCATGTATCTGGCAGTCGGCACGGTGAACCCGGTGGTCATGTGGATCGCTATCGAGGCGACGACGCTTTCGACCGCGTTCCTTATAAGCTACTACAACAAGCCTTCGGCTACCGAAGCGGCATGGAAGTACATCATCTTGAATTCGCTCGGCCTGCTCCTGGGCCTCCTCGGCACGCTCCTGTTCCTCGCCCTTCCGGAGGCGAAGAGCGGCGTCTCTGATTGGGAGACGCTTCGTGCGGCAGCTACATCGTTCCATCCGCTTGCGGTAAAGATCGCCTTCGTCTTCGTGCTCGTCGGGTACGGGACCAAAGTCGGCCTCGCACCGCTCCACGCCTGGCTCCCGGATGCCCACAGCAAGGCGCCTTCGCCTATTTCCGCGCTCCTCTCGGGAGTGCTTCTGAATGTCGCCCTCTTCGCAGTGCTCCGCTTCAAGGGAGTGGCGGACCTCGCTTTGGGAGACGCAGTGTTTACGGGACAGCTCCTTATCTTCTTCGGAATGCTTTCGCTCGCCATCGCTTCGCTCATCATCTTCGTCCAGAAGAACTACAAGCGTCTGCTTGCCTATTCGAGCATCGAGCACATGGGCATCATGGCGCTCGGTTTCGGCTTCGGGGGGCTCGGCGCCTATGCGGCGCTTCTCCACATGCTCTACCACGCGCTGGCGAAGTCGCTCCTCTTCCTCTCGGCAGGAAATATCTTTCTCCGCTACAGTTCGACCAAACTCAAGAACATTTCCGGCGTCCTCTCGGCGCTTCCGGTGACTGGCGTCCTCTTCTTCGGGGGATTCCTCATGATCGCCGGCATGCCGCCGTTCGGCATCTTCACGAGCAAGTTCCTGCTTCTCTCTGCCGGCATCGGCGCGCATCCTTGGGTGACGGGAGTAGCACTCTTCCTGATCGCTCTCGTGTTTTTCGGATTCTTCAAGCATGTGACCGCTCTCGCTTTCGGCAAGCCGGCCGAAACGATCGAGATCGGCGAGAGCCGCAACCCGCTGACCATTCTGCCGCTCGTGGCGCTTGCGCTCCTCATCGTTTTCCTCTCCTGGCGTTTCCCGGCATCGCTCGAAATGCTCATCCGGCTCGCCGCGGAGCAGCTCATCCTCAATTCATAGGTCCACGCATATGACAGACATCGCCCACATCGTTTCGCGCTACGGGATCGCCGGATACCCGGGACAGCTTTCCGGGAATACCTATGCCTTTCCGGTTCCTGAAGGGGACCTGGTTTCCGTCATAGAGAATCTGAAGGGTATCCACGGCTTGCCGCTCAAGACGGTCGCAGCGACGGATGAGCGCGAGACGCATGGGACGTTCCGCATCTACTATGTTTTCGGCATCCCGAAAGAAGGGATTTTCCTGGTGCCGTACTTGAACGTCGACAAGTACACCCAGGTGTTCCCGTCGCTGACGCCCTTGTATCATGAGTTTTCCGCGTACGAGAAAGAGATCAAGTCCTTCTTCGGCCTGCTTCCAGCCGGGCATCCGGATGCCAAGCGCGTCATTCTCCATAGCGAGACGTTCCCGAAGAACTTGTACCCGCTTCTCAAGGACTTCGCCTGGGATAGCAAGACCACCCTTTCCGAAGAAGAACGCGAATGGCCGGAGTTCCAGACCTATGCCGGAGAAGGCGTGTATGAGATTCCGGTAGGGCCGGTCCATGCCGGCATCATCGAGCCAGGCCACTTCCGCTTCAGCATGCTCGGGGAAGAGATGCTCCGCCTCGAGCCGCGTCTCGGCTATGTCCATAAGGGGACCGAGAAGCTCTTCGAGCACCTGCCGATGGAGGACAAGCTCAAGCTTTCCGAACGCATTTCCGGCGACAGTTCCTTCCATCACGCGCTCGCTTGGAGCCAGGCGGTTGAGACGCTTGCCGGGGTGACGGTATCTGAAAAGGCGCGCATCCTCCGGGTAGTGTATGCGGAACTGGAGCGCCTGGCCAACCACTTCAATGACCTGGCCTTCATCATGCTCGACACGGGCTTCAGTTTCGGCGGTTCGCACGGGACCAGGATCCGGGAACGCATCCTCCAGTGGAACGAGAAGCTTTCCGGCAGCCGTTTCCTGCGCGGGGTGGTCATGCCCGGCGGCGTGACGAAAGACATCTCTACCGAAACGATCGACGAGCTCCAGAATGATCTCGATGTCATAGAGAAAGACTTTTCCGAAGTGATCGAAGTCGCCGAAGAGACCGTATCCGTGCTCAATCGTTTGAAGACTACCGGTATCTTGGACCGGGACGTCGCAGAAGACCACGGCGCGCTCGGCGTGGCTGCCCGGGCCGTAGGGCTCGGCCTCGATGCCCGCGCGGATTACCCGTACGCCGAATATCAGAATATCCAGTTCTCGGTGCCGACCGAAGAGACCGGAGACGTGTACGCCCGCTATCGGATCCGTGTCCGCGAGGCGCACCAGTCATTCCGCATCCTGCATCAGGCGCTGACGATGGCGCTCCATGCCGAAGGACCGCTTGCTCTCGAGCTCCCGTCCCTGCCCGCCGATAGTCAGGCCGTCGGTATCGTCGAGGGTTTCCGCGGCGATATCGTGTACTTCGTGAAGACCGACCAGCAAGGCAAGATCACCCGGGTGAAGGTCCGCGACACCTCGTTCATCAACTGGACGGTCTTCCCGTATATCGTCAGCCGCGATGTCATCCCGGACTTCCCGCTCATCAACAAGAGCTTCAATCTCTCCTATACTGGAAACGATCTCTAGGAGGTATTCTCGAAAGGACATCGGAAGAATCCCCGGAATCATGATTCCGGGGATTTTTTTGACCATTCCCTGCGAGGAGGGTGTATAATGGAAACATGAACAGAAAATATCTCATCTTCGGAATTTTCGCGGTGTTTTTTCTCATTCTTGCGGGAGTAGCATGGAACTATTTGGGATTGGATCGGAAAACCTCGACTCCGGGCGAGAAAGTCGTCTTGGATGAGAGGGAGAAAGTCTCTCCCGAGGATCAGACCGGAGCGGTCGCAGAGAAAGAGTGGGTGACAGAGACGGTCGCAGAAGGGCTCGTCGTCCCGTGGAGCCTCGCTTTTACGGCCGAGAACCGTATGCTGGTGACCGAGCGGCCGGGGAGGGTCCGGGCCATCGTGGACGGGGAGCTCCTCGAGAAACCGCTCTACACATTCAAGGACGTCTCTTCGACCGGCGAGGAGGGTCTCATGGGACTTGCAATCGATCCGCACTACGCGGAGAACCGCTACCTCTACGTTTCTTATGCCTACGGCAGTCCGCTTCGGGTGAAGGTGGTGCGTCTCAAGGACGAGGGCGAAGCGCTTTCCGAGCCTACGGTGATTCTGGATAAGATTCCGGCCGCACAGTATCATGCCGGCTCGCGCCTGAAGTTCGGTCCTGATAAGGCTCTGTACATCACGACGGGGGATGCCACGGATAAGGCGCTCGCCCAGAACATGCAGAGTCTTGCCGGGAAGATCCTCCGGATCAACACGGACGGCTCGATTCCGGAGGATAATCCGGATCCGGCGAGCCTGGTCTATAGCTACGGTCATCGCAATCCGCAGGGTATCGCTTGGGATCCGTATTCCGGAGAGATGTATGCGACGGAGCATGGGCCAAGCGTTTTCGACGGTCCGGCCGGAGGCGATGAAGTGAACCATATCATGCCGGGCGCGAACTATGGTTGGCCGCTCGTCTCGCATGAGAAGAAGCTGGACGGTACCGAAGAGCCGCTGCTTCTCTTTACGCCGGCGATCGCGCCGTCCGGGGCGACGTTCTACTCGAGCGATAAGATCCCGCAGTTTACGGGGAAGTTCTTCTGGACAGCACTCAAGGGAGAAGGGGTGTTCATGGGAACGGTGGATGTGGAAGACCCGGATGATTTCGATGATTATGAGAAATTGCCGAACCTTGATTATGGGCGGATCCGCGACATCGTCGAGGGACCGGATGGTGCGTTGTATTTCCTGACGAGTAACCGGGACGGCCGCGGCAAGCCGCAAGCGGGGGACGACAAAGTCATCCGGTTGAGAACCAAGGAATAAGCGAGTTGGGAAAAAGAAAAGACCCTCTTTCGGGAGGGTCTTTTTTCTCTTTTTCTCTAAGGAAAGTTAGGCCTTGTTTTCCTGGAGATACTTGAGCATAGTGTCCGCGTCGCTTACTTCGAACGGATCATCCTGGCAGTTGTCGGAGTAGCCCTTCTCGACGAACATCTGCTTGATCGTCCCGTCCTCGACGTACATGGAGTAGCGCCAGGAACGGTCGCCGAAGCCCAAGTTCTCTTTCCGGACGAGCATTCCCATCTTGCGGGTGAATTCGGCGTTTCCGTCGGGAAGCATGAAGACCTTCTGGGCACCCAGCTTGTCTGCCCATTGCTTCATGACGTAAGCATCGTTGACGGAGAGGCAGATGACTTCGTCTACGCCGAGCGCTTTGAATTCATCGTATTTGGCCTCATAGCCCGGAACGTGCGTCGAAGAGCAGGTCGGAGTGAAGGCGCCAGGCAGAGCGAAGAGTACGATCTTCTTGCCTTTGAACACATCATCGGTCGTGAGATCCTGCCAGCGGTAAGGATTCTCTCCGCCGACGGATTCATCGCGGACGCGGGTCTTGAAGACGACGTCCGGCACTTTCTGGTTGACTAAAGTATGCGACATACGTTTGAAAAAAATGATTATTTCGGATGCCTTGAAGCATCACTTTATTTTACCTTACCGGAAACGGGTGTCAAGCAGCTTTCTCGAAATGTGGTGTAATATTTTTCAGCGAAGAGAAGTGTAGCCTCCTGGTATGCCTTCTTTCGAGAGGATGATCTGCCAGAGCTGGTTCTTGCGCGCCCTGAATGAGGCGGCGCAGGAAAGGAGGTAATACTTCCACATGCGCCGGAAGCGCTCACGGTAATTCTTCTGCAGTTCCGGCCAGGCGGCTTCGAAATTCCGATGCCATGCCATGAGCGTCTTGTCGTAGTCGGCGCCGAAGTTATGCCAGTCTTCCATGACGAACAGTCCTTCGATGGACTTGCCGATCTGGCTTGTAGAGGGAAGCATGCCGTTCGGGAAGATGTAGCGGTCGAGCCAGGAGTCTGTCCTCCGGACAGAAGTGTTGCTGCCGATGGTATGGAGGAGAAAGCGTCCGTCTCTCTTGAGCAGCCGGGAAGCTGTTTCCATATAGGTACGGTAATTCTTGGACCCGACGTGCTCGAACATGCCGAGAGAGACGATATGATCGAATGCTCCGGATGTCTCCCGGTAGTCTTCCAAGCGGATTTCTACCGGAAGTCCGGCGCAAAGTTCTCTGGCGAGTGCGGCCTGTTCCTGGGAAATGGTGATGCCGACTACCTCTACTCCGTAGCGCTCGGCGGCAAAACGAGCGAAGCTGCCCCAACCGCAGCCGATATCCAGCACTTTCTGTCCCGGCCGGAGGCCGAGTTTCCGGCAGACGAGATCGAGCTTGGCTTCCTGGGCCTGATTGAGGCTGTCCGTGTCTTTCCAATAGCCGCACGTATAGACAAGTCGCTTATCCAGCATGGCCTGATAGAGGTCGTTCCCGATGTCGTAGTGGCGTTCGCCGACTTGGAAAGCGCGCCGCTTCGATTGGCGGTTCAGGAGAAGGGAAGAGAAGAAAAAGAAAAGTTCCGGCAGGGAGAAGACTTGCTTCTTGTTGAGCCCTGCTTGGAATATCCGAGTGAAGAATTCATCGAGAGCCGGCACATCCCACCAGCCATCCATATAGGACTCGCCGAGGCCTAAGGAACCCTCCCGGAACACCCGCGAGAAAAAACGCTCGTCATGGACCGTAAGATCCCACGGCCGTGAACCGCCGATCTCGATGTCGGCTTTGGCAAGCAATTCCGCCGCTTTTTTCTCGAGTGTTTCCATACGCCGAAGCGAAAGAGAGTTCTTCCTGGAAAAGACGAAAAGGTATTGGAGTGTATTATAGAATATCCGGAAAATCCTGCATAGGGCCTCCGGACATGTTTCTACAGAGGGGTTCCAAGGAATCGGCTTTGTCTGATCCAGACACTAAAAAACCGCCCCATGAAGGGCGGTTTTAGGTATCGGGGCCGATTAGGCGCGGGATACGTTGGTAGCTGCTGGGCCTTTCTCACCTTGGGTCACTTCGAAAGTAACCTTGTCTCCGACCTGGAGCTCGTTGAAAGTAACGCCAGAGAGCTCGTTCGAATGGAAAAACAGGTCCTTTTCCTCGCCTTCGCGAGAAATGAATCCGAATCCCTTTTCCGTGAGCGTCTTGATTGTTCCGTCCATAGTTTTATGTGTGGGCTATAGTTGCTTTGAAATTCGACGACGTTTCATTCTGCGTTAATTGCATGTGCTAAGAATAACACATACTGGGAAAAAGTAAAGGAGGAGGGGAATTCGATCCCTATCCATCTGACAATACCATAAATAAAAAAGCCCCTAGGAGGCTTGTTTATTTGTGTATGTTGGGCTTATTGGATGCGTTCGGAACTGTGAATTGGAAAGAGGTAGCCACTGAGCTAAAAAGCTTAGATTTATTTTAGTTAGTTAGAGGATTTTAGAACAATCTTTATTAATTTATATTTCGATTCTTCTATTACAAGAATAATTTTTCTGAATGGAGATTTGAGAGTATTAGATTCTTCTTGTTTGCGAAGATAGGCAAGTATTTCAGATTTTTGCTTATCTATTCCAGCAACTAAATCACCACTGTCGTATATTAGTAAATCAATACTTTCTAAAGTTTTATCGTATTGAGAATACTTTGAGTTTTTACTCGCTACTAATCTCTTTAAAGCTTCTATCCTTTCTGGACTTTGAGGTAAAGACCTCAGCACCCCAGCAGATAGCGGTGTTTCTGTTCCGTCATCCTCAATCTTAAATATAGTATCAATGACTTTTAAGTTCCCTATATCTTCCTTATGAATGAAGTTTTTGCTAAGGAGTCTGCCAACATAATTTGGAATATTTTTAAATCTACCACTAGTGGGGGTGTCAAAATACTGTGTAACTTCAACCCCGAAAAGGATGTTGCTAGAATTATCCTTTAATATAAAATCTGGATTTTCAGAGGAATTGATGAGGCTATATTCAGACTCAGGATAAAAAGTCCTTAGTATTTTAAGCTCACCTGGCTTCTTTTTATTCATACTTCTAGATCTAGCTGGGGAGGAAGGGATCGAACCTTCGCATGGGGGCTTCAAAGGCCCCTGCCTTACCGCTTGGCTACTCCCCAAGAAGCGTCTTAGTTTAGACGCTTTCAGCGATGCGTCCGCCGAGCATGCTCATGGCCTGGCTGATGAGGGGATTGTCCGAAAGAGATTCTCTGGGAGAATTCTTCTGCGATCCCTCGGCTACGATGACACGGAGGCGGATTTTTGTCCCTAAAATCCTATCAAACGCCTCCATGAGTGTCAATTGATTGTGGGCTTCATCGAGACGCTCTTTGTGGAAAGGATAACGGACGGCGATCACGAGGAAGTTGTCTTCCAGCGAGCGCGGTTCCGCCGTCGAAAGAGCGAGAGAAAGCGAGGCGTTCAGGTCCTTGGCGGTACCGAGGAAGCGCTGCCAATGCTCCCGTATGTCCTCGATGCTGAAAGAAAGCTTTTCTGGGGCAGAGGTTTCAGTTTCGCTAAGGGTGTTTTTTGTCGTTGTGGCTGTTTTTGTTTGGGATTTTTTTGGCGTTTCTCTCGTTTCTTTCTGCGGCTGGCTGGGGGCTTCCGGCGCGCCTTCCTGTTCTCCTCCCGGCGCGTCTCCGGGATTTCCCGGTTGCGGTCCTGGTCCGGCTAGAGGAGGGGTTTTCGGAGCGAGAAGAGTGATGATCTTCACGACCGCGATTTCCAGCGGAAGCTCGAGGATGACGGTGTTCTTGCTTTCGCGTTGGGCGATCTGGAGGATTTCCAGCATGGAAACGACCTCATTCGGAGAAAACGCCTGGGCGAGAAGGAGGATGTCGCTCTTGTCGGTTTCGCTTAGGTGAGGGAGGGCTTCCAGGCCGCGCTCCGGCTCGGCAGATACGAGAAGCAAGTCGCGCAGATAGTGGATGAGCGCTGTGAGGAACACCGAGAGATCACGGCCGTCCTGGGAGAGGGTGCGCACGAAGGCGAGTGCAGAAGGGAGGTCGCGCTCGGCGATGCGGGAGAGGAGGTTGTGGAAGGCATCTCGGCGAGCTGTCCCGAGAATCTCGATCACCTGGGCCTCTGTGATCTTCCCTTGGCCGAGGGAGGATATCTGGGTGAGGAGGGATTCGGCGTCGCGCATGCCGCCTTCTGCAGCGAGAGCGATCATTTCGAGAGCGCCTTTCTCGATCTTGAACTTTTCTTCTTTCGCGATCTTCTCCAGCTTGGCGACGATATCGGCAATCGGGAAACGGGAGAGGTCGAAGCGCTGGCAGCGGGACAGGATGGTGTCGGGTATCTTATGGAGCGCCGTCGTGGCGAGGATGAAGAGCGCGTGGCGAGGAGGCTCTTCGAGGGTTTTCAGGAGCGCATTCCAGGCTCCGGCAGAGAGCATATGCACCTCGTCGATGATGTAGATCTTGTGGGACCCCAGAGAAGGCGGGAGCGCGATGGTCTCGCGCAGCTCGCGGATGTTGTCGACGCCGGTATGGGAAGCGGCATCGATCTCGATGATATCGAGCGAGCGGCCTTCGCTCATGAGGATGCAGTGCTCGCATTTGCCGCAGGGCTCCGCGCCTTTCCGATCCAAACAGTTCACTGCTTTCGCGAAGATGCGGGCCAGGGTCGTCTTGCCGGTCCCGCGCGGCCCGGTGAAGAGGTAGGCTTGGCCGACTTTGCCGAGGCGTAAAGCGTTCTCGAGCGTGGTAACGATGTGTTTCTGTCCGACAACGTCGGAGAATGTCTGCGGGCGATACTTCCGATACAGGGTAGTCATAGTGAGCGGGGTCTTAGGAAAAAGGAGGAGTTGTTTTCTCTTATTATACAGCCATCAAGGGAAGAAAAAAAGCCTCGTAAGAAAGAGGCTTTTTCAGTCCCTTATATCCCTTGGAAGGCGTTATTTCTTGAAGACGAAGAACTTGTAGCCGACGAAGTTCCAGACAAGCGAGAGGCCGGTTGCCATAAGTTTGGCGACGTTGGCCCAGAGAACTGCCGAGAGGCCGAAGAGCGGCGGGATGAAGTAGGTGATGCCGGAGAGCACGCCGCCGTTTATGATGATGCCGACGACGCTTACGGCCAAGAACTGGGAGAATTTCACCGGCTCTTTCTCCGAAACACTCTTGTCTTCGAAGGTCCAGCGCTTGTTCATGAAGTAGCTGTTGATGACAGCCACGGAGAAGGAGATGGTGTTCAGGACGAAGAGCTCGATTCCGGCGGTAATCCCGGTCAGATAGATGAGGATATTCAGTACGAGGAAATCGATTCCCGTATTGACGCCGCCGACGATGATGAATTTGGAAAACTGCTTAACAAGCTTCGCGAGCGGATTCTGGGCCGCCTGGGTCTGGATAGTATCCATGTTTCTGGAATAAAAATTTATAGCTTACTTCCCCTGATTGATTTCCTTCTCTATGTCTTCCATGTCTCTCACCCAAGAATTGAGAAGAGAAGACCGACCGGTCTTTTCTTCTTCCGAGGCGTTGTGGAATGTCATGGCAGAACCGCCCTGGCCTTCTTCGGAATTGTCGGAAATATCCAGATCTTTCTTCCAGCTGTTCACGACACTGTTCGATTCCGCGGCTTTTTGGAATTCACCCTGCCAATCCTTGTGAGCGCCCTTCTGGATGATGTTCTCTATGGCGGCCCAGGAGGCGTCGAGGTCGCGCGGAAGGACAACGGCTACCTCGTCTCCCGGGATAGCCTTGAAGTAGGTGATGGAAGCGAGCAGGATGCGGTACGGCTTGCCGTTCGCGAGGACGTAATAGTTCCCGTTCTCGTCCTGGGTGACGATCCCGATCGCATGGCGCCGCTCGATGGGGCCGATCTGCTTGTAGAGGAAGGTGCCATCGGGAGTGATGGTGAGCTTCAGCATATCGCCCTCGACCAGCTTGGATTTCGAGGCGTAATTGGCCGGAACAGGGTATTGCTTGCCATCGGTGCCGGTCATCAGCTGGCCGTCGAAAGTGCCTTCGACCACAGTGCCGTCTTCAGGGCTGCCGACCTCTGTTTTGCGCGGCCGGCCTGTCTTTTTCTTGCCTTCCAACTGGAGGAGCATGGCCTTGGCGCCCTGGATAGTCTTTTCGGCGTTCAAGACCATATCGCGGAGGGCCTGGATTTTCATGGCGCGGTCCGCTTCGTTCGGAGGTTCTTCGTCGTGGGGGTTTATTTTTGTCATAACTTTTATTTTGGGGCGCAGAACCTGGTTCTGCTTTTCATGTCTATTATAAATGGGGGAGGATTTCTTGACAAGCAACGCAAGAAGTTTTCTGATGATGATTTCCGGGAGAAAGTGCCGCTTTTTTCCGGGGAAGGCCCAGACTCTTGACAAAAATACAGAACGTGCGTTAATATAAGTTGATTCCTTCGGGAGCATTATTCATCTAAATAGACAGCTTGTATGGCAGGAAAGAACATCGCTTCCGAAACCAATCAGGGTGTACGGAAAGTATCATTTCAGAACTCTCTGGAACAGTTCCTTATGGGACTGCCTGAACGCTCGCGCGCGATCGTCGCGGCCCGCTTCGGCATCGGAGCGGAGTCTGCAAAGACGCTTGAGGAGATCGGCAAGTTCTACGGGATCACCCGGGAGCGCGTACGCCAGGTTATCTGCAGCGCTGTCGCCCAGCTCGCGCAGGCGCTCGAGAAGGACAAGGAATTCGCTTCTGCCGTAGGGCGTATCGAATCGACACTGGAAAAGAGAAATGGTATCATGCAGGCAGAGGACCTGATCCGCGAACTCTCTTCTGGTGATACGAATGAAGCCGGACCGCTCCATGCCTTCCTTGAATCGCTCCGCTCCGTAAAGTGCGAGAAGGCGACCAAGGATCATGAGAAGCTGTACCGCTTGGAAAGCTTTTCACTGGAGACTTGGAAGCGTGTGAAGGAAGCCGCGAAAAAAATCCTGGCAGAAGCCGGTGAAACCCTTTCCGACAAAGACCTCTACGCACGTTTCAAAAAAATCTCCCAAGATGACCTTTCCCAGGAGCAGTTCTTCGATTTCCTGGCTGTTGCCAAGGACGTCAAGCAGAACGTTTTCGGGAAATGGGGACTCACGACGTGGAGCGATATCAAGCCGCGCGGTACCCGCGAGAAGGCTTACCTCGTCCTGAAGACCTCTAAGAAGCCGCTCCATTTCCGTGAGATCGCCGATCTGATCGATCAGCACGGCCTGCACGGCAAAAAGAAACGGAGTCATCCGCAGACGGTACATAACGAGCTTATCAAGGACAAGCGTTTCGTTCTGGTCGGCCGCGGTATCTATGCCCTCTCCGAATGGGGGTACAAGAAGGGGACCGTGAAGGAAGTCATCGAGGAGATTCTGAAGGCTGCCAAGAAGCCGCTCTCGCGCGAAGAGATTCTCGCCGAGGTGCTCAAGGTGCGCCAAGTAAAAAAAACAACCATCATCATCAATCTGAATTCTTTTTTCAGCCGGGTCGGTAAAGACGCCTACTGGCTCAAGAAGTAGGGAGCGCAAGAGGAGGAAACGGAGAGATGCTTCAAAAGGTCAACGAACCTGAATCGCATACCCATGAGTATTTTATTTGAAAGCCTGGCAAACGCATTTTCTTTTTTCGGCAACATGTTTTCTGTTGCTGCTGATCTGTGGTTCGTCCTCTTTCCTCCGGCCCTCTACGCCGTTTTCAAGATTCTCTGGCTCCCGCACGTGTGGGGGCATTACGGTTCCAAGATCAAATGGGTGCTCTTGGAGATCATCCCGCCTCGCGATATCGAGGCGAGCCCGCTTCCGATGGAGTCGATCTTCGCTGGCCTTGCCGGCGTAAGCAAGGGTTCGACGATAGCAGAAGAGTGGGTCAAGGGTGAATTCCCGACAGCCTTCTCTCTGGAAATCGTGAGCCAGGAGGGCAATGTGCATTTCTATATCCGCACCCAGACCGCCTTCCGCAACCTCGTGGAGGCGCATTTCTACGCCCAGTATCCGAATGTCGAAATCGTCGAAGCCGACGACTACGTGAACACCGTGCCGCGCACCCTGCCGAACAAGGACTGGGATCTGTGGGGTACGGATTTTGAATTGGTGAAGCCCGACCTCTATCCCATCAGGACTTACAAATACTTCGAAGAATCCGTGACCGGCAAGATGATCGATCCCTTGGCCGGTCTCATAGAGACTATGGGCAAAGCGGGTCCCGGCCAGCATATGTGGCTCCAGTTCATCATCGCTCCGGAAAAGGAGAAATGGTACGCGACTGGCAAGGCGACGGTCGATGAGTTCCTGGGAAAGAAGAAGAGCGAAAAGCACGGAGTCTTTATTCGTCTTCTGATCGATCTCAAGGATATTTTCACGAATATTTTTTCCGGTATGCTCGGGAAAGAAATGACGCATACTGTTCTTGAAGAAGAAAAGACAGATGAAAACGGCGTTCCGATCGAGTCGAAGCTCACTTTCGGGCAGCGCGAAGTCCTGAAGGCGCTGGAAGAAAATCTCGGCAGGATCATGTTCAAGACCAAGATGCGCTACCTCTATGTGGGCCGGCGCGAAACCTTCAACAAGCCGACCGGCGTTTCCGCTCTCATCGGCGGCATCAAGCAGTTCAATGACCAGAATCTGAATAGTTTCAAGCCGAATGATGATACCAAGACCGATGCCAAGTATCTCTTCGTCGAGCCGCGCCTCCGCTACCGCCAACGCCGCATTTTCCGCCGCTACGTGAGCCGCGATTCGGATCCGCAGTTCAACCGTTTCGAGTTGAGCACGACAGAGCTCGCAACGATTTTCCATATCCCGGATATGTCCGTGGTGGCTCCGTCGCTCACGCGTGTGGCTGCGAAGCGCGGAGGTGCCCCGTCGAACCTGCCGATCCAGAGCGAATAATCACAAGAATACACATTCACATTTTCTTTTCCTATGCACGCTTCCCCGCAAAACGAAATCGCTTTTTTCGCCAAGACGAACTTCCGTAACCAGGATCGCGTTTTCGGTATCAAGTTGGATGACCGGCGCCGGCACATGTACGTGATCGGAAAGACCGGCATGGGCAAGACCAATCTTTTGGAAAACCTGGCGATCCAGGATATCCAGAACGGGCACGGTATCGCCTTCATCGATCCGCACGGAGACACGGCGGAAAAGCTCATCAAGGCTATCCCGTCTTCGCGCATCAACGATGTCATCTATTTCAATCCGGCCGATCAGGACTTTCCGATCGCGTTCAATGTGATGGAGAAAGTGGATCCCGAATACCGTCATCTGGTCGCCTCCGGCCTGGTCGGAGTCTTCAAGAAGCTCTGGGCGGAATCCTGGGGACCGCGTCTCGAATACATCCTGCGCAATGACATCATCGCCCTTCTCGAGTATCCCGGAAGCACGCTCCTCGGCGTGACGCGCATCCTCGTCGACAAATCCTACCGCGAACGGGTGGTAGAGAAGATCACCGACCCGGTGGTACGCAGCTTCTGGGTGGATGAATTCACCAAGTGGAACGAGCGCGTGCTCCAGGAAGTCATTTCTCCGATTCAGAACAAAGTAGGTCAGTTCCTCTCGAGCTCGCTTATCAGAAATATCGTCGGCCAGACGGCATCTTCTTTCGATGTGCGCAAAGTCATGGATGAGAAGAAGATTCTCATCATGAACCTCTCGAAGGGCCGCATCGGCGAGGACAACAGCGCGCTTCTTGGCGCTATGATGATCACCAAGATCCAGCTGGCCGCCATGAGCCGCGTAGATATCCCGGAGGAGACCCGTAACGATTTCTACCTCTACGTCGATGAGTTCCAGAACTTCGCTACCGAATCGTTCGCGAACATCCTGTCCGAGGCCCGCAAGTACCACCTGAACCTCATTCTTGCGAACCAGTATGTGAGCCAGATCGACGAGAAAGTGCGCGATGCGATCTTCGGAAATGCCGGTACGATCATCTCGTTCCGCGTGGGAGCGATGGATGCGGAGTTTTTGGAGAAGGAATTCGAGCCGGTCTTTATGGCGAACGATATCATCAATCTTCCCAAGTATCAGATCTACCTCAAGCTCATGATCGACGGTATCGCAGGAGACGCCTTCAGCGCGACGACGCTTCCGCCGATCAAGCTGGAAGACGCCGGGAATGAAGACAAGATCATCCAGGGTTCGCGCGAACGCTATGCCTCGAAGAAGGATGATGTCGAAGATAAGATCCGCCGCTGGAGCGGCATGCTGACAGCCGAAGAGCGCCAAGCGCTTATCAAGCCGGTGAATGCGCCTCGGAGAGAAGCGCCAGTTATCACGAGGAAAGCCCCTCCGAAACCAGCGCCGGTCTCGAAGAAGGAACAGGTGCCGCGTGCGGAAGCTCCTCGAGCTCCTCAAGCCGCAGAAGTCCTCGCAGAAAGACCGCGAGAAGAAGCGGAGCTGCCTCCTCTGGAAGAGGAGAAAAAGCCGGCAGAAGTGCCGGCGGAGATAGAGGAAGTGCCTGAAGAGGAACCTGGAGCAGAAGCTGCCGTCCCTCGTACCCTGTACGATACGGTCTGTGCCACGTGCGGCACGCCTATCCAGGTACCATTCAAGCCGGATGGCAAGCGCCCGACATTCTGCAAGGATTGCCTGCGGGATTACCAGCGCGCCACCGCCAAGGCCCGTCTCGAAGAAGAACGGAAGCACGGAGCGGGCGAAGGCCAGGGGATAAGGACCGGACAACGGAACTCTATAAAAGAGCAGCCGGAACGCCGACTGGAGCGCAGGGTGTATGCTACGGATGAGAGGCCGGTTTCTCTCGCCCAAGTGCAGCATATCGGCCCCAAGAAATTCAAGAGTCTGCGAAAGCGCCCGGAAGTGAACCTTTCCGAGCTCCGCGAGCTCATCCACACGACGCAGAAAAAGAATGGAGAAAGCTGAAAGAAACGCCCGTAGTTGTTCGGAGTGGCCGGTTTTGGTATCATGGAGGATATGAGTTTCAGAAAATGGCACAAACGAGCCTACACCTTCTGGGTAGGGATCTCTATTCTCGTGGTGGTTTCCATGGTGGCGTTCCTTTTCGCGCCGTTCTTTATGTACTAGGAGCCTATGAAGCCCAAAGACTGGTACATGCGCCTCTTCGTAGCAGGCCTTCTGGTCCTGATCGGCTGGGCGCTCTATGTGTCTTCCAAACAGCTGGAGAGGAATAAGCGGATCGCACAGGAAGTGAACACGCTCCAGGAAGAGGCGGAAAAGATCAGGAAGGAAAACGAGACGCTTTCGGAGAGGATCGGGTACTTCTCTTCGCAGGAATTCCGCGAACAGGAAGCCAAGAAGAAATTGGGTCTGAAGAAGCCGCAAGAGACAGTCGTAGCGATCAAAGAAGAGGTTCCGGAGGAGCAGGGACAAGACGCGGTTTCCGAGTCTCCGAAGGAGGCATCCAAGAGTCCGTCGGAAATTTATATGAAATGGTGGCAGCTTTTTTTCGCAAAAAACTAACTTCTCAAACGTCAAATGTATGGACATAAAGAAGGATGTCTTGCAGAAGGTCAAAGTGAAATGGGAAACGGCGGCATACGCGCTTCTTGCGGTCGTCGTCTTCGTATTCGCGGCGAGCCTCATCGCTGTGTACGCGGTACCGCGCGGCACCTATCCGCTTATCGAACGCTTCTCCAAAGCGACTCCATACCCGGTTTCGATCGTCGGCATGAAAAACTTCATCAGCGAGCGCGAGCTTTCCGGAAATATGCGCTCTATCCGACGTTTCTATGAAGCCCAGGATTTCTCGCAGATCGGGCTACGGGTAGACTTTTCGACCGAAGAAGGCCAGAAACGCTTCCGTATCCGCGAGAAAGAAGTCCTAAACAAGATGATCGAAGACGCCGCGGTAGTGGAGATCGGCAAGAAGTACGGTATCACTATCACCCAAGAGATGGCTCGCGAGGGCGTGCGCCGCTCGCTCGACGAATACGGCAACAGCGATACTGTGAAACAGGATTTGGAACGCCTCTACGGGTGGAGCTTGAGTGATTTCGAAGAGAAGATCGTATTGCCGAGCCTGTATGAAGAGAAACTCCAAGAAGTGTTCGCCAAGGAAAACGAAGCTTCAGACGTCGCGAAGGAAAAGATCCAGAAAGCCGACCAGGCGCTGCGGGACGGCAAGCCTTTCCGGGAAGTAGCGATCGAATATTCGGACGGACAGACCAAGGAGAAAGGCGGGGAGCTGGGATGGTTCCAGATTTCAGATCTGACTCCCGAACTCCAGAAGCCGGTATCGATCCAGAAAGTCGGTGCTCCGGGGAGCATTATCGAAAGCGCTCTCGGGTACCATATCGTCATAATCGAAGAGACGAAAAGCGAAGACGGGGAGATGTTCTATCGCTTGAGTCAGGTATTCGCCCGCAAAGCTACCTTTGCAGATTGGATGACAGAGAAGATGAAGGGCGTGTCGATTTTCGTCCTGTCTCCGGAATACCGCTGGAATGCCGAAGAAGCGCGGGCCGAATTCAGGCGCCAGGAGATGCGAGAGTTTGAGGAGGAAGTCTACAAGAATACGAACGGCGATGCCCTTTTTTTCTTCTAGCAGGAGCTTTCCAAGAAAAAGACCCTTGATAAGGGTCTTTTTTCGGCCTTTTTTGATTAGCACTCTCACATAGAGATTGCTAATTTTTTATTTTCATGATATTTTTCAAGTGGAAAAAATATCGAAATATTTTGAGTATGAATATCAATAAATTCACTACCAAGTCGCAGGAAGCCCTGCGCATGTCACAGGAGATCGCTTTGTCGCGGAGCAATCCGCAGATGGACACGGCGCATCTTCTCTACGCGCTCCTCTTGCAGGAAGAATCCATCGTCCCGGTAATCGTGGGCAAGCTGGATGTCGATATCGAGGACATCAAGGGAGCGACGCTTACGGAGATCGAGTCCTTTCCGCAGGCAGAGTCGGGAGCGGTCGGCCAGCTGTATCTTTCGCAGGCCCTGGCCCAGGCGTTCGGCGAAGCGGAGAAGCAGATGGAGAAGATCGGCGACAGTTTCGTATCGACGGAGCATCTGCTCCTGGCGCTTCTTTCAGTGCCGAGCAAGGTACAGAAGATCCTGGAAGAAGCGGGCATCAGCTATGACCGAACGCTTCAGATCATGACCGAAGTGCGCGGCGGGCAGAGAGTGGAAAGCCAGGCGCCCGAAGCGACGTATCAGGCTCTCGAAAAATACGCAATCAACCTGACCAAGGAAGCGCGCGAAGAGAAGCTCGACCCGGTAATCGGACGCGACGAGGAGATCCGCCGGGTGATGCAGGTGCTTTCGCGCCGTACCAAGAATAACCCGGTCTTGATCGGAGAGGCCGGGACCGGAAAGACGGCTATCGCCGAAGGTCTGGCCCAGCGCATCGTTTCCGGAGATGTGCCGGAAAATCTGAAGAACAAGGAGATCATCGCGCTCGATCTGGGAGCGCTCCTCGCTGGGGCGAAGTTCCGCGGCGAGTTCGAAGAGCGCCTCAAGGCGATTCTGAAGGAAGTGGAACGCGCCGCAGACCGTTTCATCCTCTTCATCGACGAGCTCCACACGCTCGTCGGAGCGGGAGCGACTGAAGGGTCGCTCGACGCGTCGAATATGCTGAAGCCGGCACTCGCGCGCGGCAAGCTGCGCACGATCGGCGCGACCACGCTCAAGGAATACCAGAAATATATCGAGAAAGACGCGGCGCTCGAACGCCGCTTCCAGCCCGTCTACGTCTCCGAGCCGTCCGAAGAGGATGCGATCGCCATCCTGCGCGGCATCAAGGAGAAATATGAGCTCCATCACGGCGTCAAGATCACGGATGACGCGCTCATCGCAGCCGTCAAGATGTCGCGGCGCTATATCACCGACCGCTTCTTGCCGGACAAAGCAATCGACCTCATCGACGAGGCAGCATCGCTCCGCCGCATGGAGATCGATTCGCTTCCGACCGAGCTGGACCAGCTGGAACGCAATATCCGCCGCATGGAAATCGAGAAACGGGCGCTCGAGAAAGATAGCGACAAGGGCAGTAAGGCGAAGATCAACGCTCTGGAGCGCGAGCTTTCCGAATTGAAAGAGCGTTCCAAGAAATTGATGCTCCAATGGAAGTCCGAGCGCGATCTCATCATGGCGATCCGGAAGCATAAGGAGGAGATAGACCGGTTCCGTTCAGAGGCGGAAATGGCCGAGCGTCGGGGCGAATTGGATCAGGTCGCCGAGATCCGCTACGGGAAGATCCCGAATCTGGAAAAGGAAATCAGTACAGAGGAGAAAAAAATGGCTCGGCTCCAGAAGACGAGTTTTCTCTTGAAGGAGGAGATCGCTGAAGAGGATATCGCACAAGTGGTTTCCCGCTGGACAGGTATCCCAGTCGCGAAGATGCTCGAGAAAGAGACCGAAAAACTCGTCCATTTGGAGGCAGAATTGAAGAAACGAGTGGTCGGGCAGGATGAAGCGATTCATGCGATCGCGAATGCTATCCGCCGCTCCCGTGCCGGCCTCTCGGAAGAGACGCGGCCGATCGGATCCTTCATCTTCCTCGGGACGACCGGCGTCGGGAAGACCGAACTCGCCAAGGCTTTGGCCGAGGTGCTTTTCGACGATGAGAAATCGCTGGTACGGGTGGATATGAGCGAGTACATGGAATCGCATTCGACGGCGAAGCTCATCGGTTCGCCGCCGGGATACGTGGGTTATGAGGAGGGTGGGCAGCTGACCGAGACGATCCGGCGCCGCCCATACAGCGTGATCCTCTTCGATGAGATCGAGAAGGCTCATCCGGATGTCTTCCATATCTTCCTTCAGATTCTGGACGACGGCCGCCTGACGGATGCCAAGGGACGGACAGTGAACTTCAAGAATACCGTCATCATCATGACTTCCAATGTCGGATCGGAAATCCTCGTACGTTCCCGGGACCTGGGATTCAAGGAAGAGAGCAGGAAGAATGTTGCCTTGCGCGAGACCGAGATCCGCGAGCGGATCGAAGGGGCTCTCCGCGAGACGTTCCGCCCGGAATTCTTGAACCGTATCGATGAGACGATCATCTTCCATCCGCTCTCGCCGGAAGTGCTTTCCGGGATCGTGGATCTTCAGATCGAGATTCTGAAAAAGCGTTTCGAAGAGCGGGAAATCTCCATTACCTTCGAGCCGAGCGCGAAGCGGTACTTGGCCAAGCAGGGCTATGATCCCCTCTATGGCGCCCGGCCGCTCAAGCGGGTCATCCAGAACGAAGTGCTCGATCCGCTCGCGCTTGAAATTTTGGAGAAAAAGGTTCAAAGTGGGGATAGCGTCCGTGTCACTCTCGCGAAAGGCAAGCTGATTTTCAAGAGCGAAAAGAAAGGCCGGACCCGCTAATTTCCGCTTTCACCGAACCCGGCTTCCTATGGTCTTCCATTTCTCCGTTTTCTTCTGGTCAGTAGTGTTCTTCCTCGGACTCCAAGGGGTAATACTGAACCCGATCACGCTCACCTGGAGCTGGTACCTCTTCGCAATCATCCCGCTCCTGGTGGTGGCCTTTCTGGCGGCGAACCGTCTGACGGGGAAGTATGCCGATGCCTATCTTCCCGGCCTCCTGGCAGTCTCGTCGCCGATTCTCCTCTCGTTCGTCGATCATCCGACGGAGCAGCAGATTTTCGTCTTCCTATGCTCCGGGATGTTCTATTTCGCGCTCCTCGGGATCTACCGCCTCCGCTATGCTCCGAATGACAAGACCGCACAGGCGATTTTGAGCACCGCCGCTATGGCGGCGCTTTTCTTTTTCTTTTCCGGTATCTATGGGTTCTACCTGAACTTCTCTTTCCCGCTCTGGGGGATGATGCTCATTTTCTTCCTCGGGACCGCTCTGACGAGCTACGAGACGTTCATCGGCGTGGAGCGGGAAAACAAGCGGCGGGTGAAAATCTACAGCGTGCTCCTCGGGCTCATGATGGGGGAGCTTGTCTGGATCATGAGCTTCTGGCCGTTCGGTTCGCTGACGACCGGAGCGATCGCCCTCATCTTCTACTTCATGGCCTGGGATATCGCTTTCGATACCTTCCGGAAGACGCTCTCGCTGCGGCGCGCCGTCATCCGCATGTTCCTCTTCTCGCTTTTGATCATTTTGCTCCTGGTGAGCTCGCCCTGGAGAATCCTGGTCTAGACAGTTGACAAACCCGCTAGAAAGGGTTTAGATAGAGTGTTCTTTACCAGAGAAAGGAGTGGGTTCTTTGAAACACAAGAAAATCATACTACCCGGCGCTATAAGCGAGCCGGAGCCTACATGTGTCGATTATCTGCTTTCGAAGATCAACCCCAAAGCGCGAATCAGCGATCTCATACGGGAGGCAAACTTCGAGTGGAATCTCACACCCGTGCCTTTCGTGGCCAGGCGGCGGTTGGTGCGCGAGATGCTTTACTATGGCCAACCTGATTACGTGACGCTCGTGTTTTTTCCGCATGACATGTTCTTCGATCGCATCGCACCGCGTATCGAGTCTCTCGGGTATCGCTTCGCAGTCCTTCCCGAGCTTCTCCAGTTCGCAATCGATCATCCTGAAGTGCAGAACAGCCACCCGGTAGCAAGTCTCGATTACAAGTCAAAGTCTCGCCACGGCCCTTATAAGTACCCTGTCCTCACGCGGAGGACCGATGGGCGGCTTATCGAGATGCGGGTCCCTGGAAAGAGACCGTGGAGCAAAGCGACCGGCTATCTATGTGTCCGGCAGGGAGAAATCCCATGAATCCCTACTGAAGCCCTGTAGAATATTCTTCTGCAGGGCTTTTCTCTTGTCAGGAATCGCGAAATGTGTTACAAATAGTACTTGCATATGAAGGCACCCCTTATTACAAAAAGCGCCCTTTTCATCCTCTTTCTCGGGGCAGTTTTCTTCGTGGGAGGCTTGGGCGGTATCGTCCTGGACCGCTACGCCATACCGAAATTGGCAGCTCTTCCGAGCTTGAGCGGCAACCCGCTCCTCAAGAAGGCGACCGAACGCATCACTATCATCAATAAGACGGAACAGGTGGTGATCCGCGAAGATGATTCAGTAGAGAAGATCATTTCCCAACCGGCGACGACCGTGGTGAATATCATCTCCGTCTTCGATGCGCCCGTGGCCAAGAACGGCGAAACCGCGACGGAAGTAGCCGGTACGGAAGCGGCAGTAACGCGCACCGGCGTGCTTTTGACCAACGACGGGCTCATCGTTACATACGCGAACCGGGTACCGGAGACGGAAGGCGTGCGCTACTCGGTCCTTCTTTTCGATGGCAAGAACTACGGCGCCCGCTTTGTCGGCTATGATACGCTGACGAACCTGGCATATTTCCACTTGGAGGAGAATCTCTCTGTTCCCGCTATCGCGCTTGCGAACTCCGATGATGCGCGTACCGGGAAGCGTCTTATCGCCATCGGGAACAGTTTCGCTGAATACCAGAACCGCATAGCTCTCGGCGTTTTAGGAAACATCAACCGCACCTTCAATCTCGCGGGAAAGTCAGTCTCTTCTTCCGAGAAATGGGAGGGAGTCTTTGAAATGGATTTTGCGAATGCTCGGAACTTCGTAGGAGGACCGGTCATCGGCTTTAACGGCGAGATGGTCGGCCTTGTCGGCCTGCTTTCGATCGACAATCAAGAGGAGACTTTCCTCATTCCGGCGAATGTCGTCCGGAGCTCTTCCGAACGCGCCCTCTCCGGCAACCTGGAGAAGCGCGCCAATCTCGGCGTCTATTACCTGCCCATTACCAAGGCCTACGCATTGGGCCAGGGGATAAGCCGCGATCGCGGGGCGCTCGTCTACTCCTCTTCGGGGAAGACCGGTCTCGCCGTCCTCGACAACTCTTCCGCTATGCGCGCGGGTATCCGTGCCGGCGATATCATCACGGCCGTGGATGGCACCGAGATCAATCTCGACACGCCGCTCCCGGAAGTCCTGAACCGCTACAGCCAGGGCGACACGATCGAACTCACCCTGCTGCGGAACGGAGCCGAACTGAAGCTTCCGGTGAAGTTCTAATATCCTTTGTCCGGATGTCCGTACCGCGCCCCTTTTCCGGCGCGGTTTTTCTTTTGACAGGGGGTTTTCGCTCCGGTATCATTGAGAAAAGAACGAAGCCTCCTTATGCGACAGTCACGCCTGTTTACTCGGACCAAGAAAACTGCCCCCAAAGACGAAGTGAGCAAGAACGCGGAACTCCTGATCCGCGCTGGTTTCGTGCACAAAGAAATGGCCGGAGTGTACGATTACCTGCCGCTCGGCCTGCGGACGCTCAACAAGATCATCGGGATCATCCGTGAAGAAATGAACGGTCTCGGCGCCGAGGAGCTCCTCATGAGTTCGCTTCAGAGGCCGGATGTCTGGAAGGCGACTGACCGCTGGGATAGTGAGAAAGTAGATGTCTGGTTCAAGACGACACTTCAGAGCGGCTCCGAGCTCGGCCTGGCGCTGACCCATGAAGACCCGCTTACCGATCTCATGCGCTCCTTCGTCTCTTCGTATCGCGACCTGCCGTTTTCTGTCTACCAGTTCCAGACGAAGTTCCGGAATGAGATGCGGGCCAAGTCCGGCATCATGCGCGGAAGAGAATTCATCATGAAAGACCTGTATTCATTCGCGAGGACCGAGGCAGAGCTCGATGCCTTCTACGAAGAGGCGGCTCTGGCCTATGAGCGCATCTTCGCGCGCGTGGGGCTCGGAGAAGAGACCTACAAGACGTTCGCAAGCGGCGGTATTTTCAGCAAGTACAGCCATGAGTTCCAAACGCTTTGCGAAGCCGGGGAAGACATCATCTATGTCGATGAAGAGAAACGGATCGCAATCAATGAGGAAGTGTTCACTGACGAAGTCCTCCAGGAGCTCGGTCTCGACAAAGAAAAGCTGGTCCAGAAGAAAGCCGTGGAAGTCGGCAACATCTTCAAGCTCGGCACGCGTTTCTCGGAGCCGCTCTCGCTTACGTACAAAGATGAGCAAGGGAAGGACCAGATGGTCATCATGGGCTCCTACGGCATCGGTCCCGGTCGGGTGATGGGAGCTATCGTAGAAACCCATGCGGATGACAACGGGCTGGTCTGGCCGGAGGCAGTCGCGCCGTTCCGCGTGCACCTCCTTTCTCTCGGTGCGGACGAGAAAGCGACGGAAATCTATGAGGCTTTGGAAAAGGCTGGCATCGAAGTGCTCTATGACGACCGGGAAGCGAGCGCCGGCGAGAAATTTGCCGATGCGGATCTCCTCGGAATCCCGTACCGGGTCGTCATCGGCAAACGCTCCCAGGAGAGCGGCCATGCCGAGGTGAAGAAGCGTACCGAGAGCGCTGCCCAAGAAGTGGCTCTCGAAAGCCTCGTCTCTTATTTCCAGTCATAAAGAGCTGCTTATGCGCGTCGCTCTCCAAGCGAGTGATCTCGATCATGAGCGGATCGATGGGACGCGTGTCTATCTCCGCGAGCTCTTGCGCCGTTTCGGGAGTCTTTCTCCCGAGACGGATTTTCTTCTCTACCACAGGTCGCGCTTCAACCCGGCGCTCGCTCCGCCAACTTTTCCGAATTACGTGGAGCGACTCCTCTCTTTCCCTCTAGCGTGGATGCAGACGCGCTTCGCATGGGCGATGTATCGTGAGCGTCCGGACAAGCTTTTCCTGCCGATCCAAGCTGCGCCGCTTTTCTTGCCGCAAGGATTGGAAGTCACCGCGACTATTCATGATCTGGCATTCAAGAAGTATCCGAAAACCTTTCCCCGGGAAGACCTGTTCAAGCTGAACTTCCTCTTAAACCGCGTGGTAAGCCGTGCCGACAAGCTCATCGCCGTATCGGAAGCGACCAAGCGCGATCTCCTTGATTTCTTCCCTCATCTTCCGCCGGAGCGCATCCATGTGATCCATCACGGCTTCGACGGAGCCTTTTTCGGAACGAAGCTTTCCCCGGAAGATCTGAAGCGCGAGCTCTGGGAGCATCGATTAGAAGCAGGAAGCTATATCCTCTATGTCGGCGCGCTTCAGCCGAGGAAAAACCTGATACGGCTCATCCGGGCGTTCGAAGGTGTGAAGCGCGAGTTTCCCGGACTCAAGTGCGTGTTGGCCGGAGAGGATGCCTGGCTTTCCGGAGGTATCAGGGAAGCGAGGGAAAAAAGCCCTTCTCGGGAAGACATTCTCTTGACCGGCCGCGTCTCTTTCGAAACATTACGTGCGCTCTACCAAGGAGCGCGGGCTTTCGTGTTCCCGTCGCTCTATGAAGGTTTCGGACTGCCTATCCTCGAAGCCTTCGCTTCCGGGACGCCGACCCTGGTGGCGCGGAACTCGAGCCTAGCCGAAGTGGCCGGCGAAGGAGCCCTTTTCTGCGAAGCGGAAGACGAGCGAGACATCGAAGAGAAACTCGGACTGCTTCTCCGGGACGAAACGCTCCGGGCATCGCTTCGGGAGAGAGCTTCCCGGGAGCTCGGACGGTTTTCTTGGGAAAAGACGGCAGAAGAGACCCTCCGCTGTATCCTGGGATAGAGGGTGTATACTAGGAAGCAGAGTACTTTGAGAATGCGGAAGGAGGAAAACAGATGCAAGCTCTCCAATCGGAATCGGCGGAGCGTCTCCGCTCGATATCATTTCTGCTCGGCAGGAGCGTAATCGGTTGCCAGGGTCTCGCGCATAATATCCGCACCAGCGGATACGGCCTTTCTGATCAAGCGGAAGCGCTCGTGTATGCGAATACCGAATGGTTTTATCTGGCAGATAATCGGAAATTCGCAGCGTTCCGGCTCATGGAACTCGGTTGCCGCAAGAAAATACCCTGGACAGAGCTCGAAGGGTATGCGGATGCGAACCATCTGGAGTACTGTCCGCTGGAGGGAGTGCTCCTCTATCGGCTTGAAAGACGCTCCGAGTTTGGCAGCGATGATTTCGTGACTGCATACATGCGGCCGCAGCTTCTCGCAGGCCGTCCGGCAGTATTGGAACTTTACTCGAAGGTCGACGGTTCGCAGGCCTTGCATGGCCTTCAGACCGAGCATGTCGATACGCTCGAGCTTGAGCCGCAAGATGCCGTGCTGTTCATGCTTCCCTACTACAGTTGAATGCCAGCGGCCCTGTTTCGTGAATCACGAAGCGGGGCCGTTTTTTAGTCTCTTGCGAAGAAGAGCTGCCAGAAGAGAAAGAGGAGGGCCAGGGATGCCAAGACGAGGACAATGATTGCCCAGAGAGGGAATTTGTAGAGCGAGAGCGCGAGGATCCCCAGTATCCACAGAAGTGCGGGAACGAAGAGCAGGCGGTGCCAGGGTTTTTGGAGAGGGACATAGCTTTTCTCGAGCTTCTCTGCGAGGATGGCCGCCAGGAAGGTGAGGATGAGAAGGAAAAGGAGAAGGCCCGCGAGGCTGAAGCGCACCGTGACGAAGGTAGGGAGAAGGGTCTCCAGGGTAAACAGCCCGAGGAATCCGAGGTATCCGAAGACGAGGAATTCCAAGAGGAGCGCGTGCATGACCGCGAGTGCGTTCCGATCTTTGAAGATGGCGGGGGATATTTTCTTCATAGTGTTTCTAGATTCCGAAGCGGGTCAGGAAGCGCTGCTTCATCTGTGAGAGGAGGAAGAGCATGTTTCCCGTACTTTTGTCGGTATGGAAGTCGAGCTCGAGCGAAGCGATATCGATGGACGCGGATCCGTTCGCGATGTGAAGCTCGTAGTCATTCCCGGCGTTGTCCTGGAGGCTTAGGAGCGGGAGGCGGCAACCGAAAGAGCGGGTGAGAAGCGAAACGCTTTCTCCTCTGCAGGAGACGGATTCATCCAAGCGGCTCTGGCTGTAGCGGATGGGCGTCTGCTGTGCTATGAGGAAGTCTCTGTAGCCCGGATCCTTCAAGGCATGGCGCATGCCGTCCTGGATAAGGAAAAAGGTATCGGAATCCGTTTCTTGGAAAAGAGTCCCAGCCGGATGCAAAGCGCCTAAGAGGAAGATCCTGCCGCGCTCGTAGATGCCGAGCTCCTCGGCATTCGCCGGGTACACATCCTCGAAGCGGTAGCCGAGTGCGAGGAAGATATCCGCGCTTCCGATCGGCCGCATCTCCGTCTCGCTTGTGATGATGAAGACGCCGTCCGCGAAGGAGACGAGAAGACCCGGGCGGAAGCCGAGCAGAGTTTCAGATAAAGGATAGCGGGAAAGAAATGTTTCGTCTTGCGGCAATGCCTGATCTTTCCGATAGCGCGTGAGGAATGCGTCTTCGCTAACGAAACGGTAGAGCGTATCGTCACGCAGGGAATAGTAGCGGTCGCCGATCCGATAGAGCGTGTCTTTCGGGAATCCGTCTAGAGGTGCGCCTTCCGGGAGCCAGGCGGCCCGATAGCCGCGGCGGAGAGAGAACTCGAGCGTTTCCGGATCGGAAGATTTGTCCTCCGGCACCAGGGAGATGCTTGCGTGTGAGAAGTTGCCGCTTATTCCGGCATTCCCTATAAGTATTCCTTCTGCCTCGAGGCGGCCGTTTCCGCGCGAGCTGCCATCGGGAGCCCGAGGATCAAGGAATGAATTCTTGCTGGCGCCAGGATTCTTGAAATCGAAGGTGAAAGGAATGGTCGGGAAGAGCGCCTTCTGGGCGAGGAAGAAAACGGTCGAGAACATCGCGATGAAGAGGAGGACACGCAGGCTCCTGTAGCGTTTGGACCAGACTGGCGAAAGGGTTTCAGAGAGGAAAGGCATAGGGAGAATGGGTCAATAGAGTTGGAACAGAAGGTTCTTGGTTTCCTTGGTTGTCACTTCCGGCAGCGAGATCGAGGAGACTTCCGAAAGATTTTCCGGTTCCAGCCCGCTCGTCTTGAAGGTATACTCGCCCCGGTAGATCATCTTGTCGCCGAACACAGATGCGTAGCGCGGCAGATTCTCGTTCGGGGTGAGGAGATAGATGCGGCTGAAGCGCGAAGTATCGAGCTTCGCCAAGTCTTCCGGATTGAAGAAATAGACGGTGTTCTTCTTGAAGAGGGCATTGCCCGGGCCGGTGAGCATAGCGTAGCCGTTCCCGGTCGCGAAACGGTCGACCAGAACCAGATCTTCTTCGGTGAACTGCGAAGCGAAGGCTTCTACCTGGGGTAGGAGCTCCGGGTTTTCGCGGGAAGTCATGGCGAGGCGCCAGCTCGGGAATTGCAGGGCGAGGAGGATGATGCAGAAGAGCACGAAAAGCGGATTGAATACTTTCTTGAGCGCCGGTCCGCCTGGGGCAGCGGCCCGCTTGCTTTCCAGGATGGCAGCGAATGCGAAGACGGCTGTCAGGAGGAGCGCCGGAAAGAGCGAGAAGAGATAGCGGCGGAGCATCCAAGGATGATCGAGCGTGATATTCGGCGAGAAGAGATAAAGGAATGTCGGGAGCGCGAGCGCCACAGGAATGAGCTGCTCGTAGCTCTTCTTGCGGATGAGTACGAGGATGCCGAAGAGCCCGGCTATGAAGATTCCCAAGAGTCCGTAGAGGATGAAAACGGAACCGAGCGGATAGGCGGTAACGAGGCCGGCGAAGGGCGTGCCGTTCGCTATGATGTCATTCCCGAAGCCATGGAGGAATTTGAAGAGAGCCTTTCCGATGACCTTGTAGTAGGGGAGATTGATGAAGAAGTTCCGCAGGAAGATGAAGCTGAAGATGGCTCCCGGGAGGAGGAGACTCTTTACGGGATAGCTCTTCCAGATAGCGCGCGTTTTGGGGTTCGCGGCGAAGAGAAGGAGTGTGACCCCGAGAAAAGCGAAGCCCTCGATCCGTGTGAACGCGAAGAGAGTGGCGGAAAGCAAGGCGCTTGCATACGAGACGAACTTTCCCTCACGGAAGAGGAGGATATGGGAGAGAACGAGAGAAAGGAAGAGAAAGAGCGCGAAGTTTTCGGTAAGGGTGAACTTCGGGAACCATGCAAGGAGAAAAGAGAAGGCTCCGAGCCCGAGACCGAGCAGCGCATACCCTGAAGAGAGCGATAAGCGCAGGATCTGGTAGAGAGTGATAAGAGAAAGAAAGACGAGAAGCGCATTGGCCGCGAGCAGGCCCAGAATGCCGAAGAGGGTCATGAAACTCGCCAGCCAGGCGGTATAGGCGACCGGGAATTGGGTTATGAGGTATCCGGATTCGGTATAGATGAACCCGGGGAAATTCAAAGCCGTTCCCGGCCCGTAGATCCGGAAGAAAGCGTCTGTTGCCGGTGTGTTCCAGGCGAGTTCTCCATTCTGGGAAAGTCGGATCGCCGCTTCGCTGATCGACCCCTGGTCGCGTCCCGAAAAGAGGGTGGGTGTGGTGGCGCTCCAGGCGATGAGGAATGCGTAGAGGAGAGAGAGAACGAAGACGAGCCGCCTGTCCGAAGAAGTGCGCGAAAGGTATTTCCAGCCGAAGAAGAGCGCCGCGAGGGCGGCGAAGAGAGCGATGCTTACGATGAGCGGGGACGAGAAAAGACCGAAAAGAGCGAGAACGAAAACGACCCACCCGAAAACGAGGAAAATCATTCCGAAAAGCACGAAGGGGATATCGCTTTTCATGTCGAAAGAGGGGAGATTCATAATGCTCATAGTATACCGCATCGTTCACGGTGAAACCAGACGGTTTCTCCTTGCAACGAAAGCGGAAACATGGTTTGCCAAGCGGGACCCGAGGCTTTAAAATGGAAAAAAGGCAGACCAACCACTTTTCATCGTATGAATGATTCTTTTTTTCTGTGGTATTACACGCGCGGATTGTCTGGCGCGCCTTTTGTGCTTTGGAATTATCTGCGCTACACGCTCCACCGCTTCAATATCCTCGGATTGCTCGGGACGCTGGTATCGCCTTGGAAGCGCGATGTGACCCCGCGGACCTGGAGAGGTTGGCATCCGCTGAAATCCTTGAACCGCTTGGTCGAGAATCTCCTCTCGCGCTTTTTAGGTATGCTGGTGCGTCTCGGGGTCATTGTCTTCGGGATTACCGTATTCTTGCTGGTTCTCTTCGGCGGTACGCTCCTTCTTTTCGGATATGCGCTCGCCCCGCTTTTCCTGGTGACAGGATTGATAACTCTGGGAGCCGATATTCTCTGGGGAGCCGGGTTGCTTCTTTTGGGAATCGCCGGCATAGCTTTCGGTTTCTTCGGCTATCAGGCACGGGAGCGCGAGGAGCCGGCGGATTTCTCTCTCGCCAGCCTGCGGCATTCCCGGTCTTTCCCGAGAATCTTGGCGCGTCTGGGCCTGAAGAAAGGATTTTTCGACGAAGGAATACTTGAGAACGATGAGCGCTTTATGGAATTCCTGCAGTCCCTGGGTATCTCGCGCCTCACGTTCGAGCGTTCGGTGCTGATAGAGCGCCATCGGGAACAAGAAGAGAGGCTTCGGGCGCGCTTCTGGTCATGGGACCGCCTCGAGAAAGCACCTCGCCTCGGCAGGACGTGGAAGTTCGGGTACACGCCGAAGCTCGACCGCTATGTGACGGATCTTTCGCAGGGAGATTTTTCCGAATATGCCCATGCCGAGCTGGTGGGCCGGACCGATGAACTGAAGGTCGCCGGAGTGATCTTGGAGCGGCCGACAGAAAACAGTCTTATCCTCGTGGGAGATCCCGGTATCGGAAAACAGACATTCATCCATTACTTCGCGCGCCTCATCCGCGAGAACGCTTTCAGAGGGACATTTTTCGATGATTCACGCGTCCTGCTTTTCGACTTCGGGCGTGCCGTGGGCGATGCGACGACTCAAGGCAGCGATCCGGAGAATTTCTTGCGATACCTCTTGAGCGAAGCGGTGATGGCCGGGAATATCATCCTCGTGATCGAGAACGTCGACCTTTTCATGGGCGGTGAGGAGACGGGTCGCCATAATTTCGCGCCGCTTCTCGGTGAGTTCCTCATCTATCCCGGATTCCGGGTGATCGGGACCGCTTCTGCTTCCGCCTACCATGCGCTCATGAAGCATGATGAACACTCTCTCAAATATTTCGAAGCCGTGTATATGCGTGAGACCGATGCTGATGAGACGCTCGGTATCCTTATCGATGAATTCAAAGAGGTCGAAAAGAAACAGATCGTATTCACAATGAAGGGCTTCGAGCAGATTGTGGAGAACGCTGACCGCTACAATTGGGAAACGCCGTTTCCCGAGCGTGCTCTCGACTTGGCGCACGAAGTCCTGACCTATTGGCGGACGACTGACGAGAGCTTCATCACCGAGGCTACGGTAGACGCTTTCATCGCGCTCAAGACCGGGATACCGCAGGGCGCTGTCGGAGAAGAGGAAAAGGACAAGCTTTTGCGCCTGGAAGAACTGCTCCATGAACGGGTTGTCGGCCAGGACACGGCGGTCACCCGGGTAGCGGAAGCCATGCGTAAGGCGCGCGCCGGATTCGGCAATGAGAAGCGCCCGCTCGGGAGCTTTCTCTTCTTAGGGCCGACCGGTGTCGGGAAGACCGAAACCGCGAAGGCATTCGCCGAGAGTTACTTCGGAAGTGAGGATCGCATGATCCGGCTGGACATGAGCGAGTTTCAGACGGCAGAGTCCATCGACCGCCTGATCGGCTCGCAGGAAAAGGGACTGACGGGCGAACTGACGAACGCTCTCCAGGAGAACCCCTTCTCGCTCCTCCTCCTCGACGAAATCGAGAAAGCCTATCCGCAGGCGCTCGACCTTTTCCTGCAGATTCTCGATGAAGGATACGTGAACGACGGATTCGGGAAGAAGGTCAGTTTCCGGAGCGCCGTCATCATCGCCACTTCCAACGCCGGTGCGCCGCTTCTGAAACAGCTCATAGAGGCGGGAACGCCCCAGGAAGAGATCGAGAAGCGCATGATCGATGAGGTCGTGAACCGGGGCATTTTCCGTCTGGAGTTCCTCAACCGTTTCGACGGAGTCGTCTTCTTCTCGCCGCTTCAGGAACAAGAGCTTCTCGAGGTCGTCGGTCTCAAGCTCCGCGACCTCCAAGCGCGTCTCAAGAAAGAGAAGAATATCGCGCTTCAGTTCGGCGAAGGCGTCCCGGAGGCGATTGTCGCGAAGGGATACAGGCCCGAGTTCGGCGCCCGCTCGCTCAATCGTTTCATCAATGATACGATTGAGGACCGTGTTGCCAAAGCCATTATTTCCGGCGAACTGGCAAATGGAGGGACGCTCACCCTTACTCCGAATGACCTGTGATACCTATGAAGATCCTTGTTGTCGCTCCCACACCGTTCTTCTCGGATCGGGGGACACACATCCGTATATTGGAAGAAGCGCTCGCTCTGGAGAGGCGCGGCCATGAGGTGACGATTGCGACGTATCACATCGGGGCGGAGATCCCTCCATTCCTGGGGTCGAAGATCGACGTGCGCCGTATCCGCCGCTTGCTCTTCTGGTATAAGAAGCTCGAAGCCGGACCGGATTGGCAGAAGATCATTCTCGATCTCTTGCTGATCAAGAAAACGTTTTTCCTGGCCCGGACCAAGCGCCCGGATATCATCCATGGGCATCTCCATGAAGGAGCGCTCATCGGCTGGATCGTCCAGAAACTCCTCTTCTGGAGGAAAATGGGCCTGGTGGCGGATTTCCACGGCAGCCTGACCCGCGAGATGGTTTCGCATGACTATCTGCATGTCTCTTTCGCCCAGAAGGTCTTCCAGTGGGTGGAACGTCTGATCAACAACCTGGGCGATGCCGCGGTCGCGAGTTCTTGGGACAACGCCGAAGAGATCAATCAGGCGCGCACCAAGAAGCGTGCCCTCCCGCTTTTGGATGGAACGCGCCTGGATCTGTTCGAGAATCTGCCTTCTAAAGAGTCGCTCCGCAAGGAATACGGTATTCCCGAGGACAAGGTGGTCGTTACCTATACCGGCGCGCTCATCCCGAATAAGGGCATCCGCTATTTTCTCGACGCTGTTCCGCTGGTGTTTGCCGCACATCCGGAGGCGCATGTGGTGATCGCCGGCTTTCCGGTAGATCAGATCAGCGATTATCTGGCGCGGCCGGAATTCCAGTCCGGCGTATCCGTCATAAGCCCGCTTTCGTACTTCGAGCTGCCGAAAATCCTGCATATGAGCGATATCGGCGTGGATCCCAAGGATAGCGTGACGAGGCAGGCGAGCGGCAAGACGCTCCAGTATATGGGAGCCGGGCTCCCGGTCGCGGTATTCGACACCGAGAATAACCGCGAATATCTGGCCGATGGCGGCACATATGCCCCGGAGATTTCCGCGAAGGGACTGGCTTCCGCGATCGGAGAACTGGTATCTTCCAGGGAACTCCGTGATACGCGGGGACGGATCTGCCGCACACGCGCCGAACAATTCAGCTGGGACCAGACCGCGCTTCAGGCGGAAGCGATATATAAGGAACTTTTGGAAAAGTAAGCGCTATGGATCTCTTTCTCATAAAAATAGGAAAAGCATGGAACGTCTTGCGGCGAGACGGTTTTTTCCGCGGATTGAAACGCGTCTTCTCGGCTTTCTTCCTCCAGTTCCGCCGGGTGCATCCGGGCGAGGTGCTTTTCATTTCCAACGGAGTAGGCGACAGTGCCCGCTATCGGACGCGCCACGTCGCCGAAGAATTGAATCTCCATGGCTTCGCCGCATCCGTGACCGTGCAGGACAACCCGTTCCTCATTTCTTACGCGGACAAATTTTCCGTCTTCGTTTTCCACCGGGTGCTTTTCACGGACAAGATCGCCCGCTTCGTCGAAGTATTGAAGGGGCTCGGGAAAACGATCGTTTTCGAGACGGATGATTTGGTCTACGATCCGGAATTCCTCCGGCACATGGACTACTACGCCAAGATGAACGCGCTCGAAAAGAAGCTCTACGAGCATGGGGTAGGCGGCGAGATACTGGCTGATCCGTACGTCACGCATTGCACGACTTCCACCCGATTCCTCAAGGAGAAACTCGAAGCGAAGGGCAAACAGGTCTTCCTGGTCAGAAACAAGCTCTCGCAGGAAGACGTCTCGTGGGCGGAGGAGGTTCTCCGCAAGCGAGTGCCGCGAAACGACGGGCTCGTCCGCATCTGCTATCTCTCGGGTACCCCGAGCCATGACAAAGACTTCGCGACGATTACCGGGGCTCTCGTCCGTCTCTTGGAAAAGCATCCGGATATCCGCCTCGTCCTGGCCGGCCCTTTGGATACGGAGAGCGCTCTCAATCGTTATGAAGCGCAGATCGAACGCGTAGCGTATATGCCGCGGAAAGAATACTTCGGGACCATCGCCGAGATGGACATCAATGTGGCGCCGCTCGAGATCGGGAACCCGTTCTGCGAGTCCAAGTCCGAACTCAAGTTCTTCGAGACGGGACTGGTCGGCGTCCCGACGGTCGCCGCTGCGACCGGAACTTTCCGGGAAGCGATCGCCGACGGCGTAGACGGCTTCGTCGCGGCCACGGAGGATGAATGGGTAGAGAAGCTGGAAGCTCTCATAGCGGATTCCGGCAGGCGCCGCGCGATGGGAGAAGCAGCGAGAGCGGCAGCGCTCCGGCACTATACGACCAAGGATGGCAGCTCGCCGGAATATTACGGATTTCTGAAGGAGCGCATCGGGAAGGCCTGACGGAAGAAATATATGGGAGAGCAGAAAACGGAGAAAGTCTTCATTACCGGCGGAGCAGGATTCATCGGGTCAGCGACCGCGAAAGCGCTCATGGACCGCGGAAACGAGGTAGTGATGATCGATAATTTCAACGACTATTATGATCCCCAGCTGAAGCGCGATCGCATCAGCGTCTTTCTGGCTGATTACACGGGGAAATTCTCATTGTACGAAGGCGACATCCGCGACGAAACGCTGCTTCGGGAAATATTCCAGAAGGAAAAACCGGAAAAGATCATTCATCTGGCCGCGATGGCAGGAGTGCGGAATTCCTTAAAGAACCCCTCTCTCTATGTGGATGTGAATATTGTCGGCACTGTCCGTCTTCTCGATCTGGCCGTAGAGTATGGAGTGAAGAATTTCGTGTACGCATCATCGTCTTCCGTCTATGGGAACAATGAGAAAGTGCCATTTTCCGAAGAAGACAGCGTGGATAGGCCGATCTCGCCGTATGCCGCAACCAAAAAAGCGGATGAGCTCTTGGCCCATGTGTACAGCCATATCCACGGGCTCCCGACGACGGGGCTGCGCTTCTTTACCGTGTACGGTCCTTGGGGCCGGCCGGATATGGGCGTATTTGCCTTCATCGAGAACATCCTAAACGGCAAGCCGATCGAGGTCTACAATCACGGCGATATGCGCCGTAACTTCACCTATATAGACGATATCGTTTCCGGGATCCTGGTAGCGCTCGACACAGATCTGCCGTATGCCATAATGAATATCGGCGGCGACCGCGATGAAGCGCTTCTCGACTATATCGCGGCAGTGGAGAAACATACCGGCAAGACCGCAGAAAAAATCCTGCTTCCCATGCAGCCGGGGGATGTGCCGAGGACAGTCGCGGATATCAGCCGCATGCGCGCGCTCGGTTGGGAGCCGAAAACGCGCATCGACGAAGGCATCAGGAATTTCGTCGAGTGGTACCGAGGGTATTTCCATAAGTAAGATACTGAATACAAGAGAGCATGACGTTGATTACAGCCAAAAACCTTTCCAAGATATACGACAACGAGGGCGTGAAGACGCAAGCGCTTGCTGATGCCAGCTTCTCTATCGAGAAGGGAGAATTCGTCGCGATCATGGGGCCGAGCGGAAGCGGCAAGTCTACGCTCATGCAGATCCTGGGACTTCTCGACAGACCGACCGGAGGGACATACTTCCTGAAAGACAAAGACGTGAGCAAGATGACTGATGATGAGCTCGCGCAGATGCGGAATAGCGAGATCGGCTTCGTGTTCCAGGCGTTCAATCTGCTGCCGCGAACCACCGTGTTCGAAAATGTCGAACTGCCGCTTCTCTACGATGAACATCCTATCAAGGACACCAAAGAACGGGTGATGGAAGCGCTCCGAGCAGTCAATCTGGAACATCGGGCTTTCTATTATTCCAACCAGCTCTCCGGTGGCGAGAAGCAGCGGGCCGCCATCGCGCGGGCGCTTGTGAATGATCCGGCGATCATCTTCGCCGACGAGCCGACCGGAAACCTGGATTCCAAATCCGGCCTCCAGGTGATGCTCATCCTCCAGGCTTTGAATGAAAGCGGCGCGACCATCATCCTGGTGACGCACGAGACAGACACTGCCGAGCACGCCAAACGCATCATCCGCATGCTTGACGGACGCATCGTTTCCGATGAGCTGGTAGCAAACCGCCAATTCGCAAACTCCAAAGGCGAGCTCACCAAATAGTTTCCGTATGCGTTATTCAGATCCCATCCGAATCGCCTATAACTCTTTAGTGGCGGCGAAACTCCGCTTTTTCCTGACGGTGCTCGGAATCGTGATCGGAGTCGCAGCGGTCATTATGGTGATGGGTATCGGGGCAAGCGCCCAAGGACTCGTACTTTCGCAGGTGAAAAAGGTAGGATCGGACCTGATCGGGATATTGCCGGGAGCCTCGGAAGAGGAAGGGGCTCCTGCTTCTGCCTTGGGGATCGTGACAACGACGTTCAAGAATGACGATCTCAAGGCCCTGCGCGAACGGCGTTCGGTACCGCACTTTACCGCGATCTCCGGCTATGTGACTGGGAGCGCGACTATCGAATCCGCCCGTGAGAGCGAGAGCGTAAGTTTCCAAGGCGTTTCGCCGGAAATGATCGAGGTGGAGAATATCCAGGTGGCCGAAGGCCGCTTCTTTTTCCCGGAAGAGGAATCCAACCTTTCCCGGGTGATCGTCCTGGGCTCTACGCGCGCCGCCGAGCTTTTCCCTGATCGGAGCGCCGTCGGTGAGACCGTCAGGTTCAAGGACATCCCGTTCAAAGTGGTCGGGGTTCTGGAGGAGCGCGGTTCGACGGCATTCTCGAATCCGGACACGCTCGTCTATGTGCCGCTCGAGACCGCCCAGAAGCTTCTTCTCGGAATCGATTATCTCAACTTCGCTCGCGGCAAGGTGGATGACGTGGCGCATATCGATCAGACGATCGCGGATGTGGAAGAGCTTCTGCGCAAGCGCCATGACCTGGAAGACGATGAGGAATCCGATTTCTCCGTCCGCAGTACGGCTGCGGCGCTCGACGTCTTGACCTCCATTACGGATGTGCTCAAATATTTCCTTATGGCCATCGCTTCGCTGTCGCTTCTGGTGGGCGGTATCGGCATCATGAACTCCATGCTCATTTCCGTCTCGCAGCGTATCCGCGAGATCGGACTCCGCAAGGCGGTGGGTGCCCGGCCGAAGCACATCATTCGTCAGTTTCTCATCGAGTCGGCCTTCATTACCTGTCTGGGAGGTATCCTCGGCATCATCTTAGGTATCGGGCTTACCTTTGTCGCAAGCATCATCATCAAAGCCCTCGGCTATGAGTGGGAATTCCTGGTGCCGCTCATATCTCTCGCTCTCGGTTTCGGCGTATCGCTCGTGATCGGGATCGTGTTCGGCATCTATCCGGCGATCAAAGCCTCGCGGGTGACTACTATGGAAGCGCTTCGCTATGAATAGAAAAACTCTCTTTCCACTCCTTTTTGCCATAAAGACGATCCGGTCGCACAAGGCGCGGACGGCTTTAGCGCTCCTCGGGGTGGTGATCGGCGTCTTCGCAGTCGTAGTCGTCATGTCCTTGGGCCAAGGCGTGAAGAATTTCGTCCTCGACCAAGTCGAGACCTTCGGGACAGATCTCATTCAGATAGAGGTGAAGGTGCCGAATACCGGGACCATGTCGAGCGAGAACGCGACATCGCGGGCCCAGGGCGTGCAGATCACGACCCTCACGACGGACGATAAAGATGAGATCAAAAAGCTGCCGAACGTGGCGACTGCCTATGCAGGGACTATCGGCCAGGAACGGGCGACAGTCGGCTCTATCGGGAAGCGCGTCCTCCTCTTCGGAGCGAGCGCGGAAGTGGCGGAAGTAGATCAGAAAGCGACGCTTGCGAGCGGCCGCTTCTATACTGAAGACGAGGGAAGGAGTCTGGCGAGAGTCGTGGTTCTCGGATCGGAAACCAAGGACACGTTTTTCGGCAGGGGCGATGCCGTGGGCGAGACAATCACGCTCAAAGGCGAGAAGTACCGTGTGGTGGGAGTGCTCGAGTCGCGCGGTACGGCCGGATTCTTCAACCTCGATACTCTCACGTACGTTCCGGTCGAGACGCTCCAGAAGAAGATCTTAGGCGTCGACTATGTCCAGATGATCTCGGTCCGGATGGAAGATCCTGCGAAAGAGCGCGAGACGGTCGCCGATATCATCTCGCTCTTGCGCAAGCGCCACGATATCGATGATCCGGACAAAGACGATTTCTCCGTCACCTCTACCCGCGAAGCGCAGGAAACGCTCGGCGATATCCTAGGCTCGCTTACCATCCTCCTGATCGCCCTGACCTCGATCTCGCTCGTCGTCGGCGGAGTCGGAATCATGAATGTCATGTATGTATCGGTCGCGGAACGGACGAGCGAAATCGGGCTCCGCAAGGCGCTCGGAGCGACGAGTAGCAGCATCTTGAAGCAGTTCCTCCTCGAAGCGCTCATCATCACGCTCTTCGGGGGCTTGCTCGGCATCCTTTTAGGAATCCTCGTTTCGCTCGCCTTGAGCGCGGTCATCGGCGCTTTAGGGTACGACTTCGAACTGACCTTCACCCTTGATTCGCTCCTCCTCGGCTCGGGATTCTCGCTCTTCGTGGGACTCGTCTTCGGTCTGGCACCGGCCTACCGGGCCGCCAAGCTTTCCCCGATGGAAGCTTTGCGGAAGGAATAAAAAAAGCCCCGGAAGGGGGCTTTGTTTTTACAGGAAGCTCGAGAATATGTGGTGCAGCCTGGCAAGGCGCGGAGCCTTCTTCGGTACGGTCTTTTCTTCGAAGGAGTTCTTCACCACGCGAGCGATACCTTCCTCGATGGGGACTTTCGGTTCCCAGCCGAGCTCGTTTCGGATCTTCTGGTGCGAGAGGCAGGAACCGCGTTGTTCCTTCCAGGGGGCGGGGATATGCTTCTTCTCGAAACGGTTTTCGAATTGTGAGTTCAGTTCATGGAAGACTTGGTTCACGCTTATCTCGCATTCGCAGGAGACATGGTAGATCCCGTAGGCGCTCTGGCGCTCGAGAACGAGGATAAAGGCGCACACCACGTCTTCGACGTAAACGAAGTCGCGGGTCTGCTCGCCGTCGCCGTAGATGATCGGGTTGTCGCCGCGGAGCATCTTCTCAAGGAAGATAGCGATCACTCCGGCTTCCCCGTGGGGATTCTGGCCGGGGCCGTAGATGTTCGACGGCCGAAGGGCCACAAAACGGATGCCGTGGGTTTCCGAGAAGAAGCGGAGGTAGTTTTCCGCGGACAATTTCGAGATGCAGTAGGGGATAGTCGGAAGCGCCGGAAAGGTCTCGTCGGTGGGACGAGGAGCCTCATCGCCGTACATGACGCCGCCGGTCGAGGCGTAGATGAAGGTGCGGAGGCTATAATCTTTAGCAGTTTCTGCCAGATTGATCGTCGCCCATGTATTGACCTGGTGATCGTACAGCGGATTATCGATGGAGCGGCGCACGTTTATCTGTCCGGCCAAATGAAAAATAGCTTCCGGGCGGATCTGGGAGAGGATGCGTCGCACCGCCTTGTGGTCGGTCACGTCTGCAACGAAAAGCCGCGCATCCTTATGCACGTTCTTTCTCTTGCCTCCGTGTTTGAGGCTATCGATGACGGAGACATCGTATCCGCGCTCCACGAGCGCTTCGACGAGGTGCGAGCCGACGAACCCGGCTCCTCCGGTTACGAGCACTTTCATACGCTTGACCGTTAGTCACTTTGCACATTTGTTGTACTCGTCCTTAGAAATAGCATTGGCACTAAGAACCTTATATAATACACCTTTTTTGTCTTTTTGTCAAGGGTAAGAAACCCCTTAATCAGAGGGAAGAAAAAACATGGAAGCTTTACGGAAGGAAGAGGTTTTGCTAGATTGGAGAGTCAAGTTCTTTGAAAGGGAGAAAGAGAGATGAATGCTACGTCAGTCCTCTATACGAAGTCGCACGGGATTTCGGTCTTGGAGCTCGGTCGGGATATCGAGCACCTGCTCCGCAAGCAGGAAATAGCGACTATCAATGATCTGGGGCACTGCTATGCCTCCGACCTTGCGGCGGGCGGTTTTTCGCGGGAGCAGATAGCGCTCATCGAGAGCAGCCTTGAGCAGCACGGTTTCGCGTTGGCATAAGAAAGGGGTATCTATGGAAAGGGAACGGATAGAGCATGCTCTGGTCGAGCTTCGCAAGGAGCTCGATGCTACCTGCAAGGTGCTTTTCGGGGATGTTCTGGAACCTCAAGAAATAATGGATAAGGAGCTGCTAGAACTCTTACTGGAACACAAGCTCGCGCACCTCTTGTATATGATAGGACGGATCAACATCTTTCTCGACGAGGGGCGGCGCGAGAAGGCGATGCGCTGGATCGGATTCCTCCAAGGAGCCGTCTGGTGGGGAGAGTTCATTTCTATCGAGAAACTCAAGAAGATGAACGCCCCGGGCACCTACGTTATCCAAGGTGACCTTTTTGAAAAAGCTGCCTAAGCATGGCAGAAGCCTCGCGACCGTAAATCGGAAGCGGGGCTTTTCTTTTTCTCGGAGACTAGTGTAGGCTGGAGTATATGAAACTTCCTGTCTGGAAACCGTTTTACTATCTTCTGAAAATAGCCCGTTTCCCGGTTGTCTGGGAGACTTCTGTCGGGGCGGTGGTTTTCTCTGTGAATCGGGAAGGAAAGCGCGAATACCTGCTTCTCCATTATCCGAGCGGACATTTCGATTTCGCCAAGGGGCACATCGAGCCTGGCGAAACCGAAGAGATGACGCTCCGGCGGGAAACGGAAGAAGAGACAGGGATCGCGGATCTCAAAGTGTTTTCCAAACGCACTAGCATCCGTTATTTCTATGTCGCGAAGGGCAATGAACGCGCTCGGCGCATCCGCGAAGGACGAGCTATTTGGATTTTCAAAGACGTCCATTTCTACCCGGCTCAAACGACCAACGGGCAGCGCGTGATACTTTCCCACGAGCATGTTGGATCGCTCTGGCTTCCCTACGAACAAGCGCTTCAGAAAGTGACCTTCGAGAACGCGCGCCGCGTCCTGCGTGAAACCGAAAGCCATCTCATCGCTCTCGGAGAATAATCCGCACCTCTCTTGATTTTTTCGGTTTTCTATTGCATAATAGGAAACTCTCTCTTTATTTATGCTGACACTCAAAGAAATTCGGAAAACTTTAGGCGGCCAACGCGTGCTCAACAAGATCTCGTTTTCGATCGGTGAGGGCCAACGCGTGGCGCTCGTGGGACAAAACGGCGTGGGCAAGTCCACGCTGCTTCGTATTATCGCGGGCCTGGAAGATGCGGATCGCGGCGAGATCCTGCTTCCGAACCGGGTCCTCAAGGGCTATCTGCCCCAGGAAGCGCTTGCGACCGCGGACGAAACTCTCGGGAGTTACCTCCGGCGCATGGCCGGGCTTGAAGCGCTCGAACAGGAGATGAAAGTCCTGGAAGGCAAGCTGGAGAATCCGGAAGCCATGGAGCAATATGAAACGCTCATGGGCGAATACCGGCGCCTCGGCGGTTACGACTTCGAGCGGCGCATGCAGAAGGTGGTCGAAGGATTGCGTCTCCATACCGTCGGCCCGGAACGGCTCGTCTCGGAGCTTTCTGGCGGCGAACGGCGCAAGGCGGCGCTTGCGGGAGTGCTTCTGCGCGGAGTCGACCTGCTTCTCTTGGACGAACCCACGAACAACCTGGATCTTCCGGCGCTTCTCTGGCTGGAGAAATATCTCGTGCAGTCCGGCGCGACCTGCCTTATCGCCTCCCATGACCGGAGCTTCCTTGACCATGTCGTAGAAAAGGTGATCGAGATCGACTGGATCAAGCGCGAAGCCAAGATGTACACCGGCAACTGGTCCACTTATTCAGAAATGAAAGCGCATGCCTTCCGCCGGCACAAGGAAGAGTACCGCCGTCAAGAAGAGGAACGCGAACGGCTGACGGAATCCAAGGTCCAGAAGAAAGAATGGGCCGATCGCGTCTGGGATAGGAAGGTGTATGACCTCGACAAGATGGCAGCCCACTTCAAGAAAGAACGCGCGTCCAAGAAATTCCATGCCTCCGCCAAGGCGATCGAAGGACGCGAGAAGCGTCTCCGCACCGTCGAGACGCCTCTGGAGCGGGCGCCGCTCATGATCGATCTCGGTATCCCGGAAGAGAGCGAAGCCAAGGATCTCTTGGTCCAGGCGGAAGAGCTCCGCTTCGGATACCCGTCCGGTTTTTCGGGCGGCCCGGTTTCATTCGCTATCCCGTTCGGGAGCCGCATCGCGCTCCTGGGGGATAATGGTGCCGGGAAGACGACGCTTTTGAAGACGCTTACCGGACAGCTCGCGCCGCTCGGGGGCACGCTTACCGTGGGAGGTTTGGTCAAGTTCGGCTACCTGGTCCAGGAGCACGAAGAACTCATCCGGGACGAGAAGATAAAGGTCAGGGAATTCTTCAAGCGCCGGCTCAAAGGTTTCGACCATGACGAGCTCCCGAAGCGCTTCCAGGATTTCCAGTTGCCGCTCACGCTTCTCGACACCCGGCTAAGCCAAGTGAGCCCCGGGGAACGCGTGCGCATGCTGGTGCTCCTCTTGGTGCTCCAGCAGGTGAATGTTCTCGTCTTAGACGAGCCGACGAATCATCTCGACTTGGAAGCGATCGAAGCGCTTGAGGAATCAACGAATGCTTTCCCGGGAACGCTCCTCCTGGTCACGCATGACCGGAGATTTCTTGAAAACGTCCGGCTCGATGAACACTATCTGCTCCAAGAGGGGCAGCTGGCGCGCCTTCCCGGGAAAGATATCCTGGAGCAGACTCTTTGACAGGACCTCATAAAGAGCGCATAACAATAGATTCAGAGAAGGAAGAGAAAAAGTTCTTTGGAAAGGAGACAGGAAAAGAAGGGGAAACAGATAAAGAGGAGGAAGAGATGCCTGATTCGTATCGCGTAAAGGCTTTCCTATGCCGAGCGTCGGCTGTCCTGTGCCTGTTGCTTGCCGCTTTCGGTATCGTTCCGGTCGCGTATGCCGCCGGATCTTGCCAAGAGCAGGGGCATCAGGCTGGATGGTTCGCTGTAAGCGGCATGAAGACTCCGAGCGATCCCCGCGTAGCATTTGTCTATAACGGAGTAGCTCGGGATTTCTGCTTGTTCCGCCTAGAAAAGAAAAGGCTTGTCTTCAGGCCTCTCGTTGCCGCCGGGGTATTGTATGAAAAAGCTCCGTGGCATTCTTGGCACGAGATCATCGAAGATGGCTGGTCTGTCCGGTACATGATCCAGGGAGAATTCCGCTATCCGATCAGCCGCGACGGCAGTCTCGGGTTCGTCATAAGCAAGATGACGGCGCCGGATGACAGGTCGCTCCGGCATATCTATGGAGATGACGATGATGGAGTCTTTCTCGGCGTTTCCTTTGTCCGGAATTTCGGATTATGAATGAGGAAGAGTAACAGGGCTTGTTGTTTACGGACAGCAAGCCCTCTTTCATTATCTGGTATTTTCTGAAAAATGGCTTGGTTTGCCTAAAATCTCTCTTTTGGATATACTTTTCTCTATATGAGACAACAGATCAAAATTCGCTGGCAATTCGCCGGAGTACTCCTTCTTGGCCTTGTTTCAGGCCTGATTGCCTACCCGGAGTCCGTCCGTTTCGCTGCTCCTATCCATGAATTCTTCTCGCAATTCAAGGTGAATCAGGGACTCGACCTTCAGGGCGGGATCCATTTGGAATACGCGGCCGACGTCTCCGCGCTTCCGAGCGACAAAGCGGATGAAGCGCTGGCGGCTGCCGAAGCGGTCATCGAGCGCCGTGTGAATGCCTTCGGCGTCGGCGAGCCTCTGGTACAGCTGGCCCGGTCCGGCACCGAGCACCGCATCATCGTCGAGCTTCCAGGCATCAAAGACATCGAGCAAGCCAAGAAGATGATCAAGGAAACGCCGTTCTTGGAATTCCGCGAGCCGGCCGGCGAGGAAGTGCAGAAAGAGATCGATACAGCGAACGAGGCAGCCAAGGGAAAGGCGGCGGTTCTGCTTGCGCGTGCCAAGGCCGGTGAAGACTTCGCGACCATGGCCAAGCAGTCGAGCGAAGACCCGGGATCCAAAGACAACGGCGGAGACCTGGATTTCGTGAAGCAGGGGATGTTCGTCCCGCAATTCGACGAGGTGATTTTCAAGCCGGACTTCAAGGCCGGCACGGTCTATCCGGAATTGGTCGAGAGCGATTTCGGATGGCATATCATAAAGAAACTCGAGGAGCGGGGCGAGGGCGATAACCGCGAAGTGCGCGCCGCGCATATCCTTCTCTTGAAGCGTTCGTTGAACGACAGTCCGCTCTTGGCCTATCAGCCGACGGGGCTTTCCGGCAAGCATCTGAAAGACGCCTATGTGGACTATCAGACCCAGGGTCTCGGCTCGCCGCAGATCGCACTCCAATTCGATGACGAGGGGACGAAGCTTTTCGCCGAAATCACCAAGCGAAACATCGGCAAGCCGGTAGCGATCTTCCTCGACGGGGAAATCATCAGTCAGCCGACGGTCCAGAACGAGATCGTCGCCGGCCAGGCAGTGATCACCGGAAACTTCACGCTGCCGGAAGCCAACGAGCTGGTGCGCCGCCTGAATGAAGGCGCGCTGCCGGTGCCGATCACACTCGTCTCGCAGCAGAGCGTCGACGCTTCCCTAGGAGAAAGCGCTCTCCGGCAGAGCTTGTTCGCCGGACTCGTCGGGCTCGCGGCAGTGGCGATCTTCATGGTTTTCTACTATCGTTTTCTCGGAGTGATCGCGGTTCTGGCACTCCTCCTCTACACGGCGATGCTTCTCGCCATCTTCAAGCTTTCCGCTTTCACGCCATTCTCTATCACTGTGACGCTTTCGGGTATCGCCGGGTTCGTCCTCTCGATCGGTATCGCCGTGGATGCGAACGTGCTCATCTTCGAGCGTACCCGCGAAGAGCTCTCCTATGGCAAGGGCGCGATCAAGTCGATCAAGGAAGGCTTCCGCCGCGCCTGGCCGAGCATCCGCGACGGCCACGTCTCGACGCTTCTCACGACGCTTATCTTGATCGGTTTCGGCACAGGCTTCGTCAAGGGCTTCGCGGTCATCCTCGCTTTGGGTGTGCTCCTCTCGCTCTTCACTGCCGTGGTCTTGGTGCGCATCACGACGACGTTCTTCATCGGCGAATGGATGGAGAAACACCCATGGATCCTCGTCTCTCCCAAAAAGCCTCTGGAATAAACGTATGCTCAATATCATCCAAAAAAGAATCTACGCCTACATTTTTTCCGGCATCCTGACGGCGGCAAGTATCGCCCTGCTTTTCTTCTGGGGATTGAACCTCGGTATCGACTTCAAGGGCGGAACGCTCATGGAGGTGCGCTTTGCGCTTTCCGAAACCCCGAGTGTTCCGATGATCCAGGAGAAGATCGGCGGTCTGGGGCTCCAGAGCCTCACTATCCAGCCGACCGGGGACCAGAGCGTCCTTTTGCGCTATCTGGCTTCTGATGACAATGCCAACCAGGCCGTGCTCGGCGCGCTCCACTCGCTCGATCCGGGCATCACCCAGCTCCGCACGGATTTCATCGGCGGATCGGTCTCGAACCAGATCACCCGGAACGCGATTACCGGGACGCTTCTTTCCATCCTCGGCATCGCACTCTATATCGCCTGGGCCTTCCGCGGCGTTTCCGGAGCGGTGACTTCCTGGGAATACGGCATCGGCGCGGTCATCGCGCTGGCCCATGACATCATCATTACCCTGGGCGTCTTCTCGATCCTCGGACACTTCTACGGAGTGGAAGTAGGCGTGCCGTTCATCGCTGCTATTCTCACCATTCTCGGCTATTCGGTGAATGACTCTATCGTGGTATACGACCGGGTGCGCGAGAACCTCCAGCGTCGCTCGAGCAAAGAGCCATTCGAGCTATTGGTCAACCGCTCGCTCAACGAGACGCTGGGGCGCTCCATCAACACGTCGCTCACGGTCATCATCACGCTCATCGCTATCGTCCTTTTCGGCGGCGAGAGCATCCGCTGGTTCGGGGTCGCGCTCCTCGTAGGTGTCGGCTTCGGAACATACTCTTCCATCTATATCGCATCGGCCCTGCTCGTGACGCGCTATAATATAAAGAAGGGGATCGGAAGATAACGGAACCTCTCGCAGCATTTATTTCTTTTCCAAAGCATTTCTCTATGTGGAATCCATTTTCCAAAAACCAAGACGACAAGGATAAGCAAGATGAACTCGAAGAGCTCGCCGGCATGCCCGGGATGCCGGAGACCAAGGACATGAGCATGATGCAGCGCTTCGCGATGAAGCGTCTGGCCAAGATGAGTCCGGCCGAGCGCGAGAAGGTCATGAAGAAGGCGATGACACCGAAGAATATCGAGAAGCACAAAGGCGAGATTATCGCGTCTCTCGAAGCCATGCGTAAGGCAGGCCAGATCTCGGACGACCAGTACCGCCTTGCGAAGAAGCGTTTCGGCCTCTAATACACAGCAAAGTCCTCTCTATGAATACAAACAGCCAGGAGCAGAAAATCGAGGAGCTCTTGTCCCGCGGCGTCGCGGAGGCGATCGACCGGGAGCATCTCAAAGAGCGTCTTCTTTCGGGTGAGAAGCTCCGCGTGAAGCTCGGGATCGATCCGACCAGTCCGAACATCCACATCGGCCGCGCCGTACTCCTCCTGAAGCTTCGGGATTTCCAGGAACTCGGCCATCAGATCGTTTTCATCGTCGGGGATTTTACGGGCGTGATCGGCGATACTTCTGACAAAGAGAGCGAGCGTCCCATGCTTTCGGAAGAGACGATTAAAGAGAACCTCAAAAGCTACACCGAACAAGCGGGGAAGATCCTCGACATCTCCAAGACCGAGGTCCGCTACAATTCCGAATGGCTTGCCAAGCAGAGCTTCAGCGAGATCGGGAAGATGGCAGACGCTTTTTCGCTTGCCGAATTCAACGCCCGCGAGAATATCAAGAAGCGCCTGGATGCCGGGAAGCGCGTTTCGCTTCGCGAGCTCCTCTACCCGCTCATGCAGGGCTATGACAGCGTTGCCGTAGAGGCGGACGTCGAGCTCGGCGGGACCGACCAGCGCTTCAACCTGCTCGCCGGCCGGCACCTCCAGCCGCTCTATGGACAGAAGCCGCAGGATATCCTCATGACGGACCTCATCCTCGGGACCGATGGCCGCAAGATGAGCTCGAGCTGGGGCAACACCATCAACCTGACCGATACCCCGAACGACATGTTCGGAAAAGTGATGAGCATCCCGGACGAACTCATCGTAAGCTACCTTGTTCATTGCACTCGGGCACCGATGGAAGAAATATCGCGGATTGAAAAAGAACTTTCTGGCGGTGCGAACCCGCGTGACGCCAAGGTCTTTCTCGCTAAAGCGCTTGTCGAACTCTATTACGGACCGGAAGCAGCTCTGGCTGCTGAAAAATATTTTATTGATACCTTTTCCAAAGGTGTCGTACCGGAAGAGGTGCGTCCTTCCCAGGCTCCGGCCGGAAAGAGCTTGGTCGAGTTTCTGGTGGCTGAAGGGCTTGCCGAAAGCAAGTCGGATGCCCGGCGGAAAATAGAGCAGGGAGGCGTCAGTGTCGATGGAGAGAAACTTACCGATCCGGAAGTGGAAATCGGTGACGATTTCTCCGGCAAAGTCATGAAAGTCGGCAAGAAGGATTTCGTGAAGATAGTGTTGTAAATTTTGCAGCAGGATTGTTTCGTTAGCTGAAAAATCTTCGCCAAACGGAGAGAAATTAGATAGAATAGCAGTATGCAAGAACGAATTCTCGAGATTGGACAGGCGGCGAAAAGCGCTCTCCTCGCTCTTCAGAGCACGGAGGCGCTTCTTGATTGGGAAGTAGAATACCTGGGCCGCAAGAGCGAGCTCAATGCCATCCTGAAGGGTCTCAAGGACCTCTCTGCGGAAGAACGGCGCGTCGTGGGTCCGGCTGCCAATGCGCTGAAAACCGAACTCACCCTTCTTCATAAGGAAAAAGAGACAGCGCTTCGTGAATCCGCGCGCGACTGGGAGAGCGAAGGCATCGACGTGACCGCTCCGGGTGCCAAGAAGCCGCTGGGTCATTTGCATCCTGTCACCACCCTCGAGCATGCTGTCGAGGACATTTTCACCGAACTCGGATTCGCCATTGCGGACGGTCCGGAGCTCGAGAAGGAATGGTACAACTTCGATGCGCTCAACTTCCCCAAGGATCACCCGGCGCGCGATATGCAGGATACGTTCTGGGTCTCGACCAAGAAGGGAAAGGATCGGTTCGTCATGCGCACCCACACTTCTCCGGGCCAGGTGCGCTATATGGAGACTCACAAGCCGCCCTTCCGCGTAGTGGTACCGGGGCGCGTCTTCCGTAACGAAGCCACCGACGCATCGCATGAGCATACTTTCAATCAGTTCGAATGTCTTATGGTAGGGGAGGCCGGCGAAGTCAGCGTCGCCACATTCAAATACTTAGCAACCACTTTCTTCGAACGTTTCTTCGGAAAGAGGGTCGAGGTGCGTCTACGCCCGAGCTTCTTCCCGTTCACCGAGCCTTCGTTCGAATTCGATATCACCTGCGTGCTCTGCAATGGCAAAGGCTGCTCGACCTGCAAGCAGACAGGGTGGCTCGAGATCGGCGGCGCCGGCATGGTGAACCAACGCGTCTTCGAGGCGGCCGGCTACCCGCGCGGCAAGTATCAGGGATTCGCGTGGGGGTTCGGTCTGACCCGGCTCGCCATGATGAAGTACAAGATTTCCGATATCCGCCTCCTCATGAGCGGCGATCTTCGTTTTATCCGGCAGTTTTAGTTTTCCCTATGAAATACAGCTACCATTGGCTCAAAGAGCTTTCCGGAACCAAGAAGTCGCCTGACCAGCTGGCGAAGCTCCTTATGATGCACGCGTTCGAAGTGGAAAGCGTGGAGAAATTCCCTCACGGGCTTTCCGATATCGTCATCGGCGAAGTCGCAGCTCTGGCACCGCACCCGAATGCCGACCGCCTACGCGTGGCGACGGTATGTACCGGCAAGGACGCCGAGCACACCATCGTCTGCGGCGCTCCGAACATCGAGGCAGGCCAGAAGGTGGCAGTGGCGCTTCCTGGAACAGTACTTCCTGGCGGCATGGAGATCGGCGAGGCGAAGCTTCGCGGAGTTCTCTCCCAGGGAATGATCTGCTCCGAGCGCGAGCTCGGGCTGGGCGAGAATCATGAGGGCATCCTGGTCCTGCCCGAAGACGCGCCGACCGGAGCGCTTTTTGCCAAGCATTACAAACTCGATGACAGCATCCTGGATATCAAGATCCTGCCGGATCGCGGTTCGGATGCGCTTTCATACGAAGGCATGGCGCGGGAGATAGCGGCGCTCGACGGTCACGCTCCGCGTTTCGACGAAAAGCCGCGGAAAATCGTCAAGATTCCGGCCTACAATCGCGCACCGAAAGTGCTGCTTGCCGACAAGAAGGCCTGCTCGCGCTACGTCGGACTGTCTTTCCAGGGCGTGAAGATCAACGAGTCCCCGCTCTGGCTCAAGCTGAAACTGTTTCTCTCCGGTCTCCGGCCGATTAACAACGTCGTAGACGCGACCAACTATCTCATGCTCCTTACCGGCCAGCCGATGCACGCCTTCGATGCCGATAAGATTTCCGGCCCGGTATCGGTCCGCTTCGCCAAGAAGAACGAGAAGCTGACGCTTCTTTCGGGCGCGACGATCAAGCTCCACCCGGAAGACCTGGTCATCGCGGATGCCAAGAAAGCGCTCGCGCTTGCCGGCGTCATGGGCGGCAATCTCTCTGCGGTCACTCCGGAAACCGAGAATATCTTCCTAGAAATCGCGGTGTTCGACCCGGCGACGGTGCGGCGCACGAAGATGCGCCACGGACTCCCGACGGACGCCAGCTATCGCTTCGAACGGGGCTTGGATCCGAATCTTCCGACTGATGCGCTCCGTGAAGCAGCGATGCTCCTCACGTCGCTCACCGGCGGCAAGCTCATGGGACTGCGCGATGTTTACCCGAAAGCCGTCAAGCCATGGAAGATCAGGCTTTCCCTGGAACGCGTCGAGGAAATGCTCGGAACCAAAGTGCCGCTCTTCGAAGCGGTGCAGTATCTGGCGCTCCTCGGACTCAAGGTCAAGAAGATGGCCGACCGGAATATCCTCGAGGTAACCGTGCCGACCCGCCGCCCGGATCTCCTGGACGAATGGGATCTCATCGAGGAGATCGGCCGCATGCGCGGCTACGAGAAAATCCCGGCGCTTGCCCCGATCCTGCCGCTCACGCCGAGAGAGCCGGCTCCCGGGAAAACTTTCGAACGCGCTTTGAAGACCTATCTGGCCGATAGCGGTTTCGATGAGATCATGACTTACTCGTTCTATGCCGTGAAAGACGCGGAAGCGGCGCGCCTGCCTGCCGACAAGCATCTCGTCCTGGAGAATCCTTTGAGCCCGGAGCACTCCTGGCTCCGTCTGTCGCTTTCTCCGACGATGCTCCGCAAAGTGCGCGAGAACCTGCGCTATCAGGAAGCATTCTCCTGCTTCGAATACGGAAGCGTCTTCCGAGCAGCGGGGAAATCCGAGACGCCGAGCGAACGGAAAGAAGTCCTCCTCGCTTCCGTGATTGAGAAAAGCGAGGAAAAAGGCAGCGCCTTCTTCGCTCTCAAGGGGAGTGTCGCGGCGATGCTCGAAAAGCTCGGCTGCCAGGACGCTTCCTTCGAACGACTCACGCCGGAACATGTCTATCTGACAGCTGCCATGCTTCATCCGACGCGAAGCGCGGTCATAAAGAGCGGCGACAAAGTGATCGGGCTCATGGGCGAGCTTCACCCGAGCGTTGCCAAGAGCTTCGGTCTGCCGGAAGGCCGCGTAGCTCTTGCCGGGTTCCAGGTGGAGGCGCTCTCCGAGTTACAGAAAGAAACTCCACTCTTCACCCCGCTCCAGAAATTCCCGTCAGTGTTTCGCGATGTCTCTCTCACATTCCCCAAGACGGTCATCGTGGGTGCAGCGGAATCCGTGATCCGCAAGGCGGGCGAGCCGCTTCTCCGCTCCCTGGAACTTTTCGATATCTACGAGCAGGAGGGCGAGAAGAGTCTTGCTTTCCATCTGGCCTTCGGCGCCGAAGACCGGACCCTTACGGCCGAAGAGGCGGATCAAGCCATGCAGGCTATCGTTTCGCATATCCATACCGAGCTCCAGGGCTACCTCCGCGCATAATCCGGTTTCTCTCCGTTTCGGCCTATGAAGATCGCTCTCGTGCACGACTATCTGGTGCAGTACGGCGGCGCAGAGCGCGTCCTAGAAATCTTCCAGGAACTCTATCCGTACGCTCCTATCTATACGCTGGTCCATGATCCGAGCGCGATGCATGGCAAGTTCGCCGCAAGCCGCATCTACACCTCGTTCCTCCAGAAGATGCCTTTCTCACGGAAGCATCATCGCCTGTTCCCGCCGCTCATGCCGCTCGCTATCGAGCAGTTCGATTTCAGCAAGTACGATGTCGTGCTCTCGGATTCGTCGAGTTTCGCCAAGGGTATCATCACGCGGCCCGAGACGCTCCATATCTGCTATATGCACACTCCCATGCGCTATGCCTGGGACGACTGCCAGAAGTACACCGAGGACTTCGGCTTCCCCGGTCTCATCAAGAAATTGGTGCCGTTTTTCATGAGCCCCATCCGCCTGTGGGACCGGGCGAGCGCCGACCGGGTAGACCGGATCATCGCCAATTCGCAGTTCGTGGCGAAGCGCATCCAGAAGTACTACCGCAAGGATTCTCTCGTCATCCATCCGCCGGTGAACGTGAGCCAGTTCTACCGAAGCGAGACCAGGGGCGACTATTTCCTCATGGTAGGGCGGCTCATCGCCTACAAGCGCCACGACATCGCGATCGAGGCCTTCAATCGCCTGAAGCTGCCGCTCAAAATCATCGGGCGCGGGCCGGAGTATGACCGGCTGAAGAAACTGGCCGGTCCGACCATCGAGTTCTTGGGCCGCGTACCGGAGGAGGAGTTGCCCAAGTACTATGCCGAGTGCCGCGGCTTCGTTTTCCCCCAGGAGGAGGACTTCGGAATCGTGGCGATCGAGGCTATGGCTTCGGGCCGGCCGATTATCGCCTATCGGGGCGGGGATATCGTCGAGCACATGGAAGAAGGCGTCATGGGCGAATACTTCGACGAGCAGACCCCGGAAGCCCTCATGAAAGCGGTAGAGCGTTTCGACGAATCCAAGTACGATCCGGGGTATATCCGGAGCAAAGCCGGCATCTTTGACAAGGAGCTATTTAAGGCTACAATAAAGGGCTATGTGGAGGAGGCCGTACGAGAGCATTTACAGAAAAGAACCCGCTTATGGAATTGAGAGAATACATCCGCATTTTTTGGAAAGACCGGCTCCTCTTCGCGGTTTTGGTGATACTTTTCGTATTTTTCGGAGCTTTATGGCAAGGGCTCCAGCCCGTCCGCTATCAGGCAGCGCTCCTCTTGAATGTCGGCCGCCAAAGCGTCCAAGAAACCCAAGACTACACCTTCGACAGCTTCTACCGCCTCCAGGCCGACGAGCGCTTCGGCGATACGGTGGTGCGCTGGCTCCAGTCGCCGCGGGTGGTGACGGATATCTTCCAGGACGCCGGAGAAAGCGCTCCTGGGAACTCTACTGATTTCTTCCAGGCCAGGAGGCTGTCGTCCCAAGTGATCGAAGTGACGTTCGTTTCCGGAGATGAGGAAACGCTCCGCTCGCTGTCGCACGCCGCCGTGAAGGTGCTTAACCGCTACGCCGCAGACCTGAACCGCGAGAACAGCGAAGCCAATTGGTTCGTCGTGATCGGGAGCGAGCCGATCCTCTCCGATGCGCGCGTCCCGTTCCTGCCCGTCCTTCTCATAAGTTTCTTCATCGGATTCTTCGTGGCTTTCTGGACCATTCTCCTCAAGCATTATCTGATAGCCAAAGAGTAAGATGCGGATCGGCATAGACGTACGGTGCCTTACGGAGGGGAGGCGGACCGGAGTAGAAGAATACACCGAAAAGCTTCTGCGGGAGCTCTTTTCGCTTGACCAGGAGAACGAGTACGTTCTTTTCCTGAATTCCTGGCACGAGACCGCCGGGGACTTCGCCTGGCTGGAAGCCTTCCCTCGCGTCACGCTCTGCCGCTTCCGCTACCCGAACAAGCTCCTCAATCTCTGTCTCTGGTACCTGGGCCGGCCATATCTCGACCGTCTCCTCGGCGGGGTAGATGTCTTCTTTGTCCCCAATCAGAACTTCGTCCGGGTCAGTCCCGGGGTGCCGCTCGTAGTGACGGCGCACGACCTCTCTTTCGAGCTTTTCCCGGAGACCTTCTCGTGGAAGCAGCGGCTCTGGCATTTCTTGGTCAATTTCCGCGGGCTGGCCCGGCGGGCTGCCCGGATCATCGCCGTTTCGCAGTCGACGGCCGGGGATCTCCAGGAATACTACGGCGTTCCGGAGGAGAAGATCACGGTGGTATTAAGCGGGAAAGATGAGACGTGCCAGCCGATGGATCGGAACAGTCTCACGCTTCTCGACGTGCAGAAGCGCTATCGTCTCCCGTATCGCTTCATCCTTTCTTTCGGAACCTTCGAGCCGCGCAAGAATACGCTCATGCTCGTAGAGGCCTTCGAGGAGCTCCGGCGTAGCGGCGGAGAAGCGGCGAAGTATGACCTCGTGCTCGCAGGGAGCCCTGGCTGGGGCAGCGAAGGGCTCTATGCGCGTATCGAAGCTTCGCCTTTCCGCGAGAATATCCGTGTCTTGGGCTTCGTTCCGGACGAAGACAAAGCCGCGCTCTACAACCTGGCGAGCCTCTTCGTCTACCCGTCGCTCTATGAAGGCTTCGGATTCCCGCCGCTCGAAGCCATGGCTTCCGGCGTGCCGGTCATCGCTTCGCATGCCTCCTCGATTCCGGAAATCGTTTCCGATGCCGCACTTCTCGTCGATCCCTACCAGCCGAACGAGCTCCTCTTGGCGCTTCAGGCGGTGCTTACGGATCGCGAGCTGTCAGAACGCCTCAAGGCGCGCGGGCTTGCGAGAGCGGCGCGATTTTCCTGGAAGCGCTCCGCGGAGGAGACGCTCCGAGTACTCACAGAAGCAGGAAAAGGCTCTTGACGAGTCCTTTTTTTCTTCCCCAAAAGGTATATAATGAAAGAGGATGAAAAAATAAGCACTCTCATCCGCTAAAACAAAAAGGATATGTCGAAATTTAAAGATGGCCTCAAAGGCTTGGGAACGCTCCCAGCGCTTTTGATCGTCGTGGTGTCTTTCGGAGGATTTCTCGCAGCCGCGTCCATCGTGACGCACAACCAGCTGGCTTTGTCGCCGGTTTCTTTGGCGAAAGACGGCGAGGATGATGGCGGTGACAGCGAAGATAGCAAAGATAGCGAAGATGAAGACAAAGATGAAGATAAAGACGAGGACAAGGATGAAGATAAAGACGAAGATAAGTCTTTAGAGAAGGAAAGAGAAGCAGCCAAGAAGCAGGCCGAGCGTGAGCGCGAAGCCGCGAAGAAGAAGTCCAATAGCGGCCAAGGCGGCGATAACCTCTCTCTAGACGAGAATGAAACGGAAGACGAGCTGGATGATGTAGAAGAAGACGAGCTGGATGATGAGCAACAGGCCGAAACAGAGAAGGCCATGTACAAGGATCGTACTAAGACTCTCGAGAAGCTGAACGAAGAGATCTACGAGGCCGAGAAGAAGATCATGGAAGCCAAGGCCGAAGGGGTCAATGTGAGCAAGGCGCTTGCAACTCTCGGACTTGCCAAGGCGAAGATTGCCGAAGTAGAGCGAGCATTCAGCACATCCGACCTCGAAGCAGCGAAGCGTCTCGCCAAGGAAGTGAAGAAACTCGCGCATTTCGCGCGCAACGAGGATTTTCATGACGCCGAGAAACTTACCGAAGACCTTTCGAAGATCGCCAAGCGCATCTCGCAGGCTCGCGGCAAGATCGTGCTGTATGAATCGCTTGGTGGTGACGGATCGGCATTTGCGAACTCGCTGAACAATCTTGAAGCGGAATTCAATGTCACCAAAGCGACTATCGCCGCGGGCGGAGACGGATCTCTTTCCGCTATTGATTCTCTGGATACCTTGGAGCGCAAGATAAAGTCCGTAAAGAGCAGCGTGGAGAACTCCATCTACGCTCTCGGCGGTACGGATGAGGAATACGACGACGATTATAAGGACGAAACAGAGGACCTCATGGCAGAACTCGAAGATGTGGCGGAAATTGAGGGCGAGGACCTCGGCAAGCAGGTGCGCACTATCGCTCGTGCCCAGGGGATTTCGGCCAGCAAGGTAGGTGATACGGTAGAAAGTATCGATAACCGCAATGCTGCGCTTCAGTTCCTCTTCGGCACCAAGAAGAGCGAGATCGAAAAATTGGAACAAGAAATTGCTGCCAACAAGGCGCGTGTCGATCTGCTCATCCAGGCTGCAGCCAAGGTCGAGGATCCAGATGTGAAGCAGATCCTCCTAGACCAGGCAGAAGTTCTTAAGCAGGAGACCGCGAAGCTCGAAACCTTCGTTTCCGGTCAGAAGAACCGTTTGAGTCTCTTCGGCTGGCTCCTCAACCTGAACCCCGGCCAGAATTAAGCCAAAGACAGGAGAAAAGCTGAAAAAGAGGGAGAAATCCCTCTTTTTGCTTGATTAAAGATCCATTGAAATGTTTACGATATAATATTGACAAATAGAGAAATTCGGGATATATTCAGCTGTCAGAAACATTCTGACAACTTTTCTTTAACAAATTAGCCGATAAAGAAGGGAAGTCAAAATGTCTCATCAAGCTTTGTTCTGGAGGGTTGTGATGCAACCAACTTCCTTCTGTAATTTGAATTGTAGCTATTGCTATTTGAAGTACAGAAGAAGTAGCTATAAGATGAGTGTCACTGTGGCTCAAAGTGTGGCGCAGTCCGTCTTTCAAGCGGGTAATCCGGTAAGAATATTGTGGCATGGCGGTGAGCCATTGAGCTGTGGCAAGAAGCACTTCCAATCGCTACTTACGCCTTTCCAAGGCCTATGCGAAGCTCATATGGCCTCTCATTATATCCAGACAAATGCAACTCTCATCAATGAAGAATGGTGCAGATTCTTCATTAACAATAATGTCCATGTGGGGGTAAGCATAGATGGGCCTGACTGGGCTAATAGAAATAGAACCGACTGGTCAGGAAGATCGTCGTTTAGCAGAATAATGGCTGGGGTATCATATTTAAAAGAATTTGATATACCATTTAGTGTTATCTGTGTTATCGATGAATCAAGCTTGGAGAAGGCTGAAGAAATCTATACCTTCTTCTGCAATCTTGGATGTAGCGAGGTTGCATTTAATATCGAGGAGAAGCTTGGAATACATGAAACAAGTGCTCCGGATGATTCCAGACGTATAACAAACTTCTGGGCAGAACTGTTTAGATATTGGAAGGAAAGGCCGAATATCCCGATAAGGGAGGTGGACAGGACTTTGCGTTGGATAGCAGCTCAAGAGGGTCCACAAGGAGATCCAGTAATAGAAGATTTCTTCCCTAGCGTTGCATATGATGGGAAGGTAGTATTGCTTTCCCCAGAGTTTCTCGATGTTTCCTGCAAGCTTTATTCTGATTTTTGTGCAGGAAATGTTTTGGATAGCACGTTAAATCAAATATGCGCCAAGGCAAAAAATCTTCAATACATTCAAGATTACTTGGAAGGTTTAAGAAAGTGCAAATCGGAATGCGAATATTTTGCATTCTGTAAGGGAGGCCAGGCAGCGAGTAAATATTTTGAACATGGTACTACATGTGCCACGGAAACGGTATACTGCCGCAATTCAGAACAAAGGCTGCTTGAGGGAGTTCTTCAGTCAATAGAAGCTTGATGTTCTCTAATCGAAAGGAGGTGAGTTAGAGTGAGTGATTTGCAGAGCAGGTTGGTCAATAAAAGTTCTATGGCTACGGAAATCCTGGTTAAAACAGGATATGCCGAGGCCACAGAATTCTCTGCTGATGCCAATACTAGCCATGTAAAGGCTTTCAGCAAAGGCTGGGATAAGGGCTGGGGCAAGAGTGGCGGTCCTGGACCGGATAGGTAAAACTAGAGGGCTGGAGCTATAATATAGCTACAGCCCTCATTTTAATGTATTTATGGATAAAACTATCATTTCAAGGCAATTAAAAAATGCCTATAAAAGACTAAATCACAAGGAGTATAAATCACCCTATAAGTACAAGCTTAAAAAGGGAAAACAGATACTCTATTTTTTCGGTTCCCGACATTCTTATAATCCAAAGGATGTGCAATTTGTTGAACTTCGGGACTTTTGGGATGATTTTCAAAAGAACGTTTCTGGCCCATATGAAGTTCTTATAGAAGGAGGCAAGAGGAGTAATAAATTTAAGGATGAAATTGAAGCAATAAAAAAGGAAGGAGAATTAGGCTTAGTGTATTTTTTAGGAAAAAAGGCTGGCGTAAAAATTGATTCTCCCGATCTTTCTGATAGAGATTGGTTCAATGGTCTAGCGAAGATATTTAATAGGGACTTCGTAGCTTATTATGATTTTATTCGGGTTGCTTATCAGTGGAACAGGACTGACAAAAGCATATCTTTTAAAAAATATGCAAGCAGTTTCCTTAAGCAGAATGAGAAAAGTGTTCATTGGAAGGATTTTGATTTTTCTTTAAAAAATATGCAGCGTATTCATAAGGAGCTCTTTAAGACGCCTTTTGATGAGAACGATCAAAATTTCCTTGTATCTTTGCTTGATGTAAATTCGGATAAGTCGGTTATTAATGAAATTTCACGTTACGATGACGAGGGATTTCGCGATTTGAAAATTATCGACAATATCTCCAAAGAATGGAGCAAGAAATTAAGCCTTTTTATAATTTTTGGTGCCCCGCATGCCATTGTTATGAGAGACATTTTAAAGAAGATAGTTGGAGGAGGCGCTAAATAAGCCTTTCTGGCTTGTGTTTATTTGGTGGTAGAATAAGGTCAACACTATGTCCCAGTACTACAATCCTCGGAGGACGCGCAATATCTTCGATCCGGCGAGCACGGAGCCCTTCCGCTTGAGCCGCAGCCGCTTGGAGCTCTTCATGAGCTGTCCGCGCTGCTTCTACCTGGACCGGCGCCTGGGTATAGACCGTCCTCCAGGATACCCGTTTTCCTTAAACTCGGCCGTGGACACGCTCCTTAAGAAGGAATTCGATATCCACCGCGCGGCAGGCACGAGCCACCCGCTCATGGATACCTATGGCGTTGATGCGGTGCCGTTCCAGCATGAGAAGATGGAAGAATGGCGCGACTCGCTCCGCCGCGGAATAACCTTCTATCATGAGGAGAGCGGATTCTTCTTCACCGGAGGCGTCGATGACGTCTGGGTGGATCCGGACGGTGAACTGATTATCGTCGACTACAAGGCGACCGCCAAAGACGGTGAAGTGACGCTTGATGCCGAGTGGCAGGGCGGGTACAAGCGCCAGATGGAGATGTATCAGTGGCTCTTCCGCCAGAATGGCTTCCAGGTATCGGACACCGGCTACTTCGTCTATTGTAACGGCCAGACGGACCGCAAGGCTTTCGATGGCAAACTGGAATTCACCGTGAAGCTCATTCCGTACTCCGGAAGCGATGCCTGGGTTTCCGATACCCTTATGGCGGCGCGCGAATGCTTGGAACAGTCCGAAATCCCGCAGGCTCACCCCGACTGCGACTACTGCGCCTATCGCAAAGAAACCGCAAAGGTGGAATAGGGTTTGAAATAAGCCAAAACAGGCGTCCAAACGCCTGTTTTCTATTGACATTTTCGTGAAGAAGGTGTATAATTGCTGGTTATAGTGCCTTAACAACCAAGCAGGAGATGTGTCGTGAAACAAGCGGTAATGCAAATTGCCGCGCGGATCGCGGCAATACTCAACAAGGTCTGGAGCTTTGCGGTTTCGATCCCGATCATCGGGAAAGGACTTCAGTGGCTCGCAACGCTGTCTAAAGAGGTTTCGGTAAGCTTCTTCATCCTCGAAGAGGCTACGAGCATCGAAGACGGCGCCGAGAGGGTTGCCAACACGGTTGCGAAGAGGATATTCTACTACTTCGCAGACTGGGGTCTGGCGCTTCTCTCGTGGTCTATGGTCGGCGGACTGAAACTCCTCGGAGTGCAGTTCGTGTACGCGCTCGGAGCGATGTGGGTCTATGACGTCGTTATAGCGACGGCGTTCCTCTACGTCTACAAGCGCCACAACACCGACCTCACGCTCGGCATCAATTTCCGCCGCGGCGTGGACGCAGTGTTCAGGCGGTCCCGTATCGCCGGAATGCTTGCGGTCGCCGGAGTGATCATCAAAGCCATCTATTGGGATGGCCCGGAACACATCGTCATCTTCTTCGAAAAGGAGCTGAAGACGACTTCCCGGATGATGGTGCTTCTGGTGATCCTGACAGTCATTCAGGCTTATATCTGGACGGCTATCATCTATCTCGGGCTGGAAGGCCTGGGAGACCTTGTCGGGTTCCTCTGGAACCTGCTGACCTAAGCGCGTGATTGGGAAATTCCCGATTACGCGCTTCTTTTTTTTGTTTGCATATCATATAATAGAAGTACTGTTGCGAAGAAAATATGAAAAAGAAAGCAAACTTCATTTTCTTACTCCTCATCATCATTTTCGCTGTTTCCGTTTTTTACGCGTTCCTGAAGTTTTTCGTGTTCCGGGATTATATGATCTACGCCCAGACGGAGTGCGACCCCTCTCTTGAAAGCTGTTTCATCTATACCTGCGACCCTGCGACCGAAGAGTGTACTGGCGACCCCGAAGAGGATACGTGGTATTACAATCTGATTACCAAAAATGCCCAGAATATCGCTGTCTGCGATCCATCCGCAGAGGAGTGCGAAGAGCTTTCCTGCGCTCCTGGCGAGATAGGCTGCGAAGTGGCGTTTTGCGATGAGGAACTGGCTGCCGAACAGGGCGAGGGAGTGACCTGCAGCAACCCGGCGGACTTCCAGGAGGAAGAAACCGAAGAAGGAGCCGAGGAAACGGAGATGACGGAAGAAGAGGGGGAAACGGATGGATCAGCGGATGAATCCGAAGAATCTGTTCCGGAAGAGAGCGAAGGCTCGTCCGAACCGGGAGAAGGGGCTTCTTCTGGGGAAGAATCTCCAGTCATGCTTTAAAGCTATCCTTGACAAAACACTTCAAAAGTGCTATTATACGCAGTCAATCTAAGATCTGGGGGAGTTTGAATGATTTCTACTATGCGTATCTTGCTTGTTTCAGATGACTTCTCGGCAGCCGATTTGGCGTACCGACTCCAGCAGGAAGGGAACGATGTGCGCGTCTATGTGGAAGACGAATCTTCCAGCCGGGACTACGCCGGTATGCTCCGCAAGGTGACGAGCTGGAAAAAAAGCCTCCCCTGGGTGGGGAAGGACGGCCTTATCGTCTTCGATGGCACCGGCCACGGCCGGACCCAGGACGAGCTCCGTAAGAAGGGGTATAGCGTGGTGGGCGGCAGCCAAGCCGGCGACCGCTGCGAAGACGACCGCACCTATGGGCAGGAAGTCTTGTGGGGCTGCGGTATGAAGATGATCCAGAGCCAAGACTTCTCGTCTCTCGATGACGCGATAGATTTCGTGAAGAAACACCCGAAGCCATGGGTCATCAAGCAGAACGGCCATGCCTCGAAGATCTTCAACTATGTAGGATCTCGTCGGGACGGGTCCGATGTGATCAGTGTCCTGGAGAGCTACCGCAAGACCGCTCCCAAGAAAGAAATCAAGAACGTCCAGCTCCAGGAGCGCATCTACGGGGTGGAGATCGGCGTGGCCCGCTACTTCAACGGTCATGACTGGGTAGGGCCGATCGAAATGAACGTAGAGCACAAGAACCTGTCTGACGGCGATCTGGGACCGAAGACCTATGAGATGGGAACGCTCATGTGGTTCGATTCCGATGAATCCAACCCGCTTTTCCGCGAGACCCTAGCCAAGATGAAGGGTTACCTCCAAGGCATCGGCTTCAAGGGGGATGTAGACATCAACTGTATCGTGAATGAGAAGGGAGTCTACCCGCTCGAGATCACGGCGCGTTTCGGTTTTCCAGCGCTCCAGCTCCAGCAGGCCCTCTCGCCCGAAGTTTCCTGGGCCGAATTCCTGAAGGCGGTAGCCGACGGGGAACAGTTCGATTTCAAATACAAAAAAGGGGAATATGGCGTAATCGTCCTCTTGGCGGTGCCTCCCTTCCCGTATGCCGGGACACTCAAGGCCAAGAAATCGGTCAATCTAGACTTCTTCCTGGATGAAACACTCACCCCGGAGGAGCGCCGGCATATCCACTTCGAAGAAGTTTCGAAGCGCCGGAATGGCCAACACTACGTCTCCGGGAGCACGGGTTTCGCGCTCCATGTCTCGGGTGCCGGCAAGACGGTAGCCGCCGCCCGCAAGCAGGCCTACGACATCATCCAGAAAATCACCATCCCCAAGATGTTCTACCGCACCGATATCGGCATCAAGTTCGAGCAGGAAGACAAGAAGAAGCTTAAGAAGTGGGGATATATCAAATAGAATGCAAGAAGCCCTGGAATGAATCCAGAGGTTTTTAGTCTTGACAAAATAATTCTTTATTATATTATAAAAGCGCAATATCATTTGCTTTAGAGGAGTATTTTGAGATGCAGGTTCTTTTGCGTACCTCCCCCAACTGTGCAGCACCTCGCTGTAGTGATTGTAGCGGCCCAAGCAGCTGTGCCGCGGGAAAATGTTCCTCCGACTTTAAGTCGAGGGAAGAAAGTTCTGGTATTGTGGTTGCCAGATTCATCGATTCGTTTGATCTCGGTTTCTTGAGGCCGAAGCTCAAGGATTCTGAAATGGGTCCCGGTTGGAATGATGAGGAAATCGAAAGAGCCATTCGTCGTTTCAAGCGGTTCTTTTATATGACAGGAACCCAGACAATTCCTGGTGGTCCCGGCTTCGTTCCCACCAAGGAAATCGACTGGGTCTGGCACATGTTTCTGCTCTATACCAAACGGTACGCCGAGACATGTTTCAATCTTTTCGGCCGGATGATTCACCATGCTCCTGATGAAGATGCGAGCATGGAGAGCAAAAACCAGCTTAGGAAAGGTTTCTCTGCGACAGCCGAACTTTACCAACGGCTCTTCGGAGAAAATTATGGAGAAGTGCGCGCGGAATGCGGCGCCTGCTGTGATGGTTCTGGCGGATGCCACAGCTGTCAACATATTGCCGTCGAGCAGCAATAGAAAAACAGAATAACTTAAGGGAGTCCGCAGCGCGGACTCCCTATTTCTTTTTCTTGACTAAAAAATTAAAAAAATGCCAGTGTTTGGTGGTTCCGACGGCGGTGGAACCATCTTTTTCAATTTCTTCGAATTTGATCACTTCATAGCTGCCTAAGAGATCTTCCGTCTCTTGTTTTGTAAAGAAAGTCATCTTGGTTTCGGGGGTATTCCATTCATCCCGGTCTCCAAAAAGCTGGCCGCAGAATATAGCGCCAGGCTTGAGAGATTCTCTGATTCCTTTCCAGACTTTGGGGAAGTCCTCCTTTCTTAGGAAAGGGAGCGTAAATTGTGAACTGACTAGATCGAAATGTTCCGTAGGGAAGTCATAGCTTTCGGTGCCACCGAATCTATAGCTGAAACGAGGATCTTTGATCTGCTCTGCTAAAGCTGGGAATTCCTTGGCGGAATCTATAGCGACTACCTCCTGGAATCCTTCCGCCAAGAGCCGCTTGACATCATTCAGAGTTCCAGCTCCTATATCGAGAGCAGAGCCTTTTTCGGATATGAAATTCAAACTTTCCACCAAAAGGGGTCGAGCAGGTGTCTGGTGAGTTTTTCGATAGTATGCTGACCAGTCAGGCATAGATTTCTGATAATTTTATCTAAATCATACCCCAGTCTTTATTATATTGGAAATCTATCAGAAAACACCATTTATGTGACCCATTTTAAATTTTAAATAAGACTATAAGAGCCCAAGAGCAATCCAGGGCTTTGTTTTTTTGAGGGAGGTGCTAAAATCGGGGTAGCTGTTTCTAACTGAAATAACAGGAAAAATATGCTTAATTTGAAAATCCAGACCGTGCCCGATGATCAGCAGCGCTACAATACCGTAGGCGACTACTACCTGAATGACAAAGGGGAACGCATCTTTGTGATTTCGGATATGCGAGACTGGCGCTACGAGATTCTGACAGCCGTCCACGAGCTGGTGGAGAGCGCGCTCTGCAAGCATCGGGGCGTCACAGATGAACAGATAGACGCCTTTGATCTCGAGTTTAGCGAGAAAAGAGCTACAGGAGACGTGAGCGAGCCGGGGGATTCTCCGGAAGCCCCATACTACAGGGAACACCAATTCTCCAATAAGATAGAGAAGATGCTGGCGGATGAGCTGAAAGTGGATTGGGAACAGTACGGGAAAACAGTGGATACGCTCATGAGAAATACCGAAGTCATCTGAAAAGCCTAGCATTTAAAGGAGTTGTAGATTGCCGAGCCCTCTTGACATAATTTAATTTATAGATATAATATAATCACTTTGCTAAGCTTTCTCAAAGGGGGAATGGATGAAAATTCATTCCCCTTTCATTTTTTTACTTTTTCTTTGTTCCATAATTCTATCCATTTTATTAACTTTAAAAAAATGCGCTTCTACAAAAATCTTTCAGATGATTTACATTGCTTCCAGGCTTCTTTAAAGATGGTGCTTTCAATCTATTTCCCTTCAGAGGAATTCTCATTCAAACAAATAGATAAGGCTACCGGTTTTAAGAAAGATAAGGGGACCTGGGATGCCAGGGGCTTTCTCTGGCTTGCCAAGAAAGGTTTCCGGATAATCCGTATTTCGGATTTTGATTATAAGAGATTCGCGGATGAGGGTGAAAAGTACCTAAAATGGTTCTGGATGCCAGAAGTGTACGAATACCAAAAAAAGTATTCGGACTTTAAAAATGCTCAGAGGGCAGTTAAGGGTCTTTTGGATTATGCGAATTTTATTTTTCGGCGGCCTCTCCTTTCGGATATAGATAAATATGCGAGGAAAGAAGGTTCTACAATGATGGCTTCTGTGAATCCGAAGGTCCTTGATCACAAAGGGGGCTATGGAAACCATGTGGTAGTTATCGAGTCTATCTCAAAGAAGTATGTCGTTTTTAGTGACCCCGGCTTGCCTCCCGAGCCTCATCGGAAGGTTACGAGGAGCCTTTTTAAGAAAGCCTTATTTGAGCTTATAGTGATTACTCCTGCTAGTTTTAAATAGAGAAAATAGGAATGTTAGATTATTTGAAAGCCCTGACTTGTCCCAGGGCTTTGATTTTTGCTTGGAAATGGTAGAATTGAATTATCTATTTGAACTTTATTTATGCATGAGACGAAAGAATACTGGTCAATGACAGAAGGAGTTTTTAATTGTTTGTTTGATAAAGAAAGAACGGAAGCATTTGCCAAGGCAATTCAGAATACTGTAAAAGAAGGGGATGTCGTTGTAGATATGGGAACGGGGAGCGGTATCTTGGCTATGCTTGCTGCCCAGGCAGGAGCAAAGAAGGTGTACGCTATTGAGTTTGATGAGAATAACTACAGGAATCTTGAGAAGGTATTCAAAGTAAATGGTTTCGATCAGATTGTTTTATTAAATGAAGATGTGCGTTCTGTTGAAATTCCTGAAAAAGTGGACGTCATTATTGGAGAAATGATTGCGACGGGACTTATTGAGGAACAGCAGATCCAGGCTATGAATAACATCCTAAAATATACAAATCTGGGATGTAAGACACTTCTAAAGAAGTACACTAATTATATAGACTGTGTTTATAACAAAGATCAGTATTACGGGCTACAGTTTCCCATTGTAAGGTATGAGTATTCAGGCGAGTCAGAATTAGAGTCCTGGCCGCTTACCGGCAAAGAGTCGTATTCAGTGACTGATTTTTCTAAGATTACCTCTGAAGAAGAACGGGTTGTTGATAAAACCTTGAATCTTGTTGCGATAAAGGATGGTAAAATAAACGGGATAAGAATCAGTAGCGAAACAGAGTTTTCTGACGGTACAAAATTCTGGGGATCTTTTGCCTATAGTTACCCTATTATTCTTCCTGTCGAGGATGTTGAAGTTAAGGAAGGAGATAGGATTCAAGTGAAAATAAGCTACGTTTTATGCGGGGGATTCAATAATCTAAAGTATTCTCTAAATAAAGATTAAGTATGTTTTGCGAAGCTTTTCCTGATATACAGTTCTTTATTTTTACGAAACATGTTCCGTCGCTGCTTTACTATTCACATATCCCGACCGCTCTTACAGCCTTACTGATCGGCTTCTTTATTTATGTTAAAAGTAATCGGAATCAACTTTCAAAAATACTCCTTTCAATCACGTTAATTTTCTTACTCTGGGTTATTTTCAATCTTATTGCCTGGACAAATCCTGATAGTAGGATGGTGATGTTCCTTTGGTCCTTTTTTCCAGTTATCTACGTCCTTTTGTATGTTCTCTGCCTTTATTTCGTCTACGTCTTCGTAGACAAAAAAGACATATCGCCGAAGCTGAAGAGTGTTTTTGCTCTGATCCTCCTCCCAGTGATTCTTCTCTATGCCACTAATATCCATCTTAATGGATTCAATGTTGTGTCGTGTGAAGCAGTAGAGCAAAGCGGGTTTATTCTTTTTTACTACGGTGTTAGCGCTATTATATTCTTGTGGATTCTCGTATTCGGTATCCATCGTTTCTTCAAGGAAAAATTAGGTGATGCGCGACGGCAAATTGCGCTCCTCATCTTCGGCATCGAATTGTTTCTTTTGTCCTTTTTTTCGAGTAGTGCTCTCGCGACTTACATCGACAACTTCGAACTCGAACAGTACGGGCTCTTCGGGATGGTGGTCTTTATGGGATTTCTCGGGTATCTCATTGTTCAGTATAAGGCTTTTGATGTGAAAATCTTCGGCGCACAGGCGCTTATCTTTGCTCTGGCCGTCCTCATCGGCGCACAGTTCTTCTATTCCAAAAATCCGACAAACCTGGCTCTCAATGCCATCGCCTTCGTGCTGACCCTTTTTGCCGGGTATTTCCTCATCAAGTCGGTCGGTTTGGAAGTGAAACGCAAGGAGGAGCTCCAGAAGATCTCGGACAGCTTGGCTGTGGCCAATGAACGCCTGAAGGAGCTCGATAATGCCAAGTCGGAATTCATCTCGATCGCCTCGCACCAGCTCCGCACACCGCTTACCGCTATCAAGGGCTATGTCTCCCTCATCCTCGAGGGTTCATACGGCAAGGTACCGGCGCAGATCCAAGATGTGCTCAATAAAGTGTACTCCGTCAATGACCGCTTGGCGCATTTGGTGGAAGACCTCCTGAATGTCTCCCGCATCGAGGCCGGGCGCATCCAGTACAACTTCCAGCCGACCCAGATAGAAGAACTGGTAGCGGAACTGGTAGATACTTTCCTGGTCACTTCCAAGGCCAAGCACCTGGAACTCAAGATCAGTCTGCCGAAGCATAGTCTGCCGAAACTCTTGGTGGACCCGAACAAGATCAAGGAAGTGACGTCGAACCTGATCGATAATGCGCTCAAGTATACGAAGGAAGGGAGCGTAATCGTTTCGGTAATCGGCCTTGAGGGCAAGTTGAGAATAGAGATCAAAGACACCGGAATCGGCATCAACCCGGAAGACAAGGAGCATCTCTTCGAGAAATTCGTCCGCAGCAAGGAAACCACCCGCATGGTAGTGAATGGCGCGGGCTTGGGCCTGTATGTGGGCAAGAACTTCATCGTGGCTCATGGCGGCAAGATCTGGGCCGAATCCGAGGGCCCGGGCAAGGGGTCTACGTTCATCATCGAGCTCCCGTTCGTGAACCCGAATGTGAAGGCCGGAGTATCCGACCAGCCCGCCGTTGCCCTGTAGAAAGCCATAAAACTATTGACAAAAAACAGAAAAAATACTAGTTTTAGGCTGCATTCTGGTATGCCAGAGTGTCTTCTGAAACCACTTTCTGGAAAGTAGGTGAAGTAGCAGATGCGTGGTAACAGTCCCCACGGCACCGGAAGCGGTGGCGGCCAAGGCGGCAACAACAAGCCGGGCACTCCTGGCAAGTAGTTGCATCCAATGAGCGGCCAGTCATAAATTTGGCTGGCCGCTTATCTCTTTGTAAAGACTATGTTAAATATTCCTTTTTACAAAAATCTTAAGACGGATACTCATTGTGTTCAAGCATCCTATAAGATGGTCTTGAAGTATGTTTTTCCAGAAAAAGATTTTAGCTATGCTTTTTTGGATAAGAAAACATATCACAAGAAAGATAAGTGGACCTGGAATGCAGGAGGGTTGCTTTTTCTTGCAAGCCTCGGTTTCGAAGTGAAAAATATTGAAAAATTTGACTATAAGCAATTAGTCCAATTTGGCGTAAGGTACCTGAAGCATATCTGGGATGACGAAACTTTTAGGGTACAGAAACAATATTCTGACTTTAATCAGGAAATAAGGCTCGCAAAAAAACTTTTAGCGAGTAAGTCTATTCAGGTTTTGAACCGTAAGACTTCGCTAGAAGAGATTGAAAAGCTCTTTAAGTCGGGATATATCTTGCTTGCTTCTGTAAACCCAGCTGTTTTCCAAAGGAGAAAATTTTATGCAAAACACCTAGTTGTTATTACTGGAATGACGGACAAGTCTATTAGATTTCATGATCCAGGGCTTCCTCCAATGAAAAATAGGAGAGTTCTTAAAGCTACATTCATGAGGGCTATGGGAAATTTTCCAGAAGTAGTAGCGCTTCGCCATCCGAGAATGAAGAGGAGTTTATAGGACCTAATAAGCTTCTGAAATTATTGATTTTTGGCCTTTTTAGAGGTATTCTGTAAGTAATTAAACCTTTTTAAAGGTATATGCCAAAGGTCCTGTTTGTCGAAGATGATCCGTTCATCGCCGAAATCTACATCAAGAAGTTCGAAGCCTCCGGTTTCGAGGTGGAGAATGTGACGACCGGTAAGGCGACACTCAAGGAAGTGGCGGAGAATAAGTATGATCTCATCCTTTTGGACCTGGTGATTCCGGAAATGAGCGGGATGGAGGTCTTGAAAGAAATCCAAGAGAATCCGGAATATCCGAAAGACTTGAGGATAGTGATTTTCAGCAATCTTTCGAGCCAGGAAGATCGGGAGCAGTGCTTGGCGCTCGGCGCGAGCGGCTTCATTTCCAAGACTGAATTCTCACCGTCCGAAGTGGTGACGGAAGTGAATCGTTTCTTGCGCCAGTTTTCGGAGCAGGGCAAGAATGAAGCCCGCTTGAATGGAACGGCAGAAGCGGTGCCGGCAGCTGAAGTGCCGGGTACGAAGAAGAAGCGCATCCTCCTCATCGAGGACGAGGCGGTTTTCGTAGAGATGTTCGGGAAGCGTCTGCGTGACGAGGGCTACGAAGTGGTAGACAAGCGCGACGGCAATGCCGGTCTGGAAGAAGCCTGCAAGGGCGGGTATGATATGGTCATCTCCGACATCATGATGCCGGGGAAGACCGGCCATGAGATGGTGGTAGAGCTCCGCGATACCGAAGCGGGCAAACACATCCCCATTTTCCTTCTCTCCGCTTCGGTGGAGGAGGAACATATGCAGGAACTCTCGGATGCCGGCATCGTGAACCGCGTCTTCCAGAAGACACAGATCACCCCGAGCGAGCTGGTCTACGCCGTTAATGAATATTTTGAAAAGGAAGGAAAGTAAATTATGGAAAGAGTATTGATAAAAGACGCTCCGAAGCACATCGGGGAAGTAGTGAAGCTTTGCGGCTGGGTGAATGTCCGCCGCGACCATGGGAAGCTGGTTTTCCTCGAGCTGCGGGACCGGACCGGTACGGTGCAGGCGATCATCCTTCCCGATGCTCCGGAAGCGATCGAAGCTGCTCATGATGTACGGCCGCAGTTCTCGCTTATGGTAGAAGGGCTGGTGAAGGAGCGCCCGGGCAAGGCCCAGAATGTGGAACAGACTACGGGAAACATCGAGATCGAAGTGAAGAGTCTTTCGGTTCTCGCAGCTCCGTCTGTCGAGCTGCCGATCGACGTTTCGCAGACGGAAATGGGCCTCCAGCTCGATACGCTTCTCAATTATCGGACGCTCGCTCTTCGGAACGCGAAAATTGGCGCCATATTCCAGATTTACTCCGAACTTCTCGCTGCGTACGAGAGCGCGATGCGGAGCGCCGGATTCCTGGAAATCAAGACGCCGAAGATCCTGGAGGCAGCGACCGAAGGAGGCGCCAACTTCTTCAAGATCGATTACTTCGAGCGTGTTGCCTTCCTTGCCCAGAGCCCGCAGTTCTACAAGCAGGCCGGTATGAGCGCCTTCGAGCGCGTGTTCGAGATCGGGACTGTCTTCCGGGCCGAGCCGCACTTTACCACCCGCCACGTCAATGAATACACCGGCTTCGATGCCGAGATGGGATTCATCGAGAGTATGGAGGATGTGATGGCGGCTCTCGAAGAAGCGATGTTCGCGATGTTCGAACATATCGGGAAGACGTGCCAGGAAGCGCTGGCTCTCCACGAAGCAAGCGTACCCGAAAGGATGGCTATCCCGCGGATCCGTCTGACCGAAGCGCTGGAAATCCTGAAGGCTGAATACGGGAAAGAAGTGGAGGACCAGGACATCGACAGCGAAGGCGAGCGCCTCATCTGCGAATACGTGAAGAAAAAGTACGGCTCGGACTTGGTGTTCCTGACGCATTACCCGACCCATCTCCGTCCGTTCTACAGCATGCCGAGCCCGGAAGATCCGGCCTATACCGAGACCTATGACCTCCTGTTCCGCGGAGTGGAAATCGCTTCCGGCGGCCAGCGCATCCATGATCCGAAGATGCTCGAAGAGCAGATCCGGAACAAGGGACTGAACCCTGATGACTTCAAGGACTATGTCGACATCTTCCGTTTCGGTACGCCTCCGCATGGCGGCTGGGGCCTCGGCAGCGAGCGCATCATCCAGAGGATCTTGGACCTCGGCAGTATCAAAGAGGCCGTCCTCTACCCGCGCGACGTGAAGCGCCTCGCCCCATAAGAAGGAAGAAATAGCCCTTAGGCAGAGGACTGGAAATATTCTTTGAAATGGGATAGAATAGGGTATTCCATTTTTCTTTTCCTCTGCTATGTCAAACGTCGAGCGATGGCTCCATAATTTCCAGAAAGGTCTCATCGAGCGGTTTTTCGGGCATCTTTCGCATGATATCGGTATCGACCTCGGAACGGCGAATACGCTGGTCTATGTGAAGAACAAAGGCATCGTGATAAACGAGCCGTCGGTCGTGGCGGTAAACCAGCGGACCGGACAGATCCTCGCCATCGGCCGCGAGGCCAAAAAGATGGTCGGCAAGACTCCGGGGCACATCGTGGCGACCCGTCCTTTGGTAGACGGTGTGGTGAGCGATTTCGAGATCACCCAGCAGATGCTCCGTTATTTCATAAACAAAGTGACGCAGGACAGCTTTTCCTTCCTGCGGCGTCCGCGCGTGCTTATCGGTATCCCTTCCGGCGTGACGGAAGTGGAGAAGCGCGCGGTGATTGAAGCGACTCTCAACGCCGGCGCCCGCCAAGCATTCCTCATCGATGAGCCGATGGCGGCCGCTATCGGCGCCCGTCTCCCAGTGACGGATGCGACCGGGAATATGGTGGTGGATATCGGAGGCGGTACGACCGAGATCGCTATTATTTCGCTCGGCGGCGTGGTCCTCTCGAGGAGTCTCCGCATAGCCGGGGACGAGATGAACGAGGACATCGTGCGTTACAGCCGCGACGAGTTCAACATCCTGATCGGTGACCGTACCGCTGAAGAGGCAAAGATCGCTATCGGGAGCGCCTATCCCCAGCGCGAACACCTCACGTTCCCGCTCCGCGGGCGCGACCTTGTTTCCGGCCTTCCGAAGGAAGTTATCGCAACCGATGAGCATATCCGTGAAGCGCTCTCGCGTTCGATCCGCGTCATCGTGAACAACATCAAGACCATCATCGAGGAAACCCCGCCGGAGCTTCTGGCGGATATCATGCATCGAGGCATCATCTTGGCGGGCGGCGGAAGCCTCATCCGCGGACTCGACAAGCTGATTGCCAATCAGACCGGCATACCGGTGCGCCTCATGGAAGATCCGCTTACCGCGGTGGTGCGCGGAACCGGCATCGTCCTAGACGACATGGAGAATTTGAAGGACGTCTTGATCGAGGAAGAGACGAATAAGCCGTTTGGCACATAAGACCGACCCTATGGCGGTGAGAAGGACATTCACGCAGACCAAGTTCTTCTGGGCACTCCTCTCCGGAGCGATTCTCGGTATCTTTCTCATTTTCCAGCCGATATTCCTCACTACTCCTCTCCGCTATATCGCTGCCACAGTCATGTGGCCGGTCCAGAATGTCTTGGCGCCCGTCGCTTTCGAGGCGCGGGATGTCTCGAGCTTTTTCGGGAGCATCGGCGAACTGAAAGAAACGAACGAAACGCTCGAAAAAGAAAAGCTGCGACTGCTCGCGGAGAACGCCAGGCTGCAAGACTTGGGCAAGGAGAACGAAGAGCTGCGGCGTTCGCTCAACCTGATCCCTCGGGACCGCTTCGAGACTATCGGGGCGGGAGTGATCGGACGTGATGTTTCGGGTCTCGGCAATTGGATCCAGATCGATCAGGGGTCTTTGGATGGCGTCGAGAAGGGCATGGCAGTGATCGTCGAGGCCGGCGTGATGGTGGGAAGGATCGAGGAAGTGTTCCCGAAGAGCGCCCGCGTGATGCTCTTGTCACATCCGGAAAGCATGGTGAACGGAGTAACGGTGGACACCGATGCCCAGGGTATCGTGAAGGGCGAGCATGGCCTCGGGATTGTCTACGATATGGTGATCCAGGCGGACACGCTCAAGAATGGCGATACGGTAGTGACTTCCGGTCTGGGAGGCACCATTCCGAAAGGCTTGCTCATCGGGACGCTCCAGGACACGCGCCTCTCCGATGACCGTCTGTTCCAGCAGGGTGCGATCGTCTTGCCGGTGCGGTTTGACCATCTGCGCTACGTGTTTGTCATTAAACGGGTTATCGGATCATGAAAATTTTCCTGCTCAAACTTCTCTTTCTCTCCGCACTCCTGATACTCCAATGCTCTTTTCTGAATGTCCTTTTCCCGTTTGCGGGGGCGCCCCTTGTCATCATCAGCGCCGTAGTGGCCTGGGTGCTGGTGCTCGGCTTCCAGAGAGCGCTTTTCATGACGCTGCCGCTCACCATCCTCTATGATCTCTTTCTCTCCGGTGAGATCCGCCCGTTCTCTCTCTGGATGATCGCCGTGGCATACGGCACGAGCTTCGCCTCGCGCCGGCTCTTGGTGGACCATCGCGGCTTCGCTCTTTTCCTCTATGGAGCCTTCACGGTTTTCGGGGCCTTCGGGACGATCATCCTCGAGAATCTGGTCGCTGGGAGAACCGGCTTCGCTATTTTCCATATGACGAAAAGCGCATGGGCGTTGCCGGTCATCGGCATGATAGTTTTCTTCGCAGTGTATTATGGAGTCCGGCGTTCCGAGGCGTATCTGGATCGCCTGCGTCAAGAACAGAATTTTAAGCTCCGCTAGCCTATGTTTTGGAAAAAAGGCTATTTCATAAAGAATACCCACGCGCGTGAGATCGACGATGCGGTTCTGACAGCGACCGAGCCGGATGCGGCGAAGATAGAGTGGCCGCTCAATCGGATGACGCTCCGCTTCTTCTGGTTTCTCTCGATTGCTTTGCTCGGCCTCTTGGGGTGGAGGGTGTTTGCGCTTACCGTCCTCGACGGAGGCAAGTATCTGGAAGCTTCGGTCCGGAACAGCCTGCGGCAATTGGTTATTCCCGCTCCCCGCGGCATTATTTACGATCGTTTCGGGGAACCTCTCGTCTACAATGTGCCGAGCATCGATCTCATCGCCACCGCTGCCGACCTGCCCCAGGATGAGTCGAGCCTCACGGCTCTCAAGGAACGCCTTGCGTCGCAGTTCGCCATCGACCGTTCGTTTCTCGACCAGACACTCGACAAAATGGATCGGCATTCAGCCGAAATCGTCCTTCTGAAAGAACGCATCAGCCAGGAGGAAGCGCTCCTCTTCTTGGGAGAGAGCCGCGAGATGCCCGGCGTCCGTCTGTACAAGACCACCCATCGGGATTATGCCGATAGCTTTATTTTCGCGCATCTTCTGGGGTATGAGGGCAAGATCAAGAAAGAAGAGCTAGAGGAGCACCCGGACTATCTCCTCACCGATTCGATCGGGAAGCTGGGGATAGAGAAGAGCTACGAGGGAGTGCTCCGGGGGAAGCACGGCTTCCAGCAGGTGGAAGTGGACGCGCTCGGACAGGTGAAGCGTGAGCTCGGGCAAGTGGATCCGATCTCGGGAAACGATCTCATCTTGAATATCGACGCAGGCCTCCAGAAGAAGATCTATGACAGCCTTCAGACGCTCCTCGAAGAACGGCAGCTCAAGAAGGCTGCAGCGGTGGCTATCGACCCGCGGAACGGGGCGGTGCGTGCTGTCGTCAGCCTGCCGAGCTTCGACAATAACCTCTTTGCCAAAGGCATCGCTTCTGCCGACTACCAAGGGCTCGTGAACGACTCGGCCCGCCCGCTTTTCAACCGGGCGCTCGTGGGCGAATATCCGCCTGGCTCCACCATCAAGCCGATCATCGCGACGGCCGCCCTAAGCGAGGGTGTCATCGATGAACACACCGAGATCGAGAGCCGCGGCGGGATCAGTATCGGGAGCTTCTTCTTCGGCGACTGGAAGGCGCACGGATTCACCGACCTGCGTCGGGCGATCGCGGTGTCGAGCGACGTCTACTTCTATACCGTCGGCGGAGGGTACGGGAACGTTTCGGGCTTAGGCCAGGAACGCATGAAGAAGTATGAGACGCTCTTCGGCTTCGGGCAGAAAACGGGCATCGATTTCCCGGCAGAGGGCGACGGGTTCATCCCGGATCCCGCCTGGAAGAAAGAGAAGATCGGCGAGCGCTGGTATATCGGCGATGACTATAACTCCGCTATCGGCCAGGGATATGTGACCGTGACACCTCTCCAGATCGTGAATGCCATCGCGGCGATCGCGAATGGCGGGACGCTCTATGAGCCGCGCATCGCGAGCCAAGTGCGTTCGCAGGATGGCAAGGTGACCTCGGTGCCGCAGAAGGTCATCCGTAAGGATTTCGTCTCTCCGGATATCCTCCGGATCGTGCGCGAAGGCATGCGCGAGACAGTGACCGACGGTACTGCTCAACAACTGAAGGACTTGCCGGTCGCAGTCGCCGGGAAGACCGGTACCGCCCAGTTCGGGAGCGAGGAAAAGACGCACGGATGGTTCGTTTCTTTCGCCCCGTATGAGTCGCCCGAGCTTGCTATGATCATCCTGGTCGAGGGCCAGGGAGAAGAAGGCTACAATGCCGTACCGGTCACCAAGGAGGTGTACGAATGGTACTTCGCCCGCTCCAAAGAAATGCAATAATGAGGCTTTTATAAAGGAAAATTCTCCACATTGACAATCGGGGTAATTCCTTGTAGTATGGAAAAACTTTGTTTCCCTTCTCTCCTATTTGGAGAGAAGTTTTGTTGAAAAGAGTAAAGACTTTAAATTCCAAAGAAATGCCGAAAATTTTTACCGAAGAGGGACTGAAGAAACTCACCCAGGAACTCGGAGAACGCAAGACCAAGATCCGCCAGGAAATCGCACAGTCCATCAAGGAGGCCAAAGAGCAGGGCGACCTGTCTGAAAACGCCGAATACAGCGAGGCCAAGCGTCTCCAGAACGAGAACGAATCCCGCATCGCAGAGCTTGAAGCGATGCTCAAGGACTCGGTCGTAGCTGCCAAGCACAAAGGATCTTCTACGGTGGAGATCGGCTCCAAGATCACGGTGAAGTGCAATGGCAAGGAAATGGCCTTTGAGATCGTCGGCTCCAATGAAGTCGATCCTGCCGCAGGCAAGATTTCCAATGAATCGCCATTGGGAAGCCAGTTCATGGGCAAGAGCAAGGGTGACAAGATCGAAGTCGCCGCCCCTGCCGGCAAACTGAAATACGAGATTATCAGCGTACAGTAAAGCCGAATGTGATGAAACCCCTTCCGCCGACCCTGGCAGGAGGGGTTTTTTCTTGCTCGGATACGGGAAAAAAGCTATTATAGAGCCATACTCACGTTATTTTGAATATGTTTTGGGGAGATAAGTTAGTAGAACAAATAAAAGAGCAGTATAAGGAGAAGATCGCCCGCGGAGAGGCGATTGTTATTCGCGACGAAAAAACGGCTTCCGGACGTGTCCATGTCGGCTCCATGCGCGGAGTAGCGATCCACGGGATAGTAGCAGAGATCCTTCAGGAAGAAGGTGTGTCATGCCGCTATCTCTACGAGATCAACGATTTCGATCCAATGGACGGTCTTCCGGTATATCTGGATGAATCCGTTTTCAGGGAGCATATGGGAAAGCCGCTCTGCAATGTTCCATCGCCGGATCCGAGCGCGAAGAATTTCGCGGAGTATTTCGGTAATGAGTTCAAATCGGTTATTGCGGATGCCGGGTTCGTGCCGGAATTCTATCTCTCAAGCGAAGTGTATCGTGCCGGACGATACAACGAGGTTATCAGGCTGGCTCTGGAGAATGCGTCGAAGATACGAGAGATCTATAAACGTATATCTGGTGCGGTGAAGCCCGATGACTGGATGCCTCTTCAGGTGATCTGCGAGAAATGCGGAAAAATCGGAACCACCAAAGTGAAAGCCTTCGATGGAGAAATGGTGGAGTATGCTTGTCAGCCGAATCTCGTGAAGTGGGCGGAAGGCTGCGGACATGAGGGAAAAATCTCTCCTTTCGATGGGAATGCGAAACTTCCCTGGAAAGTCGAGTGGGCCGCTAAATTCCGCGTTATGGGGGTAGATGTCGAAGGTGCCGGGAAAGACCACTCTACCAAGGGTGGCGCGCGCGATATCGCAAACCATATCTCTCGCGAAGTATTCGATTATCAGCCGCCATTCGACATTCCCTATGAATTCTTTCTGGTGGGCGGAAAAAAGATGTCTTCTTCCAAGGGAGCCGGGTCTTCTTCTCGTGAAGTGGCGGATTTCCTGCCGCCGCAGCTTTTCCGTTTCCTACTCATTTCCAAAGACCCGAAGCGTGTTATCGATTTCATCCCGGACGGCGACACCATCCCGCTTCTGTATGATCTCTATGACAAGTATGCGGAGAGCTATTTCGCCGATAAAGATGATGATTATACGCGGACGTTCGCATTGGCTCATCCGGTGGAGAAGAGAGGCGCTATCCAGAAGCGATTCTTGCCGAGATTTTCTCTGGTCTCTTTCTTAGTGCAGATGCCGCATATGGACTTCCTGAAAGAAGTCGAGGCTCTGAAAGGCAGTACTCTCACAGAAGCCGATATCCATGAGGCAGAGGAGCGGGCAACCTATGCTAAGGCTTGGCTCGGGCAATACGCCCCTGAAAGCTACCGCTACGAATTGCAGCAGGAAAGCGTTCCTGAAGGAGCGCTGCATTTCACTCCAGAACAGAAGGAAGCATTGAATCTTCTGCTCGAGTATGTCAGGAAACAGGAATCCCTAGACGGACAGGAGCTGCATACAGCTCTCCACTCCATCAAAGAAAAGACCGGGATCCCTCCGAAAGATCTCTTCAGCGCGATCTATCTAAGTTTTCTCGGGAAAGAAAGCGGTCCGAAAGCAGGCTGGTTCTTGAGCGTTTTGGAAAAGTCGTTCCTCGAAAGTCGCTTGCAAGCGGTAGTGAAGTGAGGTAGAAAGATTGGAGGGATATGGTCGCATAGTTCAGTTGGTTAGAACGTTCGATTCACATTCGAAAGGTCCCTGGTTCGAGTCCAGGTGCGACCACCAAAATTAGTAACATTACGCTTATGACCCAGTCAGAGTTCCGCATGGAGGAGAATATCAAGAACTGGAATATGGCAGCCATCGTGCTGTTCGCGATCCTGGCTTACGCCGGGTTCGCATATCTGCTCGATTCCGGCATGCTCCTTATGGGTATCAGCCTCGGGGATTTCATAATCCTTTCCTTGGCGATTCTGCGTCTTGTTCGGCTTCTGGCCTATGACAACATCACGCTTTTCATCCGGGAGGCATTCATGGATGTGAATCGGGTGAAATACGCCGAAGGCGGAGAGGAATTCGTCGAGCGCGTCCCATCGGAAAACTCCTTCAAGCGGACGATCTCGAAACTTCTCAACTGCCCTTGGTGCACGGGCGTGTGGGTTGCGCTGGTCGTACTCTTTCTCTATCAGGCCTTCCCGATGCTCTGGATCCTTTTCCTGCTCTTGGCGCTTTCATCTTTCGCAAGCCTCCTCCATCTGCTTTCCATCATGATGGGCTGGAATGCAGAACTGAAGAAAGTGCAAGCTACCCAACTCGGGAAAGAATAATATGCTGGATATCCAATTCATCAGGCAGAACCAGGAAGAGATCCGGAAGGCAGCCCAAGCGAAGGGCCTGCATTTCGACATAGAAAAGCTGTTTAAGGCTGACGATGAGCGCAAGACGCTGCTCCAGGAGATCGAGGAGCTGAAGTCGCTCAAAAACGATATCAATGACCTGATCGCCCAGTCCAAGACTGATGACGAGCGCCAGGAGGTAATCGCCAAGGGCAAGGAAATCAAGGCGAAGCTCGAAGAGCGCGAGCCGCTGTATCTGGCTGCCAAGTGCCAATTCGATGCGCTCATGGTCCAGGTGCCGAACATCATTTCCCCGGATACGCCGCTCGGGAAGAGCGATGAAGAGAACGTGGAAGTCTATAACTCCGGCCCCGGAACCCAGTTCGGATTCACCCCGCGGAACCACATAGAAATCGGCAAGATCCTGGATATTCTCGATTTGGAGCGCGGAGCGAAGGTTTCCGGCTATCGCGGCTACTATCTGAAGAATGATGGTGCGCTTCTGGCGCTGGGAATCATGATGTATGCCTTGAAGAAAGTGACCGAGAAAGGCTATGCGCCGATGATCCCGCCGACTCTGGTGAAGGGCTTCCCGCTTTTCGGGACCGGGTACTTCAAGGGTGCGGAATACGATCCGGCTGTCGATGAGGTCTATCAGGTAGCGACACACGACAAGGAAGCGGATGGCAGCGCGGCCAAAGAGGAGAAGTTTCTCGTGGGTACGGCCGAACCATCACTCCTCGCGTACTATTCCGGAGAAGTCCTGGATGCCGAGACGCTCCCGCTCCGCTTGGCCGGGTTCAGCCAGTGCTACCGGAGCGAGATCGGTTCCTATGGCAAAGACACCAAGGGCATGTACCGAGTACATGAGTTCATGAAGGTAGAACAGGTGGTGCTCGCAGCAGCGGATGTCGAAGAGGCGAATCGCCTCCAGGAAGAAATGGTCAGTATTTCGGAAGAAATGCACAAGGAACTGGGCCTGCCGTACCGGAAGCTCCAGATCTGCAGCGGCGATATGAGCCCGGGGAAATACCGCGCATTCGATATCGAAGCCTGGATGCCGGGACTCAACCGCTATGGAGAGACCGGATCCGCCAGCAATTTCCTCGACTGGCAGGCGCGGCGCCTGAACGTCAAATACAAGGACAAGGCGACCGGCGAGCGCAAGTATGTCTATATGCTCAATAACACGGCTCTGCCGAGCCCGCGTATCCTTATCTCGATCCTGGAGAACTACCAGCGGGAGGACGGGAGCGTGGTGATCCCGGAAGTTCTGCGGCCGTTCGTGGGGAAGAGCATCATCGAACCGCCGAAAGGGACGGAAAAGTAGTTGACGGGGAAGGATAAAGTGCGTACAATTGGCACTGTTATCCTTTTTCGGGTGCGTAGCTCAAGGGAAATCAGTAGAAAACACGGGTGTATAGCTCAGTTGGTAGAGCAGTGGCCTTTTAAGCCAACGGTCGTAGGTTCGAATCCTACTACACCCACATATACCTATTATCTGAATAAAGCCGCCTTCATTCGGAGGTGACTTGTAAATCCGGGCTTTTGCTCGGCTTTTTTTGTTGCTATAATAAGGAAAAAGCAAACTATGTTAAAAAAACTCGGAGTAGTCGGGTTCTCCCTTTTCTTTCTTTCGGGATGTACCATAAAGCTCCCTATTCCTGGGCTGGCGACGGGTACCCAGCAAGGAAGCGTTTTCAAGTCGACCGATGCCGGGGATACCTTCGAGCCGAAGGTGGAAGTGGATGAGAAGGTCAAGCTCACTTCGGCAGACATCCTCTCTTTCGTGCATCACCCGACCGATAGCAATGTCCTCTACATCGGGACCAAGGACAGCGGTCTGTTCCGGACGACAGATGGAGCTGAAGATTGGGACCAGATAGAATTCCCTCCGGCCAAGATCTACGGCCTGGCCATAGACTCCACGAATGGCGATCATCTGTTCGCGAGCGGCAGCTACGGGAAGATCGGAAAGATCTACCAGACCAGCGATGCCGGTGAAGAATGGAAAGAAGTCTACACCGAGCCAGGTGAAGACACGGTCATCACTTCACTCGCTCTTCACCCGGTGGATACCCAGGTGCTCTATGCCGGGACCAGCGCTGGGGTAGTCATCAAAAGCACCGATGGCGGCGGGACTTGGAAGAATGTTATCGATGCCAAGGCTCCGGTGACCCAGATCCTCTTCGACCCGCGGGCGCGCCAGACGGTTTTCCTCGTGGTGTTCAACAAGGGGACGATGGTTTCTTTCGACGGCGGACTGACCTTCCAGGACTACACTTCCCAGAGCATTCCCAAATCCTACACGGATATCAAGGAAAAACCGGTCTATCCGGAAGACATCACTTATGTCACAAGCGATCCGCTCCGGAGCGGCGTCTACTATGCCGGCGCGAAAAACGGCCTTTTCCGTACCAACGACCATGGGAAGTCCTGGCAGGCGATCGATATCATCGAGAGTTCCAAGAAGTTTCCGATCCGGGCGATTGCGGTGAATCCGGCGAACTCGAACGAGATTATCTATACCTCCGGGAACGCTTTCTACAAGTCGATTGACGGAGGGCTCAAATGGGCGACAACCCAGCTCAATGTGGATCGGGGAGTGAGCGCTCTCGTCTATGACCCGGAGAACCCCAGTACCATCTACTTCACGCTCCGCAAGTATTAGGCTATACTGATAAACCGCATAAAATACCGCATTTATGATCCCTGAACTGATCAAAAAAAACATCCCGCTCTTCGAAAGCGCTCTCGACCATTTCAGCGAGGAAGCGGCCAAGATCCGCACGGGCCGCGCCAATCCGGGACTTGTCGAGAATCTCCAAGTGGATTATTACGGCACGAAAAGCCCGCTCAAGCAGGTCGCAAGCATCAGCATCCCGGAAGCCCGGCAGATCCTCATCCAGCCGTGGGATAAAGGAAGTCTCGTCTTCATCGAGGCTGCTATCCGCGAGTCCGACCTGGGACTGAACCCGGGGAATGACGGGATAGCGATCCGCATTACGCTTCCGGCCCTTACGGAAGAGCGCCGCAAAGATCTGGTGAAGACGCTCAATGCCCGTGCCGAAGATGCGCGCATCAGTATCCGCACCACCCGCGATGAGATCTGGAAAGAGATTCAGGAAAAGGAGCGCAACAAGGAGATTGCCGAGGACGACAAGTACCGCGGCAAGGATGACTTGCAGAAAGTCGTCGACGAATACAATCAGAAGCTCGAAGCCGTGCGCCAGAAGAAAGAGGATGAAATCTTAACCGTATAGTCTGGAAAGGCTGTAAACCTGTTTATGCTGACGATTCTCATATTTATCATTCTCCTCGGCATTCTCGTCTTCGTGCATGAGCTCGGGCACTTCATTACGGCTCGGAGGAATGACATCAAAGTGGATGAGTTCGGTTTCGGATTTCCGCCACGTATGGCCGGCTTCGTGAAGAACGGCACGACCGGGAAGTATGACTTCCTCTGGGGGAACCGAGAAATCCAAAGCGGGAATACTGTCTACTCTATCAACTGGATCCCGCTCGGCGGCTTCGTGAAGATCAAAGGCGAGGATGGAAGCGGAGAGAACGACCCGGAAAGTTTCGCCGGGAAGCCTGCTTGGGTGCGTATCAAGGTGCTCGCGGCCGGCGTGATCATGAATTTTCTCCTCGCGTGGGCGCTTATCTCGATCGTTTTCATGCTTGGGTTGCCGCAGCCGATCGAAGAGAGCGAGCGCGGACGCTACCCGGACGCCCGGGTCCAGATCGTGGAAATCAAGCAGGACTCTCCTGCCAAAGCCATGGGTCTCCAGCCGGGAGATATCATCCTTTCTTTGAACGACACTCCGGTCAAAGCGCTCTCCGAGGTGGGCGACTTTATTGCGGCGCATAAGGGCGAGGAATTCGTCATGCAGGTGGACCGCTTCGGCAAGCAGGTAGAGCTTTCCGGTACTCCGCGGCTCGAGGCCAAGGCAGGGGAAGGCGCGCTCGGCATCGCGTATTCGCTCACTGCGACGGTCACCTATCCGTGGTACGAAGCGGTCTATCGGGGAGCCATCGCTACCTATACCATCACCCTCGCGATCCTTGATGCCTTCGGCAAGATGATCGCCGGGCTTTTCGGAGCGACCAAGGTGCCTCTCGATGTCACCGGGCCGGTCGGTATCGTGTATCTCACGAAGCAGATGAGCGATCTGGGACTCCCGTACCTGCTTCAGTTCGCGGCTCTTCTCTCGATCAATCTCGGCATCATCAACATCCTCCCTATTCCCGCGCTCGATGGCGGCCGCATCCTCTTCATCCTCATCGAGAAGCTCAAGGGCTCGCCGGTGAGCCAACGGGTCGAGGGAATGGTTCATCAGATAGGGTTCCTTCTGCTTCTGCTCCTCATGCTGATCATTACCGTGCGCGATTTCAGCCAGTTCCAGATTATCCAGAGAATCACCAATCTTTTCTAAGGAAAAAAGGGCTTTATATAGGGAAAAACTCCTTCTTTTGAGGGGTTTTTCTTTTTCCCCGGGAAAAGGGCACTCGTGGGGATTGACAAAACCTCTCTTTTTTGGTAATATATCCCGTTATCACTATTTTTATCTATATGGCCAACCAGGCGATTTTTGAAGTCCTCAAAGCCAAATTCGGGATGATGGTGCTTATCGGACTCCTGTTTGCGGCTCTCGGGTTCTTCGGCTTGATGCTCGTAGAGAAACGTTATCAGACGTCGATGGATTTCCTCGTGGTGCAGACCAATACGGCCAACCAGGATTTCTACACCCAGTTCAAATCATCCGAATACCTGGGCAAGGTGCTCGGGGAAGCACTCTATAGCGAGCGCTTCATCAATGCAGTACTCGAAACCGGCAAAGTGAATGCCGAGTTTTTGCCGTTCGACAAGAAGGATCGGCTCCATGCCTGGAGCTCCATGGTGCATGTCGAGAAGAATCTCGAACTCGGGGTCATCAGCGTGAGGATCAAAGGTGATCGTGAACGCGATACTGCCCGCACGATGGAAGGCATCTCTGATGTGCTGATCAACCGGAACAACCTGTTCCGCGGCGGCGATGACAAGAGCGTGGAGATCCGCGTCCTTTCCGGACCGATCACCGAACGCACTCCGACTGTGCCGATGATCATAAAGGTCCTGGCAGCCTCATTCATTACCGGTTTTCTCCTGGTATTCCTTTTCTCCCTGGCCAAAGCGTTTGCCCGGCAGGCAGAAGCGGAACAACTGTTCCAGTAAAGAGTCTCTCCCGGGGTTTTCCTCTTCTGGAAAGCCTTCTGGAAAGAGGGGATGTGGACGTCCCTTCTTTCCAGGAAAGAAAAGAGAAGCAGTACTTTCAAAACTTACGCAATTCAAATTCAATTCTAGAAAAGAGAAGGGAATTCATGATGTTCAAGGCAGCTTTGGCAGCCTCGGCTGCCTTTCTCCTTTTTGCTTTTCCGGCACATGCCGGGAAAGCGGGTTTCCATATTGATCCCGAAGTCTCGCTCCGCAAAGATGGAACAGTTTCCATCCAGCGGATCGAGCCAGGTCTCACTATGGCGATTCGTGGCGATGTCTTTGTCACCCAGGCAATCGATGTCGCTCTCTTCGCTCTGCCGAACCCGCTCCCTCCGGAGTGGGCGGCTGCCATCGCACCTGACCAGGCGCGATCGGTACCGATCTCCCAAGAGGACGGCAAGGTGCAAGTCTTGCCGCTCCAACCTGTCGTCTTCCGGGCACTCTTCGTGCCCGCAGAGGACGGACCCATGGAAGTGTTCAATGCTGTCCTCACCGAGGACTCTGCCGGTTTTTTTGTCCTCCTGCCTTATGGCCGGGGGGCGGAGATGTGGGGAACGCTTTCTGTTATCTCTTCAGACGCACGCTACCTTCTGACCAGTCAGGGGATGAGCGTCGATCTCATGGATAAGGAGATCAAGAAAAAGATCAGGCTCAAGAAGGGTAAGATTTCCGAAGAGTTCTTCGAGACTTACCCTTCGCCGATGCCGGCTGTCGGATCGCTCACGCGGGACGACGATGATGGCAAGGTTCTGTTCGCCGAATGGGAAAAGCTCTTTCCGGAGCGCTACCTGGTCGGTAAGGAGCAGATCCTCTATTCGGCACGGCCCAACACCGGGCAATTCCTGGAGCGTTGGACGCCCCTCAATTCGTTCGGTGACCGATATGTGAGTTGCGGTAATGCATCCATCGGAAGTGGTGGTCCTGTGGGACTCGCCTTTTCCGTGGTTATGAGCATGCCGCGAGTTCTTTCTTCTGGCGATTGTTTGGCCTCTGGGTCAGGCAAAAAAACAGGAAGGGGGAAATAACCGATGCAAACAGCTATTCAGGCAATCTGCCAGAGTAGCTGCGTGTGCGGCTGCCCTGGCTCCAACTATGGAGACAGATCATGAAAAGATTCTTTCTTTCGCTCGCCGCTGTCTTTCTTTCGCTCGGTTTCGGCCTGGCAAGTCCGGCAGCAGCAAAGGAGCAGGTCGTTACCGTGAAAGTGGGCGACACTCTCTCGAAAATCGCCGGCAAGAACTGGCAGGCAGTCTGCAAGGCCAATAACCTTGCGAACTGTAGCCGGCTCCGTGTCGGTCAGAAGATCCGACTGGGTGCCGTGTCTGCTCCGCAAGGAGCGAGGCAGGCGCCTACCCGGCGCGATGCCGATGGATGGTTCCATTGGCGAAACGTCGGCGGTTCCCCGCTCACCAAATGCCCTGACATGGAAAAATGCTGGGCAGAGGCGGCAGAAGGCGTCGGTCTCATCGATTCCGATAAGGCCGAAATCTTCGCGATGATCAAGGAAGGTCGTGGCGAGTCGGTGGTCGTGGAAAACGGCACCAAGTACGAATACATGTCGTTCTACAAGAACGGTCATGTCCGGTTCGAGGCGCAGGTGATCCTGGATTCGAAAACCAGAGTCACCGCGAAGCGTTACCGGCTCTCAAGCGGTCGCGTGGTCGATATCATCGACAACTGCGGCAACTGGGGAGTCACTTCGGAAATCAAGCTGCTCCGGCCTCCGCCACCTCCGGTGGTAGAAGAGGCTCCGCCTCCCCCGGCTCCTCCCGAACCAGAAAAGGAGCCAGCCTGCTGGGATCCGAAACTGGTCATAGGCCAAGAGTACGAGCCCGAGCATAGTGGCGGCGACCGTGCGCGTTCGACTTTCGCTTCTGGTGCTTTGTATAAGTGCTGGAGAGGGAAAAGAGGCATGCATGGCGTTGGTGCTGGTTTCCAGGCATCCATGTGGGATGGCAAGGTGGATCGCGGCAAGGGCGACTATGAAGGGCATTTCATCGGTATCGGACCGGCGTACGAATATGTTTCGGACGAAGGTTGGGATATCGAGCTGAAGGCTCTCGGAGGCGTCCTGCTCGAGAAGTTCGAGGAAGGTGACTATCAATCCCGCCGCCGGTTCGGCATGGTGGGGGCGTCCGTCGCTTACAACAACTATGAGCGCCGCCTGAATGGAAAGCGCTGGTTCCCGGAAACGCAAGGTTTCGGATTCATGGGGACTCCCATCAGTCGGGACGTGGAGCATTCTTGGCAGAACAACTCTATCGAGGATACTCGTGACCTTAGCCGTCTGGGGATTCTTGCACAAGCAGGCATCCGCCAGTGGATCTATGATGGAAAGGTCGTCTCGCCCTATGTCCAGCTCGGAACCTTCGTGGAAACTCCAGGGAACTGGACAGGATCGGCACGGATCGGTATCGCGGATGCCAAGCGTATCTGCGGTATCGGTATCGGTGTGGACGTGGATTTTCTCAACGGCGGCGAAGTCTTCGGACTTGGCTGGTGGTGCGACATCGTCCGCGGTGTCCGCTATATCCGTCAGGGAAAACGTGCCAAGCAGATCGATTCGGTGACGGATGGCCAAAGCGGCGACTTCATCGTTCCGATCGGACAAAATCTGGTGAGTACCCCGTCGCAAGAATAGGGTACATTGCGTAAGTACATGCATGAGGCAGAACTCTGCCGATAGAGAGCATAAAAAGGTACCGCTTTGACGGTATGGCTCGATGGCATGTATACACTTATCTCTCATACGCTTCTAGAACGTATGTGGAGAAAATCTCAAAAGGCGGAATGCACATCTATGCAGGCCGCCTTTTTACTTGCTTCTGGGTGAGTGTCACCCTTGACAGAAAGCAGAAAAATGGTTTACAATAACACGTTCACTTAGAAACAGTGAGCTTACTGCTCTTTTGATTCGAAAGAGCCTCGGGGGTAACTCGGGGAACAAGATTCAGAAGGAGTTGTAAGATGAAGTTCTTTGTACATGCGATTGCTGTAGTTATGGCTGTGGCAGGGGGAAGCGAAGTTCCGGCTTTCGGGCAAGAAGCCGAGCCGATCGTCGTTGAGGGAGACGTAGCCACGACAGCCGAAGTCTATCCGGTTTCTCCGGGTATTGCTGTTATCGAGATGGGACCGATCTACGGTGTTTTCCTCGATACTTTTCCGGAAGGCATCAACGCGCATCTGGCGGAGCCGGATAAGTCCGGCAAAGGTACGGCATATGTCGCTAAGCTGAAGCGGACTCCGTTCGATTCCGCATTCATCTGCTGGAGAGGCGTGCGCAAGTATTGGCACGCTCTTCCTGCGTGCGGCGTGAAGGATGGATCACGGGTGTCCGTGACTATCGATGTCGGGAGCCGGCGCAATGAGTTGTTCGGGATGGTTCCGGTCGCAATCGATCGGGAAACCGGCACACAAGTCGCCTGGATCGCCCATCCGGAAAATACCCAGACCCAAGCGAAGTGCAGAGAGAGCGAAGATACGGTATCCGTCTTCTCTGTAGACGGAGCCGGCACCATCAGTATCGCTACGCCGGCACAGATGGCATCCTACCGTTCCCAATATTGCCAAGGAAGCGGAGGATGAAGCGTTTTGCCCTGGAATGAAGCTTTATCATAAGTGGATTTCCAGGGTATTTTTTGGAAAAGTTCTGGGGAAGGGTGTAAAATAAAGGCAGATTGAGGGATTGACAAAATCCCTGAAAGGGTGTATAATGGAATGTTCATAGTGTCAGAAATTTCTCGACGCTTTGGACGGAGTTCCATTCCCGGAAAGCCTCCCTGGAGGCATTTTCCAGGGAAACATCGAAGGAGGAAGTCAATGAAGTACTTTTCAATCCTGTTTGTTGCCGCTGCTGCATGCCTGTCGGCCACCCCGGCGCTCGCCGAAACCGTGGTTTCGGGAACCATCGCTGCGGTGACGGTGTCGAAAGACACTATCCAGACCGGCTCGCTCTCGGGCGTTCAGGGTGCTATCTGCGGCAAGCCCGACAAGCTCGGCAAGGGCGAAGCCTGCTATCTCGCCTTCGAAGCGAATCCCAGTTGGTTCGCCGGCAAGCAGATCTGCGTCAGCGGACGGAGGGATTTCTGGTCTGTGCGTCGTGATGGCGTGATCGTCAACGAGGGCCTCCGTGTCCCCGTCTGCGCTCCGATCAGTCCCAATGGGACGGTCAGTCTGTCGGTCAATTTCCCGACTGGATTCGATCCCTTCATTGCTGAAGGCGGCCGCATCGTCGCCTGGGCCAGCCGGGACGATCTCGGCCTGCCCGTTCAGTAATAAGAGCACTACCAGCTTCCGGCGGGATAGGTAAAACCTCTCCCACATCGGGCCATAACTCCCTAGGATGAAATTCTGTATCACAGAATGGATTCCTGGGGAGTTTTCTTTTTATTTTTAAATGAGCTCTCCGCTGGAAGAGAGCGAGTGCCTCTCGGAAAGGTCGCTCGCCGAAGGGTTTCCGGAGGGAGAGAAAAATTATTTCTTCTCCTGCGAGAGGGAAAGCAGGGCGCCCAAGAGGCCGAAGAAGAGCCATTGGACCGGCGTATTTTTGAAGACGTTATCAGAAAGGGCGGCGATTTCCAGCGTCAGGAAGAAAAGGAGGAGAATGCCGTAGGAGAGGCGGAGCGCCCGTTCCGGCTTGCTCTGTGCGTAGCGCTTGCCGATGATATAGAGGAGCGAGAGGAGGTAGAGAGCGAAAAGAGAAACGCCTACCACGCCGCCTTCGACGAAGAATTTCACGAAATCATTATGGGAGTCATTGGAGCCGAAGCGCGCCCCGCGGAGGGATTCCGAAACGACTGGGAAGGTGTCCATGCCGGAGCCCAAGTAGTAGCGGCCGTCCTGGATAGACTTGGTGGTGACATCGTGCCAGAGCGTCTGGCGCCAGACGATAGAGCTATCCGGATCCGGTGAGAGAGTGCTTTCGATACGGCTCTGGAAGGCCGGAGAAAAGACGAAGAGCACGAAGGGAATGAGCAGGAGCGGGAAGAGGAGAAGGCGGTAGCGGAAGATGGCGAGGAGGAAGGCGAAGAGGAAAAGTGCCACCCAGGCGACACGGGCGAAGGTGAGGAGGAGCATGATCATGAGGATTCCCATATAGAGGGACACGAAGAACTTCTCGCGCGTCGTTTTGGCATAGACGACCGAGTAGAGGACAGCGAAGACGATGAGCGAGAACAGGTAGAGACTGAAGACGTTCGGGTGGCTGAACGTCCCGAAGATGCGCGGGAGCGTCACATCCGCGTCTTGGAAGCCGAGAGAGAAGACGAACTGATAGACGGCGAGAATGAGCGGCAGGATGCTGGAGACGAAGAATGCCAGGAGGAGAGTCCGCAGATCGGCGGTTTTCTTTACCGCAACGAACGCGAGGAAAGAGAGGACGAAAAGATCGAAGAAGCGGAGAAGTTCCTGGAGGGTGCGGAGCGGGGCGATGGAGTAGGCAAGCGTCGCTCCTCCCCAGAGGAAAATGAGTATGAAAGGAAAAATGAGCGGAAAACGCAGGAGGGAATTCCTGTGGAGGAAGAGGAGGAAAAGCCCGAGCAAGGCGATGCCGCCCCCCAAGAGCTGGGAGAGGGAGAGCGTGATATCGAAGAGTGAGACCGTGTAGAACTGGGAGGAATAGTCGAGCGACATGCGGAGCACGATGAGGACGGCCAAGAGGAAAAGGGGTGACTCGAAGAGGAGGACGAAAGCGATCATGCTGGAAACGATCACTACTGGCAAAAGCGGCGAGAAGCCGAAGATGAGCGAGAAAACGGAAAGCGCCGCGAAGATGACCGCGAAGAAAACCCAAGTGGCAGGAGCCGAGAGATGCTTCATGCTTTGTGCCATACGACAGTGAAGGTCATAGTAAAGCCGAAAAGGCGGTTTCTGGAGAGAGTGTAATCTCTGATCCCCGCTTCGTCAAAGAGGTTCCGGAGATCGTATTCGGAGAGGAGATCCATGTACCCGCCGGCAGCCCAGCCCTTGCCGATAAGCCGGAGGATACGGTCGAAGGCTTTTTTGGGAAGGAGGAGATGGAGCAGAGGTATCCGGGTATGGACTTCTATGGGAAAGCGGCGGTTCGGGGTGGTCAGGTAGCCGCGCCGGCTGACGCGGAAGAGTTCCCGGAGAAACCGGAGTTGATCTTCATGGCCGCCTACGTGCTCGATGACGGCGTTCGAATAGGCGATGGAAAATTCATTGTCGGTGAAGGGGAGCGAGCGGCCATCGGCTTCGAGTGTGGTCACTTCCGGGTAGCGTTTTTTGAATTCCGTAAAATCATCCAAACCGACGGCGGTGATTCTTTTGGGGAAAGGATAGTGCTTCTCGAGGTAGTTGTCGGTGTCCGAGTATTCGACGGTGTTCACGCCGACATCGAGAATGGTGTCGCCGTTCATCGGCTCGAGATGCTTCAGGAAAAAAGCGTACTTTTTGGCCCGGCTTTTGGCTGACAGGGAATAGGCGATCCGATCCATTAAGCTCTTCTGCGGCATAGGCAAGATGTATAGAACTATAGTACCATTCTCTTTAGGATTGCGAAAAGCTATGAAAATCCTTCTCATCAACAAATACCATTATCTGAAGGGCGGCGCCGAGCGCGCTTATTTCGATATGGCCCGGCTCTTGGAAGAAGCGGGGCACGAAGTAGCCTTTTTCTCGATGGAACATCCGGAGAACCAGCCGACTCCTTGGAGCCGTTTTTTCGTCTCGCGAGCGGAGTACCGGGACGATTCGCTCCCGTTTTTCCGTAAGGCGGCGCTGGCCGGGAAGCTTATCTACAACTTCGAGGCGAAGCGGAAACTCCGAGCCCTGCTCGCTGAATTCCGACCCGACATCGCGCATGCCCACAATATCTATCATCAGATCTCCCCGAGCATCTTTTCGGTCTTGGAGGCCGAGGGTATTCCGGTAGTCATGACGCTCCACGACTACAAGATCGTTTCCCCGAATTATAACCTCTTCTCCAAGGGGCGGATTTGGGAACATACTTCCGGGCTGCGCTGTATCGCCGACGCCTGCGTGCATGACTCGCGCCTGCGGAGCACCCTGTGCGCGCTTGAGAAGTGGCTCCACGCGCTTCTCGGAAGCTATCGGCAGATTGACCTGTTTCTCTCTCCGAGCCGCTTCCTGCGCGATAAGTGCTTTGCGCTCGGGTTTTCCGGAAAGATAGAATACCTGCCGAACCCGCTTCTCTCTCCCGCTCCGGTCATGGCTCCGGTCTCCCGCCATCCGGACCAATTCCTCTTCTTCGGACGACTCTCGCAGGAGAAGGGCGTTGGGATGCTTCTCGAAGCTTTCACGCTTCTCGGCCCCGAAAAGCGTCTCGTGATCGTGGGGGACGGGCCGGAACGGCAACGCTTGGAGCACCTCTCGCAGGAGAAGGGACTCGCCGACAGAGTGCAGTTTACCGGCGCTCTGTACGGATCCGAGTTGGAAGCCAAGAAAGCAGAGTCGCAAGCCGTGATCCTCCCCTCGCTCTGGTATGAGAATCTCCCCTACGTCCTGACGGAAAGCCTGCAGTCGGGATGCCTCGTCATCGCATCCGAAAGCGGTGGCATGGCCGAGCGCATCCGGCATGGAGAGAACGGCTTCCTCTTCGAGATGGGCGATACCCGCGGATTGGCGGATATTATCAGGGATCTCGGAAGCCATGATCTCGAAGCCATCCGGGAGAAAGCGCGGGAGAGCGTCGCCGACCTGGAGCCGGGAGACTTCATGCGGAAACTTCTCGCCTTTTATGCTGCTGCCATCAAAAATTGACAAAGGGAGCCTAGGAGGAGTAAGACTGAATCAGGCAGTTCTTTACACAAAGGAGAAGTCCGATGGATATTTGGACCGAAGCTATCTTTGTCGCCGGATTCGTTTCCGCGATATTGCTTTTTGACCGTTTTGTCACTTCTTTCCGAGGAAAAAGGAGTTCTGTCATGGAAAGAAAATGTATCATATTTGTCCGCCATGACGGCTACGCTATAGCACAACTGATGTGGTTCGCGAGCGAAAGGTATCCATGGGAGCCCAAGAGCATCATACGCACCTTCGAAGAAGGGAAATGGAGAGAATATTCCTGTTGCGAAAATACGCCGAATGATGATGGTAATCATCCGGCACTCTGTATCAAGGTCGTTTTGGATCCTATGGCCGAGAAGTTCCGCGGGTATAAGTCGATGGCACTCATAGTGCATCTCATGACGGAACTGGAGGATGAGGATGGGACCATAGTCAGCCAGCGGGTGGATGTGAAATCAGGCGATCTTAATATGCTGAAATTTTTCCAAGCATGGCTTCCTGAAAAGAAGCTCCAGATACCTGTGCGACGGCTCCCTCATCAGATACCGAAGTTTCGGAAAGAAGGCCATTAAGAATGTCCACTCTTTTCTTCGAGCCGGATTAAATACGGGTAGCAGTCTGCTGTTGCCCGTTTTTTTTGTTTACTTGTATTCCTCACGGAGCGTCATGCGCGCATCGAGTGCCAGGAGAGGCACTCCCTCTTCGAAGGCCAGGAGCGGGTTGATGTCGAGTTCTTGGATTTCCGGAAAATCGGTCACAAGCCGGGAAAGCCTCCCGATAGCCTCTAGGAGAGCTTTGCGGTCGATCGCCTTCTGTCCGCGGGCACCGGCGAGGAGCGGCTCGCTTTTGAGCTCGGCGATCATCTCCTCGGCGTCCTCTTCGGTAAGCGGCGCGAAACGGAAGGAAACATCTTTGAAGATTTCTACGAATATCCCGCCCAGACCGAGCATGATGAGCTTGCCGAGCCCCGGCTCTTCCTTGATGCCTAAGATAAGCTCCTTGCCTCCTTCCGGCGCCATTTCAGAGAGGAGAACCCCGGTAACTTTGGCTTCCGGCGCCTTGAGAGAGACATTTTCCAGGATGGTTCGGTAGGCTGCCTCGGTCCCTTCCGGAGTGACCGAGAGGATGACGCCGCCGACATCGGATTTATGAATGATGTCCGGAGAGACGACCTTCATCGCGAAGGGCCGGCTGAAGCCCTGGGCAGCTGCTTGCGCTTCTTCGGGGCTCTTCACGATGAGAGTTTTCGGAAACAGGAAGCCGTAGTGTTCGAGAATCTCTTTCGCCTCGCTCTCGTGTAGACGGAAGCGGCGTTCGCTCTTGGCTTTTTCGATAACGCTTCTTGCCGAGGCAGGATCGACATCATTGAGAGCAAATGGCGTCGTCTCTGTCTTCTTCCTCCAGATGCCGGCCTGGGCCAGCTTCCCGAGCGCCTCGGCAGCGGCTTCGGCGTAAAGGAATGTGGCGACACCGCCCTGTGCCAGTACGCCGAGGGCTTCTCGGAACGACGCGTCTCCGGCAAAGACAGCTACGAGCGGTTTCTTGCTCCGCCTCTTGCAATCGACGAGGGCCTGGGCGGTTGCTACCGCTTCTGTCATGGACTGCGGGGTGACGATCACCAGGAGCATATCGATAGAG
>Ga0155098_105_pt1 | contig 97084 bp, 83 predicted proteins | sample RifCSPhighO2_01_FD_106066 | JGI IMG/M metagenome (GOLD analysis project Ga0155098, IMG submission 106066) | Candidatus Moranbacteria bacterium RIFCSPHIGHO2_01_FULL_55_24
GTGGAACATTTTCTTTGGATAATCGGTGGATTACTCGTCATTTTGGGGTTTTACTTCTCTATCAATAAGGAGTATTTTCTATTGAACAGCTATAATGAACGTTTTATAAGCCTTATTTTCGCTTTTGAGCAGATCCAAGATTCTCATTACCTTGGAATCGGAATAGGGCAGCATGTCTATGATATTTTTATACATCACCGTGAACTGCCTTTATGGATGCTTCAGCCGGTCCATAATTTTCTGATTTTGGTTCTTTCAGAGTTGGGAGTCCTCGGATTGGGAATCTTTCTCTTTTTCATCCTTTCGCTCTGGTATGTTCCACGTGGAACATTTATAGAAAAGATATCAGCCCGCAGTATCATCCTCTATGTGGGGGTGTTGGGTTTGTTCGATCATTATCTCTGGGATATTCCCCAAGGGGCCTGGCTCCTCTGGTTAGCTCTTGGCTTCTCTTTCTGGGTGTACGACAAAGGTATTGACAAATAGTATTATTTATTACATAATATTATTGATGGATGCAGAGCCAGTTTCTCTTTGAAGCGGACTGATGAAGACAAGATTGTTTTCTTGGCAAATGCTGATATAATTATAAGCAAAAGAAAAACACAAGATCGTTATGGCACGGTCAAAAGATTTTTTTGATGCATTCGTTTTGAAAACTCCAACGTTTTTATTTATCGGCCTCGTTTTCTTCAGCGTGGTTTTTTTTGTTTCTGCAAGCGATTCCACGGTGAGCTCCAAGAATCTTTTTGAAGACGGCGACCAGGATAATCTGACCAATGAAGAAGAATCTCTCTACGGAACTAATCCGCAAAAGAAGGATACTGATGGCGACGGATACTCCGACGGGGTAGAAGTCGAAAGCGGTTATAATCCGCTCATTCCGGCTCCTGGCGACCGTATCGTTCCGGCCTTCGCAGAGAAGAACACGAGCGCGGACGCGACGGTCGCTGATGTGAACATCACGGAACAAGTCTCGAATGAGATCGCAAGCGTTCTCAAAAACAGCAACGGAGACGAAGAGATTACGCTTGAGGATGTGAATCAGGCAGTACAGAAGGTCTTGGCAGGGGATACGGAGGACGTGACGCTGCCCGAAGTCGATATCAAGGAAATCAAGATCAAGAAAGCTCCATCGAAATCATTGAAGCCGAAAGAACGTGACGAGCGGGAGCGCAAAGACATCGTCGAGTACCTCACGGTGATGTCGTATCTTATGGCGAATAATTCCCCGAAGGCGTTTCACAGCGAAGATGAGCTGGGCTCGTTGTTGGAATCGGTGTCGACTCAATCCATAGCGGCTTTGGGTTCTGGAAATACCGCTTACCTGGACGCTCTTTCAGAGAAGGGAGAAAAAATTCTTGAAGAAACAAAAGGTATCGAGGTTCCCGAAAAGATGCTCGATGTGCATATCAAGGCTATCAAGATGGCGAAGTACGCGAAGTCGCTCAAAGACGAGCTGAAGCCGAACCAGAATGACCCGCTCGGCCAGATAGCGGTACTTTCGAAAGTGCAAGGACTCACTAATGTTACGGTCAGTTTTATAACCGATATCGAAGCGAAACTTGCGGAATACGATATCCAGGAAATCCCTCTCGATCTCTAGTCTATGAGCGTACCAAAAAAACAATTATTTCTCTCGAGAAAGAATAAAAGCTTTCTGGCGGCTATCCAGATAGGCGTCTTCGTTTCGGTCTTTTCTTTCCAGATATTTTCCGCCCCGCGAGCGCTTGCCTGGGCCGATGCCATACCGGCAGCCATTATGAAGCAGACTATGGAGACAATAGCGCGCTCCATCGAGGGCGCTTTGATGGGATCTCTCAAGCTTGCAGCCGTACAGGTTATCAATAGTACGGTCGGACAATTGGTCGGAGGCAACACGCTGGGGCAGGCCCTTATCATTGTCGATTATAATGACTTTCTCCAGCGCCAACCCGAGCAGACAGCAGATCTTTTCATGAATGACTTCTATACCCTGACGCTCCGAGGGAAAGCATCATCTGCGAATTACATCGGGGCAGGCGGGACTTCCGGCAATGTGACGGGCAACTACGCGACCTACCTCAAGAGCCAGGCGGAAAAAACGACGAACAAGAAAACGACGCCCACCTATAACCTGGATGAATACACTTCCGATCCGGCGAAGATGTTCGCCGAAGGAGATCTCCGGGCGTTCAATGCCTTCTATTCCAATCCTGCCAATAATCCCTTCGGATACTCGCTCCTTGCGGAAGAGGCCTATGTTGGCAAGTATTCTTCGGAAGTGGAGAAGCAGAAGATCATCGCTACATCTTCCGGATTCCTGCCGCAGACTGACAAGGACGGAAACGTTATCACACCGGCAGCCTCGATTGAGGAGCTCGTGAGCAAGGCGACGGGATTGCCGCAGGACATCATCGCGAATGCCTCTAATCCAGGCGAGCTGCTTTCCGGAGTCATGATGGCCGCAGTCAATAAAACGATCAACGGGCTGGTACAGAAAGGGGTCGGGAAAATCCAGAGCAATATCCAGCGGGAGATCCGCAATGTCGATAATCAGATCAGCGGAGCGCTCAATGATGCCACGGGAAGACTGGGGCCGGCGGCGGTCTTCATAGACGAGACCCTGAAGCAGCGCACCAATGCGGATATCAATACCAATACATCCGCCCCGTACGGCATAGAGGGCAGCGACGGGATCTACTAGGATTGTTGGAAAGAAAAAAACAGCGAATCCGAAATTGGTTTCAATAAATAAAAATAGCCTGACCCAGGGATCAGACTATCTCTTCTTTTGTGGACGATACTGGATTCGAACCAGTGACCTCTACAATGTCAATGTAGCGCTCTAACCAACTGAGCTAATCGTCCTTTCAGGAATCTCCGGATTCCAAAAATACAGTGTTCAGCATAGCGGGAAAGGGGAGAAAAGTAAAGCCGCGACCCCAGTGGATGATCGCGGCTCGAAGCTTCTCCTGCAGTCTTAAGCGGCCAGCGGCGCCGTGCCGGGAAGCCCGACAATCTTCTCGAACTCTTCTTTCTCGAGAGTCTCTTTCTCGAGGAGAGTCTTGGCAAGAGTGGTGAGGATCGCCCGCTTTTCCTTGAGGATATTCGTGGCCCGATCGAAGGCTTCGTTGATGAGACGCGAGACTTCGCCGTCGATATCCTGCGCGGTCTTTTCCGAGTAGTTACGCTCCTCGTGCATCTCGCGGCCGAGGAAGACGAGTTCCTCCTTCTTGCCGAAGGTGCGCGCGCCGAGGTCGCTCATGCCGTAGCGGGTCACCATGTTGCGCGCCATCTGGGTCGCCCGCTCCAAGTCATTGGATGGGCCGGTAGTGATGTCTCCGAAGATCATCTTCTCGCTCGCGTATCCGCCGAGAAGTACGGCCAGCTCATCATAGAAGTAGCTCTTCGAATGGAGCGTCTTGTCTTCCTGCGGGACCGCAAGCGTATAGCCTCCAGCGTGTCCGCGGGAGATGATCGAAACCTTCTGGACAGGATCCGCGAGAGGGAGGCTTGCACCGACCAGCGCGTGTCCGCTCTCGTGGTACGCGATAATCTCCTTTTCTTTCGGATTGATCACGCGGCTGCGGCGCTCGGGCCCGAGGATGACTTTCTCGATGGATTCCGCGAGCTCTGCCATGCCGATCGTCTTCTTGTTACGGCGGGTCGCGAGGATAGCGGCCTCGTTCACGAGGTTCGCCAGGTCGGCACCGGAGAATCCCGGGGTGCGTTCGGCGAGGCGGCGCAGTTTGACGCTGTCTTCCAGAGGCTTGTTCTTGGTGTGGATAGCGAGAATCTTCTCCCGGTCATTGATATCAGGGAGATCCATGGTGACGCGCCGGTCGAAGCGGCCGGGGCGGAGCAGAGCCGGGTCGAGGACATCGGGGCGGTTGGTCGCCGCAATCACGATGACGCTCGTGTCGGTTTCGAAGCCATCCATCTCGACAAGGATCTGATTGAGGGTCTGCTCCCGCTCATCATGCCCGCCGCCGAGGCCTGTGCCGCGCTGCCGACCGACCGCATCGATCTCGTCTATGAAGACGATCGAGGGAGCGCTCTTCTTTGCCTGCTTGAAGAGGTCGCGGACGCGGCTCGCACCGACGCCGACGAACATCTCGACGAATTCAGATCCGCTGATGTTGAAGAAGGGCACGCCTGCTTCGCCGGCGACTGCCTTCGCCATGAGAGTCTTTCCGGTACCAGGCGACCCCAAGAGGAGCACGCCCTTGGGAATCTTCGCTCCCATATCCAGGAATTTCTTTGGGTGCCGGAGGAAATCCACCACTTCTTGGAGTTCCATCTTCGCTTCTGCCGACCCAGCGACGTCTTTGAAGGTGATGCGCTTGCGCTTGTCTTTCGGGTCGAGGACGCGCGCCCGGCTCAATCCGAAGGAAAGAGCCTGGGCATTGCCGCGCTGGGCTTGGCGCATCATAAACCAGATGAAGAGCGAAATGAGAATGAAGGGAAGGAGGAACGGCAGGAGTGCAGCCGCCCAGAAACTGAAGCCCGAAGCTTCCTTTATCGTAACGGAAACAGCATTCAGTTTCTCCGGGTTGACGCCGTAGTTCGAGAACGTTTCGGTGAGGGATGTCTCGCTCTCTTTGCTGGCTTTCTCGGTTGCGCCGTCCTGGAGCGTGATCGTGAGAGCATTGCCTTCGATGTCGATGCTCTTTACCTGGCCCTCGTTTATCTGGGAAACGACTTGGCTCAAGGAGACATCTGCCGGTTTCTTCTCCGGTGTCTGGTAGAGCACCAGGATGCCGCCCAAGAGGATGATCATGATGAGCCAGGGGGAAATATTTTTGAAAAGCTTGTCCATAGAGTTTTTTGTACGATTAGAGAGTTGATGAGTCTGATTTGAGTAGTCTCACTTTATCACCTTTCCGTTCCAGTATCAACCCGCGGAAGCGGACAGTTTGAGGCTTATTTTTACCGCTCTTGAGGGATTTTTCCAGTTCCTGGAGCAGGTTCCGAGAAGGGGGTGTGGGGAGCCAGAAAGCGAGGAGCGACCGGAGCGTCTGTCTCCGGGCTTCCGGCGGGAGCGCCAGGAACTCCTGGCGGGAAAAACCGGCCCCGCTTGCGGTTTTCGTGAGAGTCTTCAATTCCGGAAGGAGTGAGCGGAGCAGATGCTTTTCCGAGGCGAGCGAACGCGCCGTCTTCGCCAGGAGGATACGGATATTCGGCTGATATTCTTCTGCAAGGAGGGGGAGGAGCTTGTTCCGGATGCGGTTCCGCAGGAAGTCCGGAGAAAGATTGGTAGCATCTTCCCGATAAGGGAGCGCTTCACGTTTCATGTAGGCGAGGATGTCGGCTCGCGACGTTTCCAGGAAGGGGCGGACAAGCGTTTCCGACCGCGGCTCCATACTGGAAAGTCCGGACAACCCGGATCCTCTCAAAAGGCGCATAAGAAAGGTTTCCGCCTGGTCGTCCTGGTGATGAGCGATGACGATGCTGTCGAGCGCGTACTTTCCGCGCACCTGTTCGAAGAAACGGTAGCGGATATCCCGCAAGCGCTCTTCCAGGTTGCTTTTTCCTGTAATCCGCGGGTGAAGCACATGGAGCAAAATGTTCTGTCTGGCGCATTCCTCCCGTACCAGAGCCTCGTCGGCATCGGAATCCTTTCCGCGGAGCCCGTAATTCACATGGGCGGCATGGAGCGTGAAAGCGTATTTCTTCGAAAGGTATGCCATGACATCCAGAAGGCAGAGACTGTCAGCGCCCCCGGAAACCGCTAAGAGGAGCCCGTCTCCGCGCCGGAAAAGGCTCTCTTGATGCGCGAAATTCTGGATGCGCTTGATGAAGGCGCGCGAAGCGGCTTTCCGCACGGCCGGCCGTTCAGGCTTCGGCGTGTTTGCGGACGATGTTTTCGAGTTCTTGGACGGCGCTTTCGAGGGCGCCTTCCTGGTTTTGGATGATGTAGTCATAGATATCTGTGTTCTCAAACCACGTACGAGTGTAGTCCATACGTTCTTTGATATAACTTGCTTCCGGCTTGTCGCGGCGCTTGATGCGGGCTTCCAATACCTCGAGCGGAGCGGTCACGAGGATGGCGATGATGCCTGGGAAGAGACGTTTGGCGGTCTTCGCTCCCTGATACTCCACCTTCCAGAGAGCGATCTTGCCGGTCTCTTCTATCCGCGCGAGTTCTTCTCGGGTCACTCCGTAGAGGTGATGATTGTAGGCTTCGGCGTGTTCGAGGAATTTCCCTTCCTCGATCCCTTGGAGAAAGGCTTCGCGCGAGACGAAGTAGTACGGATGACCCTCGCTCTCGTTCGGGCGCATGGGACGGGTCGTCGTCGTGATGACGCGTTCCAGAGGGAGACGCTTCGCAAGGCCTTCGATGACGGAATCTTGTCCGGAACCGGAAGGCCCGGAAATGAGGAAGATGTTTTTCATACTTTGTTTTAGGAGAAAAAACATCCCGGAAATTCCAGGATGTTTTTCGGCATTATTCTGTTTCGGCGGTCGCCTTCTGGCTTTCGCGCACCGGGAGCAGTCCCATGCGGTGGCTCTTCGGCTCGATGGAGAGGATCTTCCAGGGATAGGTCTCGCCTTCCTTGAAGACTTCTTCGATCTTGCGGCCAGGATAGACTTCCTGGAATTCGCTCACGTGGGCCAGTCCGTGGATGTCCTTGTCGAGATAGACGAAGGCTCCGAAGTGGTTGATCTTGTCTACCTTGCCGGGGAGCACGTCACCGATCTTGTATTTCTCGAGCACGCTGTTCCAAGGATCTTCTTTCAAAGCCTTCATGGAAAGCGAGATACGAGTATCGTCGATGCCGATGATCTTCGCCTCGACTTGGTCGCCGGTCTTGATCATCTCGCGAGGATCATCGATGAGCTGCCAAGCCAGTTCGGAGATATGGACCAGACCTTCGAGTTTTTCGGTGCGCTCCTTCTCGCCTTCTTTGGTGCGAGGAGAGAACTTGACGAAGGCGCCGAAGTCTACGACACCGCTCACTTCACCCTGGATGACGTCGCCTACCTGGAAGAGATTGATGAGTTCGCGCTCCTTCTCGCTCTGGGCCGCCTTTTCCGAAACGATGAGTTTCTCTGATTCGCGGTCAGCGTCCAGGATGCGTACGACGATTTCCTGCCCGATGAGTTTCTTCAAGAGGTCGAGGATCTTGTTCTTGTCGCCGTCTTCGACGCGCGGGTAGTGCTCGCTTGAGAGCTGGGAAACCGGCAGGAAGCCCGGGATACCGTTGATTTCCACCATAAGGCCGCCCTTGTTGGCGTCGATGACTTTCGTCGTGACTGCTTCGCGCGCTCCGAGCTTCGCTTCGATATCCTCCCAAGACTTCTCGTAGGAAGCCTCGCGGATCGAGAGCTCGATGTAGCCATCCTCGTTCTCGTAGCTCATGAGGGTAGCGCTCACAGTGGTGCCGACTTTCAGTTTGCCTTCCGGACCGAGGCCGTCGCGCATCTCTTTGCCCAAGACGATACCGCTTCCGAGGGGGCCGAGGTCTATCAGGGCGGAGCTTCCGCCGGTATGGATGACAACGCCCTGGACGACATCGCCGATCTCCGGAATCTCCACGATGTGCTCATTTAAGAGCTGCTCCATCGGGGATACTTCTTCTTTGGTCTGAATAGTCTTTGTCATAAATAGTATGCTTTCTGTCGCGGCCGGCGCCGCCGCATGAGGGATTATGCGCGCCGGAAAGTCGGAGGAAGGGAGCTTTTTCGTATAAAAATAAAAAAAGACCGCTTGCGTAAGCGTCTTTGGATAACCCGACCTGCCTTCGGAAAAGAATTTCTCCAAAGCCAAAGAGATTAAAGCATCTCTTTTCCAGTTGTGTTAGCCAATTACGCTTTTCTCTAACTCAAGAACTCTAGCGCATTTTTAGGATTTTGGCAAGAGCGGGCAGGGCTTCCTCCGAAAAGCCTAAATATGACCAAAAACAAGCGAAAAAAGGAGGATTTTCGTATAGACAGCGACCTCGTTCTTGTGCTAGACTGGGAACGTTGAAAAAGGGGAGGATTTATCCAGAATGCAAAGACAAACGACCTATGATTATCCAGTATTACGGAGATTATTGCTTTAAAATAAGCACAAAACCGGGAGGAAGAGCCACAGAGGATATCGTCATCTGGACAGACCCCCTCGAGAAGGGGGCTGGTCTGCGCTCGCCCCAGGGTGAAGCGGATATCGTTTTCTTTACCCACGGAGATGGCGAAGCGGCTCGGGAGAGCCTCAAGGGAAGCCCGGTCATACTCGACTGTCCCGGAGAATATGCCGCCAAAGGCATTTCTGCTATGGGATTCCCGGCATTCCAGGACGATAAAGAAGGGAGTGTTTCGGGTCAAAATACGATTTTTGCCTTTGAAAGCGAGGAAATGCACATCGTGTTTCTCGGTGCGCTCGGCCATGACCTCTCTCCGGAAACGCTTGACCGCCTGGGGAGCACGGATATCCTCTTCTTGCCGGTAGGGGACCATAAGGCGCTTTCTCCTGAAGTAGCGGCCCAGCTGGTCCGGAAGATCGAGCCGAATATCGTCATCCTCATGCACTACAAGATGCCGGGACTGACGCTTGCGCTCGAGAACGAGAAGGCCTTCTGCGATGCGATCGGAAACTGCCCGAAAGAGGCTCTTCCCAAGCTCAATATAAAGAAGAAGGATCTCGAAGGCCGGACGCTCGAAACGGTGTTGCTCGAGCGAGGAAGCTAAAACAGACCGGAATATGGTGTCGCGCATCCAGCAGAAAATAGAGTATATACGCCGGCAGCCGGAGCACGTGAAGATGCGCTACCTCTTTCTCTGTCTCGGAGTGTCGATGCTCTTCATCGTCACCATCTGGCTCATCTCCTTGAACGAAAGCTTCCGCCGTATCTCGAATCAGTCAAGCGAATCCCTGAATCTTCCGGACATTCCGCCGGGAAAGACCGCTCCTTCGCTCGGGGATCTCCTGGAACAGCGCTCGCCGCTCCGGGTAGAGGAGGGAAAGACCAGTGAAGAAGGGTATTTCGAAGAACAGGTGAAGGCGAGAGAAGGGGACGCATCCGCCCCGACGAATCAATAGAAGATGCGAAGATCCAATTTAGCGAACTAGATCCAAAGCTTATGGCCGAAAAAAAGGAATTCCACGACGGGAAAATAGAACCGCGTTCCATCGCCGATGAAGTGAAGCAGTCGTACCTCGATTACGCGATGAGCGTGATCGTAGCGCGCGCGCTTCCGGACGTACGCGACGGTTTGAAGCCGGTGCACCGGAGAATCCTCTACTCTATGTGGTCGACCGGCCTCCGTTCTACGGCGAAGTTCCGCAAGTCCGCGACGGTCGTCGGTGAAGTGCTCGGTAAGTACCATCCGCACGGCGATTCGGCAGTGTACGACACCATGGTGCGCTTGGCACAGGATTTCTCGATGCGCTACCCGCTGGTCTGGGGCCAGGGAAACTTCGGTTCGATGGATGGCGACAGTGCAGCGGCATACCGCTATACGGAAGCCAAGCTCATGCCGATCGCAGAGGAGATGCTTTTGGATATAGACAAGGATACGGTAGATTTCGTTCCGAACTTCGATGGCATGCATGATGAGCCGGTAGTGCTTCCGGCCAAGCTTCCGCAGCTGCTCTTGAACGGTACGGTCGGTATCGCCGTCGGTATGGCGACGAATATCCCGCCGCACAATCTGAATGAATTGGTCGATGGCATCTGCCACTTGGCGGATCATCCGGATGCGAGCGTGGACGACCTCATGCAGTTCATCAAAGGACCGGACTTCCCGACCGGCGGCATCATGTATAACCAGAGGGATATCCGCGAAGCCTACGCGTCCGGCAAGGGTCCGATCACGACGCGTGCCAAGGCGGAAATCGTCGAGACCAAAGCCGGCCAGTTCCAGATCGTCATCACCGAGATGACCTATGCCACCAACAAGGCGACGCTCATCATGAAGATCGCCGACCTGGTGAAGGAAGACAAGCTCCAGGGTATCAAGGACCTGCGCGACGAGTCCGACAAGGACGGCGTACGTATCGTCGTCGACCTCAAGAAGGAAGCTTTTCCCCAGAAGGTCTTGAATCGCCTCTATTCTCTTACAGATCTCCAGAAGAATTTCAATGTCAACATGCTGGCACTCGTGGAAGGACGCGACCCGCAGATCCTGACGCTCAAGTCGATTCTCGAGCACTACATCGCTCACCGCGAGAAAGTCGTGATACGCCGCACGGAACACGACCTCCAGAAGGCCAAGGACCGCGCGCATATCTTGGAAGGGCTCAAGAAGGCGCTCGATCATATCGATGCGATCATCGACACGATCAAGAAATCACCGACCAAAGAAGAGGCACATGTGAACCTCATGAAGAAGTTCAAGCTCTCCGAGCGTCAAGCGACCGCGATTCTCGAGATGCGCCTCCAGACGCTTGCCGGTCTCGAGCGCCAGAAGATCGAGGACGAGCTCGCAGAGAAAATGAAACTTATCGCCTTTCTTGAGGACCTCCTGAAGCACCGGAGCAAGATCCTGGGGCTGGTAAAGAGCGAGCTCATCGAAGTGAGAGACCGCTTCGGCGATGAGCGTCGTACCAAGGTCGTGAAGACCGGCATTACGGAATTCAGGCAGGAAGACCTCATTCCGAATGAGGAAGCGATCATTACGCTCACCGTTGACGGGTACATCAAGCGCATGAACCCGATCGTCTACCGTGTCCAGAAGCGCGGCGGCAAAGGAGTCATCGGCGCGACGACCAAGGAAGAAGACCAGATCGCCAATGTGCTCACTATACAGACGCACGACAACCTCATGTTCTTCACCAATACCGGCAAAGTCTTCCAAACCAAGGCGTATGAGATCCCGGAATCTTCGCGCACCGCGCGCGGACAAGCGATCGTGAACTTCCTCCAGATGTCGCAGGAAGAGAAGATCACCGCTGTCATCTCGTTCAGCAACAACGACGGCTACAAGTATCTCTTCATGGCGACCGAGAAGGGGACGATCAAGAAGACGAAACTCGAAGACTTCGAGAACGTGCGGCGGAGCGGACTCATCGCCATCGGCCTCGAGAAGGGCGATGTGCTCGGCTGGGTCGGTCCGACGACCGGGAGCGATGATATCGTCATGACCACTGCTGACGGTCAGTCGATCCGCTTCAAGGAAGCTGATGTCCGTCCGATGGGCCGGAACGCCGCAGGCGTGCGCGGCATGAAGCTGAAGGATGCCAAGGACCATATTGTCGCGATGGACGTGGTCCCGAAGGATTCCAAAGACATGGAGCTCCTCGTCCTCTCGCAGAACGGCTTCGGCAAGCGCACCACGCTCAAGCAGTTCAAGGTCCAGAAGCGCGGCGGATCCGGCATGAAGGCTATGAAGGTCACGCCGAAAACCGGCAATATCGTCGGAGCGCTCATTACGAGCATGGCCGACGTGGAGAAAGATCTCATCCTGACTTCCAAGAAAGGGACTATCATCCGCATCCCCTGGAAGAGCGTGCCGCTCCTGGGCCGCGTGACGCAGGGAGTACGCGTCATGAAGCCCCAGACCGGGGATGCCGTCGCGGCCTTCACTGTCCTGTAGAAAGTCCTAGAGAGAAACGCCGCTCGCGAGAGCGGCTTTTTCATGGGGGATACGGATATTCTCGGTTTTGACAAAATGTATTTCCGAGAGTAAAGTCTACCAGGCTTGTTCTTTTGTTCTTTGGAGAAAGGGGATTGTATGACGACATGTGAAGTAGAAGGTGTCGCTTTGCTGCTGTTCGATCAGCGCGGCGAAAAGCTGTTCTGTGTCCGCGAACTTCTCGGAAATGTTACGACCGGAAAGGTTGTCGGCAGTTTCTCTGTCCCGTGCGAGACGATCAGAAGCGGCGAGACTCGGGAGAAAGCGCTCGAGCGGCTGATTATCGAAGAAGTGGACAGTTCCGGATCATTGGAATTGGAAAAGGCTTCCTTCATGGGCAGTGTGCCGCTCTCCGAAGGCGCGGCTGTGGCGCATGTGTATGTCACGAGACTCATCGAGGGAGCGGACTACTTTTTCGGAATGCATGCCGGCGTGGAGATCGAGCCGATCGGATTCCTGTCGAGAGAGGAACTCCTCTCCAATTGCCGAGCGGGGATGCAGGAGATTTTGAGCCTGTACTCGATACTTCAGGAACATGCCCTCTAGAGGGCCTCATAGGAAGGGATCTGCCGATCTCTTCCTATTTTTTTACAGATGTTGCCAGGGAGAGGGCATTATGGTACAGTGCGTTTGTTAATTTTTACCACGAGCGGATGCTGGCTTGTCCTGATTCAGGTTCAAGCGAACGTCTAGCTGACAAATGCTATGGCACTGACCAAAAAGCAGAAAGACAAGGTGACTACCCCAGTCAAGCGGCACGAGAAGGATACTGGCTCCTCGGCCTATCAGATCGCGCTCTTTACCGAGCAGATCCGCAAGCTGACCCTTCATCTGAAGAAGAATAAGAAGGATTTCCATTCCCGTCGCGGACTCCTCAAGATGGTATCCAAGCGCAAGAAGCTGCTTGCCTATCTCGAGAAGACGAACGAGAAGGAATACAAGAGCGTAATAAAGACATTGGGGCTTGATTAAGCCCCTCTTTCTTTTCTCGGGGAATCCCGAGCAAGACATTTTTTAAGCGAAAATATTTTTTAAGCACTATGGCAAAATTTCTAGACCAACGAGTGGGCGTGCTGGTAGATATCTCCAATCTCTATTACAGTGCCCGCGTACTATACGGCAAGAAAGTGAATTTCAAGAACGTACTCGAATCCTCTGTCGGAGGGCGCAAGCTGATCCGGGCGATCGCCTACGGGATCAAGACGGCGGAGGCGACCGAGGAGAAATTCTTCGAAGCGCTCGAGAAGAGCGGCTATGAAGTGAAGACCAAGGACCTTCAGATCTTTCCGGACGGATCGAAGAAGGGAGACTGGGACGTCGGTATCTCGGTGGACGCCATCAAGATGGCGCCGAAACTCGATGTGATCGTTCTGGTGTCCGGAGACGGCGACTATGTGTCGCTCGCAGAATATATCCAGAATACCTATGCCTGCCGTTTCGAAGTCGTCGCCTTTGCGGAATCGAGCAGTCAGAAGCTTGTCGAGATCGCCGATGACTTCCTGAATCTTTCAGAGCAGAAGCGTCACTTCCTCATCTAGCACGAAAAAAGAAAACCGCTTTTCCGAAGCGGTTTTTTTGACAAAAGGGTCTTCATTTGAGAGAGTAGCAAGAGAAGTATTAATCATGCCCTTGCGGGTTTATAGGTACACGAGAGAGCTTTTTCCTTTCAAAGAAGCCATCCCGCGTGTTTATGAGCTTGCAGGTGCAAAAACAAGCATATGCAAGAGAAGCAATGGAAGCTTCAGCTTGGCGGCAGGGAACTGGTCATCGAGACCGGAACTCTCGCCAAGCAAGCAAGCGGCTCGGTAACGGTCCGCTATGGCGATACGGTTGTCCTCGCGGCAGCCGTCATGAGCAAGGAAATGTCCAAGATCATGGGCTATTTCCCGCTGATGGTGGATTACGAGGAACGGTATTATGCCGCTGGCAAGATCAAGGGATCACGCTTCATCAAGCGCGAAGGACGTCCTTCGGATGACGCTATCCTTTCGGGTCGCGCCGTAGACCGTACCATCCGCCCGCTCTTCAACAGCCGCATGCGGAACGAAGTGCAGGTGGTGGTGACGACCCTCTCCTATGACGGCGAGAACGATCCGGATCTCATAGCGATGATCGCAGCTTCGGCAGCGCTCACGCTTTCGGATATCCCCTGGAACGGCCCGATCGGCGCCGTGCGCGTCGGCGCTTTGAACGGCGAATTCATCCTCAACCCGACTACCGAGGATCGTCTGCACAGCACGCTCGACCTCATCTTGTCCGGAACCAAAGATAAGATCAACATGATCGAAGCCGGAGCGCAGGAAATCACAGAAGAACACATGGCGGAAGCCTTCCAATTCGGTTTTGAGGCTATCCAGAAAATCACCGCATTCATCGAGGAAATCCGGAAAGAAGCCGGAAAAGAGAAGCGCGTTGCCGCTCTTCTCCAAGGCTCCGAGGAATTCGAAGCCGATATCCGGCGCGTAGCGCTCGAGTTCGGCCTCCCGGAAGCGCTCTACCTTCTTCCGAAGAAGGTTATGGAAGCCAAAGTGGCTGAAGTCAACGCGAGTATCGCCGCATACGCTTCCGAGAAGTATCCTGATCAGAAGAATCTCTCCGAGCTGCTCTCGATCATCACCGACGAGGTGGCGGACAAGGCAGTACATGCGAACATTCTCGAGCGGGAAGCCCGTCCGGATGGGCGTGCGTTGACCGAAATCCGTCCGATCACGACAGCTGTAGGGATCCTGCCGCGTACCCACGGAACCGGGCTCTTCACCCGTGGAGAAACCCAGGCGCTCACGGTCACGACGCTCGGTGCTCCTGGCGACGAGATGGTAGTGGATACCATGGAAGTCGACGAAAAGAAGCGCTACATGCACTTCTATAACTTCCCGCCGTATTCGGTAGGCGAAGTCCGTCCGATGCGCGGCCCAGGCCGGCGCGAAGTAGGCCACGGCGCGCTCGCAGAAAAGGCGCTCGTACCGGTATTGCCGAGCAAAGAGGAGTTCCCATACACCATTATCCTCGTTTCCGAGGTGTTGGAATCGAACGGCTCTTCTTCGATGGCTTCTACTTGCGGCTCGACCCTCTCTCTCATGGATGCCGGCGTCCCGATCAAGAAGCCGGTAGCCGGTATCGCGATGGGCGTTATCTCCGGGCATGACGGCTCATACAAGATATTGACCGATATCCAGGGTCTCGAAGACCACTATGGCGATATGGACTTCAAGGTAGCGGGTACCAAAGACGGCATCACGGCCATGCAGATGGACGTGAAGATCGACGGTCTTACCCCGGAGACGCTCAAAGCGGCTATCACCCAGGCGAAAGAAGGCCGCATGTTCATCATGGGCAAGATGCTTGAAGCGATCGAAGCGCCGCGCCAAGACCTTTCCCCGTATGCGCCGCGCATCATCACGATTCATATCAACCCGGAGAAGATCCGCGATGTCATCGGGCCGGGCGGCAAGGTGATCAATCAGATCATCGATGAGACCGGTGTCTCGATCGATATCGAGGATGACGGATCCGTCTTCATCACCTCCGTGGATGAAACCAGCGCCACCAAGGCGGTAGAATGGATCCAGAATCTCACGCGCGAAGTGAAGCCGGGAGAGCTCTTCCAGGGCCGCATCACCCGTATCATGAACTTCGGAGCGTTCGCGGAAGTACTGCCGAACCAGGAAGGCCTCATCCATATCTCCGAGCTCGCGGATCACCGCGTCGAGAAAGTGGAAGACGTGGTGAAAGTGGGCGATGTAGTGCCGGTGATCGTGAAAGAGATCGATAGCCAGGGCCGCATCAACCTCTCGCACAAGGCCGCGCTCTCGCGCCGCGAGGAATAAGTATTCCCGGAGAGGAAAAGTGTTGTATACTGAAGAGGAGATAGCACTATCTCCTCTTCTTGTATCTAATACAAATTTTCTTATGGGTATCTTTTCATCCGGGAAAGAGAAATCGGAAGTCTCTGGCATCCCGAAAGAATTCTTTCAAGCAGTCACCGTCATGAATGAAGGGGCGCCGCAGCGCTCGGAACAGCCGCCAGAACAGAAAAAGCCTGTCGTACCAGCCGGCCTGCCTGTTTTTGAGGCTCCGAAGGCGCCGATGAAAGAAGTATCAGCCCAGGAAAATAAGCCGGGCTCTGTCCAGACTCCGGCGAGAAACCCGTTCCTTCCGGTTCAGGAACCCGGAACCCCGGAAAAGAAAATGGGATCAGGAGTTCAAGTCCCCCCACTTGCCCAATCTTCCAAAAAAGCCCTTTTTACGCCGCTTTCAGCTATGAAACCGGAAGGGGGCTTCCTTTCGAATAAGATAATCTGGCTCATTTCAGGGGTCGTGCTCCTGGCTCTCTTTGCCGGCATCGTTGCCTTTATCTGGTTCCGAAGCAACGAAGCAGCGCCGGAAACCCCTTCTGCAGCGCCGGAAACCGCTCCAGCAGAGCTTTCTTCCGATCTGAATGCCGCGATTGCGGAGCCCGAAGCTCCTTTTTCTGTCGGAACCCCGAATTACCTCCTCTTGAATACGGAAACCGCGACGCCCGAAAGCATCCGGGCCGAAGTTTCCGACAAGGGCAGACGGATGCTCGAGTTCGGCATGACGGAGCCGGTAGAGTTTCTGATTACCGACCAGAACAATAACCCGCTTGCTTTCACCCGCTTCGCATTTCTTGCCGATCTTTCCCTGCCGAGCGATTTTCTGGACGTTTTGGACGAATCTTTCACGCTTTGGCTTTACAACGATGGCGGGACAATACGTCAGACGCTGGCTATTACGTCGAAGGGAGAGCTCGCAGATGTCCAAGCTCGTGCTAAAGCCGATGAAGCGCTCTTCCCTCGGGCTTTGACCGGGCTCTTCTACGGGAAAGAAGTTTCGGTTCCGGCAAAAACGTCTTTCCGAGAAGGGAGCTTCAATGGAATGCCGGTCCGTTATGTCAATATCGACGAAGAAAAGAACTATTCCATGGACTATTTCGTCGATACCGGGCATGTCTTCGTGGCGAACAGTAAAAATGCGTTGAGAACCACTTTGGAAAAAACCCAAAAAGAAGGCTTGGAATAAAGAGAAATGGAAAAAGAGAAAAAAGTCAGCCGACTTTTTCTGGGCTACGCTCTTCACACAGAAAGAAAAGCGGAAATGGATGAGAAGCGAGAGAAATAGCTTGAAAATTTTTCGGGAATATCGAAAAGGAATGAAACAAGCAGGCTTTCGGAAAATTTCTTGCCAGAAATTCGATGAAAAGTCGTTGCGAGGGATTGACTTCGGCGTTTTTTTCTGCTATAATGGGTTTGTAGTCAGTTGAACTTTAACAAAATCCTTTCACCGCGATTGTTTGCGGACAGTGAAAGAGTTCCCGGTCACAATTTCCCCCTAATTGTGCTGGGGACTCTTTCACTGTTCAAGTGTCTCACGAACCTGTGAGGCCGCTCCGTCCTAACACGGAGACCAAAAACAAAAACAAAAAATTGGAATCAGCTAGACAGTGGCCGGAAGAGCTTCTTGCCAGTGCCTAGCTGATTGCCAACTCCTGAAAAAATAATAAAACTCGGGAGAAAAACAAAAAGAAACAAAAAAATCAGTTCTTTCAAAAACAATCAAAGGGTTCGTCCCAGAGAATGGTGAAGGGTACGCATTTGAAACGTTAGGACAAGTGCAATAGGTCATGTGGACAAACTACAGGCGTGTTCTCTGGATTACGATGCCACTCACCCGGGCTAAGTAACCAACATACCTGTTGGCACATGCAAGTTCGGGCGCTACAGCCAAATATATTTACTATTGGGCCTCCGTAGCGCCCGACACCAACAATTTCCAGAATTCCCTATATTTGAGGGATTTTTTAATACTCATATGGCCGATCTACGCCATGCACTCGGTGAATTAGGAGAAAAATTAGCTGCCCGCTATCTTGAAAACAAGGGATATCGGATCCTCGAAAGCCGTTTTACGAATAGCCGGGGATATCGATTGGGGGAAATCGATATCGTGGCCTCCTCTGAAGGAAAAATCGTTTTCGTAGAGGTGAAAACGCGGAAAACTAGCTTGGATAAGCCGGTTTTCCCGGAAGAGGCGATAACCAGGGAAAAACTGCGCCGCCTGGAACGCATTTCCGCGAGCTATCTCCGTGAAAAGCGCCTTCTGGAGAAGTCATACGGATTCGATGCGGTGCTTGTCTGCTACGATGCGGCCGCAAAGACAGCGAAAATACGCCATATTCAGGATATGTTTCTGTAGACAGCTCCGTAGGTTCTTGATATACTGGCGTTACTGTTAATGTATTCTCCTATGGCACTTGATCCAAAATTCGTTGCAGAGATGAAAGAGCATTTGACCGAAGAGAAAAAGCGCCTGGAAGGCGAGCTTTCACGCTTCGCGAAGTCGACTGGTACGGAAGGGAGTTATGATACGCAGTTCGAGAATATCGGCCCGGATCCCGATGAGAACGCTTCCGAAGTCGAGCAGTATGTCGATAATCTCGCCCTGGAGTCGAGTCTCGAGGGCCAGCTCCGGGATGCGAACGATGCGCTTCAGAAGATCGAAGAGGGTCGCTATGGCATCTGTGAAAATACCGGCAAAGAGATCGGCGGAGACCGGCTCCGAGCGTATCCAGCTGCCAGGACCGCTCTCTAGGTGAATCCTATGAAATCGCAGAAAGCACTCCGTGGAGCCGTTTCTGCGATTTTTTTTGTCTCTCTCATGTTCGCTCTGCGGCAGATAGCGTATGCTTCCGGATGGGAGACGGTCTGTAATGTAGGAAGCGCCTTCGGGATACCCGTAGCAGCCCCGATCCTGATCATCCTGAATGTTCTTTTCCTGGCGATGCTCCTCTACTGGTTTTTTCGGGAGTATTCTTGGGGCGCACTCCTCATGCTTGCCGGAGGTATGAGCAATCTCTGGGAGCGGATCCGGTATGGATGCGTGTCGGACTATTTTTTCCTCCCGTTCTGGCCGGCCTTCAATCTCGCTGACTGTTTCCTCGTTTTCGGCGGCTGTCTTATCGCCTGGCAGCTCTTTCGTAAAAAGAAAGCCTAACCTATGTCTTCCAGAGTCTTTTCTGCAGCTACTATAGGCATCGAGAGCGTCCCTGTCGAAGTGGAGGTAGACGTGCTTTCGGCCGGACTCCATAATTTCACCCTGGTCGGACTGCCGGACCTCGCTATCCGGGAATCGCGCGATCGGGTGAGTGCGGCGCTCAAGAATAGCGGTTTCCGCCCGCTCCATCAGTGCGGCCGGATAACGGTCAATCTGGCGCCAGCCGATCTTCCCAAGAATTCCGCTATCTACGATGTGCCGATTGCGGCGGCGGTGCTTCTGGCCACCGGACAAGCGAATTTTATTACTGAAAAGAAGCTCTTCGTAGGAGAGCTTGCTCTGGATGGCAAGATCCGTAGGATCCATGGAATGCTCCCGATCGCGCTTTTTGCCAAAGAGCATGGCTACGAGGAACTCTATGTACCGATCGAGAACGCGCGCGAAGCGGCGCTGGTCTCGGGGATGCGCGTCTATCCCCTGAAGAGCATGACGGAATTGGCGAAGCACCTCGATGGGACCGTTCTCATTCCGTCTTTTACGGCGCCGGAGGAGCTTCCTTCGCATGAGGATGAAGCAGATTCCGATATGCGCCATGTACGGGGGCAGGAGCACGCCAAACGCGCGCTCGAGGTTGCTGCAGCCGGCGGACATAATGTGCTTCTCGTGGGCCCGCCGGGATCCGGGAAAACCCTCCTGGCCAAGACCTTCTCGACGATTCTCCCGGCACTCCAATTCGAGGAAAGCCTCGAGGTGACGAAGATATTCTCTGTGGCGGGTCGGCTGGCACGCGGCGAAGAGCTGGTGCGGACGCGTCCCTTCCGGGCTCCGCATCACTCGGCGAGTGCGGTCTCGCTCATCGGGGGCGGAAGCTTCCCGAAGCCAGGCGAGATCAGTCTGGCACATCGCGGCGTGCTCTTCTTGGATGAATTCGCGGAGTTCCAGCGTTCGGTCCTCGAAAATCTGCGCCAGCCGCTCGAAGACGGCGAAGTGACCGTCGCACGGGCACGCGGCTCCCTCCATTTTCCGGCGCGTTTCATGCTGGTTGCGGCGATGAACCCCTGTCCCTGCGGCTACGCGGGCGATATGGAGCGCGTCTGCTCCTGCTCTCCCTATCAGGTAGTGAGGTACCGTCAGAAGATATCCGGACCGATTCTCGATCGGATCGATCTCCATGTGGAAGTCCCGCGGCTCAAAGTCGAGAAGTTCGAAGAATTCCCCGGGGATGTCGAAACAAGCCGGGATATCCGGAGCCGGGTAGAGGCCGCGCGCGACCTGCAGAGAAAACGCTTCGCCGGGAAGCGCGCTCTGACGAATGCGGAAATGAGCGGCGAAGAGATCCGCAGATTCTGCGCGCTCGATGAGGAATGCCAGTCTCTCATGCGGCACGCTCTGGAAAGTCTGCGACTGTCGGCGAGAGGCTATATGCGCATCTTGAAAGTCGCCCGGACTATCGCCGATCTCGCCGGTTCCGAGCGCATTCTCGCTCTCCACATCGGCGAGGCGCTCCAGTACCGTTTTAAGGAATAGAGGTATATGCGTTTGCGGAATACCCGATTATTGATGCTCTTGGGACTTCTCGTCATCTGTGGCGTGAGCGTTTTCTTGTTTCTGGATGGAGAGTCCCGGGACTTCTCGCGGAAGACCGGGATTACCGTCTGGGACGACCTGACAGAGTTCCAGTATGCCGGCGGGACATACGCGACCGTCGGAGACTTTCTCCGCGGCGAGGGGATTGTCCTGGCTCCTGGCGACAGCGTTTTCCCATCGGAGGAAAGCGCTCTTGCGAGCGGGAGCAGGATCGCCATTACCCGTTCGCGTTCGTACACGCTTCGGGTCGATGGCGAGACCCTCTCTTTGGAAACCCAGGCACGCACCGTCGCCGAAGCGCTTGCAGCCGCTCACGTGACGCTGGATGAGGATGACATCGTAGAGCCCGCGCGCGAGACGAGTCTTGCCGAAAACAGCCGGGTCGCGATCACCCGCGTGGTGGTGAGCGAAGAATCGGTAGACAAGCCGATCCCGTATGCGAAGAAAACGAATGAAGACGATGCGCTCTCATGGCGGAAAACAGTAGTGACCCAGAAAGGCGAGAACGGCATCGAGCGTTCGACGTACCGCGTCAGCCGGCACGACGGCAAGGAAGTGAATCGCAAACTCCTGGCGCGCGAACGGGTGAAGGAGCCGGTGACGGAAGTGGTGACCCAGGGGACGTATGTTAAGGTAGGGAAGAGTCATAGCGGTGCGGCTTCGTGGTATGCGCATACCGGAACGCTTGCAGCCGCGAATCCGTGGCTCCCTATGGGAAGCTATGTGCGCGTGACCAATACCGGGAACGGCAAGAGCGTCATCGTGAAAATAAATGATCGCGGGCCGTTCGCGCCCGGACGCATCATCGATCTCGACAAGGTAGCCTTCGAAAAGATCGCTTCGCTCGGGAGCGGAGTCGTCCACGTCAAGATGGAAGAGATCACCAATTAGCCTATGCAAGTGAAAGCCAAGAAATCTTTAGGACAGAATTTTCTCCAGGATGAAGGCGTGATCGCCGAGATCCTCCGGATCGCGGAAGTGGAGCCTGGCGAGGCTGTGCTGGAAATCGGCCCGGGGACCGGCGCGCTGACGGAAGCGCTCTGTGCCCGTGAAGCGGAGCTCATCGCGATCGAGCTGGACCACGAACTGGTGCTGCGGCTCCAGAAACATTTCGTCGATTCGAAAAATGTTTCTATCCTCGAAGGGAATATTCTCGACATGCATCTGGCGAGCCTTATCGACGAGAGCAGTTTTTCGGAAAAAGGATACAAGATCATCGCGAATATCCCGTACTACATTACGGCACCGATTATCCGGACACTCCTTTCGCTCCCGGTGCAGCCGAAATCCTTGACGCTCATGGTGCAGGACGAAGTAGCCAAACGCCTGGCCGCTCCTCCGGGGAGCATGAGCCTTCTTTCGGTGATGGCGCAGTACTATGCGGACGTCGAGAAAAGGCTTTTCGTTCCGAAGGAAGCGTTTCTCCCGGTGCCGAAAGTCGAGAGTGCCGTCATACACATCTGCCCCAAGCGTTCCTACGACAAGGAAGCGGATCGGAAGTTCTTCCGCCTGGTGCGCGCCGGCTTTTCGGCCCGCAGGAAGACGCTTGCGAACAATCTCTCATCGAGTCTCCAGGTGCCTCGGACAGAAGTGGAAGAACTCTTCGAGATACTCGGACTGCGGAAGGATATCCGCGCTCAAGCGCTTTCTATCGCCGATTGGGAGAAGCTTGAAGCGCTCTGGCAAGAACGCTTCTCTTAGAGCAAGAGGAGCGCGAGAGCGAACCCGTAGAAGATGGCTATGCCAAGGATGACACCGGGGATTTTCGTATACGTAAACAGGGAACCCTTTTGAGACGTGCCTTTCTGGAGGCTCCAATAGGCGAGACTTCCGAAGAAGAGGCTCGGGAGAAAGGCTTTTTGCATATTGAGAAGAGAGGGGCTCGCGGCGAAGAACAGGAAGAGCAGGCTGCCGATCAGTCTTTTGGCACGCACCTCGCCTAAGAGAACCGGAAGCGTGTAGACATGATCTGCCCGGTCTCCCGCGATGTCTTTGAAATCCTTGATCGGAAGCAGGGCTGCATAGGCGCCGATGAGGAAGAAGAGGAGGGGAAGCGGCAGAGAGCCGAGGTTTTGGGATGGGCTTATGGCGAGGAAGCCGCAAGCGAGAACGAGGAATCCTGCAAAGGCCGCAAGCAAGGTGGCGAGTACGGGGATGCGCTTCAGGCGGAAAGGTGGAGCCGAGTAGATCCAGGCGATGGCCTGATAGGCGAGGAGGAGCAGGAGCGCCGAGAAACTGACGATGCCTGCGAAAAGGAGCGAGGCTATGAAGAAGATGATGCCGTAGGTGCGGAAGAGTACCGGGTCGATACTCCCGACAATGAGCGGCCGATCCGCGTTTGTTTTGGCATCGATCCGCATGTCGTAGAGGTCGTTTGCGACGACGGAAGCGAGCCAGGCGAATACCGCGGCAGCTGCCAGAAGGAGCAGTGCGAGGATGTCGAAAATATTCCAGAGAAGCATCGGGCGTTCCAGGAGCCAGGCAAGAGCGGCGCCGAGGAAGACCAGGCCGCTGTGGTAGATGACTTGGGGAAAGCGGGCATTCCAGAAGAGTGCGAGAAAGTGCGCGCGCTGCTTGCGCCAGAGGAGAGCGGCACCGAGGATGATGGCGAACCAAGCGTAGAAAAGGCTCATTTTGATATGAAGGACGGTACGGAGATTGTCGATCTGTTTGGAAAGAATGGTTTCGGGAGAGAGGAAAAGACCGGCCACATCCGTATGCGAGATGGCGAAAAGATTCTTCTGGAACGCCAGGATAGCAAGTGTGAGCCAGGAAGGCATGGTACCGAGAACGAAGAGCAATGAGTAAAGGGTAAGCCCGGCAAGCAGACCGAAAAGAACCTTTCCTGATTTCAGGAAGGCATAGAGTGCCGTGCCGAGCGTCACGATGACGACTTCGATACGGACTCCATAGGTGATGCCGATTTCCGGAGTATCTCCGAAAAGGGTGAAGTAGCGGACGAAGAGTCCCTTCAAGCCGTCGAATTCATAGAAGCTCCAGAAGGCCGCTCCTCCGAAAATATAGGTGTCGATGAGCGGCGGCGTCAGGATGATGAGGAAGCCGAAGAGGAGGATATTGGCTGCCTGGGAGAGCGAAGCTTTTCCGAAGCGCTCGATCACCGGCAAGAAGAGAAGATAGGAGCAGAGGAAGAAGAGGAGGGTATGGATAAATTGGAAGAAGATGTATGAGAAAGGCCGCGCTGCGAAAAGTTCGACGGCACCCTCGATGACGAGGCGGAAGATGATGAGACAGAAGAAAGCCGCGAGAAAACTGCCGAGGCTTATCGGCATATTTTCGAGAGAATGGATGGCGCGGAGGAAAACGGCTCGCATACGGTTTATTTTAGCATGACTTCCGAGGAGCGACCGGAGAGGCGATATGTGATAAACTGGTACAGTTATCCGTATTTTCGGAAGATATCCTATGGAGCGAGAAAAGCGTTTTTGGGAAGAAGGGCTGAACCCCGAGCAGCTGCGAGCGGTACTCCAGACGGAGGGGCCGGTCTTGATTCTGGCTGGCGCGGGAAGCGGCAAGACCAAGACGCTGACGCACCGGATCGCGTATCTGATCGCCGAGAAAGGCGTCTCGCCGGTCAACATTCTGGCGGTGACTTTCACCAATAAGGCGGCGCAGGAAATGCGCGAGCGCATCGAACGCTTGCTGGGCTCGGGAGAGGCGGGAACGATTTTCCATGCGGGCTCGCTCCCCCAAGTCGGGACATTCCACAATATCTGCGCCAAGATCCTGCGGCGCGAAATCGCCGTCTTGGGCTATGGCCAGAGTTTCCATATCCTAGACGATCAGGACCAGCAGGCGGTAGTGAAGCGCGCCATGAAGGAGCTCGAGATAAGCACCGATCAGGTGCGCCCGCGCTCCATCCTCGAGGCCATATCGCGCGCCAAGAACGCCTTCATCGATGAAGAACAGTTCGTGCTCCAGGCCGGAAGCTACTACGAGGAGATCGTCGCGAAGGTCTATGCCCGCTATCAGCGGGAGCTCCGGACCAACAACGCCCTGGATTTCGATGACCTCATCCGCTTGTGCGTGAAGATCTTCCAGGAATACCCGGAAGTCCTCGAGCGCTACCAGAACCTTTTCCGCTACATCATGGTGGACGAATACCAGGACACCAACCATCCCCAGTACCTCTTGATCCACCTGCTCGCCAAGAAACACCGCAATGTCTTCGTGATCGGCGATGATTACCAGTCGATCTACGGCTGGCGTCAGGCGGATATCCGGAACATCCTCGATTTCGAGAAAGACTATCCGGATGCCGCCGTCATCACGCTCGACCGGAACTACCGCTCGACGCAGATCATCCTCGATGCGGCACAGGGCGTGATTTCCAAGAATAGGGACCAGCGCCACAAGAAGCTCTGGACGGAGAGCAAGGAGGGAGAGCTCGTGACGCTCTGCCCCGCGAGCGACGAAGAGGGCGAAGCGCGCGCCGTCGCGGAAATCGTGCGCGCCGGGAAGGATGTCGGCAGGCGCTTCAGCGACTTCGCGGTCCTCTACCGCACCAATGCCCAATCGCGGGCGCTGGAAGAGATGTTTCTCCGCACCTCTATCCAGTACCGGATCGTCGGCGGGCTCAAATTCTACCAGCGCAAGGAAGTGAAGGATATGGTGGCGTATGTGCGTCTCTTGGAGAACCCGCGCGACTTTCTGGCGCTGGAGCGCATCGTGAACGAGCCGAAACGCGGCATCGGCAAGACGACTTTGGCCAAGTGGGAAGCGTATGCGCGCGAGCGCGCCGTGAATTTCCTGGACGCAGCGTACCAGATGGGTCCGGACGATGGGCCCAACGAATCCAAGCGCAAGGCGATCAAGGATTTTGCGGATATTTTCTTGCGTCTCCAGGCCGAGCGCGAAACGCGGCCGGACATGCGCTTAGCGGAACTCCTCTACAAGATCTCCCAGGAGAGCGGCTACATGGATGCGCTCGCGGACGGAACGCAGGAAGGCGAGACCCGGCAGGAAAACGTGCGCGAACTCTTTACGGTGGCGGAGAAGTTCCGCACTATGCCGCTCGATGAGGCGCTTCACAGCTTCCTCGAGGAAGTGGCGCTTTCATCCGATACGGATGAGATCAATGCCGATGCCGATGCAGTCCAGCTGATGACGGTGCATAGCGCGAAGGGACTGGAGTTCCCTGTGGTCTTCATCGTCGGATTGGAAGAAGGAGTCTTCCCGCATTCGCGGAGCGCGCTTTCGCCGCAAGAGATGGAGGAGGAGCGGCGCCTCATGTATGTAGCGCTCACGCGAGCCAAGGAGAAACTGTACCTTCTCTATGCTGAAACGCGCATGATTTTCGGAAATACCCAGGTGAACCCGCCATCGCGTTTCTTGAGCGAGATTCCCGAACACCTCACGCACGAAACAGAAAAGAAATCTTCCGGCCTGCTCGGCAAGCGCTCGTTCGCGCGCACCCCGTACCGTTTCGCTTCGCGTCTCAAGGCAGCTTCTGCACCGGCAATGAAAGAGGATTCATCTTCGGAAAAAAGAAAGCCGCTCATGCCGGAAGAAGTACGTCCCGGAGATATGGTGGAACACCCGCAGTTCGGGTCAGGCCTCATCGTCTCTCTCGACGGAACCCTGGCGACCATCGCCTTCAAGCGCTCGGGAGTGAAGAAAATGATGCTTGGCGTCGCGCCGCTCCAGAAGAGCTAACGTTTGCTTTTTCCTGGGATTTACGGGAAAGTAAAGGATACCTCTGTATTTTTTTCTATGGGCGCGATCAAGGTCAATCTGAAGCCGGTACTAGGTGCGATTCTCGTTGCAGGCTTTCTTTTCGCCTCTCTTCCTTGGACTGTCTCTGGCGCCGAAACCACCCAGAATCTGGATAAAGCGCTCAAATCAGGGAAGAAAAATATCCAATTTTCCGGGAAAGAGAATGATGATGTGAAGATCCGCAAAGGGGTCGCAGTGATCGGCTCGAGCCCGGACAAAGCGATCATCAACGGCGACATCGAAATGGAGAACGGTTCGTCGCTTCAGAATGTGACAGTGAACGGGAATGTTGTTCCGATCACGGTCGATAAAGGCGCAAGCGTCACCCTCATCAATGTGACGGTACGCGGCGGCAAGGATACGGGCATTTACGCTCCGAAGGGCGGAGGGACGCTTACCGTGAGAAATTCACGGATAACCAAGAATCGCAAAGGTCTCTTTATCCTCGAAGGGAAAGCTCTACGGCTTTCCGGCAACCAGATTTCCGGGAACGGCGAGGAGGGCTTGGATGTGCATGCGTTCGCGAGCGGTTCTATCGCGGGGAATACGTTTTCGGGAAACGGCGAGGGCGGCGCGGAGATCATCATCAACGGCTCATCGCTTACAGTTTCCGGAAATACTTTCAATGGAAACAAGTCGAGCGGACTCGCGCTTCAGACATACGGCGGGAGCAGCAAAGCGGGAAAAATTTCTATTAACAATAATACTTTCGTCGGAAACGGAAATTTCGGCATCGACTGCAAGAACCCGAGCGGCAGCGGGGGTCTCCAATATTTCCGGCAAACGGCGCGGGCAGTCGGGAACAAATTTTCAGGGAACGGTCTCGGTCCGATCAGTCAGCGCTGCAGTTTCGGAAACCAGGCAGAAATTCCCAAGGAAGATATCGCGGAGAATGATAGTGAGACCGAGGAGTCACTGGAGACAGAAGAAGGAGAATTAGCGGAAGAAGCGGAAGTAGAGCAGATGGCTAAGGCAGGATCATTCCCCCAGCCAGGCATAGCAGAGAGCCTGTTGGTGGCAGCAGCCCGTTTCGAGGAGGATCTCGAAGCGGCGAATACTCCGAAAGCCAAATACGAGCGGGTCGTCTCCGGAGTTGATCGGGCATTCATACGGGAAAAAGAGGCCGAACTGGAAGCGCTTCGCTTGGAGAAGAATAGCTGTTACGCCTCCGATGCGCTTGCCCAAAGGGATGCATGCACCGCGGATGAGGTGCGCATCATCGACGAGACGCTGGACTACGGAGAAATGCTTCTCCGAGAATCCCGAGACCGTTTCGGACTCTTCTCTTGGGAAACCCTTCGGGAAATCTTCTCTTCACGCTGAATCAAGCTGACTTCTTCCGCTTGGCGTGGAAGGAGCGGTGGACTTCTTTGAGCCGCTCATTGGTGATGTGGGTGTAGACCTGGGTCGTGGTGATCGAGGCGTGCCCGAGCATCGCCTGGACGCTTCGGATATCGGCGCCATTTATGAGGAGATCGGTGGCGAAACTGTGGCGGAGCGTATGTGGGTGCACATCCTTCACGATGCCTGCTTTCTTGGCATAGTGCTTCACGAGGCGCTGGACGGTGCGGGGGGTGAGACGTTCCGTATCACGCTCTTTCGCCTTCTTTGTCTGCAAGCCCTTCTTCGGATAGCCGACGAAGAGCGCCGGGTCGATATCGGTCCGCTTATCGAGATAGGCTTTGAGGGCGAGCCTGGCATCGGGTGAGAGGAAGACGATACGCAGCTTGCTTCCTTTTCCGCGCACGCTGAATTCCTCCTTGTCGAGATTCACATGGTTCCGGTCGAGACCGATAAGTTCCGATACGCGGAGCCCGGAAGAGAACAGGAGCTCGACAATAGCGCGATCGCGCAGGCTTTTCGCGTCGATTCCTTGGGTCGCGGCGATGAGGCGCTCTACCTCATCGAATTCCAGGAAGTCTACCTGGCGGTCCGGGATCTTGCCGACCTCGACCTTCTCGGCGGCGAGGGTGCTTATGTCCTGTTTGGCCAGGTATTTGAGAAATGTCCGGATGACGATCGCGTGGTAGGCCTGGGTATTCTTCTTGAGGGTCTCCCCGCGCCCGTTTTCCTTGCGATTCAGGTAGAGGCGGTATTCGCGGACTCGCCCGAAGGTGATATCTGCCGGGATTACGAGCTCTCCCCACTGGAAAAAATGTGAGAGCACCCTCCCGTAGCTCTCGAGCGTCCGGCGGGAGCGGTTCATCTCGATTTCCAGGTGGTCCAGGAACTCTTGGGCGAGCCTTTCGAGCTCGGTCCGGGGCTTCTTTTGTTTTTCTTTTTCCATGGTAGTATTATGCGACATTATTGTAACATGGAGCTCGGCTTTTCTTCATAAGTATGCTTCAAATAAGCCATAAATAAGAAAATTAGCTCTTTTTTTCCTTGACGGGAATCGGTCTCGGGGCTATACTTACCTTTGTAAAAATTAGGGTAAAAGCCTGATGGGTAGGAAATAAGCTTTTTTCGAAAAGCTCCTATTCTAAAGCTTTTTCCAATTGAAAGGCGCGATTCATATCCGCAATTTTCACCCGTTTTCCCATCGTGAGAGCGAGCAGGAAAACGATCTTCAGCACGGTACCAAAGGAAAGGAAAAAGTAGCCCTTGGGGACCGCTTGCATGGTTGGCATACCAAGTCGCACTACCTGCAGAGACGTCTGCTGACCTTCTTGAAGGATGTTTCGGGGTATCGGGTGGTCCGGGTCTTCCGGAATTACTCGGCTTTTTCTATCGTGGCGTCGAGCGCCCTTCTGGTCTCGGCAAGCAATTTCGCCCAGGGCCAGGATTCTTCCAGCGTTCTTTTGAGCTACATCGGCGAAGATACCGCGACTGAAGACACGCTTTCTGCCAAGCATCGGATCGCCGCCCAGAGCGGCAAGAAAGAGAATCTGGCGCTGGTGCCCCTCGCTGACGCGTCTACGTCTGTCGATCCGGAACAGAAAGACAACACTTCTCTCTTCGATGTCGAAGCGCTGGCTTTCCAGAATCAAGTGATGCTCTCGACCCAGACGGTCGATATGGCCAAGGATCCCGAAGAAGAGGGTGGTGTCACGATCTATACCGTCAAATCCGGGGACAATCTCGGCTCGATCGCAGAGAAGCATGGCATTACGGTCAATACCATCCTCTGGGCGAACGACTTGGCGAATGCCGACGAGATCAAGCCTGGGGACCAGATCTTCATCCTGCCGGTAGCCGGCCTTTCCCATGTGGTGAAGAGCGGCGAAACCATCGACTCTATCGCCAAGGAATACAAGGCCGATGCCGAGAAGATCATCGCTTTCAACAGCCTGCCGGCCAATGGCGAGCTCAAGATCGGCGACTCGATCATCATTCCGGATGGCAAAAAGGATGCTCCGAAGCCGGCTCCGAGCGATGAAACTGGGCTCGAACGCCGCCAGTATGCGACTTCGACCGGCGGAACCGCTACGGATGTTTCCGGCTATCGGAAGCTCGAAGGCAAGGCGGGGGCCGGGCACCGCTTCCCTTACGGCTATTGCACCTGGTACGTGGCGCAGAAACGCTATGTGCCATGGGGCGGCAATGCCGGAACCTGGCTCTACAATGCCAAGGCCATGGGCTACAGGACCGGCAAGGCTCCGGCTGTCGGCTCGATTGTCGTAACGACCGAGAACCGCTACTATGGCCACGTCGCTATAGTAGAGAAGGTGAGCGGCGGGATGATTACCGTGAGCGATATGAACTACGTGGGCTGGGGCAAAACCAGTCGCCGCACGCTCCCGGCAAATAGCCGCGTCATCAAGGGGTATATCTACTAGGTAGATTCCTCATCTAAAGCGTGATTTTCCAGCCCGAGGCTTATCCTCGGGCTTTTCCGCCTCTTTTATGCTGGAGGGCTTTACAAAAGTCGAAAAATATGCTATAAAGGGGGTACAAAGGTTCTTTTTCATGCTCTATCATGAGCACCAAGCCAAAGGAGGCTATCATGAAACTGCGTGCAAGCTCATTGAGCGTCATCATTTCTTTCGGCCTCGCTGCAGCTGCTGTGGCCGGCGGTGCCAGCCTTTCCTCGAAAGATAAGGGTGGTCCTGCTTCTGCACAGAAGATCTCTTTCGTTTACAGCCAGGAAGAAGCAGAAAGGTATCGCTACAGAAGCGAACACTGTACGGAAGTGAATCAGGGTGTGAATTCTTCCCGGAGATACGGAGAAAAGCCTTCACGCTATGATTCGGATGAACAAGAGAAGTGCGCGTTCTATCAGGAGATCGAGCTGAAAGGTCTCCCTGTGGAAGCAGCAGTGAGTGAATAGGGACGGTCAACACGTCCGTAAGGAGGTAACTTGATTCTTCAAGAGACCTCCTTTTTTCTTTGCTTAACTATGGTATACTTGGTGTTGAGGTGCTCCATATCGGAAGGCGCTTTTCCTGGTTTGCTATGACCATTTTCGAAAATAAAAAGAAAAGGAACGGAGTTCTCGCGCTAACGCTTGCTTTGATATTCTTTGCAGGCGTTTTTGTATTTTTTGGAGCAGGAATAGTACATGCTGAATCAGGATCGGTGGGGTATAACTCTGCTGTGCAACTTGGAGAGGCGGCAGCGAGCAATAGCGGAGGGGGCATGTTTGGATGGATAAGAGATGGCGTGATCTATGCTTTTAAAACCGTTCTTTACTGGGTTTTTCAATTGATGGGATGGGGGGTGTCCGTGGCGGTCACAATCTTCGGTTGGGCGATCAATCCGGAATACGTCTCCGGCCCGAACGGTTTCTTCAATCTGCCGGCAGTATATGACATGTGGAAATTCGTGCGAGATTTCCTGAACCTCTTCTTTATTCTCGCGCTCCTTTTCGCGGCCTTCGCAACGATTTTCCAGATAGACAAGTACAGCTACAAGAAGATCCTCTTGAAACTCGTTATCGCAGCGCTCATGGTGAACTTCAGTTTCCCTATCTCCCGAGCGCTCATCGATGTGACGAATGTCCCGATGTATTTTTTCGCGAATTCTTTGATAGCGGATACCAATAATCCGAGCGCAGCTTTTGGGTCAGCGTTAAGCGCTTCGAAATTAGAGAATATTTTAGTTCCGCCAGCAGCCCAAGATGATCTGGACAAGATTGATACGTCACGATTGCTCGCAGCAATCGTGTTCATGTTTCTGTTCGCAGTCACGCTTCTGGTGCTGGCTGTGCAGTTTATCATCCGTCTCATCGCGCTTATCATTCTCGTTATTCTTTCGCCGATCGGGTTCGTGATGCCGGCTGTTCCGGGACTCCAGAAGTATGGAGGGCAATGGTGGGATAATTTCCTGAAGTATGCATTCTTCGGCCCGGCGGCGATGTTCATGCTGGTGCTTGCGACTCACTTCTTTGATGCTATCGGCGGAGCGAATAGCGGCACGTATAAGAACTTTCAGGCGGCAAGCCAGACTTCTGCTGCTGTCAACAGTGACTTCATCGCTTCCATGGCGATGTTCTCCATCCCGATCGTGATGCTCTGGTTCACTATCGGTATTTCCGGGAAATTCGCTATTGCTGGCGCATCGGCCTCTACCGCTTGGGGATACAAGGCAGGCAATTGGGGCAAGCGAAAATTATATGACAACCGCATAGGCCGGGGATTGTACCGTGGCGGAAAGAAGGCTGTTAGCGAAGGGAAGATCGCCGGCTTTGACTACGGGAACAAGAGGCTGGGCAAATATCTGTCGGGCAACTATTGGAAGCAGCCGAGCAAGATTGAAGCTGGTATTGCCGGCGGTGTCTACGGAGGCAAGGCCGGTGCTCGCCAGGAAATCGATAACGAAAGACATAAAGCCGTACTTAAAAGGGCGAAAGAGATTAAGGAAAGCAATGAGAGCAATGAAACGAATAGGATCGGTCTCAAATCTTCGAGTCTGGTCGAAAGACAGGCTCGCGCCCGGGCTTTGGCCGAGGCTGGAGCCATCAAGACTCCGGAACTTCTCCTCCAGGCTCTCGAAGCCAATAAGGATAATCAGGGAATTGTCGATAAGGAACTGCATGAGTTCGTGCAAGACAAGGCTCATTCCGATGCCTGGGACGGCGTATCCGACAGGTACAAGAAAGATCCGGAATTCAAGCAGAAATACGATGCAATGGTTGAGAATCCTTCTATGTATCTGCGGGATGAAAAAACCGGAAAATATGTCGATCATAATGGCAAAGAAGTTGATGCGGAGAAGAGAGTCGCTAGCAGCGCGCTGGAAGGATTCTATAGCAAGATCAAGAAAGAAGGCGAACTTCAGGTACGCGTGGATTATGATGCCCAGCAGTTTATGAAGGCAGGCAAGTCCGAGAGTGAAGCCAAGAGCCTGGCGTATGAGAAGCACATCGCGAAATTGAGCGCTGATGACTTGGCAAAGCAGGGAAGCATACTGTCTGTCCTGAAGAAGATGGATGATAAGGGTGAGCCCAATAAGAATTATGATCCGGAGCTTGTCGACTACTTCAAAGGTAAAACCAAGGATGACCCGCAGTACTACCAGGAGGCTCTGAAGAAGATGAAGAAGGGGAGCCGTGAAATTTGGCGGCAAGCGATCGATGGAGTTCAAAAAGAACAAAAGGAGGGACTAAAAGAAGGGTCGCGCGAATGGGCAGAGGCTGAATGGAAAAAGAAGCAAGGGGCTTAAGAGAATTTCAGGATACTTATGGGAGGAAACAAAATAACAAAACGGATTTACTATCCCCTTCTCTCTTCAGAATCTCTGTCGGGAGGGGTTCAGGCTACGGAAGAGATGTTGTCCGTATGGGATGCGTTCGATAAGATTGCTCCTGAAAAGCAGGATGTTTTGACGAGCGAAGAAATGCCTCAAAGAATCTCTGATTTTCAGGGCCAGCTGGGCGTGAGCGACCAGGAAATAGAGAAGTTGAGCATTCTGATCCGCAAGTATTTTTTCGGGACGTTGGATGGAGCGCAGTTTTCCGGAGAAGTTCGGACTCTTTTCGGCCAAAAAACAGAAGCGGAAAAAGAGAATGCTATAAAATATATCCAAAAAGAAATTTTGGAACTGAAACCGAAACCGAAAATTGTCGAGAAGGAAAACTTGCAAGAAACCCCGCAGAATAATTCCGTAGTGATATACCCACTTCTCCAAGCGCTTTCCAAATATGAAGGGCTTGGCAACCAGATGGTGACGAACGAGCGCATTCACATCAAATCCCAGCCGGAGCCGGTCCGCCCGTCGCTTTTCAATTGGCTCAAATGCTACCGCGATGAGCTCGGTATCGGCCAGCACAACAGCGTGCAGCGCGGGCAGTTCCTCTTCCGTTCCGAGAACGGCCGCCGCTTGAATCCCGAGGAGCGCGAGCGTATCAATCTGATACTGAAGTCTGTCGAAGAGAATTTCCCGCTCCAGATCGATGCACGCCGGCAGGAAATCATCTTCCCGAAGTTCGAGTTCGAGTCGGTCTCGGAGCGCCCGGCCCAGGAATCGAGAGACGCCTCTCCTCGGATAGAGCTCGCTTTCGGCGGGGCGACCTTCGCCAAAGGCCCGAGTTTCGATGCGCATGGAGAGAATGCAGAGAAAGCACCGGCACCGCTTCCTCCTCGGGAAACAAAGAGCTCTGTACCGAACGGCAACCGGTTCACCGTTACGCGCGAGGCTCCGATGGGGAAGCTCCTCGGAGTGAAAGCTTTCCAAGAGACGGAGGAATCCCCAGCCGGAACCATGAGTTTCTCGTCGAGCCATACGCTCCCGGCAGAACAGGAAGAAAAAGTGCAAGCGACGGGTCAGAATCAGGGAGCGAAATTGAAGCCACGGGAGATCAACCCCTTCCATATCCGCCCAGTCAGCCTAGGAGAGGAAAAGAAAAGCCGTAAAGAAACCTCACGCCTATGATGTTCAATGTTCCGCAATTCATCGATGTCGAAGACAAGATCGCCGGTCCGCTTACCTGGCGCCAGATCCTCTGGATGATCGGGATGGGCGCGACGCTCCTCACGTTCTACAACCTTTTCGATAGCACGCTCTTCTTCATCATCTCTGTTCCGACGGTGCTTCTCTTCGCGGCTTTCGCATTCTATCGGCCCAATGGCATGTCGATGACCGCATTCTTCCTTCACGCGGTATTTTTCTTCTTCCGGCCGAAGGTTTCCGTGTGGGAGAGACCCGCGACTGTCCGGCGGATGCCGCAAGCGCCGAAGACATCGGAAAACGGGACCCAAGCGCCGCCAGCCGCGAAAGATTTGAGCGAAGATCGGCTGCACGAGTTGGCAAAAATCCTCGATCGGCATGGAAGAGTATGACGGCAATAACCTGCGGATGCTAGAATAACGATATGGAATTCCTCAAACCAAAACAAAAAGCTGGCGCATCCAGCACGCAGCGCTACGTTGACGTCGAAGAAATCCGCGACGGCATCATCGTGCTCAAAAGCGGAGCGCTCCGTTCGGTGCTTCTCGTCTCTTCGCTCAATTTCGATCTCAAGTCGAGCGAGGAGCAGGATGCGATTATCAGCCAGTACCAAGCTTTTCTGAATTCGCTCGACTTCCCGATCCAGATCGTTGCGAGCTCGCGACGCTTCAATGTGGAGCCGTATCTGGAGCTCTTGAACGACAAAGAGGCCGTCCAGGAAAACGAGCTTTTGCGTTTCCAAATCGCGGAATACAAGAATTTCATCAAGAATCTGACGGATGTCTCGAACATCATGTCCAAGTATTTCTATGTCGTCGTGCCGTTCTCGCCGTCGGAAGATGAGAGGAGCAGCTTCCTCGGGAAGCTGACAGGAATCTTCAATCCGCAGAAAACCGTGAATCTCCACGGAGAGCTTTTCGAGACCTATCGGAGCCAGCTCTTCCAGCGTGTCGAACAGGTGACAGCAGCGCTTTCGGGTACCGGAGTGCGGGCGACAGCACTCACGACCGAAGAGATCATCGAACTCCTTTATAACAGCTACAATCCATCGCTCTTCGCCACATCGATCATCAAGAACGTCGATGCGCTGGAACTGATAAAATAAACACCCATGGAGCCAGGAATCGTATTCACCGCCAAGGAAGAAGAGAAGCCCCCAAGCGACAAGAAGGGCTTGTTCCATGCGGAAAAAGCGAGCGAGAGCGATCTCCTCTACCAGAAAGGCTTGGCGACGATCCGGGATCTCATCGCGCCGCCGGCGATCAAGATCACGCCGAACACCATGCAGATCGGCGAAGTGGTGTCGCGCACCTTTTTCGTCATCGCGTACCCGCGCTACTTGAGCACCAACTGGTTTTCGCCGATCATCAACATCGACTTCCCGATGGACATCTCTCTCTTCATCCATCCGATCGATACGGCCGAGATCTTAAAGAACCTGCGCAAATCCGCGACCCAGGTGCAGTCGCAGATCCACATCGAGGCGGAGGGGGGCAAGATCCGCAACCCGGTCCTCGAAACCGCTCTCGAAGATATCGAAGGACTGCGGGACAAGCTCCAGCAGGGAACGGAAAAATTCTTCCGGTTCGGCCTCTACATCACGCTCTATGGAGCCGATGAGAAAGACTTAAACGAGAAGAGCCAGGCGATCGAGGCGCTTCTCGAAGCCCAGCTCGTCTATACCAAGCCGGCCGTCCTGCGGATGGACCAGGGATTCGCGGCGACGCGCCCGCTCGCCAACGATGTCTTGGATGTGGCAAACAACCTGAACACCGAGCCGCTTTCCACGACCTTTCCGTTCGTCTCCTCGGACCTTTCCTCGAACCAGGGCATCCTCTACGGCATCAACCGGCACAACAACAGCCTGGTCTTGTATGACCGTTTCAATCTGGAGAATGCCAACATGGTCGTGTTCGCCAAGTCCGGTGCCGGTAAGAGCTATATGGTGAAGCTCGAAGTGCTGCGTTCGATGATGTTCGGGACGAGCGTTATCATCATCGACCCGGAAAACGAATACAAGCATCTCTGCGAGGCGGTCGGCGGCACGTTCCTCAAGATCTCGCTCAATTCCGAAGCGCGTCTGAACCCGTTCGATCTTCCGAAGCGCGTGGACGATGAGGACGGCGAGAGCGTGTTTCGGAGCAGCGTGGCGAATCTCATCGGCCTGCTCCACCTCATGCTCGGGACGGTCACACCGGAAGAAGACTCGATCCTCGACCGCGCCATCCGCGAGACCTATGCGCTCCGCGATATCACCGAGCACAGCGACTACCAGGGCCTGACGCCCGAGGCGTTTCCTACGATGTCGGACCTGTACCAGGTACTCCAGAATATGGACGGTGCAGAATCGCTTGCCATGCGGCTCGAGCGCTATACCGAAGGAATCTTCGGCGGGTTCCTCAACCAACAGACCAATGTGTCTACCGAGAATCAGCTGATCGTTTTCAACATCCGCGACTTGGAGGACGAGCTCCGGCCGATCGCCATGTACATCGTGCTTCAGTTCATCTGGAATGAGATCCGCTCGCAGATGAAGAAGCGCCTCGTCGTGGTGGATGAGGCCTGGGTCATGATGCAGAACGAAGATGCGGCTTCGTTCCTCTTCGGAATCGCGAAGCGCTGCCGCAAATACTATGCGGGCCTGACCACGATTACCCAGGATATCAGCGACTTCATGGCATCCCGCTACGGCAAGCCGATCATCACGAACTCATCGCTCCAGCTCCTCCTGCGCCAGTCGCCGGCGACTATCGATGCGGTGTCCGAGACCTTCTATCTGACCGATCACGAGAAATTCCTGCTCCTGGAGAGCAACGTCGGAGAGGGGATATTCTTCGCCGGGACCAAGCATGCCGCGATCAAGGTGATCGCTTCCTATAGCGAAGACCAGATCATCACTTCCGACCCGCGCCAGCTCTTGGAAATCGAGGAAGCGAAGCGGGATTTCGGGTCTTCATGATTAAGAAAATGTTATGGCTTTCGTGTCTGATTACGCTTCCGGGGAATCCCAAGATGAGGCACTTGCCCAAGAGCTCGAGTACCATACGCGCCTGACGGCGGAACTCCGCGCCCGGGCAGCGGCGCAGTCTTCTTACGAGACGGTTTCCTCCCAGATCGAACGGGTGAAAAAGAGCAAAGCGAGCCTTTTCGCGTACGCCCCGGCACTCCTCTTAGCCGCTCTGAAGGACACGCTCGATCTCGTCGCTATAGGCTCTATCCCGGTTATCGGGACGATAATCACGATCTGTGTCTCCTTTCTTATCTTCCTGTCTCTGCTTATCACGCGAGCCAACAAAGATCTGATCGATTCGAGATTCGTTCTCCGCATGGGTATCGCCGTCATCGCCGGCTTCATCGTGGAGGGATTCTTCTTCGGGATAAATTTCCTGCCGATCGAAGTATTCACGGTACTCGCTGTCCTCTGGATGGATAGACACTTGTCCGATGAGCAGATCCAGGCTTTTTCTGAAAAGGCGAAAAGCATGAAAAGGTAGGCGCGGATAGCTGTTTCCCTTCCGATATTTTTGGTATACTAGAGGAAATATGAGAACATTCTCGCTCGCAGAAAAAAAGTTTATCGGGACCAGCGCCCTGATTCTTTTCTGTCTCCTTTTCTTCGCTTTTTTCGAGGAGAGTTCGCAGTTGAGCGGGGTGCTCCAGGGTTTCATTATCGGTATCGTTTTCTTCTTGGTCATTCCGCTCGCGTACTGCAGGATGGTCTTGCGGGAGCCGCTTTCCAATATGGGGTGGCAAAGAGGAGAAGGTATCTTCGGGTTCTTTTGGCCGCTTCTCTCTGTCGCGATCGCCTTTGCGGGCATTTTCTTCCTTACGTGGCAGTTCCCGGCATTCGCAGAGGCGTATACGTTCCCGGTCGCGGTGGAGACGAACTTCCTCTGGTTCGTGCTTTATGAGCTCTTCATGGTCCCGTTCATCGTCCTCATCTACGAGTCATTCTTCCGCGGATTGGTGCAGATGCTCTGGCTCCAAGCGCTCGGCGCATGGGCGATTCTGGTACAGGCGGCGCTTTTCACAGGCCTGGTCTATGTGAGCGACGGCTTCACCTGGGAGACGCTCCCGCTTCTCGTCTTTGCGCCTTTTGCGGGGTATATCGCCTATAAGACGCACTCGCTCTGGTATGCATTTCTCGGAAGCTGGACATTTCTCTTTCTGACTGACGTACTCTTTTTGATTCTCCGTTAGCCTCTAGCCTCAAAAATATGTTTACATTCGGAAAACGAAAAAAGACCCTTCTCGCTATCCTCATGGTCGGCCAGATGTTCATAGGGAGCGCCCTGCCGGCTGCAGCGCTCTTCGGCGGGATCAAGATCCCGTCGGCATCCAAGGTGGTCTCGGACATCGAGAAGCGCTATCATATCGATCTTGAGAATGTCCAAGATCAGGGAGAGTTGTTCAATGTCCTTTCGAATAAACAGCCTGCTCCGGAGGTCTCTTTATTTTTCTCGCCGTCCGACCCTCGCCTCGGGGAGAAGATTTCTGCCAAGGCTTTTCCGGTTTATTTTATCAACAATGAAGAATCTCTCTATTACACATGGTACCTGAAGCGCGCTGATTGCGGACTGACGAACTCCCCAAGCGCTGCGGTCAGGAGCGCTTGCGATCGGAATAATGATAACCGCATCACCGTAGAAGACTGGAAGATCGAGGCGGTGCGTATCATCGCCCAGAACGGCTATGACAATACCGCTACCAGCTACTCCTCGGACTCCGATGATGACGGCTATCGTGCGCGTTTCGGCGGCGATAACAGGGCGAATACGCCGGATTATTGCTACATCCACGACAATTCTTCGGGGAAGAATTACGAGCTGACAGACAGTTCTTCCGACACGAGTTTCTCCTGTCCGGCCGGGACAACTGCAGTGTGCGTGATCGAGGATGAAGGAGTCGAGCCGGGAGAGATCCCAGAGGGCACATTGGGAACCAGCAGCGCAAGCGATACGTTCGTTGTCGGCAATACCGATGAGTGCAGCGTTTCGGGGCTTCCGGCCTGTACAACGAGCGGAACGCCTTCTTGCGGAACAGGAACGCCGCGCTGCGTCGCGAATCCGGAAAGCAATACTACTTCCTGCGGTACGGCTTTGAGCACCTGCAGCACGACTTCTTCCGGTAATGCAGATCCTTCCTGCAAGCACCTTTTCCCGAAGGCTTCCGGCGCGACGACTGGCGACGGGTCATTCAATGCGAGTGAAGAACGCTTCTGGGGAACCGACCCGAATGATCCGGACACAGCCGACAACGGCAACAAGGACGAAGCGAATGTCACCGGTCTCGGCCGTTCTACCTTCACCTGGAACTATGCGACAGGCGACCAGGTGGGCGTAGCGGTAGAAGGCACCTCGATGATCGCTACCAAGCATGACAATTCTTCGGTGATGATCATGTGGGCCTTCGCCAAGAAGGACTGCCCAGTAGAGGATACCGGATCATATACCCAGTCCATCAAGAATTACAGCGTCGAGATAGAGACGGCCGACATGGATCTCAATAATTGTCTGGAACGCAACCTCGTCGACCCGGCCCAAGGCGGCCAGGCGACGAATCTGGAAGTGGAAGTTTCGGCAACCCCGAATGAGCCGGTGAACGATGAGACCGGGGACGAGTCGGGCGATCTCGTCATCGCCCAGGCGAGCGTGAGCAATGGAGTCCAGGATTTGTCGAGCATACTCTTCGATTGGAAGGTAGATATCAGCAATAATATCCAATTCAGTTCCTCGATCGGGCCAACCGCCGATGTCACTGCGGATCTTCGCAGTCTCTCGCTTTTGAGCAACGCGAAGGGGAATGCTCTGGACGCTGTCCGGCTGAAGCTTGATATTCCGCGGAGCGCGAGCTTGGGCGGCCGGCCGCTTTCGAGCTATCTTTCCGGAGATGTGGGGTATCTCCGCTTCACTTCCCGGGTGAGCGAGAATTTCTCGCAGGGAATCGCTCGCCAGGGGAGGAGCGATGTGATCGTGAAGTTCACTTCCACCCAGAGGAAGATCGTCGCCTATAAGGCAGAACCGGCTCTCGTAGCAGGAAAGATGCAAGTGAGACTCCCTGCCAATGCCGGAGCCATCTGCAATGATGATGCCTTGGATCGCAATGTCTGCCGTGTCGTCGAGAACGAAATCGTCGGCTTGAGCGTCGATGAGAATGATCTCACGAATTTCAATTGGACAATCAATGGATCGCCGCTCCGCTGTTCCGCAAGCGCCGTATCGCCGGACTGCACCGACGGCCAGCAGAATGCGGTGAATTTCTTCCCGGTCACGGGGAACGTGGGCGATACCTACACGGTCACGCTCACGGCAAACGACGTGACGAATGGCAAGACCGTCACGCTCTCGCGCTCATTCAATATCGTCTCGCCGCAAGTACGGATCGTTTCCGGCGATGAGAACGCCGCGTGGCCGAAATTCCTCGGCCAGTACAGGGATGTGACGGGGACAGCGACGGATTGCCCCGGAGGCCTCTGCGATGATGTGAGCAAGAATGTCTTCGAAGCATTCTCCGGCGACAGCCTCACGCTCCAGGCGAAGTTTATCCCGAGCTTCCTCGCGAGTTCCGCCGAAAGGCAGTGGACCATCGATAACGAAAACGTATCCGAGACCAGCCCGAACGAACTTGTCTTCCCGGCCGATAAAGCGCCCTTCATGGTCTACAATATCGGGCTCGCGGCCCGCGTGATGCAGTCCAACGATACCCGGAGGGCTCTCCTGGATATCTGGAATATTTCCCCGCTCGATTCGCCAGAAGTGCATTTCTCTTCAGGGATACAGATCGAGCTCCAGGATCCGACTCTTGTCCGCGGCGATGAAACCCCGGTTCAGAAGTATCTGGCCGCTCTGGTATCGTATGTCCCGGCATCGCTTCTTTTCTCCTTCCGTATCCTTCTAAGCGGAGCGCTCATCCTCTTCGCCACCGGATTCGTGATGGCCATCCTGCCAGGCGGAAGAGCGGCCGAGGCGATTGCTCCAAGTCCGGGCAGATCCGGCAGAAACGATTGGTAAGAGGCTTGTCTGCAAGAAAAATAAAGAAAAATAAAACCGAGGCACCGTAACGCCTCGGTTTTTTTGTGGGCAGGGAGGGACTCGAACCCTCATTTCACAAGGAAACTAGTTCCTAAGACTAGCGCGTATACCAATTCCGCCACCTGCCCGAAATTATAGCGTCTACTGATTCCCTGCCCGAAACGCTCCGCTCGCTAGGGGGATAGAGTATCTGTCAGGGTATCGGTGCGGGTGTGCACCATCCCGGCAAGAACTACACTATTGTAGCGTTTTCGCCGAAAAGTTCAAGGAGGCGGGCTGCTTCCTCACGGAGCGGGAGCGAATCCTCATACTCGCCATGATGGCGGGTGTACTCGCCATACGTATGCTTTTTCTGATCCAGGTGGATATTGATGGAGAATTCGAGACCCGCCTGTTTCGTATAGCAGTGGAAGCGGGGATAGCCAGCTCGGGCAAGAGGCCGGATGAAGCTTTTTTCGCCTTGCTCCTCGCGCTGGAAGGTGTAGCCAGCCCGGCGCATGAGCGTGAGGGAATTCTCCGTAAGCGGTGAGATGCGGATTTTCATGAATTTGTTCTGTAGTCGGGGTACCGGGAATCGAACCCAGACTTCACGCACCCGAAGCGCGCGTACTACCACTATACTATACCCCGTGTTTTTTCTTACTCTACCCAGTGCCGTTTCCGGATAGCCTGGTCTTCCGCTTCCCGCTTTTCCTCGATCTTCTCTTGCGCGAGCGCGCGGAGCTCGCCTATGTCGCTTGCGGCGAGTGTCCGGGCGCGCCCGAGGAGAATCTCGCGCGTATTCTTCTCTTTGTCATCGATCACTTCCGCGAGAAGCACATCGAGGATCGCGCCGATCTTCGGGCCGGCAGGGATACCGACCGTCTCTATGAGATCCGTGCCTTTGATGGCGAGCATCTTCACCGAGAGCGGATCCCGGGAGACTTTCTCGATCATGTATTCCAAATGCCGGAGCTTGTACGGCTTGGCTTTCGGCACACCCGAACCCAAGCGGTCGCCGACGCGGACTGCCATGAGATCATCCATGTTTTCGAGCCCTACCCGTTTCACCAAACGCCGCACAGAGGCTTCGGTGACTTCGCCGACATTGTAATAGAAGAGATGATTATCCACAAGGAGGGAGGCCTTTTTCACGATCGCTTGCGGATATTTGAGACGCTCGAGGATTTTGGTCGTCATGCGCGCTCCGACATGGTCGTGGTTGTAGAAGGTGGAGCGGTAACCCTCACCGCGCTTGGTGCATGGCTTGGCGACGTCATGGAGGAGGGTCGCCAGGCGGACGGAAAGCTTCTGCGACGGGCAAGTTTGGAGGGCGCGCAGGTTGTGCTCCCAGACAGTATAGATATGATGCAGATTCTGGGTCACCCCGATCCCTTCGCGAAGCTCGGGAATGATGTATTCCAAGAGACCCGAGTATTCCAGCATCTCGATGCCTTCTTTCGAGCTTGGGGAAAGGACGATCTTCGAGAACTCATCGCGGATGCGTTCCTGCGAGATGTGGGCCAGATTGCCCGAAAGTTTTTTGATAGCCAGAAGCGTTCCTTCCTCGATGCGCCAGTTTTTCCCGTCATCTTTTTCTTGCGGGTCGCGGAGCTCCGCGAAGAGGCGCACGGCGCGCATGAGGCGCAGAGCGTCTTCGCCGAAGCGTTCTTCCGGAACGCCTACCGTCCGGATGATCTTTTTTTCCAGATCCTCTTGGCCGTGGAATGGATCGATGAGCTGTTCTTTGTCTTCCTTTTTCCCATACGCCAGCGCATTGACAGTGAAGTCCCGTCGCGCCAGATCTTCCTCGAGCGACGCGGTGAAGCGGACTTCATCGGGGCGGCGCTTGTCCTCATAACCGGATTCTACCCGGTAGGTAGTGACTTCGATGATGTCGTGTTCGTGCTTCGGAGGAGTGGTCTTCAGGAAGCGGGGGACTTTGACGCCGACCGTCCCGAAGCGGTTCTCATAGACGCTTCCCGGAAAGACTGCCAGGATCTCTTCGGGAGTGGCGTTGGTCGTGATGTCCCAATCTTTCGGCACGCGTTCGAGGAGCAGGTCACGGACGCAGCCCCCGACGATGAATGCTTCGAAACCGGCTTGTTCCAAAGCCGTCATGGTTTCTCGGACTGGGGTAGGTATATGTATCTTCATGGAGATAAGGAGAGCATCTGAAGCGCAGGCTTTTCAGAATACTCGGAAAGTTGAGAAGTCTCTGGTCTACAAGCTGCGTTTTTTCTCTTCTTCTTTGTAGGCAACGAGCGTGTCTCCGACTTGGATCTTGACGGATCCTTCGAAGACGACACCGCATTCATTCCCTTGGCCGACCTCGTCCGCATTCTGCTTGTTCTGCTGGAGATTCGTCATGCGGCCGCTTCCGACGGATTCGCCGTCACGGAGCACTTCGATGAGCGATCCGCGCAGGAGCTTGCCTTCGCTGACGCGTCCGCCGACGATCATGTCGCGCTTGCCGGTCTTGAAAATCGCCATGACCGAGAGGCGGCCGGAATCGGTGCGGACGATTTCCGGCGGCAGGAGGGAAGCCATCTTCTCTTTCACGGCCTCGACCAGCTTGTAGATGATGTTGTAGGTTTCGATCATAACACCGCTGTTTTCGGCCAGACGCTTCGCGACGGAGGTGGGTTCGGCATTGAATCCGAGGATCAGCGCGTCGCCGCTTTCTGCCATCCTCACGTCGGACTCGGTGATATTACCGACCCCGGAAGAGATGATCTGGAGATTCACCTCGGAGGATTCGATAGAGCCGAGGATCTGTTCGATAGCCTCGAGCGACCCCTGGACGTCAGCCTTGAGGACGACAGCGAGCTTCTTGATCTCCTCTTCTCCCTCGCCTTGGATCTTGGAAGTTTTGCTCTTGGCAGTATCTTTCAGGAGCGCTTCCTTGGATTTGAGCCGGGCCAAGCCTTTGCCACCGACGACTTGGACGACATCATTCACCTGGGGAGCCGTATTGAAACCGTAGACCGTCGTCGGCGCGGAAGGACCAGCGCTTTCCAGATTGCGGCCAGCGAAATCCTCGATGCGGCGGATGCGCCCGAAGGCGGCTCCGGAGACCACATCTTGGCCGACTTTGAGCATTCCGGTGCGCACGAGAACGGTTGCGACCGGACCCTTCTGGGGGTCGAGATGGGATTCGAGAACGACGGAGAGCCCATCCCGTTTCTGATCGGCCCGGAAATCCTCGACTTCGGCTACCAGGAGGATGTTATCGAGAAGGGTGTCGATATTGATATTGTTCTTAGCGCTGATTTCCGTGCACATAGTGTCACCGCCCCATTCTTCGAAGAGGATGCCGTGCTCCGCCAATTCCTGCTTGACGCGCTCCGGCTTGGCATCGGGCTTGTCGATCTTGTTTATCGCCACGATTACCGGGAGCTTGCGCTCTTTCAGGTAGGCGATCACTTCCTTGGTCTGGGGGCGGACGCCATCGTCTGCCGCTACGACGAGGATGGCGATATCGGCGATCGAAAGACCGCGCTTCCGCATCGCAGCGAAGGCTTCATGGCCGGGAGTATCCACGAAGGTGATCAGCTGCTTGTGCTTCTTCACTTGGTAAGCGCTGATGTGCTGGGTGATGCCGCCTGCTTCGCCGGAAGCGACGCTCGCTTTGCGGATGGTATCGAGAAGCGTTGTCTTGCCGTGGTCGACGTGACCGAGGATAGTGACGACCGGCGGGCGGGGAGAAAGATTCTTGCCGGAAGTCTTCTCTTCGGCGAGGATCTTGTTGAGCCCTTCGAGGGTGAGCGCTCCTTCACCGGACTCCTCGACGCTTTCCTGCGTCTCGAAGCCGAGGTCTGCCGCGATGACGCTCGCTGTCTCGAAATCGATCTCCTCATTGATCGTCGCCAGGATACCGTTCTTCATGAGTTCGGTGATAAGCGCCGGCACCGGCACGCCCAAAAGCTCCGCGAGTTTCTTGACGGTCACGGAAGATGGGAGCTGGACGATTTTCGGAGCGGTTTCATTTGTCATAGCGGAAGTTTTCTTAGGAAATAATATGAGAAGAGAGGCTAAACGGTAGTTGATTTTCCGCTGATCGCTTGGGAGATGGCGGTCTTTTCCTCTTCGGTGAAGGGAAAACCGTCGGCATTTCCGTTTACGACAGGCTTGGCATAGACACGGGTGCCTTCGCGGGTATGGAGCGAGGAGATGACGAGGCCGCAATTCCGGCCATCCAGGAGGGCGACCGAAAAGCTCTGATTGCCGCCGACTTCCTTGAAAGGGTTGAAACGGAGCACGCTGGTCTTGTGGACGCTCTTCATGCCCAATTCCCGGAGACGGTTCGAAATCTCGAAAAGCTCTTGGATTTCCTGGTCAAGCGTTTTGGTTTCCTCGAGCTGTTCCAGAAGCACTTTTTCGAGGTCGCGGGCTTCTTTCCCGGAAAAGAAAACCTGAAGCTTCTTGGCAGTACGTCTCTGCCGTACCCAGACGGTAACGAGACCGGCCAATATAAGCATTTCCCCGGCGAAAAGGCCGATGAGAGTATAGAGTGCTGCGGGAGAAAGCTCTTGGAAAAATCCGAACATAAGAAAAAGGCGTCTTGTTCGAAACGGTATCACGGATTTTCTCTTTTGTAAAGCCTTTTAAAAGCGAAAAAAAGCCAAGGCAAGGGATTTTTATCGGGCCGTCCAGAGCGCTTGCGGGTGAGCTACCAGGTCTTCTGGGGTGAAAGGGCGGACGAACTGGAAGCGCGGGCCGGAATAGCCTGCTTCGGGGATGTCCACCTGCTCTTCGAAGACTTCCCGCTTGCGGGCCCAGAGGGTGTAGTCGTCGTAGAGCGCCTGGTAGATGACCATGTCTTCGAGGTTTTCCTCATACTTGGCGATTCCGATTACCAGATACTCGCGGCCTTTGTAGTGCCTGTAGATGCCTAGCTGCATAGGTTTTTGTTTATGAAAATAATGAGGAGAGGGAGGGATTCGAACCCTCGGTACCCTTGCAGGTACAACAGTTTTCGAGACTGTCCTATTCGACCACTCTAGCACCTCTCCTGGTTCCGGTTTTCTTATCTCTCCACTCTTTGTACAAGAAAGCGTCTGGCGAGGCAAGGGAGAGGCTTTGTTGTTCGCTTTTTTCGTTGTACAATAAAAGGCGAAATACCAACAAGAAAAATATGGCTGCGCCCCTTGCTTTGACGTTTGTCGACCCATCCCATGTCCTGCGTGATCTGCCCGTAGCGGCAGGGCAGAAAGTCGCCGATTTCGGCTGCGGCTCGGGTTATTTTTCCCTAGAATTCGCCAAGCGTGTCGGTGCGGACGGGAGCGTCCACGCCTTCGATGTGCTGCCTTCCGCCCTCGAGGCGGTCGCGAGCCGCGCGAAAACGATGGGAATCCAAAATATCACGACCAAGCGCGTGAACCTGGAGAACGCCGATGGTTCCACGCTCCTCGCAGAAAGCGTCGACTGGGTAGTGATCAAGGACATGCTTTTCCAGAATCAGAAGAAAGAAGCCATCCTCCACGAAGCGGCCCGCGTACTGCGGCCCGGAGGCTACATGCTCATCATGGAGTGGAGCCCGGAAGAATCGCTTGTCGGACCGGGGAGAGAACTGCGCATCGCTCCGGAGAAGCTGCAGTCCATGACGGAAGCCGCCGGATTTTCCTTGGAGAAGGAAATCCCGGTTGGAGGATTCCACTACGCTTTTTTAGTGAAGAAAAAATAGGCTTATGAAGCGCTGGCAGAAAAGCATCATGCTCGGAATGGGGATATGCGGGATCGCGCTCCTTTCAGGCTGCGGATTCAAGACGACTGCACCCGAGAGCTATAGCGTGGATCTGGAAGTCTGGGGAGTTTTCGACGACAGTGATGCCTACACGGAAATCTTCAACGAGTACCAGAAGCTCAATCCGTACGTGAAGAATATCCGCTACCGCAAGCTGCCGGTAGAGACGTATAAGGAGGATCTCCTGAACGCTTTGGCGGCGAACAAGGGGCCGGATATCTTCATGATCCGCAATGTCTGGCGGACGTCGTTCGAGGACAAGCTTTCCCCGGCACCGGAAAGTTTCGCGGAACGGAGCTTCCGGGACGCGTTTGTCGATGTAGCCGCCGCCGACTTTATCGGGGACGACAAGAAGATCTATGCCGTGCCGCTCTCGGTGGATTCTCTCGCGCTCTACTACAACAAAGACCTCTTCAACGCGGCCGGCATCGCTGCGCCGCCGACGACCTGGGAAGAGCTTGCTGCCGATGCGGAGAAACTGAATAGCCTCGATGAATACGGCAATTTCCGCCAGTCGGGCGTCGCGCTCGGGACAGCCCGGAATATCAACCGCTCGACTGACATCCTTTCGGCTATGATGTTCCAGCTCGGAGCGAATCTGGGTCAGGAAAACGCTTCCGGCCAAGTGAACCTTAATGACGAAGCAAGCAGCAAAGCGACGGAATTCTATACCCAATTCGCGCGTATCGGTTCCCCATCCTATTCTTGGAATCCGCGCCAGCATTACTCGATCGATGCTTTCTACGAGGGCACCCTCGGCATGATGATCAACTATTCCTGGCAGTACCCGACGATCAAGCAGAAGAACGCCAAGCTAAACATCGGCGTGGCACCCCTGCCCCAGTTCATCGGCGGGAAGACCAGCAATTATGCCAATTATTGGGGCTACGGAGTTTCCAAAAACAAAGAGTATACTGCGCCAGTGGGGCAGCAAGCGACGGTTGATCCGGCCAAGCAGAATGAGCTTCGCATCCATGAATCCTGGCAGCTTCTCCGCTTCATGGCGTACCCGCACCCCGAAAAGACGATTACGCTCGTAAACGGGGCTGAAGGCACTTCCAAAGACTTTCCGCTCGCGTTCGATCCGGCGGAGAAGTATCTGGAGAAAACAAGGAAGCCGGCCGCCCGTCGCGACCTCATAGAGAAACAGAAGAACGATGTGGTGCTCTCGCCTTTCGCTCTGGGGAATCTCATCGCGAAGAACTGGGAACAGAGCAATCCGGAAGCGATCGAGACAATCCTCGCGGATATGATAGAGAGTTTCGTCAGCGGAGAAAAGAGTATTTTCGACGCATTGAGCACTGCCACGAACCGGATCAACGTGCTTTCGAACAAGCGCTGATATTGACAGAAGGCTTTTTTCCCTGTAGAATTCAGTCAATAAGAAAAGGCGTGCACGCGCCTTTTTTCAGTGTTACAGCCTTTTTATCCCTCTCCATAACTATGCAGATCAGAAACATCGCTATCATCGCGCACGTTGACCACGGCAAGACCACCTTGACGGATGCTTTGATGCGCCAGACAGGCATGGTGACCGCTGAAGGGGTCTCTATGGACTCGAACCAGCTGGAGCGCGAGCGCGGCATCACCATCTATGCCAAAAACGCCGCTCTCTTCTACAAGGACACGAAGATCAATATCGTGGATACTCCGGGCCATGCCGATTTCGGCTCCGAAGTGGAACGGGTGCTCCGCTCTATCGACAGCGTCGTGCTCGTCGTGGATGCCCAGGAAGGACCGATGCCGCAGACGCGTTTCGTCCTGAAGAAGTCCCTCGAGCTGGGGCTGAAGCCGATCGTGGTCTTGAACAAGATCGACAAGCCGGCCGCCCGGCCGAAAGAAGTCGCAGAGATGGTGTACGAACTCTTCTTGGATCTCGGCGCGAACGATGAGCAGCTGGATTTCAAAATCGTCTATGCGATCGCACGCGAGGGCGTGGCGAGCCTCTCTCTCGAAACCAAGGGTGAGAACCTCTTCCCGCTTCTCGACACGCTGCTTGAAGTGGTGCCTCCGGCCGAACAGGCCGTAGACAAGCCGCTTTCCGCACAGCCCTTCAACCTGGGCTATGACAACTTCGTCGGACGTCTGGCGGTTGCCCGCGTCTACGAAGGCAAGGTTTCCGTGAATGATTCCGTGCTCGTACGGAACGTTTCCGGAAAGAGCGAATCAGGCAGGATCGTAAAGCTGTTCACCTTCCGCGGACAGGAACGCGTCGAGACGAATCAGGTGGAGGCAGGGGATATCGTCATGATCGCCGGACTGCCGAATATCGAGATTGGCGATACTATCTGCGTGAATTCCGACCAGGAGCTTCTGCCCGCTATCGCGATCGACGAGCCGACTATCTCGCTCAACTTCTTCGTGAACGATTCTCCGTTCGCCGGACGCGAAGGAAAATTCGTGACGAACAAGCAGATCCGCGAACGTTTGGAGAAAGAATTGGAAGTGAACGTGGGACTCCGTATCGACTTCGGCGATGCCTCCTACAAGGTCTATGGCCGCGGCGAACTGCACGTAGCAATCCTTCTGGAGAACATGCGCCGCGAAGGCTATGAGGTCCAGGTATCCCAGCCGCAGGTGATCATCAAGGAAGTGGACGGCCAGAAAGTCGAGCCGTTCGAAGAAGTGACCGTCGAGTGTCCGCAGGAGGCCTCGGGAACCGTCATCGAGAAGCTCGGCAAGCGCAAGGGCATCATGACCGATATGCGCGAAGGGAGTGGAGGCTATACCCGCATGCTCTTCGATGTTCCGACTCGCGGGCTTTTGGGCTACCGCGGCGAGTTCATGATCGATACCCGCGGCGAGGGCACCCTCTATACCCGGGTGCTCGGTTTCCGTCCGCATGCCGGAGAAATCAAGAAACGCGATGAGGGATCGATGATCTCTATGGTTACCGGCAAAACCGCAGCCTTCGCACTGTACAATCTGCAAGACCGCGGGGTTCTGTATGTAGGTGCCGCCGTAGAGGTCTACGAAGGCATGGTTATCGGCAATGTCACCAAGGGGTCTGACATGGCAGTAAACCCGATCAAGGGGAAGCAGCTGACCAACATGCGTTCTTCCGGCACTGATGATGCGATCAAGCTCATCCCAGCCTGGGAGCTTTCTATCGAGCGGGGATTGGAAACCATAGCGGAGGATGAATACCTCGAAGTCACGCCGGAAAGCGTCCGCCTCCGCAAGCAGTTTTTGAAAGAGACTGATCGGACAAAAGCCGGCCGCAAGAAGTAACGTTCGCGATCGATATAGCTCGGGCCAGGAGGAGACTCCTGGCCCTCTTTTTTGCTGTTTTTCTGTGATACAATAGAGAAAACAAAAACAGGCTCCATATGTATCAGAAAACTGCAAGAATCTTCTTTCTCGGGATGTTCTTGTTTTCTTTTTTCTCGCCGCTGCCGGCGGACGGCGCGGGTTTGGTGCCCTGCGGCCAGAATGTGAACGATCCTGCCACCGATATCGATGAGTCGGCAAAATGCACCATGTGCCATCTCGTGGTGGCCGGAAACGGGATCATCAACTGGCTCATGGGGATCATGACGATCCTCGCGATCGCGATCGTCTTCGCTATGGCGATCTATTACATCATCTCGGCCGGGAACCAGGGGATGATGGAGACCGCCAAAAGCGGCATCAAGGCGGCACTCATCGGGTTTGCGGTCATGCTTTCGGCCTGGCTTATCGTCAATACCACGCTCCGGATCTTCGGCGCTACTATTCCGGGACTTACTAGCTCTAGCGGAGGCTTCACCTTCACTTGCGATATCTCGTCTTCTGCCGGCACATCCAGCGCAGGCGCCGGAGCAGGTGCCGGAGCAGGCGTCGGAGCAGGTGCGCCAGCCGGAGGCGGTGCGGCCTGCGAGAACATCGATGCTGCCAAGGCGCGGCTTTCGGCAGGCGGTACGGTCTGCAACGGGACCGGTTCCTGCCCGTCTTGCAATACCCAGCCGTTCGATTCCTTGATCGAGAGGTATGCCAAGCAGTACAAAGTCTCTCCTGGACTGATCCGCGGAGTGATCGCTCGGGAATCAAGCTGTGATCGGATTAAGGAGAAGAAGGAGAGCGACGGCAGTTCAAGCTGCGGGCTGATGCAGGTGAATACGCGTTCTTCTACATACTCCTGCGCCCAATTGAAAGATTCAGCCACGGGGATCATGGAGGGGACGCGTATCCTGGCAGCGGCTTACTCTACAGCACAAAGCCTGAAAGCCAAGTATGGCAATAGGGTGACCGTGAACGAACTCGCAGCAGCGATTCATAACGCGGGAGCGGGAGAGAGCGCGGCGAGCGTCGACTGTTCGTCGGCGAGCGGTTGGCCCACTATCCCGAAATGGGGATGCCCTATCAATCCAGGGAACGCTCAATTCAATGCGTGCGCCATCAGGGATTACGCTTGCAATGTCGGAGCGTGTAAATAGCTTTTAGGAACGATGATGTTTCACGCAGCACTTGTCTCTGTGGCCCATGCCGGAGCGATCACGGACGCGACACCGGTCGCCGGCATCCTTCAGAATGTTTTGGAATTTCTGTTGTCAATCGTTGGCGTGCTTGGTATAATCGGGTTAGTTATCGCTGGATTCCTGTATCTGTCGGCCGCCGGGAATATGAGGCAGACGAATCTTGCCAAGACGATGACAGTCGCTTCGCTCATCGGCATCATAATCGCCTTGGGAGCGCTGGTCATCGTTTCACAGTTAAGCAAATTCTTCAGTTAAGAGCAGAACGTAAAAATAAAAACAGAGCGCCTCGCAGGGAGGCCTCGTACATGGAAGGAGGTGAGAGAAGTATGACACAAATCAAAAAAGCTTTGTACGGCGCATACGCTACCGCGTTGGCTTTGTCTCCTTTGGCGGCATCCGCACAATGGGGCCAGGGCATCAGTAATGCTGGCGAAGCAGATCTCCCGAGCGGAAGCATCATCGGTATCATCGAACAGACCATGTACTGGCTTCTGGCCATCTTGGGTTTCATCGGTATTATCGGTTTCGTTATCGCTGGTATTCTCTATCTCACCGCAGCTGGCGATGAGAGCCAGATCGAGAAGGCCAAGAATGCTATGACGTATTCCATCATCGGCGTCATCGTCGCTCTGATCGGTTTCGTTATCATCCAGGCTGTCACGCAGTGGCTCGGTGGAGGAACCTCCAGTTTCTAAGGACCACTTGTCCGGACCAAAGCAATCCGCCTGCAAGGCGGATTGTTTTTTTATGCGGAAAAGAGTAGTATGGAGGCAGTAATAAAAGGATTTATGTCCAAAAAACAAATACAAAGAAGCCTTCTATCCGTATTCTCAATTCTCCTGTTCGCGGGCGCGGTGCCTGTCCTTCAGGCGGTGACCACTTGCCCCACAGGCTATAATTTAGTTTCCGGAGTCTGTATTCCGAGTAACACCGGATTGCCTGACACGCCCGTCATCGACATTATCGGCGAGTTCATGTTCTGGCTCCTTTCCATCTTCGGAATGCTGGCGGTCATCGCTTTCGTGATTTCCGGTATCCAGTACATCACTTCGGCCGGCGATGAGGGCCAGGCCGAGACAGCCAAGAACAACATGAAGTACGCTATCATCGGCGTCATCGTCGCATTGAGCGGACTCGTTATCATCCAGGCTGTAGAGGGGGTACTTACTGCGACGCCTGGTTTCTAATACGGGACTATGCAAAACACAAAAAAATTCTCACGGAACCTCCTAGCGGCAATATTGTTTTTCTTGGTGAGCGCAGGATTCGCCGGCATAGCGGAGGCCCAGCAGCCAGGCACAACAGCCACTTGTCGAGCAGTAAGCGGGACCTGTATTCCTGGTAGTCCCCATCCGCAATATTCTAGTTGCGGTCATGATTGGGGGCGGCTGGATTGTGCGGAGAGTTACAAGTGCTGCACGCTGAAAACCAGTACGACATCTGCCAACACTAACGCTAACGCCAATACCACAGGAGGCACTACTTCTCCGACAGGTGGCGGAGGAGGCGCTCCCAAAGCAGGCAACGGCGGCGGAGCAACTGCACCGAATGCTCTCGGCGGCGGAAATGCCACATCGACATCGATAAACATTACGAATCCCCTCAAGTTCGAAACAGTCGAGGAAGTGGTGACGAGCCTTCTGGGGACGCTCCAGGGCATCGTCGTGATTCTCGCCTTGGTATTCATCGTCATCGGTGCGCTTCTCTATATCACTTCGGCTGGGGATGAGGGCCGGATAAAGACCGCCAAAGCGGCTATCACGGCGGCGCTTATCGGTCTGGCTATCGCGCTGGCCGCGCCATCGTTCTTGAAGGAAATAGGAGGAATCCTGGGCTGGGGCGCAGTCGATAGCAGCGCCGCGGCGGGAGCGCAGACGCTCTCGGAGATCGCGATGAATGTCTTGAATTTCCTCCTCTCGATTGTCGGCGTACTGGCGATCATCATGCTCATCGTAGGCGGCATCATGTACCTCACCGCTGCCGGAGACGAGGACCGGGTCGATACCGGCAAGAACATCGTGAAGTATGCGATCATCGGTATTATCGTGGCTTTCGCCTCTCTCGTGATTGTCAGCCAATTGGCAAAATTCTTCGCACCGTAAAATTTGAGACGAGCGCAAAGAAAAAAGCGGTGAGTACAGATGTACTCGCCGCTTTTAGTTGGGTTGAAGCAGAATCTAATCCGCTTTCTGTGTGATCCTCATCACGATTTCTCCCTGGTTGCCCTCGAAGGCTCCGGGACTCGGGACGACATTGATGCTTATCCCGATGCGCGATGGTTCATCCAGCACGAAGCTTCTTTTTCTTGGATCGAAGGCTTCGCCATGGTCGATACGCGCTATAGGCGCTGCCACGAGACGCATCTTCCTCACCGGTGCCTGATCGAGGAATTGCTTCTCGTACGGCTGGCCAGACCAGCTCTCGAGACTCATCCCTTGAGGAGGGATGGGCTGGGAGCTGATGATCCGGGTATGGTTATCATCCCAGATTGCCAGCTGTATATTTGCGCTCTGGAGCTTGAGCTTATAGGTTCCGGGCTCCAATTCTTCGGACATGCACCACCCGGCGCTTTTCTTCCAGAGTGTTTCATTCGGACTGCACGTGATGGTAGCGACCGTTTGGTAGCTAGTATCACTTTCCGAAGAAATCTTGGAAGCGATGCTTTGTATGAGCGCGATCGCGATTATGCCGATAATGAACCACTTCAGGACGCCAACTTCGTTGAATTTCCCAGTGACTAGGGTAGCCACGGATCCTTTCGGGTTAGACATTATTTTTTCTCCTGTTTCTGTCGCCGACGCTGGCGCAGATTCTTCTGAAGTTGATCCTCATCAGTTTTCTGTTCCTGCGTCAGATTGTTCATGAGTCCTGCAGCAGCGCCTGCTTGAGCAAGCGGGCTGCCGCCTTCCAGTGTGACAACGGTTCTCTCGCCTCGAGATGCCTGGACAGCAGCCAAAGCTTCTTGAACCGAAAGATTTCCGCCACCTGCTTCCATAAGGTGCTTGACCTGTCTTGCAAGGGTAGCAGTATCGGCCATATCTGAATCAGCCTCTGCCTTTTCCTCTGCGATCTTGGTTTTTGCAGCTTCCAATTTTTCAGGCAAGCGGATGCCGGCAATCTGGATATCACAGATGAGGATACCTGTTCCGGTTTTTTCCATCTGCTTTTGTAATTTCTCTTGCAAGTTATTCGCGAAGTCCTGGCGCTTTTTGGCTAAGTCATCATACGGCATATCTGCCACGTCGTCTCGGATCTGATCTTCAGCCTCGAGTTGGAGCAGCTTGACCGGATCCTCCACATTGAGGAAAAGCGAAATACTCTCCACTTTGTAGGTCAGGCTGATATTGACGGTAATCGGCAGGCCTTCCTTATCGAGTACTTCTGAAGGGTTGATATCCAAGTTTCTCTTTTCGATAGAAACTTCGAGGACTTTTCCAAGCGGTTCCGGCCAATGCCAGCACCACCCTTCGCGGAAGATCTTCTTCTCTTCGCGGCGCCCGAGGAAAATCGGTATGCCGCGGTGCGCGATCTTTACTATCCGGAGTCCGCGCCGGAAAAAGTTTGAACCGATAAACAAACCGAAGAGAGCGACAAAAATATACTGGAGGCTCATGCCGAATAGCTTGAGATCGTGCAGTCCGCCGGTCAAGAGGGAAATGATTCCATTGACGAGGAGGGCGACCGCAATCGCTACACCGAGCGACCACCAGAAACCGATAAGCAGATTGTCTTCTTCTGCAACTTGGATAACAATCGCTCGTTCCTCCCCGATATTCGAGGCTCTACGAATGAGAGCATCATCGGACAAAGGAGGGGTCACGGGATTTTCTGTAGGTGACATTCGAATTCTCCTTGAAAAGTTGTTAAGGTGCCTATTTTGGACGGCTTTTGGCCGCGTCACAGATCTAGGCACCGCCTAAACTTGTAACGTGTCACTATAGCATAAAAACGAATAAAAGTCAATAATGGGCTTGTATAAGCTAAAAAGGCGGCAGAGCGGTTGACAAGAGCTCGTTTTCCGGCTAGAATGGGCTTGTCCAGTCATGAGAGGTATGAAAGTTCGCGGAAGCGAGCTTTTCTTTTTTTCTCGGGGCACGGATATTTTTTATACGTAATCAAGCTAATCAAGAATCCTATGCCACGCAAAAAAGTGCAGAAGGAAGAAAAGGAAGAAGATGTGCAGGAATCCGGGAGCCTCTCGGGACGCCTGGGCGAATTCGGCAGCGCAGTGATGCAGATCGCTGACGAGAAGAGTCTCTCCAAGGAGCGTGTCCTGGAAGTAGTGGAAGCCGCTCTCGCCGCTGCTTATAAGAAGGACTACGGCAAGAAGGGTCAGGTGATCCGCGCCCAGTTCGACGAAGTCTCCAAGAGCGCGTCGTTTTTCCTCGTGAAGGAAGTCGTTGATGAGACGACTCGCGAGTTCGTCGAAGAAGGTGTCGAAGAGGAGGAAGAAGCGGCTCCGGCCGAAGAAGCGGCTGACGAGGACCGCCTGCCTCGCTACAATCCGGAACGCGATATCACTCTGGAAGAGGCGAAGAAGATCCGCAAGGATGCCAAAGTCGGTGAAACCATCGAGATCGCTCTCCCGAGCGAAGAGAATTTCGGCCGCGTCGCCGCGCAGACCGCCAAGCAGGTGATCATCCAGCGCATCCGCGAAGCCGAACGCGAGACGATGTTCGAAGAATACAAGGAGAAGGAAGGCCAGGTCGTGAACGGCATCGTCCAGCGCGTCGAGGGCCGGAACGTCTTTGTCGATCTCGGCAAATCCATCGGCATCCTGTTCCCGTCGGAGCAGATCGAAGGCGAGCACTACCGCATCGGCCAGCACCTGAAGGTGTACCTGGTGCGCGTCGAGTCCGATACCAAGGGTCCCGGACTCCTCCTTTCCCGTACGCATCCGGAAATGGTGCGTCACCTGTTCACGCTCGAAGTGCCGGAAATCTTTGCCGGAACGGTAGAGATCAAGGCGATCGCCCGCGAAGCGGGTTCCCGTACCAAGATCGCTGTTTCCTCCACTGAAGAAGGCGTCGATCCGATCGGCTCCTGCGTGGGCCAGAAGGGGACGCGTGTCCAGGCCATCATCGATGAGCTCGGCGGCGAGAAGATCGATATCATCGAATGGAACGAAGACCCGATCAAGTTCATCAGCGCGGCTCTTTCCCCTGCGAAAGTCCTGGGCGCCGAACTGTTCGAGGAGGAGAAGCGGGCCGTGGTGACCGTTCCGAACGACCAGCTGTCGCTCGCGATCGGCAAGCGCGGCCAGAACGTGCGCTTGGCAGCCAAGCTTTCCGGCTGGAAGCTGGATGTGACCAGCAATGGCGAGCCGGAAGCGGCGAAGGAAGAAGGCGCTCCGGAAGAAAAGGAAGAAGAGAAGGAAGCGCCGAGCGAGGAAGCTCCTCTCGTCGAAGCGGAACCCGTAACGGAAGCGCCTCTCCCTGAAGCGGCTCCGGAAACGGAAGAGAAGGAAGCGTAAATCAAAACTCTAACTGTTCCAAACATATGAATCTTTGGCACGAAATCTCTCCTGGCAAGAATGTCCCGAACGTGATCAATGTGATCATCGAATGTCCCAAGGGAACGAAGAACAAGTATGAGATCGACAAGGAAACCGGCCTCATCAAGCTGGATCGCGCGATGAAGACGAGCCAGGATTACCCGTTCGATTACGGTTTCGTTCCCCAGAGCCTCTGGGAGGATAACGACCCGCTCGACGTGGTGCTCCTCACCACCTATCCGCTCGCACCGGGCATCCTGGTGGAAGCCCGCCCGGTCGGCATCATGAACATGATCGACGGCGGCGAAGGCGATGACAAGATCATCGCTGTCCCGAAGGACGACCCGCGTTTCGACAACGTGAAGAACTTAAACGATCTGAACCCGTACACGCTCAAGGAAATGCAGCATTTCTTCGAGACGTACAAGACGATCGACGGCAAGAAAGTCGTCGTGAAAGGATTCAAGAAGAAGGACGAGGCGCTCAAAGCCGTGAAGCGCGGCCTCAAGATATATCAGGACAAGTACGGCAAGAAGTAAGCCTTTAAGTTGACGGTTCCGACCGGCGGGAAATTCCCGGCCGGAGCCCATTTGAAAATGCTATGGAAGTCAAAGTGAAGAATCTGCCGGAATCTCGCGTCGAATTGGAAATCTCTCTCCCATGGGAAGAATGGAAGGGTGAGATGGACCATGCGGCAGAGAGTCTCGCAAAACAGGTGAAGATGGAAGGGTTCCGTCCGGGCAAGGCGCCGCGTGCCGTATTGGAGCAGCGCTTCGGACGCGGAGCTCTCCTCGCGGAAGCAGCCGAACACGCTGTGTCACATTCCTACCCGAAAGCCCTCGAAGAGAAAGCGCTGGATGCGATCGGCCGTCCGGAAGTGGAGCTCGGAACCGTCAAGGAAGAAGAGACACTCACGTACACCATCCGTACCGATGTCATGCCGGAAGCCAAGCTTAGCGACTGGAAAAGCGCGGTGAAGAAGATCAATAAGGAAGCCGGGAAGGAGCCGGTAGCCGTAAGCGACCAGGATGTCGCAGATGAGCTCGCGCGCATCGCCGAGATGCGAGCGCCGATCATCACGGTTCCGAGAAAAGCGCTCGATGGCGATACGGTCCTCGTGGACTTCACCGTGCGCCAGGACGGCGTCGTGATCGAAGGCGGCAAGAGCGAGAATCACCCGCTAGTTCTCGGGAGCAATGCCTTCATCCCCGGTTTCGAGGGCGAAGTAGCCGGCATGGAGGCGGGCGAAGAGAAAATCTTCACCCTCACCTTCCCGGCGGATTACCATGTGAAGCACCTGGCAGGCAAGCCGGCGGAGTTCACCGTGAAGGTACGTGCCGTCCAGGAGAAGCAGATCCCGGAGATCAACGATGAGTTCGCGAAGATGGTAGGAAACTTCGAAAGCCTCGCCAAGCTTGAGGAAAATATCCGTTCCGGCATGGCAGAAGAGCAGAAGACGAAGCGCAAGGAAGAGCAGCGCACCAAGATTCTGGATGTGCTCATCGACGGGGCGACGATCGAATTCCCGCGCTCGCTCATCGAGGAAGAGCTGGGCCGGATGCTCCGCGAATTCGAATCCCAGGTCCAGATGATGGGCATGGATTTCCAGGGGTATCTGAACCAGGTCGGAAAGAGCGAGGAAGATGTGAAGAAGGATTGGGAACCGCAGGCCAAGAAGCGCCTGGCGGCCCATCTGGTCCTGGATGCCGTGGCGAAGGAGTTGGAAATCTCCATAGAAAGCGATGAGATCGAGGCCGAGATGAACAAGACAATCCAGTACTACAAGAACGTGAAGGATATCGAGAAGAACATCGATCTTTCCCGGCTCTACACGGCTGTCCGCGGCCAGATCCAGAACGAACGGGCGATTGCCGAACTCGAAAAGATCAGCTAGCCGCCATTGACGTTTCGGAAATCCCAGAGTAAGATAAAGGACACTTCAGATAAGAGTGTCCTTTTCTTTTCAGTATAAATCCGAATAACAATATCTCTCTATGCAAAACAACTATCTCATCCCGATGGTGGTAGAGAAATCGCAGTACGGCGAACGTTCCTACGACATCTACTCCCGCCTCCTGAAGGACCGCATCATTTTCATCGGCTCTCCCATCGATGACGGCGTGGCCAACGCGGTGATCGCCCAGCTCCTCTTCTTGGAATCCCAGAATGCCAAGGAGGACATCAAGATGTACATCAATTCCCCGGGCGGACAGGTGACCTCCGCACTCGCGATCTACGACACCATGCAGTACGTGAAGCCGGAAGTCCAGACCATCTGCATCGGCATGGCCGCTTCGGCTGCGTCCGTGCTCCTGGCTGCCGGCAAGAAGGGGAAGCGCATGGCGCTCCCGAACGCCGAGGTGATGATCCATCAAGTCTTGGGCGGCGTGCAGGGCCAGGCGACCGATATCGATATCCACGCCAAGCACATCTTGAAGACCCGCGACCGGCTCAACAAGATCCTGGTGAAGCACACCGGCCAGAAATTGGCGAAGATCGAGCTGGATACCGAACGCGATTACTTCATGGCGGCTGAAGAGGCCGTGAAGTACGGCATTGTCGACAAGGTGATCAGCTAACCGTTAAGCAAAAACCGCCATTAAGGCGGTTTTTGCTTTGTATAAAGCCAGAAACAGTCTTATAGTCTTGACAAAAGACTCTTTTAGGAGTATAATAATAAGTTATTTAAAAATAGGTATCTCGTGACCGGATGGAGCCGCTTGCAGGAAAGCTTTTTCTGTAAGCGTACTCCCTCTGGGAGCCAAGTTTTCTGCTCAATAGTGAGCTATAACTATGGGAGAAATAGTATGACCCGCTTTCAGTCCGTTTCCGGTGTCGCCAAGATGCAGGATGTCGGGAATTACGAACGCGAACGCAGCGCGGCTTATGAGCGCAGGGCGCAGTATCACCGCGAAGAATACCTTCGGGATGTCGATACTACCATAGATATGCTGAAGGAGCGCCGGAGCAATGGAGAGAACGTGTACGCGCACATCCAGGCTACGGTCGGCGTGGTCTTCAAGCGCTTCATCGACGAACTTGCAGGGTGTCAGAACTTCTACGGGATTCAGGATATTTCCTTCAAGCTCTGCAAATATGTCGGGCTTAACATGCGCGAGTTCGAGAAGATCCATGCAGCTATCCTGGCCGCCTGGAAACGTCTTGACCGGCCGCTGCCGCCGAAACTCCAGGAGCGCCTCGAGACGCTCGAAGATCGGCAGCGGCACTATCTTGCTAATCGTAACAGGCCTCGCGTAAGCAGCGCTCCCTTGAATAAGGGTTCGCTCCAGCACGTCACACCGGTCACCGGCAAGACGGCTAAAGCTCGGGCCAACGGTGTGGCCAAGCGTGTGGCCGAGAATCGTGCAGCGCGCCTCGCAGCCCAGCCGCCGAAGGGGTCGAGCGGCAGTAGCGGCCGCCCTGGCGCCAAGGACCAGAAGAAGAAGTAGGGATACGTTCCCAAAACCCGAATACGGGCGTCGTAGGATAAAACCTGCGGCGCCCTTTTTCTTTACGTCAGAAGAGAGAGCAGGCTGGTGCCGTTCATCTCGGCAGGCTTCTCGAGACTCATGATCTCGAGGATGGTCGGGGCGACATCGGAGAGGAGGCCGTTCACTTCGTTCTGCTCGCGCGTCATCTGTTCGGCGTTTTTCTCGCGCTGGTTGTCCGGCGTGATGTACCAGAGGGGAATCGGATTGGTGGAGTGTTCCGTATCGATCTCGCCCGTCGCATGCTTCTTCAACTCCTCGACGTTGCCGTGGTCGGAGGTGATGATGATCGCCGCACCGGCTTTCAAGAGTGCGGGAATGAGGATGGAGAGACTCTTGTCAGTGGCTTCGACGGCTTCGATAGAAGCTTCTTCGTTCCCGGTGTGCGCCACCATGTCCGGGTTGGCATAATTGACCAGGATGAAATCATACTCGTTCTTCTCTACGGCTGCGATGAGCGCTTCGGTAATCTGGGGCGAACTCATTTCCGGGATTTCATCGAAGCGCGCGACTGACGGCGAAGGGATGAGCATGCGGTCTTCTCCGGCAAAGGCTTTTTCATTGCCGCCGTTGAAGAAGTAGGTGACGTGCGCGTACTTCTCGGTTTCGGCGATACGAAGCTGCTTCTTGTTGTTTCGGCTCAAGACCTCGCCCAAGCTGTTCTGGATGTCTTCCGGCGGGAAAGCGACAGCTACCGGCAGTCCGCGTTCGTACTCGGTCATGGTCGCGAAGAAAAGGCCGCGCTTTTCGCGAGTGAAGCCGCTGAAACTGTCCAGAACGAAAGCCTGGGTCAGTTCGCGAGCCCGGTCTTCACGGAAATTGAAGAAGATGACCGAGTCGTTGTTTTCGATAAGGGCGACCGGGTGCCCCTTTTCCGTGATGACCGTCGGTTCGATGAATTCATCGGTGATGTTTTTGGCGTAGGACTGTTCGAGGAAAAGAAGAGGGTCATCGGATTGGTCCCCTTTTCCTTCGGTCAGCATGCGGTATGACTTCTCGATGCGGTCCCAATTGTTGTTCCGGTCCATGGCGAAGTTCCGGCCGGAGAGGCTCGCGATCTTGCCTACGCCGACGAGGCGCATCTCGCGGATGAGTTCCTTCAGCTGCTGGATGGCGGCCGTCGGTGCCGAATCGCGGCCGTCGGTGAAGATATGGACGTAGACATCTTCGAAGTTCTCTTTCTTGGCGAGTTTCAGGAGCGCCAGCAGGTGGTCCCTGTGGGAATGCACGCTTCCGGAGCTGACGAGTCCCATCAGATGGAGCTTGCTCTTCTTTTCTTTGGCTTGGTTGATGGCTTCGAGAAGGACGGCGTTCTGGTAGAAACTTTCATCCTGGATGGCAAGCGAAATGCGCGGCATGTTCTGGTAGATGACGCGCCCGGCACCCATGGTCATATGGCCGACTTCGCTGTTGCCGGAGGTATTCCAAGGAAGGCCCACGGAGATTCCGGAGGCCTGCAGAGTGGTCATCGGGTAGTAGCGATTCAGGGCATCGAAGGTAGGGAGCGTCGCTTCGCGGATCGGATTGCCTTGGACGGTATTGCTCAACCCCCAGCCATCAAGCACGATCAATACGACAGGTCGGTACATGGTATTTGTTTTCGGCTTAATGATTGCATCATAGCATCCATTTTAGGCTTTTGACAAAAGCATTTTCCGGGATTATCATCCTTATACAGGCTTAAATTACTCATTTTTGCATGTACCGGAATATTTCGGGAAACGACCTGGTTTATATCAGTCTTATGACGCATCTTTTCTCACTCAATCAAATAAATCAGCAGAGAAAACTCGCCTCCGGCAAGGGGAGCGAGCGTGCCTGGTCGGCTTCCTTGGGTTTCTGGTCCGTTGCAGAGCACACCTATGGAATCACTTATCCCTATCCTGCTTTCAGCGGTCGCGCTGGGGGTGGGTATCTTTTTGGGCTATCTTGTCCGTCAGAATCTCGCTAAGAAGCAGCTTTCGACCGCCGAAGGTCAGGCGGCCAAAATGATCGAAGAGGCCGAGAAGAAGGTCCAAGAGATGACTCTTGAGGCCAAGAATCAGGCTGTCCAAATCCTCGAGGACGCCAAGAAAGAAGAGAAGATCCGCGAGGAGAAACTCTTGAACCAGGAAGCGCGGATCGAGAAGCGCGAAGAGCAGGCCGAACAGCTCCACCAGGAGAACGAGACCGAGAAGAAGCGCATCTTGGAAAAGGCAGAGGAAATAAAGGCGATTCAGAAGGATACGGAAGCGCTCCGGAGCCAGGAGATGGAGAAGCTCGAAAAGATTGCTGCCCTTCCGAAGGAGGAGGCCGCGCAAGAGCTCTTCCGTCTGGTAGAAGAAGAAAGCAAGGAGGCGCTGGTGAAGCGCATGTCGAAGCTGGAACGCGAGAGCCACGAGGAACTGGAAAAGCGCTCTCTCAATATCATGGCGACGGTTATCCAGAAGTATTCCCGTTCGCATGTCTCTGAATTTACGACCACGACCGTCCAGATCCCTTCGGACGAAGTGAAAGGGAAGATCATCGGCAAGGAAGGGCGGAATATCCGCGCCTTGGAGAAGGAGACAGGCGTCGAGCTGATCGTAGACGATACGCCGGAGACGGTGATCATCTCGGGCTTCGATCCGGTGCGGCGCGAGATCGCGAGGATCGCGCTTGAGAAGCTGGTCAGCGACGGCCGTATCCACCCGGCTCGCATCGAAGAAGCGGTAGAGGAGGGAAAGAAAGAAATCGACCAGAAAATCAAGGAAGCCGGCGAGGCCGCGGCCTATGACGCCGGTATCGCGGGGCTCCACCCGAAGCTTCTCTATATATTGGGACGCCTGCGTTACCGCTATAGCTACAAGCAGAATGTGCTCCTGCACTCGCTCGAAGTATCGTACCTGGCCGGAGCGCTCGCAGCCGAGCTCGGAGCGGACGTCGCCTGCGCCAAGAAGGCGGGACTCCTCCACGATATCGGCAAGGCGGTGGACCATGAGATCGAGGGCACGCACGTGAAGATCGGCATGCGCATCCTGGAGAAGTTCGGCTTGGGCCAGAACGTCATCGATGCGATGAAGTGCCACCACGACGAATACCCTCATCAGACCATCGAATCGTTCATCGTGACGGCCGCTGACGCTATTTCTGCCGCTCGTCCGGGCGCTCGCAAGGAAACGGCAGAGAAGTACATCAAGCGCCTGCAGGAACTGGAAGCGCTCATCAATACCTTTCCGGAGGTAGAGAAGTCCTATGCTATCCAGGCCGGCCGCGAAGTGCGCATCTTCGTCAATCCGGAGAAGACCGACGACTTGGGCGCTATGAAGCTCGCTCGCGATATCGCCAAGCGCATCGAGGAAGAACTCAAGTATCCGGGTGAAATCAAAGTGAATGTGTTCCGCGAGACTCGCGCCGTGGAGTACGCCAGATAAGGACCATTCCAAGAAATGGCTTATCTATTGCATTCTCTGGAAAAAAGGCTTAGAATCAGGGACAGGAGGATAACTTGCACTTTCGGCTCTTCTCGCTGTTCCGTACGGGGCAGGAAGAAAGAAAGTCTAAACTAGAAAGGCAGGTGGGAAGCATGAAAAACATAAATAAGGACGCTCTCGTACACGCTCTCGTTGAAAAGACGGATCTTTCGAAGAAAGATGTTGAAGCAGTACTCGAGTGCATAATCGACCAGATCACGAGCGAACTCCGTCAGGGGAACAAGGTGACTCTCACCGGTTTCGGAACTTTCAAGGTTTCGAATCGCGCCGCTCGCGAAGGTATCAACCCGCAAACCAAGGCCAAGATCACCATCCCGGCCATGACTGTACCGAAGTTTACTGCTGGCAAGACTCTGAAAGAAGCAGTAAAGTAGCCAACGCCGTCTTTTGAAAGACGGTAAAACAAAAGATAGGGCTGGAACCTGCCATACGGCAGGTTCTTGCTTTTCCTGATTGACTGGAGGCTTTCTTTCGGCTAGACTTGGGAAAGTCTTTCCGAAAACCGGGACTTTAACGGGGCGTAGTATAGTGGCAGTACGAGTGGTTTGGGACCATTTAGTCTGGGTTCGATTCCCAGCGCCCCGACATGAAAAAGGTAGTCACCATCGGCGGAGGAACCGGGAGCTTCATGCTCTTGTCAGGGCTCAAGAAATATCCGATTGAGCTCTCGGCCATCGTCTCCATGGCGGATGATGGCGGATCGACAGGAATCCTGCGGGATGAGCTCGGTGTCCTCCCGCCTGGCGACGTGCGCCAGTGCCTGGTAGCGCTTTCGGATTCTTCCGACATGCTTCGGAAGCTCATGAACTACCGTTTTGCCGATGGCGGGCTTTCCGGGCATAGCTTCGGGAATCTCTTCCTCTCGGCTCTGGAGAAGATTACCGGGGATTTCACGGATGGCGTCTTGGAAGCGGCACAGATCTTGAATGTCAAAGGCGAGGTGGTTCCGGTGACGTCCGCTGACACGAATCTGAAGGTGGAACTCCGGAACGGAACGGTCCTTGCCGGCGAGCACGAGATCAATACGAACAAAAAGATCGGGAAAACAGGCATCAAGAAGGTATTCCTCGCACCCCGAGCCAAAGCGAACAAACAAGCGATAAAGAAGATCCTCGAGGCCGACCTCATCGTCATCGGTCCGGGAAACCACTATTGCAGCATCCTGCCGAATCTCCTGGTGGCAGGCATCCCGGAAGCGATCCGCAAGTCCCGGGCCAAAGTCGTGTATAATTGCAACCTGGTAAACAAGCGCGGCCATACGGACGGGTTCTCTCTCCATGACTATGTGCGCGAGATCAACGGGTTCTTGGGTGGGGAGCGCATCGACTTCGTGACATTCAATACCAAGGAGCCTTCCCCGGCCCTCGTGCGCCGCTACAGCGAGGAGGACGGGGAACTGGTTACTTTCGAGAGCGAAAGCGATCCGAGCCGCCGGTACCGGGTAATCCGGGCAGACCTGTTGAGCCGCTCGCGGACCCGTTTCGACAAGGCAGACAAGATTGCAGCCGCGCGCTCTTTTATCCGTCATGATGCGGATCGTTTGGCAAAAGTGCTCGTCATGCTCTTGGAGCTCGGGGAATACGAGAGCATCATCCGGGAAATCGTCTAGAGAGAGGCTTTGACGAGGGGAGAATTGCCCCGTACAATAGGAGGGAACTGAAAACACCTATGCAGACACTTACATTCAAGAAGCGCGAAGATGCCGCTGCCGGAACCGCGACATTTTTTTTTGAAAAGCCGGAGAACTTCGTTTTTCTCGCCGGCCAGTATGTAGCCATCAAGCTCGATAACCTCGTGGCTCCGGATACGCGAAGCGGCGCCCGTTCCCTCTCCATTTCTTCCGCGCCGTTCGAGGAAGACCTCGCTTTTACGGTAAGAGGCGGCGACAGCGGCTTCAAGCAGACTCTTTGGAAACTCGAGCCGGGCGATACGGTTTCGATCACTCCTCCGGTCGGACGGTTCGTACTCGAGCCGGGCGATACCCGTCCGGTCGTATTCTTGGTCGGCGGGGTCGGCATCACACCCGCCCGGAGTATCCTCAAGCAGGCGGAGCACGAGGGTGATACCCGCCCGTTCGTCCTCCTGTATGCCAATCGCACGCTGCCGGACGCGCCATTCGCCGAGGAGCTTCGCAGCCTTAAGCTCGGGAATTTCCGGTATGCCGATGTCTTGAGCCAGGAGTCCTCTCCGAGCCAAGGCGAGTTCGATGAGCGCGGATACATCACCACAGAGGTACTGAAGCGTCATGTGGACAAGATCGCTGATTCCCTGTACTATATCGTGGGTTCACCGAGCTTTATCGAGGCTATGGAAAAGATGCTTGATAGCGTCGGAGTGACCAAAGAACAGCGGCATAAGGACCCGTTTACGGGTCTCGGCTCCGCAAATCTGAAAGCGTAAAGAAGCGGGCGTCGTGCTCATAATCAGCGGCTCATTATATCAGCCAAGGATCCAGAGCGACAGTCAAAAATAAAATTGAATATTTCTAAGAAGCGGGCGTCGTATAATGGCTCATTATATCAGCCTTCCAAGCTGAGGACGTGGGTTCGATTCCCATCGCCCGCTCAATAAGTAACAAAAGGCGTCTTCAGAGACGCTCTTTGTTATTTTTCGGGCGATAAGGGAATCGAATGCCGCGAGTCAAAAAAGAAGCTTTTTCTTTCCGAATCGAGGGTGTATACTGGATACCCAAGAGTATGTCTTCCTTAATCGCTTTTTTCAGCCGTTTTCCCCGCAAGAGCCGCGCCGTCTTCGGGACGGGAGCTCTTCTTTTGGCGCTTAGCAGCTGGTATGTTTTCGATCCTGCATCTTCCGGGGAAGGGTTCGTAGCAAGCGTCCAGAGAGAGGAAGAAAATACGAGTACTCTCTCTGATTGGGTCGACGAGAAGCCGATCGTAACAGACGAGGCGAATGGTGTCCCGCAGCCGGAAGGCGAGGAAGCGTTCCCGGTCCTGCCTCCGCCACCGGCGCCATCGCTTGCGCGGATGAAAACCCAAGGCTGTGTGGCCGACGGATTCCTTTCCGGTTACGGCGGCGATGTGAACAGTTCGATCGCGCTCATCAACCGCTCGCAGTGCTACTATCTCCACCGCGCGCTCGAGACTTGGCTCCGACCGCCGGATTTCAAACTCGCCAGAAAGATCCAGTCCAAAGTCACGAAGCCCAATACCGTCTACGGGATGTTCATTGCGGAAGCGATCGATACCAAGTCGAATTACTTTTATCCGGCCGAGAAGCGGGATTTCGAATTTGCCGAGATGTGCCGCCAGGGCAGCAAGAATTTCTGGGGCGAACATACCTGCAAACCGTCCCTGGAGCGCGAGGAGTACCGGAAATATCTGCGCTCCATCACCGAGTCTGCGATGGATATGAATGTGCAGGTGTTCCTCTTCGGCCAGGTCTTCTACCAGGATGCCGGAGATCTTTCGCATTCGATCATGCCGGAGGTTATCCGCGAGATGCGCGAGTATGCGGATTTCCGCGGGATAGACATCCTGATCGGCGCGCAGACCAACGATATCGCCGATGAGGCCTATCTTCGCCAATTCGACTTCATCGAGGGCGGCGTGGGGCTTTCTCAAGAAGGCCGCGTCGAGGAAGGGCCGTGCTTCTCCCGCTGGTACGAGAAGCCTGGCGACTGGTGCTGGGCGCTTCTCTGGAATCAGCGTTTCAAGAGCAAGGCGAACAATGTCTTCGTGCACTTCGACTGGAGCGGGAAAGTCGGCGATGACATGAGCGTCTTCACGCGGATGACGCAGGATGAGCGCGCCCGGACGCTCCGCGATCTGCGTGCGTACTTCCTGCACCGCGATGTCGGATTCCTCATGCCGGTGCTTGCGACGCTCCATCGCGACAACAACGGCTGCCACGGAGCCAAGGAGAGATTCTACTCCGCGAGCCGGAAATATACCTGTCAGGACGAAGACGCGATAAATGAAATCCTGAAATCCCAGAAGCCGTAATCGGAAACCTTTGGTATAATACGAGCATGACAGAAATATTCTCGACGAAAAAATTCCAGCGGCGGGACGAGGATTTTGCCTGTGAGCGCTGCGGCGAAACCGTAGCGGGGAATGGCTATACCAATCATTGTCCGAGCTGTCTCTTTAGCAAGCATGTGGATGTCTATCCTGGCGATCGGTTGGCGACTTGCCAGGGTCTCATGCGGCCGGCAGAGATCGAACTTTCCCAGAACGAATACCGCATTTTGCATCAATGCCTCGAATGCGGATACACAAAGAAAAATAAAATCAGCGAGCAGGATGATATGGAGGCAGTGATCCGGCTCGCCAAAGACAGCGCTTCACGGGCCGTCCAGGCCTAGGAAGAAGCCCTGTTCATATCTATGGATTGGAAACGTTTCGCACTTGAAGACCGGGAGGGCATGTTTGCCGAGTACGGCAGCGGTTCTTCTGGGTTGAGCTTGAAAGAGGCTCATCTGCGTTTGGAACGCTATGGCAAGAATGCTCTCGAGCCGAAACACTCGATTTTTCTGGAAATACTGAAACGGCGTTTCCGTTCGGCTTTCCTCTACCTCCTCCTTGCGGCAGCAGCACTCTCCTTTTTCCTGGGGCAGTTCTTCGAAGCGCTGCTGATCCTCGTGTTCGTCGGCATAAACGTGTCTTTGGAAGTGTATCAGGAGTACCACTCGGAAGAAGCGGCCAAGCTTCTGAAGCGTTACCTGGTTATCCGCTCCCGAGTGCGCCGTGCCGGAAAAGTGATGACGATAGAAAGTTCCCAGATCGTGCCGGGGGATATCATCCTGCTTGAGGTCGGGGATCGTCTGCCGGCAGATGTGCGTTTCTTGGAAACGGCGTTTCTGGAGATAGATGAGAGCCTCATAACAGGGGAATCCATCGCGGTTTCCAAGACGGATAAGCTCCTGCCGGTGCCGCCTCTCGAGATGTACGAAGCCGCGAATATCGGCTTTGCCGGAACGGTCGTGACGCATGGGCGCGGCGAAGGCATCGTGTTCGCGACGGGAGATGAGACAGCGCTCGGCGATATCGCGCACCTTGCCGAAACGACCGAGCGCGAAACGGTATTCGAGAAGGAGATAACGCAATTCAGCCGCTTCATCCTGAAACTGGTTTTCTTCACGCTTGCCATTATCTTCATCGCGAACATCTTCATCAAGGGCAGCGAAGTGAATGCCATCGAGTTCCTCGTCTTCACGCTGGCCCTCGCGGTATCCGTCGTTCCCGAGGCGCTTCCAGTGATCCTGACGGTTGCACTCTCGCGCGGAGCGCTCCGTTTGGCGCAGAAAAAAGTGATCGTCAAGCGCCTGTCGGCCATCGAAGATCTCGGAAGCATCGAAGTGCTCTGCACGGACAAGACCGGGACGCTGACGGAGAATCTCCTTTCCGTGAGAGATGTCTTTTCAGAAAAGAAGGAACATTGCCTGGAAGCGGCGTTCCTGGCCTGTCTCGAAGTACCGGAGAAGCGGGGACTGCTCCACGATGCCTTCGATCTCGCGCTCTGGCAGAAGCTTTCGCACGCGAAGCGCGAAGAACTCGCTTCACAGGAACGCTACGAAGTGCTTCCCTTCGATCCTGCACGGCGGCGGAATGGCGTGGTGGCAGACGTTCAGGGGGAAACGAGGCTTATCGTCCGAGGCGCTCCGGAAGAAGTGTTCCGGCTCTGTCGCGATGTGGATCTCTACCACGAACGGAGCCTCATGCAGTGGGTGAAGGAAGCCGGCCGCAGGGGAGAGCGGGTGCTCGCAGTCGCTTCCAAGACGCTTCCCCGGTATGAGCGCGGGAAGGTCCACGAAGACCATCTGGAATTCCTGGGACTCATCAGTTTTTCGGATAGCCTGAAGCCGACAGCGATCCAGACGATAGAGCGGGCCCGCGCGCTCGGCGTCCAAGTGAAGATCCTGACCGGTGATGGCCGGGAAGTGGCAGGCGCGGTCGGATATGCTATCGGACTCCTTTCCGATCCGGAGCAGGCGCTGACCTGGAAGGATCTGGAGGCCATGTCCCCCATCGAGCGCCGGGAAGCGGTGTTTCGGGGATCCGTTTTCGCTCGGGTCTCGCCTCGGGAAAAATACGAAATCCTGAAGATTCTCAAAGAGAAGCACGAGGTCGGATTCTTAGGCGAGGGAATCAATGACGCTCCAGTACTCAAGCTCGCGAATGTCGCCCTGGTGGTTTCGCACGCGTCGGATATCGCCCGGGAAGCCGCCGACGTGGTTCTGCTTGATAAGAATCTCGAGACGATCATCGATGGCATCGGCGAGGGCCGCAAGATCTTCGCGAATATCCTGAAGTATCTGAAGATCACGCTCACTTCGAATTTCGGGAATTTCTATTCAGTCGCGCTCGCGTCTCTCATGCTTCCCTTCGTACCGCTTCTCCCGACCCAGATCCTCCTTCTGAACCTGCTTTCGGATTTCCCGATGATCGCCATCGCGACCGATAACGTAGATACCGAAGAGTTGGAGATGCCGAAGAATTACCAGGTGCATTCTATCGTGCTCTTCGCTACTTTTTTCGGAATCATCAGTTCCGTCTTCGATTTCACATTGTTCGGGATCTTCGCGCAGTTCTCGGAAGCGACACTCCAGACCGCCTGGTTCCTCTTGAGCATCGCGACAGAGATCGTCCTCATCTTCTCGCTCCGCTCGAGGAAGCCTTTTTTCCGGGCAAAGCGGCCGCCGTTCCTCCTGCTCTACCTCTCTCTCGTCGTATTCGCCATAGCGTTCGCGCTGCCATTCACGCCGTTCGGCGACCGGCTCGGCTTCATCCAGCCGAATCCGTTCTTCCTGCTTCTGGTGGTGGCGCTGGTTGCCGCCTACTTCTTCGCGACCGAGGCCCTGAAGCGTTTCTATTACCAGCATTTCCAGGAAGGCCGCTTCGCTTTCGATCCGAAAGCCGATTCCCGTTAGCGCGGGCAAAGAAAAACAGGAGAGCTATCTCCTGTTTTTTTTATTCCTTCCTTTCCGGAATCTAGAGCCGTTCCCGGGTTTCCTTTTCCAGGAGCATCCGCGTTTCTTCGAGAGAGAGCGTACCGAGAGATCCCCGGTCCCGATGCTCGACGGCGAGCGCGCTCGCTTCGACTTCCTTGTCGCCGATCACGAGAAGGTAGGGGATTTTCGCAAGCTTCGCATTTCGGACCCGCTTCCCGAGGGATTCGTCGCTCTGGTCCAGTTCAGTGCGGATACCGGCGGTGCGAAGCTTCTTGTCTATGTCTTCTGCGAAGCCGCGATGCTTTTCTCCTATGGGGAGGATGACTGCCTGCACCGGCGCGAGCCAGAGCGGGAAAGCTCCGGCATAGTGTTCGATCAGGAAGGCCATGACGCGCTCTACGGCACCGATAGATGAGCGGTGGATGACAATCGGACGCTTCTCTTGGCCATCCGCATCGATGTAGGTGAGATCGAAGCGGTCCGGCATGCAGAAATCATACTGGACGGTGAATGCCGTGTTTTCTTTGCCGCGAGCGTCTTTCATCTGGATGTCGATTTTCGGCCCGTAAAAAGCAGCCTCTCCGGATGCTTCAGTAAAGGTGCCTTGGCGCTTCTTCAAGACTGAACGGAGCAAGGCTTCACCTTCGTCCCAGGCTGCATCGTTCTTGTAGTATTTTTTGTCGTCAGTCCTATCGCCCAGAGAGAGACGGTACCAGTAATCTTCTCCCAGCTTGAGCCCGAAGACGGAAGATATGTGTTCGATAAGATCGAGCGCGCCTCCGACTTCTTCGGCGGCTTGTTCTTTGTCTTTGCAGATAATGTGCGCATCGGCGAGACAGAAGCTGCGGACCCGGACGAGGCCGGACAGCTCGCCGGAGCCTTCATAGCGGTAGAGTTTGGCGAGCTCGGCGATCCGCATGGGAAGTTCCCGGTAGCTCCTCGGCCGGTCGAGGTAGAGCTGGAAGTGGTGCGGGCATGTCATGGGACGGAGCATGAACTCGTGCTCGTCGATCACGATCGGCGCATACATCGAATCCTTGTAGTACGGGTAATGGCCGGAAGTCTTGTAGAGGTCGAGTTTGGCGATGTCCGGGGTATAGACATGACTGTACCCCCAGGCGATTTCGGTGTCGACGATGAAACGCTCTAAGATACGGCGGATCGTGGCGCCCTTCGGGAGCCAGAGAGGGAGGCCGGATCCGACCAGATCGGAGAATGTGAAAAGCTCGAGCTCTTTCCCGAGACGGCGATGGTCGTTCGGAGCGAGCGAATCAGCTTCTTCGAGTTTTTTCTCGTCATGAGAGGACATAAGTGTTCGGTCAGCGGATTATTCTGGATTACTTCTTCGCGTCTACGGTCTGGAAGGTGAAGTTGAGGTCTTTCACGAGGTCGGTCTCGTAGTCGTAAGTCTTGCCTTTGGTGATGACGTGAACTTTGGTCGGGATAGTGCCGACACCGGACTGCTTCTGGATGAGGAGAGTGTAGTTTTCCGGCTTGATAGTATCGGGGAGCTCGTATTTGAGCGTAGTGTGGACGTCGCTCTGGCCGATCTCTACGTCGACGAATCCGCCGAAGTACGTCTTGCCGAGATCTTCATTGGTGAGGACGGCATTGATCATGAAGCGTTCCAGGAATTTGGAGCCCTTCGGGACGAAGGCACGGAGATAGGTGTGATAGTCGCTGGTGCGCCAGTCGCCGTAGGGGGCGGTATTCTGGTAGGTCTGGACGACAGTCGCTATCGGCTTCTCGCCCGTGAAATCCACGGTGTACTCCAGCGAGCGCTTGATGTAGTAGTCGGTCTTGAGCGCGCCCATGTTGGCATCGACGAGCATCAGGTAGTCGCCGTTCCAATCGGTCACGACAGACCCGTCCCAGTGCACGCTTTTCACGAGCGCTTGGAGATTCTCGTCCTTGAAGTGGAGCATGACGTTCTTGTTGCGAAGCTCGGTCAGTCCCAGCTCGGCCACTTTGGGGATGTTCCCGATGGTGGCGAGGCGGCTTAGCATCTCGGCTGCGAGTTTCTTCATGATGGCCTTGCGGTTCTGCTTGAGTTCCGCTGGGACGTCTTCGCCTAGGTAGGACTTCTCAACGACCTCCTCGAGCTTCAGCGCTCCGCCCTCGCTTGAAAACGTCGTCGAATAGCCGGCCGGAGTGATCGGCCCGGTCAATCCCAAGAGATGGTCGAAAACATCGCTGTTGACCGCGATAGTGCCGTCGAATTGTTCCCGGCCGCCGGCGAGACGGTAGAAGTACTCGGCCTTCTCCGCATTCGTAGGGAAATCCGGAGAGAAATTGGAGTCGCGGAATTTCCATTTCTTCAGCTGCATCTTGCGGGTGAAGGGATAGGGAGGAGTAATCTTCGCTTCGATGCGCTGATCGAGGAGGTTGGCGTCTTCGACCAAGTGGTAGATGACTTCGCCGTTCTTGATCTTGATGACGGCGTATTGGCCGAGGAAACCGCCGCCCGGCCGCAGCTCGTAGTTGTTCTGAAGCATCACCAGGTACGTGCGGGTGACATCGTCTTTCTTGGTCAGCTCGGAAACCAGCTTGTCGATCACCTCTATCTCCTTCTTCGTGTCCGGGGAAATCGGGAGGAGCTGGGAGACTTTCTGGAAGAGATTCAGTCCGCCTGCGGCGAATTCCGTCTTATGGCTTTTGGCATAGAAAAAGAACGAGACACCGGCCACGATGAGAGCGGCAACGATGCCTAGCACAATAAGGCGTTTCTTCGTGAAAAACGATTGCATGAAAGTATGACAAGAAAAATTATACTTTTCAATCCTACCAAATTTCCCCGTCATTGGAAAGCTTTGCGAAGAAAGTTTTTTGGAGTACAATGGCTTCAATAAAGGAAGGAATGCGGAATTAGTACAATGGCAGTACACTAGCTTCCCAAGCTAGGGACGCGAGTTCGATTCTCGTATTCCGCTCAAGGTTTTCGGGTTCTCCGCCTGCAGCGCTCTGCGTAGCAGCGCGGGCAGGGGTTCCCGTTACCCGCTCTATAATTCGTTATCTTACATAAGGCTATGAACAGCACCGCTCTCATCAAAAGCGCTTGGGAGACCTTGAAGAAGCATATTTTTTTCGTGTGGATAGTCTTGGGAATCACCTGGGGCATCTCGCTTTTCTTCAGTCTTTTGGAAAAGAACTTCCAACACTCGGCGCTTGAGCCGTTCTTCGGGATACTCTCGTTCTTCGCCATGTTCTTTCTTCAGCTGGGATCGATCCATATGTTCCTCCATCTGGTACGGACCGGCGAGGAACTGTCGCTGGAGCATCTCTTCTCGCAGAGAGAGATTTTCTGGAGGGCAATTCTCTCGAACATCCTCTATTATCTGATGGTGATTATCGGTTTGATTTTCCTCATCGTTCCCGGCATTTACCTCGGCCTTCGCTACTATTTCCTCTCATACGTCTTCGTGGACAAGAAAACCTCTATCGGAGAAGCGTTTTCCCAGAGCAGCAAATTGACAGAGGGGAAGAAGTGGGATCTGTTCGGTTTCTTCCTGCTGCTCATCGCCTTGAATATCTTGGGAGCACTTCTCTTTCTCGTGGGTCTCGTCGTGACCATCCCGCTTACCACGCTTGCGATCGTCTACGCCTATGTTTCTCTGGCTGGCGGACCGAAAGAAGAGGAAAAGGTAGAAGAGGCCGAGCCGGCACCGAAAGAAGAAGTACTGCCAGAAGAGCCGGGAATAGGGCTCGAGTCGCCGGTGAAGATCTAACGGGTTTCGAGGCGGTTTATCAGAGCATTGAGCCTTTCATTGAGCGCTTCCAGAAGGAAACTTCCGGGAGCGCTTTTTGCATGTTCCACATCTGATACTCTTTCTGCCGCTTCCGGCTGATAGGAAACACCTTGAGGAAGCTTGAGGCCTGTACCGGAGGAGAGAAGCGCTTCAGGATTTTTGGTCCGGAACGGGTCGATCTCTATCCGGAGCACCGGTTCCATTTCTGGGGATTCTGCCGCTACTCCGAGGACGGCGCTCGTGAAACTTTCCTCGGAATCTTCAAGGCTTTCCTCCTGGGTCTCTTCAGTTGCTGCGAGCCGGACAGCATCCGAAGCGGCTCCCTTCTGCCAGCTCCAGCGTTTCTCGGCGTCTTTCACATATACGATACCTTCTTCGATATTCTTTGCGGATGCGTAGCGTACCTTGTCTATGGTTTCGCCATTCGGTGCGCGGAGTTCGACACGACCTTTCTTGTTGGGGAGGGTAAAGAGAGCTGTTTCTCTGGTGAGGGTGATCTCGCTTTTCGGGCTGATGACGATATCCTCGCGGATAGGGTGATTCACGATTTTTTTCGAACTCGCTCCGGTCGCGATGCCGAAGCCTTTGAGATTCACCGATTTCTTCTCTTTGTTCTCTACGCGGAGCCATTCATTCTCGCTGTCCTTTCCTTCCGGGTTGGGGGCGATGGCGGTCAGGCGGAGCTTCGGCGGATCATAGGTTCCGATTTCTAGAGGGAACATCTCGACGGTCTCGTCCTGGCCATCGGAAACGGACAATCGGACCAGATAAGCGCCTTTTTTCTCGTACCTGTGTTCGGTTTTTTCTTTGTAGCTTTTGCGGCCATCTCCGAAATCCCAGACAACATTGAGCTTCCCTTCGTCAGGATCCTCGGCGCGCGCATCGAAGAGTACCGGGATATCCACGTATCCTTTCCGCGGTACTTTCTCATGGGTTTCCGGAAGCGCGTTGTACCGGTTCGGCGCACCGGGCGTCGGGGTCCCTCCGCGCCAGCTTCCATCGAGGAAATTCAGGGAAACGCCTGCTCTGGTTTTCGTGTAAGCCATCCGATCAATCGGGTTTCCTGCCGGATCCGAGAGTAGGACGGTCTCATTGCTGTTATTCAAAGCGAAGGAGAAGTCTTTGCGCCAAATGACGAGGTAGCGCCCCGGTTCAAGTACGCTCCCGCTCGGGAAAACATACTTGCCGGTTTTGGAAGCGTCCTTCAGGGTAAAGCCCGAAAGGTCGAGAGGAGCTTCGCTCGCAGAGTAGAGCTCGATGAATTCTTGCGAGCCCTCGTCTCCTTCCGGATCAGGAAGGATTTCGTTGATCCGGATGCCGGAGACATCTTGCGGTGCGGAAGGAATATCCTCCGGATCTTCCGGAGGGCAGCCGGAGCTTCCGGCGGGGGTCGGCGTACTCGAGAGGGACCAATCGAGCGTTTCGCGGTTACGGACGAGACTCTGGTTCGCGAGCGGGTTCGGCAGCGGCGCGTCTTTTCCCCAGGCCAGGGAATCGACGAGGGCCCCGCCTGATTTCTCCGGAGCGAAAAGAAGGAGAGCATAGTCTGAAGAGAGTGTCGCGCCGGTCGCAGTATCGGCAAGCGGGGCGAAGACTCCTTTGCTATTGGCCCAGAGGAAATATCCGCCGGGAGGGACGCAACTTCCCGCATCGAATACCTTGATGGAATTCTCGGTACCCTTGCTGTTCCGAGAACGGAGGCGGAATCCGGATATATCCGCAGCCGCTTCATTCGGATTATGAAGCTCGACGAAGTCATCGTCGCTCTTGCCTTGGCCTCCGGTTATATGGACTTCAGAGATGATTACGGGATTTCCGGCTGTGGCTGCTTGCGGCAGAAAGAAAAAAAGCAAAAAGAAGAAGATGTCCCTCCGCATACGTTTATTTTTCATCATAATAGCGCAAAGACGCTGAAAAAGCTTGCTTTGAAGCCAATTTTATGCTATTATAGGTATGTGAAGCTCTTAACAAAGCGGAAATATGCCGATTTTCGGTAAAAAGAAAAACGAAGAGACAGAAGAGGGAAGCGCCCTCGGCAAACTCCTTATCGGGGTTGTCACGACGTTCTTCTTCGGCCGCATCAGCAGTTTCTTCGCAGAGCTTCTGGAAACCGCGAAGGATGTGACGGATGAGTATATCCGTCGTCTCGTACGCAGTCTCACCCTTGCGATCGCCGCATTGACCGGAGTCGTCTTCCTCTTGATCGGCGTCGCGCAGTACTTGAGCAGCCTCTATAGGCAGCCGGGAAGCGGTGAGATGATCGTCGGGGTGACGCTCCTCCTCATCTCGCTCGTATGGTTCTCCATTCCGGGAAGAAAATAAGTAAAAATAATAATTTCATAATAGAAAAGCGTTATGGCTATTCTGGGAAAGGCGACAGCTAAAGAAGTGAAGGACAAGGTGGCTTCTGAAATCGAGAAGAACAAGGCGAAGGCCGAAAAGGAAATCGCAAAAGTACGGAAACAAGTCGAGGCAACTATCAAGAAGACCGACGACTATATCAAAAAGAACCCGGAAAAAGCCGCTCTCATCTCGGCTGGTATCGGCGCCGCGCTCGGTGCTGCGACCGCTCTCCTTCTCGGAGGCAATAACAAGAAGAAGCGCTAAACATCCTCTGATTTTCTCAAACCCCCTCATAAACCAGGGGGTTTTCTTTTTCGCGGTATACTAGGGATATGCAAAAGAAAGTTACTGTCATTCTCGGAAGCGTCGTTTCTCTCGCCGTTCTTGCGGCGGGCGGCTTCTTTCTCTTCTCCGGTGCGCGGCAAGGGAAGGCGCTGGTCTATGAGAATACTTCTGGAGGCTTGGAAACAGAGGTCGCAGAAGCGGAAGACAGCGGAGCGGAAGAGGAGAAGGCTCTGCCTGCGGAAGCAGTAGAATCAGTTTCGAAAAAAGATGAGGCGAAGACCGAAGAAAGCGCGCCGCCTTCAGTTGAGGAAAACGTAAAGGAAACGCAGCCGGCTTCCCGAAATGGGGCCAAACCGTCCATTACTGACCGCCTTATGCATTCCGGGTTTTCTTCGAAAAGCGGCCGCTCGATCGATACGATCGTCCTTCATTCCTCGTATGACGCGCTCGGGAATGACCCGTATTCGGTGTCGGGGCTCATCAAGGAATATGAAGAGTACGGCGTGAGCGCGCATTACCTCGTTGATCGCAAGGGGAACATCTACCGGCTGGTGAAGGAGGAGAACGTCAGCTATCATGCGGGCGTGAGCAAGATGTCAGATGGCCGGACCGATGTGAACGGCTTCTCGCTCGGGATCGAGCTCATGAACCAGATGGACGGGAATTACACGGATGCCCAGTATCAGGCGGTAAACAGGCTGGTCGCCTGGCTCAAAAGCGAGTATCCGATACGGCATGTGGTCGGGCATGATGATATCGCGCCGGACAGAAAGAGTGATCCGTGGAATTTCGATTGGAAGAAACTGAAGAAATAATATGGCTTATATTTTCGAACTTTCCGTAAATCAGGATCGCTCCAGTCTCGAGCTCGTGCAGGACGGAGAGAGCGTGGCCCGGAGGGAATGGAAGGAAGAACGCGACATGGGGCGACAGCTCCTGGAAGCGCTCCAGGGCATCTTGGAAGAGACTGGTATCGCTCCGGACCAGGTAGAGACATTCCGGATAAGCGGGGAAACCCCCGAGAACTTCACTTCGCGGCGTATTGCCGAAACGGTCGCCCGGGTGTATACTTTCGCTGTGACATCCAAAGAATCCGCCGGAAGTCCAAAACCCGAAGGCACGTGATGTTTCACCCTCTATAAAAAGAAAAAAATCCCCAAAAAAGCGTAACAGCTTTGTTTTTTGCATTACATTTGACAAGCTTGACAAGGGCTGTTACAATCCCAACACTTGTTTTGAAGAAGTGGCTGACTTTTGGAAGCATCCGGAGCGCTCTCTACTCCTGTCCCTGTCCTCCGAAAGCTAATATTTTCCAAGCAGAATGGAGCGAAACTTCGCCCAGAGAACAATTAAATAGTTTATCCGGTAATCTCACGGACCCTACTTGTTTCAATCTTGGCTGAAGCAAGGAGTGCACATGTGAGTGTCTTTTTATGTCTACAGCACAGAAAGCGCTGCGAGTGAAAGATTCCTTTAGTAAAGAGTCATCTCTCGCAAAACGTCGGTTTTTCAATAATCGTATTACGGTGTCCCTTCCGGACCTCATCGAGGTGCAGAAGGACTCGTACCAGTGGTTCTGGGACAAGGGCTTGAAGGAGCTCTTGGCCGAGATCAATCCGATCGCGGATTTCACCGGAAAAGACCTGGAGCTCAAGCTCTCCGACTACTATTTGGACGAACCCAAATACAGCGCTCTCGTTGCCAAGAATAAGAATATCTCCTACGAAGCCCCGCTGCGCGCCAAGGCCCAGCTCATCATGAAGACGACCGGCGAGGTAAAGGAGCAGGAGATCTACCTCGGAGATTTCCCGCTCATGACCGAGCGCGGCACCTTCATCATAAACGGCGTCGAACGCGTCGTCGTCTCCCAGCTGATCCGCTCCCCGGGAGTCTTCTTTACTATGGAATATCAGAAGGGCAAGAAGCTCTTCGGCGCGAAAATCATCCCGAACCGCGGTGCCTGGCTCGAGATCGAGACCGACCTCGACGGCGTGATTTCCGTGAAGATCGACCGCAAGCGCAAGCTTCCGATCACGGCCCTCTTCAAGGCATTCGGCTACGATGAGAAGCGCATCCGCAAGGAATTCGCCGATGACGATAACGGAGCGACCAAATATATCGAGACAACCCTCATGAAGGACCCGTCCAGCAATCAGGGCGAGGCCTACCGCGAGGTCTACAAGAGACTGCGCCCAGGGGATCTGGCGACCGAAGAGAACGCCAAGCAGATGATCGATGCCATGTTCTTCAACTTCGAGCGCTATGACTTCGGCTCTGTCGGACGTTACCGCCTGAACCAGCGTTTGAGCGTGGAACGTGAAGACAAGGAAGAGAACCGCATCCTCAATGTGGATGATTTGGTATTGATCGTGAAAGAAGTCATCCGTCTGAACAATGATCCGGAAGGCCGCGCCGATGACATCGACCACTTGGGGAACCGCCGCGTGCGCGCCGTGGGCGAGCTCATCCAGAACAAGCTCCGCGTCGGTCTCTACCGCATGGTGCGGAACATCAAAGACCGTATGTCGACCTGCGACCCGGACACCGTCGTTCCGGGCCAGCTCATCAACCCGCGCCCGGTCGCTGCGAGCGTCAAGGAATTCTTCTCGAGCTCCCAGCTTTCGCAGTTCATGGACCAGGTGAATCCGCTTGCCGAGCTTGAGCACAAGCGCCGCTTGTCGGCGATGGGTCCGGGCGGTCTGACCCGCGAGCGCGCCGGCTTCGAAGTCCGCGACGTGCACCACTCACACTACGGCCGCATCTGTCCGATCGAGACTCCGGAAGGACCGAACATCGGTCTCGTCGGCCACTTGGCGACGTATGCCCGCGTCAATGAATACGGCTTCCTCGAAACCCCGTACCTTATCGTAAAGAAAGAAGTCGCTGCCAAGAAAGAAGAGCTGGAGAACCGCATCCTTGCCGAAGCGGTTGCCGGCTTCAAGACAGGAGAGAAGCTGACCGCAGAAACGGCCAAGAAGGTCGCTGACGCCAAGAAAGGCGAGACCGTGAAGGTCCTCCCGTTCGTGACGCTCGACATCGAATACTTAAACGCCATCGTCGAAGACCGGAAGATCATCGCGCACGCCGGCATCACGCTTGACGAGCACCGGAACGTTACCGAGCCTATGGTTGAGGCTCGCGTGAAGGGGCACCCGGAAACCATCGAAGCCGAATCTCTCGACTTCATCGATGTTTCCGTGAAGCAGTGTATCTCTATCGCGACCGCGCTCATCCCGTTCCTCGAGCACGATGATGCGAACCGCGCCCTCATGGGATCGAACATGCAGCGCCAGGCTGTTTCCTGCGTCGTTCCGGAATCTCCGATCGTCGGAACCGGTATCGAAGACAAGGCGGCCCGCGATTCCGGACAGGTCGTGCTTGCGACTGAAGCCGGCGAGGTCATCGCCGTCGACGGCAACAAAGTCATCGTCCGCTCCAAGGCTCCGGCCGGCGCGAAGAAAGAGCACATCGACCACGAATACGGACTTCAGACCTTCGAGAAGTCGAACGCGTTCACTTCCATGAATCAGATCCCGCGCGTCGCGAAGGGCCAGAAAGTAGCGAAGGGAGACCTCCTTGCTGACGGCGCTTCGACCGATCACGGCGAATTGGCGCTCGGCCAGAACATGGTCGTCGCCTTCGTCCCATGGGACGGTTACAACTTCGAAGACGCTATCATCGTTTCCGAACGCGTCGTTCAGAAGGACCGCTGGAGCTCGATCCACATCGAAGATTTCTCTATCGATGTGCGTGACACCAAGCTCGGTCCGGAAGTCGTGACTCGCGATATCCCGAACATCGGCGAAGACCGCCTGAAGAATCTCGACGAATCCGGCATCATCCGCATCGGCGCCGAGGTCTCTTCCGGTGACATCCTCGTCGGCAAGATCACCCCGAAAGGCGAGGGCGACCTCACCGCGGAAGAGCGCTTGCTCCGCGTGATCTTCGGCGAGAAGTCCCGCGATGTCAAAGACTCTTCTCTCTACCTCCCGCACGGCGAGCACGGCAAAGTGGTGGATGTGAAGATCTTCTCCCGCGAGCGCGGCGACAAGCTCCCGATGGGTGTCTTCCAGCAGATCCAGGTATCCGTAGCCCAGATGCGCAAGATCTCTGTCGGTGACAAGCTTGCCGGACGCCACGGAAACAAGGGTGTCATCTCTATCATCGCCTCCGTCGAAGATATGCCGTACCTGCCGGACGGAACTCCGGTCGACATCATCTTGAATCCGCTCGGTGTCGCTTCCCGTATGAACATCGGCCAGATCCTGGAAACCCATCTCGGATGGGCCGCCAAGGAGCTCGGCTACAAAGTCGCGAGCTCGTCTCTCGACGGTGTCTCGGAAGATGATATCAAGGGAGAGCTCAAGAAAGCAGGGCTTCCGGAAAACGGCAAGATCCGCCTCGTCAACGGCAAGACCGGCGAAGCCTACGATAACGAGTCCACGGTCGGCGTCATGTACATCATGAAGCTCAATCACTTGATCGAAGACAAGATCCACATGCGCTCGATCGGTCCGTACTCGCTCATCACCCAGCAGCCGCTCGGCGGTAAGGCGCAGTTCGGAGGCCAGCGCTTCGGTGAAATGGAAGTATGGGCGCTCGAAGGTTATGGCGCCGCCTACACACTGCAAGAAATGCTCACAATCAAGTCCGATGATGTATTGGGCCGTTCCAAGGCCTATGAGTCGATCATCAAGGGCGAGCCGATCAAGAGTCCGAATCTCCCAGCTTCCTTCCACGTGCTCGTGAACGAGCTCAAGGGCCTGTGCCTCAATGTGGAACTGAAGGGGGCGAAGACAGAGGTACTCGACGAACACGGGGATATCGAAACTGTCTAAATCCTTCTTTCTCACTTGATTACAACAATCTTATGGAAAACATCACGAAAGTAAGCGACTTCGACAGCGTACGACTCACCCTCGCGAGCCCGGACCAGATCATGGAGTGGTCTCATGGCGAAGTCACCAAGCCGGAAACTATCAACTACCGCACCCAGCGTTATGAACCGGACGGACTCTTCTGCGAGAAGATCTTCGGCCCTTCCAAGGACTGGGAGTGTTATTGCGGCAAGTACAAGCGCATCCGCTACAACGGCATCGTCTGCGATAAGTGCGGCGTCGAAGTGACGCGCGCTATCGTGCGCCGCGAGCGCATGGGCCACATCAAGCTGGCGACTCCGGTTTCCCACATCTGGTTCCTCCGTGGCGTACCGTCGAAAATCGGCCTCGTCTTGGGCATTTCGCCGCAGGACCTGGAGCGCGTCATCTACTTCTCCTCGTACATCATCATGAGCGTGAACGAGAAGCTGAAGAAACAGTCGCTCGAAGCGCTTGAGAAGGAATACAAGACCAAGCAGAAGGAACTGAAGACCGGAGAGAAGGACGCGAAAGCGCTCGAAGCCCGCTTGGATGAATTGAAAGACCAGTATCGCGGGACGAAGGACGAGATCAAGAATCTCCGTCCGTACCAGATCCTCTCCGAAGTCGAATACTTCAATCTCTCGAGCCGTTTCGGTCAGATCTTCACCGCCGGCATCGGCGCGGAAGCGATCCGGAAGATCCTCGAGACGATCGACATCGAGGCCCAGCTCGAAGTACTGAAACAAGAGCTCGCCGAAAACGAGAGTGCCGATCAGAAGAAGCTCCTCCAGCGTCTGAAGATCTACCAGGGATTTCAGAAAGCGGAACTCAACTTCGAGTGGATGCTCCCGACCGTGCTCCCAGTCATCCCGCCGGATCTCCGGCCGATGGTAGCTCTCGACGGAGGCCGCTTCGCGACGTCCGACCTGAATGATCTCTACCGCCGCATCATCAATAGAAACAACCGCCTGAAGAAACTCATGGGCATCGGCGCTCCGGAAGTCATCACCCGGAACGAGAAGCGCATGCTCCAGGAAGCCGTAGACGCTCTCTTCGACAACTCTGCCCGCCGCGGCCAAGCCTCGACGGCTGCTTCGACCGGCCAGCGCCGCGCACTTCGCTCGCTCGCTGACGCTTTGAAGGGCAAGCAGGGACGCTTCCGCCAGAACCTCCTCGGAAAGCGCGTCGACTACTCGGGACGCTCCGTGATCGTGGTCGGCCCGAAGCTGAAGCTCCACCAGTGCGGACTCCCGAAGAAGATGGCGCTCGAACTCTTCAAGCCGTTCATCATCAACAAACTCATCGAGAAGGAATACGCGCATAACGTGCGTACCGCCGGACGCATGGTGGATGCCGAAACCGAAGAAGCCTACGAGATCCTCGACGAGATCATCGAACACCACTACGTGCTCTTGAACCGCGCACCGACGCTCCACCGCCTCTCGATCCAGGCCTTCCAGCCGGTGCTTATCGAAGGCAAGGCAATCCGCCTCCACCCGATGGTATGTAGCGCCTTCAATGCCGACTTCGACGGTGACCAGATGGCGGTCCATGTGCCGCTCACCGATCAGGCTCGCCACGAGAGCGCGACCATCATGCTTTCCTCCAAGAACCTCCTGAAGCCGGCCTCCGGCGAACCGATCGTCTCCGCGACGCTCGATATGGTGCTCGGCGCCTATTATCTGACTCACATCAAGCCGGAAGGCAAGGGGAAGGGGAAGATATTCGGCACGATGGACGAAGCGATTCTCGCTCACCAGAACGGCCATGTCGACGTGAATGTCGCCATCAAGCTTTCTTGGAATGGGGAAATCATCGAGACTTCTGTCGGCCGCATCCTCTTGAATGACATCCTGCCGGAACACCTGCGCTTCGTGAACGAAGAGATGGTGAAGAAGGATCTCAAGATTCTCATGTCACGCATTCTGGAGACCCTCGGACAGGAAGAGGCAGCACTCTTCGCTGACCGTCTCAAGGATCTCTCCTTCTCGGCGGTTTCCAAGTCCGGTATCAGCTGGGGCATGAACGACCTCCAGGTGCCGAAGGAGAAGAAAGCGCTCGTAGCGCAAGCAGAAACCAAAGTGAAGGAAGTCCAGGGCCAGTTCAATATGGGACTCCTCACGAACGAAGAGCGCCGTAACCGCGTCATCGAGATCTGGAACGACACCAAGAACCAGATTACCGATGCGGTCCGCGCTTCGCTCGACAAGGAAGGCCCGGTCTATTCCATGGTCTACTCCAAGGCTCGCGGTTCCGAATCCGTCGTCGTGCAGATGACCGGTATGAAAGGCCTCATGGCCGGACCGACCGGAGAAACGATCGAACTCCCGGTGAAGAGCTCCTTCAAGGAAGGCTTCAACGTGCTGGAATACTTCATCTCGACCCACGGTGCGCGTAAAGGTATGGCTGACACCGCTCTCCGTACGGCGACTGCCGGTTACCTCACCCGTCGCTTGGTGGACGTGGCCCAGGATATCATCGTCCGCGATGAGAACTGCGGCGACACCGAAGGCACATACCTCTACCGCGCGGATTCTGACGTCATCGGAGCGAGCTTCGCTGCCCGTGTCGAAGGTCGTGTGACCCTCGAAGCGGTGAAGCATCCGGAAACCAAGGAAGTGATCGCGAAGAAGGGTGTGCTCGTCAACAAGGAACAGGCCAAAGTGATCGAAGAAACCCATGTCGAAAAGATCAAGATCCGCAGCCTGGTCTCCTGCAAGGCTCGCCGCGGCGTCTGCCGCCTCTGTTACGGCCTCGACCTCGGCCGGAACGAACTGGTAAGCCTTGGCGCCTCTGTCGGCGTCGTGGCAGCCCAGGCGATCGGTGAGCCGGGTACCCAGCTTACGATGCGTACCTTCCACATCGGCGGTGTGGCCGGATCCGACATCACCCAGGGTCTCCCGCGTGTGGAAGAGATCTTCGAAGCCCGCAATCCGAAGACGGAAGCGATCCTCTCGGAAGTGGATGGTCAGGTGAAAAGCATTACCAAGGACATCAAAGCAGTGAAAATCGGTATCGAGGGGAACGATAAGACGATGCATGAATACCAGGTGCCGACGAACGTCGCTCTCAAAGTGAAGGAGAATGACCTTGTCGGAGTCGGGACTATTCTTTCCGAAGGACACATCGATCTGCGCAAGCTCTACACCATCATGGGCCAGGAATCGGTGCATCGCTACATCATCCGCGAGATCGAAGAGATCTATGCGTCACAGGGCGAAGGCATCAACGACAAGCACATCGAAGTGATCATCCGTCAGATGCTTTCCCGCATCCGCGTGGTGGATCCGGGCGACACGATTCTCCTCCCGGGCGATGTCGTGGAGCGCGACCAGTTCGAGGAAGCCAACGAAGAAGTGGCTGCCAAGAAGGGGAAGATCGCGACCGGTGAGTCGATGGTCTTGGGTATCACCAAGGTAGCTCTCTCGACCGAATCCTTCCTCTCCGCCGCTTCCTTCATGGAAACGGCCCGCGTGCTCATCAACGCTGCGGTCCAGGGCAAGGAAGACCGCCTGCGCGGACTCAAGGAAAACGTCATCATCGGACGCTTGATTCCGGCCGGTACCGGTTACCGCGGTCTCGGAACAGAAGAACAGGCTTAGTCGCTTGCATGTGCCGCACAGCCTGAAAGCAAAACACCCCTCTTTCGAGGGGTGTTTTCGTATTCCGCCGGGATCCGTCTGTCGCCTCGGGAGCGTCTTCCCGGAAACCGGATCCCCAGAGGAGGATTTTCCTTTGAGGAAAGGGCGTCGCCTGTGATATACTTTCCCTATACATGCTTTGATTATGGGGAGAAAAAAGAAAGAAAAGGCAGATCCGGAAGCGGAAAAGCCGGCTTTTCAATTCGATCAGATTCTGGGGAGCGATGCGAAGCGGAGCATCGCTGCCGTGTTTCTATTCACGTTAAGCATCCTGATCATTCTCGGGTTCTTCGGGGCGTCCGGGCTTTTGGGCGAGTGGCTTGATGCGGGCCTCGGGTCGATATTCGGCTGGGGAAAATGGCTTTTCCCGCTGGTCCTCATGACTGCTTCCGCGATGCTCTTGCGGCGCCGTGAGACGACCCTTTCCGATATCGTGAAATTCATCGGCCTCGGCCTCGCCTTTGCGGCCTGTCTCGGTCTGCTTCATCTCTTCAGCGGAGATACATCCAAGGAATATATGAAACTCGCCAAAGCGGGCGAGGGAGGGGGATATATCGGCTACGGGCTTGCGGCATCTTTTCTCATGTTCACCGGCAAGGCAGCGGGAGCTATTCTCCTCGTCGCGCTTTTCCTGGCCGGAGTGATCTCCGCTTTCAATGTCTCGCTCATCCATTTCGCAGAGAAGCTCTTCCGTCGGGTTCCTTCCGGGGGTGAACCCCCGGCAGGAGAGGAGAGCGAGGGTCCGGCTCTGGCTGGCCAAGAAACGCCTCCTGCCTCCGAGGAGGAAGCATTCTCGCTCTCGCTCGATGCCAAAGCGGCTGATGAGTCGCAGGCTCTTCCGGAAGATGCGCTTCATGCGAACAATATCCGCAACGTGGAATTCCGCGACGAGGAAGATATCGAACTGCCCCAGTCCGAAGAAACCGATTCTTCTACGCCTGCCGGTGCGGCTACTTCGGCGAAGCGCCGCCGCCGGCGTTCCAAGTATGCTTGGGAACTGCCCCCGGTAGACCTTCTCGAGTCGACCACCGGCCAGGCAGTCGGGGGCGATACGGAACGCAACAAGCATATTATTCAGAATACTCTCAAGTACTTCGGCATCGACGTGACGCCGGGCGAAGTGAAGGTCGGACCGACCGTAACCCAGTATACGTTTACGCCGGGAATGGGAGTGAAACTTTCCAAGATTACGACGCTCAACAACGACTTGGCGCTGGCGCTGGCCGCGCATCCGATCCGCATCGAGGCGCCGATACCGGGGCAGTCGCTCATCGGCATCGAGGTGCCGAACAAGTCTGTAGCGACCGTGCGTCTGCGCGCGATCGTCGAGAGCCGCGAGTTCAAGGATCGCAAGTCCAACCTGACGCTGGTCATGGGCCAGGATGTTTCGGGGAAGAACCTGCTTGCGGACCTGCGCAAGATGCCCCATCTTCTCATCGCTGGACGGACCGGGTCCGGAAAATCCGTGTGTATCAATACGCTCATCCTCTCGCTTCTCTATCAGAATTCTCCGGAAGACCTGAAGCTCCTTCTGGTGGACCCGAAACGCGTCGAACTCTCGGCATACAAGAATATCCCGCACCTCCGGGCAGACGTGATCGTCGACAACAAGAAGGTGGTGAACGTCCTCAAGTGGGCGGTCGGCGAGATGGAGCGCCGCTACAAGATTCTCGAGGAAGCGCATACGCGCGACCTCATGTCCTATCGCGAGAAGTGTGCCCGGGGCGAGACCAAGACCGTGATCGATCCGGATACCAATAAAGTGCGCGAAGAAGAATTGGAGCCGCTCCCGTACATCGTGATCGTGATCGACGAGATGGCGGATCTCATGGTGGCGCACGGCAAAGAAGTGGAGAGTCTCGTCATCCGCCTGGCGCAGATGTCGCGCGCGATCGGCATCCATCTGGTTCTCGCTACCCAGCGTCCGAGCGTCGAGGTGCTGACAGGCCTGATCAAGGCGAATGTCCCGACTCGGGTCGCCTTCCAGGTGACGACCCAGATCGATTCTCGTACGATCCTCGATACCGGCGGCGCCGAAAAGCTTCTCGGGAACGGCGATATGCTCTACGCACCGAGCGAAGGGACGGATATGAAACGTCTCCAGGGCGTGTTCGTCTCGGATGATGAAGTGAAGCGGGTGACCTCATTTCTCAAGAAACAGAAGGAAGAGATGGGCGACGAAGAAGATGAGGAAGATGTGGCCGGCGACGAAGCGAAGGACGATATTATGCGGGCCCTGGATGCCGTCGATGAGGGAGCCAAGGAAGACGATCTTTATGAGCGCGCGAAGCAGATCGTGATCGATACCGGACGGGCTTCGACGACCTATCTCCAGACCGCGCTCGGCGTAGGCTACCCGCGCGGGGCGCGTCTCATGCATCTTCTGGAACAGAACGGTATCGTCGGAATGATCGATGGCAAGAAGAAAGTGCTGGTCGGAAAGGCCGTACAAGCGGAGGATTCCGGAGAGGATGAAGAAAAGTACGGCGATGATTCCTTGCGCGAACAGGCCGACCGCGACAAATGGCAACTGTAGCGTATGGCACAGATAGGTTTTACCAGGAAGAAAGTCTCTACGCTGACCTTGGGTGAGAAATTAAGCAAGCTGCGAAGCGATTTCCGGATCAGCCTTTCCGAGATCTCCAAGGCGACGAAAATCCAGGTGCGCTACTTGGAACATCTGGAGAAGGGAGAATACGACAAGCTGCCCGCCGACGTCTATGTGCGCGGATTCCTGCGGAGCTATGCGCGCTACCTGAATGTCGACGAGCACGCGCTCATGAAGCTCTATGATCGCGAACGCAATATCAAGGAAAATCTGAAAGGACCGGAAGAGAAAAATGTCCACGATCGGAATGTCTCGCTTTCCTCGCTCGTCATTACGCCACGCACCATCCTTCTCGCTTGTACCGGGGTGCTGGTCTTGGGAGTTTTTGCCTATCTCTACCAGGAATTCCGGAGCTTTGCAGCCGAACCGCGCTTGGTGATCCTGGAGCCGGAAGCGGGAAGCGTCGTAGAGACCAGCGAAGCGACGCTTCGCGGCAAGACCGACAAGGGCGCACGGGTATCCGTGAACGGCAAAGCGGCGTTCGTCGGGAGCGAAGGCGAGTTCAGCGAGAAGCTGACGCTTCAGCAGGGACTCAATACGATCGTCGTAGTCTCTATCAACCGCTTCGAGAAAGAAAAGACGGAAACGCTGCTTCTCGAAGCGCGTTTCGCCCAGGAAAAGTCTCCTGATTCTTCCGAACTGGCGGCCAAAATCGATGAAAGCGAGCGCTTCTCGCTCGAAGTGCGGGTCGAAGAGTCAGTGACGGTCTCGATCGTTGCTGACGGTACGACGGTCCAGAGCGGCCGCATGGAGCCGGGGATTTCGACCCGAGTAGAGGCCAAAGAGCGCATCGTCATCTCTTCGGACAACGGAGCGAAGACGCTTGTCCGGCCCGCTTCCGGGACGGAAACAGCGCTTGCGCCGGATCCGGGACCGGTCAAGGGAGCCGTATTTACGCGCTCTGGAAGGGAAGAGGAAGAAAAGCTATAATAACAAAGCAACTATTTATCAACCGGAACTATGGCAAAGGCAAAAGCAGGGGCGGAACCGAAAGGAGAAAAGAATAAGATCGATACCGTTTTGGGCGCTATCCAAGAGAAATTCGGCGAAGGTATGATGATGAAGCTCGGTGATGTCCCGAAGGTGGATGTCGAAGCCATCCCGACCGGAGCTCTTTCGCTGGATCTCGCTTTAGGGATCGGCGGCGTGCCACGCGGGCGCGTGATAGAGATCTACGGGCCGGAATCATCCGGAAAGACCACGCTGACGCTTCATATCATCGCGAATGCCCAGAAAGCCGGCGGTATAGCCGCTTTCGTGGATGCCGAGCACGCTTTGGATCCGGAATACGCCAAGCGCATCGGAGTGAAGATAAATGATCTGCTTATCTCCCAGCCGGATACCGGCGAGCAGGCGCTCGACATCGTGGAGACGCTCGTGCGTTCCAATATGGTGGACGTGATCGTCATAGACTCGGTAGCGGCACTCGTGCCGAGAGCGGAAATCGAAGGCGAGATGGGTGATCAGCACGTGGGACGCCAGGCGCGGCTGATGAGCCAGGCGCTTCGCAAGCTCACGGCCATCATCGCCAATTCCAATGTTGTCGTGATCTTCATCAACCAGATCCGCATGAAGATCGGCGTGATGTTCGGCAATCCGGAAACGACGACGGGCGGTCAGGCGCTCAAATTCTACTCCTCGGTACGCTTGGAGATACGCCGGAGCGCCCAGATCAAGAAGGGTGAAGTGATCGTAGGAAACCGTACCAAGGTGAAAGTCGTCAAGAACAAGGTAGCTGCGCCGTTCAGGACTGCCGAGTTCGATATCATGTACAACGAAGGAATCTCTCTGGCGGGAGATGTCTTGGACACCGGCGTCCTCTACCAGGTCATCAAGAAATCCGGCAACTCGTTCTCGTTCGGAGAGGTGAAGCTCGGTGTCGGCCGCGAGAACGCCAAGACGTTCCTCAAGGAAAACCCGAAGGTGATGAAAGAGATCGAGAAAGCGGTCATAAAGGCTTCGAAGACAGAAAATATCCAGACTGTCCCTGATACTGATGAGGAGTAGAGACTGGAGAAAATGAAGACGAGCTACGCTGGCGGGGACGGAAGTTCCCGCCAGTTGACTTTTTTTTAGGGAGGAGTAGAATCCTTTTTGTGTTCAAGATGGTGTGCATTCCTTTGCCGGCAGAGTCCGCCGAAGGCAGGCCTATTATTTTGAGCCATCTGTAGTTCTTTGGGTTCTTTGTGTTTCCAACCAAGCGAAAGGGTGAAGACGATGGAAGGTGGCGGCGATTTCGATGTGATTGCCAGGGATCAACAGGAGGATTTTTCCCAAGATAAGCCTTTTGGACCTTTTGGACAGAGTGCTCCCTGCTGCGCGGATCATGATCAGGAGGCAGCACTCCTCTATGTTCCCTATCTTTGTATGGAGCACCGGCCGCTCTCGACAGTGCCATACCAGGAAGTGAAAGCTCTTTTAGACGAGGGGCTGATCACGCTTTGCGACGGCAGGCAGATTTATGAGTTCAAAGGACAGGGCATCGCGACTATCTGTTCGGATCCTTCTGTCCGCAAGCCGAAAGTGGATATTCTGAATGGCCGGGGAGAGCTTGCTATCTATAGCATTCCCGGCATCGGTCTCAAATTCAGTCCCAAAAGCCCGGTCTACAGTCCTACCCTCGTCGAAGAGATCCAGGACTTCATATCGCGGACCAATGGGCACTACCGATTGAAGAAGTTGCTTGTTATCGGCGCTCATTTCCCGTGCGGCTACGCGCAACACGGAAATGGACGCCAGCTTTCGCTTCGTGAAAAAATCGGGCTCGTCGCAGACGGGGCTTGCCATATGAAACGGCACAATCTCTTCGAGAAGGTCATCGCTACCGTTTTCATCACTACGAAAATGCCGGATGGATCGACCCAGCTCGGCTGGTACCACATCAAGAAAAGTCTCGGCCGTGACGATTGTCAGCTCCTCTAAGAGGGGATGCATCCTAATGAGGGACTCTCGGAACTTCCGGGAGTCCCTTTTCTCTTTCTTCAGAGGTGAAAATGTGCTATAATGAAGCAATGACCAGGAAAATTCGGAGCAAAAAATACTTTTTTGTGGCTTTTACAGCGCTCTCAAGCCTGCTTTTGAGCAACTTTTTTTTCGTTGTTGCGAAGCCGGTCCAGGCTGCCGAGGAAGATACGAACGCGATCAAGGACAATATCGATGAGATCGAGGCGAAGCTTAAGAAAGAAGAGAAGAAGCAGGCCTCGCTCCAGAGCGACCTCAACCAGATCAACTCTACCTTGAGTGCGACCCAGGCGGCGATCGCGCGCGTACAGAGACTGCTTCGGGAGACGGAATCCAACATCTCAAGCAAAGAGCAGGAGATCTCCCTCCTTGAGAATCAGCTGACGCTCGACAAACATGTCTTGAAGGGCTTGCTTCAGGAACTCTACTACAGCCATAATGCCCCGTTGGTCGAGGTGATGCTCGCAGAAAGCGACGTGCAGGATATCCTCCAGACGAACGATAGCCTCTTCTCCACCCAGGAAAAGATCCAGGCGCTCATCGGCGAGATGAGCGATGCGAAGGAACGTATTGCGGAAGAAAAGATGTCGCTTGAAGATACCAAGGATGATCACGAAACGCTTCTGGAAGTCCAGAACCGCCAGAAACAAGGACTCGTGCTCGAGAAGAACGAAACCGCTTCCGATCTGGAAGACCAGGCCAAAGTGGTGAGTCGTCTCAAGAGCGAGCTTTCCGAATTGCAAGGGGATTTGAATAAATTGTTAGGGAAATCCTATAATGCCGCAGATATCCAGGAAGCGGTGGAGTTTGCGAGCAACAAGACCGGCGTGCCGAAAGGTTTCCTTTTCGGTGTGCTCAAGATGGAGACGAACCTCGGCGCGAATGTCGGCGGCTGTACGTATGCCCAAGTAGAGGATGGCGCCCAAGCGAATTATAAGAAAGGCAAGCTCTCGAAGCGTTCCTGGCAGACATTCCAGTACCGGAGAGACATCTTCAAGAAGATCACGAGCGAGCTGGGTATCGATTACCGCAAACAGAAAGTCTCCTGCAACCCGAGCGGCTACACCGGTACCGGCGGCGCTATGGGCGTGGCGCAGTTCATGCCGGATACCTGGATGGGCTACAAAGCCCAGGTAGCGTCTGTTACCGGCCATAATCCGCCGAGCCCTTGGAACCTGACCGACGGCGTGATGGCCATGGCACTCAAGCTCAAGCGGGTCCCCGGCGTGACCGAGGGAAAGGAAGCGGCGTACCGCAGAGCGGCTGCAGCATACCTCGGCACGAGCTATGCGCCATATATCAACGGCATCATCTACTGGTCTAAGAACTACAAGAAGCTCATCTGATGAAATGGAGCGAAGCGTCCTCTTGCGGACGCTTTGTTTTTTCCCCGCTTCGGAGTATCATAGGGGCAGATAAAAACAAAACACAAAATATATGCGTTCATATATCGCGATTCTTTCAGTAGGAGCTCTCCTCTCTTTTTCGGCTCCGCTCGCGGCCTTTGCCCAGGAGCAAGTTTCTCCTTCTGTAACCCCTGGCCTCGGGACCCAGTCAGCCGCTCCGGTCGGCAATGTCTTTTGTTTCGATTACTACCGCTTCGGCTCTGTCCAGGCTGACCTGGAATCGAACCTCGCCTCCACCGTCCCTGGCGCAGAGATCGGCTTCGCCGGCAACCTCAAGAATGATAACGACTACCCGCTGGTCGACGGTACTCTCTACGTGAAGATCTTCAAGAAGGATGACCGCACCTTCCAGGCGGGGAATGGCAATGTCGTAGTGGATCAATTCCCTTTGGAGGAGGCTTTCACTCTTCCTGCTAAAGGAGAGAAGCCTGTTTCCTTTACCTGGAATGTTCCGCGGAACCTCCCCGGAGGCGACTACTACGCCGCTTTCTTCTTTGCTACGAGCGACCGCTACAATATCCTCGGTCTTTCCTTTACCGATGACGTTATCGGGAACCAGGCGCCGTTCAGTGTCGTGAATGCAGAGGAGTCTCCAGTAGTTTCTTTCGACAAGAACGCCGCTACCCTAAACGACACGCCGCACACCTTTGTCGCTTTCCCGCCTCACTTCAAGAGCGACGAGACAGTCACGGCCAAGGTGAAGCTCGTGAATGCCTCACCGGACCCGGTCATTGTCCCGGTGATCTGGAAGCAGTACTCATGGGATGCGCTCCGCCCCGAGAACATCCGCAATCAGAAGACCGAGCTTGTCGAAGTGAAGGGAAATGAGACGAAAGAAATCTCCTATGCTGCCATATCTACCAATGATGCTGTGACTTACCTGGTCGTAGAGACCAAGGACCAGGAAGCCAAGACTTTCCTCGATATCCGCTTCGTGCGCGACGGCATCCAGGAAACGCGGATCAATTTCCCGTCGGTCCTCAAGTTCCCTCTGAAAGCCGGAGAGGAAAACGCTCTCTTCGTCTGCGCCCATTCGACCAATGAGCCGACGGTGAAGGAAAATCTTCTCATGCTCACTCTTCGGGACGAAAACCAGAATGTCATCCGCCAGTTCCGCTACGATGGCGACATCTCGGGCGCCATGAGCGGCTGGAAGGATAGCTTCACTCCCGACAAGACCTACACGAAAGTCTCGTTGACCGCAACGCTGGAGCGCCAAGGCCGAGTGTTCGAGGAAGTCCTCATCACCTATGACTGCGACCAGATCGACCCGGATCTTTGTACGGAAAGCGGCATGATGCTTATCGGTGAGGGGGATGTGAAAAGCCTGGTCGTTTACGGTATCGCCCTCCTGACGCTAGTAGCTCTTCTGGTCATCTTCATAGCGAAGCTGAAGAGGAGGAAAGCAAGACTCGGCGCGTAAACAGAAAAATCCTATGAAAAAGATATACACCCTTTCCCTGGCGCTTGTTTTAGCGGGAGTCTTGGCAGTTTCTTCCGATGCGGAGGCCGTAGCAGCTAACAACCCTCCATCGGCTCCGGTCATCTCCGGGCCTACCACCGGCTCTACCGGTACCGCTTACTCATGGAGCGCTACCTCAAACGATTCTGACGGCGATACGCTCCGCTACGGCTATGACTGGGACAAAAACGGCTCTGTCGACCAGTGGGCGCCTTCTATCGGCTTCATTTCTTCCGGAAAGACCCGAACAGTCAGTTATTCCTGGTATACTTCCGGCGCTCACACCTTCCAGGTCTTAGCCCAGGATTTCAGAGGTAACAATTCCGGCTGGAGTTCCCACACCATCACGCTTGCGGCTAAAACCTGTGTTTGGCAAGCGATACCTCTGGATGATTTCGATGGCTGGGTCGGTCCTACGTATACCCGTTGTCGGAACAATTACAATGCCCTCGGACTCCGGTACCCGCAGTGCCCAGATATCGGCGCTGTCGAAGGCGGAACGCCTTCAGCTGTGGCTTCTCGCTGCCTTGTCGATCCCCCCACGGTCTCCTGTCCGGACCCAGGGATTACCAGATACACCATAGAGGGACTCGTGAATACCTGTAGCGGAGGAGCCTATATTCCGCCGACCCCAGTTCCTTCCTTTGACCTCAAGATCAACGGCTCTGACGGTCCGCTCACGGTGGCTGCCGGCGCGAACCTGAACATCACCTGGGATCCGGTTTCCGATGCTACCTTCTGTACCGGCAGCGGCAATGGCTGGAACGGTGTCAAAAGCATCTCCGGTGGCTCTGACAACCTTCCTGCCACCGCCTCTTCCCTCTATTCCCTTACCTGCACCGGCCCCGGAGGCACCATCACGGATACGGTCTCTGTCTCACTTACCAATATCCTCAAGGTCTGCGAAGGCTCCTGCTCTTCCGGCTTCATGCGCGGCAAGAGCGGCACTCCCCAGAGCTTCTCTATGGCTCAAGGCTCTAGCAAGAGTCTCGTCGCCTGCTTCAACCCTGCGAATGACTGCTCGGACCCGAGCGGCACCGTCACGGCTACCTTCACGGAAGGAGGAGGACCGGTTATCAGCACGAGCGGTACCAATCCGGTGACGCTCTCTGCAGATACTCCCGGTTCTGAAAGCCTCTCTGCTTCCTATTCCGGCCAGACAGCCAATATGAATGTGACTGTCAGCTGCGTTCCTACTACGAGCTGCGCTACCGATCCTCGAGGCGACAACTACTGTCCGAGCGAGACCTACACCATAAATGACGGATGCGGCACGACACTTACCTGCAATGGCAGGCGCGCCTGCGACTACAACTGGAAGGAAGTAGCGCCGTAAGGGGATAAAGCTGAAAGTCGAAAAAAGAGGGCCGGAAGGCTCTCTTTTCGGTTCCCTTGCCAAAAACTCCGCATCATGGTATGCTCTGTCCACAAACGAGAAAGTCCGACGCGGCTCCCGCTTTCGCCTTTGGGCCAGAGATTAGGAACGCATTTTTCCGCACGGAAGCGACTTTCCCCGTTCGCGGATTTTTTTATTCAAGATAATTTCTCAATATTCTCTATGATAGAGTACGAATTGTTCTATTTGGTGGGAGAGTCCAAGGAAGCGGAATTGCCGCGTATCCGCGAGGCAGTCCAGAAGGTCGTGACCGGAAACGGAGGGGTTTTCCTTCCGGAGGTGACCGAAGAGAAGCGCAAGCTTGCCTACGAGGTGAAGGGCGAGATTCGCGGTACGTACATTGCGAACCGCTTCACGCTTCCTGGAAAAGATGAGCAGCCTGAAGAGGTAGAGGTACACCCGCTTACGAAGATCAACCGCGAGCTGATGCTCTCGAAAGACGTGTTGCGCTTCCTGGTTTTGCGCGCTGACGATCTTCCTGAATTGAAGGCGATCGAACGTGTCGAGCGCCCGAAGACGGAGGGTCGCGGGAACCGCTACGAGCGCCGCGGTGCGATGAAGGCTATGCCGGAAGCCCCGGTGACGAAAGTGGAGGATGCAAAGCCGGTCAGCACCGAACAGATTGATGAACAGCTGAAACAAAAGCTTGATATTTAATCTTAAACACTATGAATGTCAACAAGGTCATTCTCGTCGGGCGTCTTACTCGGGATCCGGAGATCCGCACGACGCCTGGAGGACAGTCGGTAGCCAGCCTTTCGATGGCGACGAATAGCTATTGGACGGATAAGAGCGGAGTGCGCCAAGAGCGTACGGAATTCCATAATGTCGTGTTGTGGGGCCGCCTCGCTGAAGTGGCAGGGCAGTACCTTACGAAGGGGCAGGAGTGCTATGTCGAAGGACGCCTCCAGACCCGGGCCTATACCGCGAAAGACGGAACGGAGCGCAAAGTCACCGAAGTGGTCGGAGAGAACATGCAGCTCGGAAGCCGCGCCCAGGGCCAAGGATCGCAGTCAGGAGCTCCGCGCGCAGCCGCCGCTCCGCGTGAAAGCCAGCCGGCCGCCAAAGAAGAAGAGATCCCGACCATCAATCTCGATGACGAGAAGGATGAGATCAGGATCGAAGATGTCCCCTTTTAATTTATTCTAGCTTTCAGTTCGTATGGATGTAGCAATGTCGAAAAAACTCCGGGATTTGGATTACAAGGACGCATATTTCCTGCGCCGCTTCTTGAATTCCCAGGGAAAGATGTACCCTCCGAAGCGTCATGGTCTGACCGCGAAAGACCAGCGCCATCTCGCGCAGGCTATCAAGCGGGCCCGTTTCATGGCGTTGATCCCGTACGTGGTCCGCTAAGGAATTCTCCTTTTCTCTTCACTCTCAAAACGTATGCTCGGCATAACGGAAATTAAAAATGGCAAAAAGGTGATTTGGAATGATGAGCCGTATGTGGTCATGGATTACCAGCATTCCAAAACAGGGCGCGCGGGAGCGGTGCTTCGTACCAAGCTGAAGAATCTCCTGACAGGCGCGATCATCGACCACACATTCCAGGGCGGAGACAAGCTGGAAGAGGCAGAGGTATCGAAGTCGCATGCCCAATACCTCTACCGCGAAGGCGATAACCATGTTTTCATGGACATGGAAAGCTACGAGCAGCTCTCGATTCCCGAAAAGGTCTTGGGGGATGCCGTACAGTACCTGGTGGAAGGCACCGAAGTGACGATGCTCAATTGGAACGACAACGCGATCAACGTGGAATTGCCGGCCAAGGTGGTGCTCACGGTGACGGATGCGCCCCCGGGAATCAAAGGAGATACCGCTTCGGGAGGCGACAAGATGGTCACCCTCGAAACCGGCCTCCAGATTACGACCCCGCTCTTCATCAAGGTAGGCGACCGCCTCATCATCAACACGGAAAAGGGGACGTACGTCTCCCGCGAGTAGCTCCGAGCCTCCTCATCCCTCGTTTCTCTTTGAGACGAGGGATTTTTTCTTTCTCTCGTTTCTCATCTTATCCCATCTCCGCAAACCCTTCGGCGAGCGATCTTTCCGAGAGACATTCGCTCTCTTCCAGCGGAGAGCTCATTCCGAAAAAATCTGATGACTCTTGCAGACAAG
>Ga0155098_109_pt1 | contig 91264 bp, 93 predicted proteins | sample RifCSPhighO2_01_FD_106066 | JGI IMG/M metagenome (GOLD analysis project Ga0155098, IMG submission 106066) | Candidatus Moranbacteria bacterium RIFCSPHIGHO2_01_FULL_55_24
CGCTTCCGCCAGGGGAGCAGAGCGAGCCCCAAAAGCCCGGCGAGACCGAGCGCGACCCTGGTTTCGCCGGAGGAGAAGGAGACCTGATAGAAGGTGAGCCCTGTGCGGGTCGCCTTGGAGGGCGTGCCGACTGCCGTGCCGACTGCCGACGTCTCGATGTATGTCGGCATGGCGACGAGGAAGAAAAAGAGGCCGGCGGACAAGAGGATCGCGAGAGGAAAGGGAGCGAGCATCAGACGGAACCAGTCCTTCAAGACCGCCGGAAGAGTGCGCAAATGGAAAAGGATATACCAGAGAGCTCCGCCTGCGAGTACGAAGAGCAGGATAAAGGTGCTTAGGTGGTGGATGTACGCGAGGGTGAAGGTGAAGAAGAAAGCGAGTCCCAGGAAGCGCGGGTCCTTGCCGCGGAAGGCTCGGTAATAGCAGAGGAGGATAAGCGGGATGAAAAAGTTGCCGAACGTATTCCCGATGACGCCGCCGGAGACGAATTTTTCCTGCGGGGAGGCCAGCGTATAGAGCGGACCAAAGAGGAAGAGGGTCGCCAGAAAGATGTTTTCGGCAGAGAAGAGTTTCTTGTCGAAGTGCGAGTTCCGAAGTCCTTGGGCAGCCCGGAAGGCAAAGGTCGCGAGCGCGAGGAGAGAGAAGAGATTGATGAGCGCGAGGAAAACGACGGGGAATGCCGAGAAGAAGCTCGCCCCGGTCAATATGTTGAGAGCGGAGAATGGCAGGTGCTCGCCGATGATGAAGTCGGCGATCGCCTGGGGCTCGCTGATCCGGTAGGAGCCGCTGGGATCGGTCACGATCTCCCGCTCTTCATAGACAGGAAGACTCCCGGTGTCCGAAACCAGCTTGGCCCAGTAGAGGTGGTGCCCCAGATCAGTAGCCGTCGGGAGGATGGCGTGGGAGAGGTAGAGCGTCTTTATAAGGATGGTTACCGCGATGATGAGGACGAAAAGCGCTGACTGCTTCCGTGAGAAGGATAGTCCGGGAGAAGCCTTACTTCTGGTTTCTGGATTCTTAGTAAGCGTCCTTTGGAAAAAGAGAAGCGGGAGAGCGACAGCCAGCGCGGCTCCGGCGAACGCGAGGAGCAGGGAAAGCGGCGTGAAGCGGATACCGAGTTTCCCGACGATGATCATGGAGAAGATAACGAGTCCTATGCTTCCACCGAAAGAGAGAATAAGCGTTTCCCAGAGGCTGACGCCGTTTTCGGGATTGCGGAAAAGCGCTTTCCGCATCAAAAAACCGGGAATCAGAAAAATCCCGAAAACTGCACAGAGGAAAATACTTGCTTCTCCAAGAGCCGTCATGACTTCATTGTACCGCGCTTCATCAAAGCTTCCAATGCATCGATATACAGCCGGGAGATCTTTTCCCAGTGGAAGTGCTCACGAGTATAGCGGGCAGCTTTTTCTCCGAGAGCCCTTCTTTTTTCCAAGTCATTGATAAGCGGTATGAGAGCCTCTAAGTAGCTCCCGCGATTCTCCGGAGCGACCAGGATACCGTTCTCGTTTTCCTGGATGGCGTCCTTGAGTCCCTCGAGTCTGGAGGCGACGACTGGCCGCTCGCACAGGGCCGCTTCGATAACCGCGATGCCGAATCCTTCCATGTCGTCAGGGACAGGGATATTGGGCTGGACGAAGATGTCTGCCGTGTGAAGGAGGAGATTCCGGTCGGCATCCGTGATGCGGCCGAGGGTGCGGATAGCGGATTTTCTCGGAGAAGCTTCCATTGCGGAATGCACATTCTCGCGGTCCGGGCCATCGCCCGCGACAACGTAGAGGACATTTTCCGGGAGCGCCGGCAGGACTTCGCGGATGAACCAGGCGACGCCTTTGCGCTTGGCGAGCCGGCCGGATGTGAGGAGCACGATCTTTCCTTCCAGGTTTTCTCCGAGAAGCGTTTCCAGGTCTTGCCTGGTGAAGTTTCCTTGGAGAGGTGTTTCGTCGATACCGTTCGGGATGACGATCATTTTTTCCGGGGCGAGTCCGACGCTTTCGGCTTTGAGCCGGGTCTCCTGGCTCACGGCCAGGTATCCGTCCAGAGTCGGGAGGAAGGTCTTTACCCACCATCGCTGATAGAGAGCGCTTTTGAAGGTAAGGTCCAATCCGTGTACCACGGAAACGACGGTTTTCTTGGGAAAAATTGTTTTCACTGCGTACCCGACGATGCCCAAGACACCGTCACCTAGGAGCAGGACGTCAAAACGCGGCATAAGGAAAATTGCGCGCACCAGAACGAAGGGTAGGAACCAGGGAAGAGCCTTCTTGCCATGGCGATTGGCGAGGGTCGTCACTTCCGCATGCTTGGGAAGCCACTCGGAAATGGCGAAATTCTGGTTCTCGATGCCTCCTGTAATCGGCGGATAAGCGCGCGAGATGAAGAGGATTTTCATGCTATTTCGAGTACTTGTCTTTCTTGACCAAATACATCATATCCTCGGTCAGGCGCCGGTTGGATTTGATCATGTCGGCGATGAGGGCGAAGATGAAGAATTGGAGTCCGATCAGGAAGGTGATGCCGGAGAAGAGGAGGTAATTGCGGTACGGCGAGACTTTGAAATCCTGGAAGTAGAAGAAGAGGAAACAGATGAAAACGATGAAAGCGACGAACATGAGGACGAGCCCGGGAGCCCCGAAGAACTTCATAGGGCGTACGTCGCGGATAGCCCGGATGATGATGCGCATGCTGTTGTTGATGTAGCTCCAGATGGTTTTCACGACGCGGGATTTGCGTCCCTCGAAATAAGTGACCTCTACCGGCAGCCAGACGATCTTCAGGTCTTTGCCGAGGGCATCGATGATGACTTCCTGGGTATAGGTGAATCCGCCCGGCAGATTGAGCCGCAAGAGCGTCTCCTTGCTGTAGGCGCGGAAACCGCACGTCAGGTCCTTGATATTGACGTTCATGAAGCTCCCGATGAGTTTCGCAGCCAAGCGGTTCAAGAGGTCCTTCAAGAAGGGGATGTTTTTCGCCTTCAAGTGATCGAAACGGTCAGCGCTCACCATGTCGGCCTCGTTCTTGAGGATCGGCACCACCAGCTTCTTGATGTCTTCCGGGTCGAACTGGCCGTCGGCGTCGATATTCACCATCACGTCGGCGCCATTCGCGAGGGCTCGCTCGGCGGCATGCCGGAAGGTCTTGCCGATACCGCGATTGACGCCATTCGAGTACACGAAATCCGCTCCGGCAGCCTTGGAGACTTCGATAGTGCGGTCTTTCGAACCGTCATCGATGACCTGGACGAGTACTTCGCTGAAACCGTCTACCTGGCGCGGAATGCGCTTGATGGTGCTGGCGATCTTTTCTTCTTCGTTGAATGCCGGGAGGTTGACTATGAGACGCATAAGAGCAAGTCAGAAAATTATTAAAGCTTTTGGAGTTCTTTCAGGTCCTTGTCTGGGAAATACAGGAGCGCGAGTCCGATAACAATGCCTCCGAGCGCGGTCCAGATATGGCTGTTTCCGAAAAAGAGGATGTCGAGCCCGTCGAGCATGTACCAGACGCCACGCCAGATGAGGACGAGTCCGACCACGATGTTCAGATTCTTAACGAAGTAGACGAAAAGATTCTTCCTGGCCATATTACTTCTCTTCCTTATGGATAAGCAGTTTCGGGTCGACACATTGGAAGTTGCAGGTTTCCTTCGCGCCGTCGAGCCCGCCCTTGAGGAGGTTCTTCTGGCAGTCCCGGAGCTGTTCCTGGCAGCTGGCTCTGCTTTCTTCATAATAGCGCCAGTTCGGCTGATAGCCAAAGTAGCCCAGGATGAAGTACCCGACCACAGCGAGTCCGGCGAGCCAGATGATGAGACGGATGAGGAAGAAGATCATAGATTAGCGTCCGATACCGCGATAGACGAAAGAAGGTTCTTTTACGAAAGCGTCCCGATCCAGACAGTTCTTGCCATCCACGATCGCCTTGATCCCGTGCTTCTTCATGAGTTCGGGCGTGAGAGTCTCGATGAATTCCCGGTGATTCGTGGCGATAACGATCGCATCTGATTTTTCCAGAAGCTCCTCGATGGATTTCACGCTTGATTTCTCCGGGAGGTGCGGATCGAATGTCTCAACGATGCTCTTATGTTCCTTGAGTTCCTCGATGATATCGAGCGCAGGGGATTCGCGCAGGTCCGCGACATTGGCCTTGTAGGACAGGCCGAGCACTCCGATGACTGTGTTCTTCATCGGCATTTCCATTTCGTTTAAGGCATCCTGCAGGCGTTCCACGGTATAGGCCGGCATTTCATCATTCGTCTTGATAGCCAGTTTGAGGAAGTCATGATTGAAGCCGGATTCCTTGGCGCGCTCGACGAGATAGTGCGGGTCGACCGGGATACAGTGGCCGCCCACGCCGCAGGAAGGGTAGTGCGCCATGAAAGCGAAAGGTTTGGTAGCGGCGCCATCGATGACATCCTTCACGTCGATGCCGAGCCGGTCGAAGGATCGGGCGATTTCGTTGACGAAAGCGATATTCACATTCCGGAAAGAATTCTCCATGATCTTCACCGCTTCGGCTTCGCGGATGTGCTTCATGGGGCGGATTTCCGCGTCCACGATGGAGCTGTAGAACTGAAGCGACATCGCAAGACCGGTGCCATCGAAGGAACCGACGACGCGGGGGATGTTCGTGACATTCCACTTCGGGTCGCCCGGGTTGATGCGCTCCGGGCAGTGGGAGATGAAGATGTCTTTGCCGACGGTAAACCCGTGTTTCTCGAAGATCGGTTTCACTACTTCTTCGGAAACATACGGATTGACGGTTGATTCGAGGATGACGAGAGCGCCCTTCTTCGTGTTGGCCGCTACCATCTCTGAAGCTCCGATGACCGGTCCGAGATCTGGGTGCCGCATGGCATCTACAGGGGTCGGCACAGCGATGATATGGATGTCCGCATCTTTGATATCCGCCGGGTCAGTAGTCAGTGTCGTAAGCGGAAACAAGGAAAAATTCTTTTCCAAGTAGTCATCTTTGAAAGGGTTCTGTCCTTTTTTGAGAAGAGCGATCTTTTCTTTATCGACATCGAACCCGATGACGCTATAGCCGCGCTCCTGGGCGCGGACCGCGAGGGGAAGGCCGACGTAACCGAGTCCGAGTACCGATACTGTCTTCAGATCAAATTGAGCCATAAAGAAGCTTTAAGAGTAATTGGCCATACAGGTCCAATTATAGGGAAAAGAGCCCTTTCCGGCAAATGGAGAGTCTGTTTCGAGCTATTGACATTTTCCTTAAAATATGCTATCATAGCAGGTCAAGTAAAATTGACGTTATCGTACCTGAACAACTTATTACGCAGACCAAGGAAGGAGACTAGTAATGGAGATCACTATCGTCGGCATGGGGCAGATGGGTCGTATCTATATGACCAATCTTCTCAACATGGGATTCGAGCAAGACAGTATTGTCGCGTTCGATATCGATCCGGAAAAGGTTTCGGCTGCCAGGGAAAAATTTCCTGGTCTGGTCATCGAGCAGGATCTCAATCTTCTGCCGGTGACCGAAGCGGCCATCGTTTCTTCGAATTCGCCGAGCCATGCTCGGGTGATCGAGGAGCTGTGCGCCCGCGGCACGAAGCATATCTTCTGCGAAAAACCGCTCGGTATGTCTGTCGAAGAGACGGATTACATCGAGCGGGCAGTGAGCCAAGTCGGCGGGGAAGTCTACACGGCCTTCCTCATCAACTTCTCGCCGGCTGTCGCCAAAGTCCTCGAGACGATGGTGGCGGAAGATCTGGTCCTTATCGAGGGCCAGGTGACCTGGGGCAAGAATCGCTTCGGCGATACGCGTCCTTCATCCGGCGATACGGAAGACGAATCGGTGCACGGCGCCGAACTTCTCCGGATGTTCGCGGCGATCAATCGGCGCATTCATCGGGAGACGGTTGCCGGCCACGTGTCCTATCTGGACTTTGTGGACCAGGCAGCGCAGGATCGGGCGCATGAGCTCGATCCCTCGTTCCCGCTTCGGGTCGACTCGTCTACCTTCGCCACTATGGCGATGGAAACCGATGCCGGCCCGGTCTACTGCTCGCTTCAGAGCAGTTTCCTCTTAGGCGAGCAGGTGCGGACTGTCAGGATTCTCCTGGCGGATCGGACCGATCCTCGCTTGCCGAAGTATGCCATGCGCTTCGACTTCGATGTGAAGCGCGGTGATGAAACCGTCGATCTGCTGCAGGTCACGGATATCCTGGCCAAGAAGAATCTCGGCGAAGAAGCTATTCCGGCCAACAAGATCCGGGACCAGCTCCAGGCGTTTTTCGCGGCCATCGGCGGTGCAGAGGCGGATTCGCGTCTCACGCCGTTCTGGCGGGCTCGTGCGGCAGTTCGCTTCACGAAATCCATCCAGGAAAGCCACAAGAACGGCGGGGTACCGGTTCCGGTTATGACCGAAGCCGATCTCCGCCTGGTCGCCTGACCTTCCGTCTCAACGAGACAACTCAAACAGAGCCCCTCACAAGGCTCTGTTTTTTTATTGATGTTATACTACTGTAAAGACTTAATTTTAATGCTTCGCTATGTTCAAATCCTTTGAAAATCCAGGAGCAGGTTTTTCTGAAAATCAGTCTGAAAAGCAAGAACAAAAGACTCGTATCGTCGTGATGCTGGGCGCGCGCCTGTTTCAGGAAGGAATGGGGAACGGCTTGCCGCCGCGTTTCCCTCTTATCAATGAGTCCAAAAAAGAGGGAATGCCGAAGGAAGTGGCTGGTGGCGATGTACGCATGCGGGCGATCGAGCAGCTCTATAAGGAATACCAGGATGAGCACCAGGAAGGCGAGAACTTCCGCGTCTTCACTACCGGAGGGGTGGAAGAGATCCCTCTTGCCGATACGGGCGAAGTCCTGAAGCTTTCCCGGGCCGGCGAGGCAGAACGGAAACTCGAAGAGAAGTACGGCCTTCCGCAAGAGATAGTAGAATCGCTCCCGTCAGGGGGATCAACTCTTGGCAACGCGAAAGCTTTGGCCGAGTGGGTGGAGCAGCACCAGGAAGAAATCGGCGCTGTAGAGGAGCTGGAGGTCATCACGAACGAGTTTCATATCACTCGGGCATGGCTCATGTTTTCACTCGCTCTCTATAAGAATGAGAAAGGCCAGGATATAGAGTTTTCTCCGGAGGAAATCCATGCCATCGAGCAGGTTTTAGATGAGACGCTGCCTGATGTGGATGAGGGCGACCATAAGGAACTCGAGCAGGTGCAGGAGATTCTGGCCAAGCATCTCGAAGGCCTTTCGCTCCGCATCAAACCCCAGATTGCCGAAGACATCCTGAAGCGCCGAGGCCCGTCCGGCGAAAAATACGGCGAACTGATCCGTGATAACGAATTCGTCCAAGAGGCCCGCGGGAGCGAGCGGCAGGGAATCAGGGATCTGATCCACGGGAGATACCAGGTGCGTTGACGAGGAATATCTGACGAGAATGAATTGGATTTTTTTGTCATTTCTTTCCGCTTTTGGTCAGGCATTCGGCTGGGCTTTGAAAAAGCGCGCCTTAAATAACGAGGGAATCAATAATAGTATCGGTTTTTTCTCGTTTCTGACGGCCGGAGGCGTACTCTTTCTCCTCTTCTTTCTTTCTGGAGAAGCGCTGCCTCAAGTTACCGATACGTTCCTTTGGGCCGCGGCCGTAGTCATCATATGTAACGTACTCGCGGTCTGGGCAGCCTATCGCGCGCTGGATAAAGCGGCTTTTTCCCGTCTTATGCCGTTCGTATCGCTGACTGCTCTCGCCATCATACCTATCGAATATGTACTGCGGGGCATTCTCCCGGGCGGTTTGCAGATAGTAGGTGCGATAATCGTAGTTCTCGGCACTTTTTTCTTTTCAAGGAGGGAGGAATTTACACAGACAGACTGGACGGTAGTCGGGTATTTCTCCATAACGCTTGCAGCCTACTCCCTCTCATCGGCAGTCATGGGTGTCGCGGTCGCCGCTTCCGGATCCGGACTTTTTACAGCGACGGTACTCCATCTGGGTATCGCATTCGGATTCCTCCCTTTGCTATTCATAACGAAGGAGCCTAAGGTGCTCCGGCAAATGAAAGAAAGCGGTCAGTTCTGGAAAATGTTCGGCTTGGTTATGCTTGCGGGTTTGGCAATAGCTCTTCTTGAGAACGGCCCTGCGACTATCGCGCTCGAACAAGCGAGCGCGAGCGAAGTGTTCGCCCTTAAGCGGACAATGCCATTCTTCGCTCTTTTCCTGGGAGTTATCATGTTCAAAGAAAAAATTACCTGGAGACATGCGACGGGAACTTTCCTGCTCGTTTTGGGGTCAGTTCTGATTGTCTGGCAAAATCTCTAGGAGTAAATTCTGCTATATGAAGGCATTCATTGACTTTTTCCCTGTCTGTGCTATAAATCTGCTATTCGGTTCTTTGGGTATAGGGAAAGGAAAGGGGTGAAGAGATGACAGAGTATCTTTTACTGATCGGAGCGATCGTTCTTGTGGCATGGATGTTTATCTGCCAGAAGCGCCGCGATCGGAAGCTCCAGAGCGGGTTTTATCAGATGATCCGGTCCGGTACGATCGTATCGTTCGGGTATGGCTACCGAGGAGAACATGTTTTCAACTTCTTTGGACGCAGGGAATACTGTATGACTCCCTACCTCGGTCTTATCGGGGAGGGCTGGAGGTACGATCTCAAGTGGTCAAGAGGCGCGCTCGAAGCGCAGCTCCATGGCAGAATGCCGCCGAGCGAGGTCACTCAATTTTTCCGTAAACTTTCGTTCCACGAATCCTTGAATGTGATTCAGCCGATCATGGCTAGGATCGAGAAAGAGCAAAGGAACGGCAACCAAGTCTTCGTTGTCGAGATGCGTCAAGAGCACATCCACCGCGGCTGTTGCCTCGAATCCGGTTCCTTGGTACCGAAAAGCGCCTGAACTCGGGCTTTTCTCTAAAGCGTCTCGCGAATGTGGGACGCTTTCTTTTTTTAAAGATATACTAGAAGAACTCATTATATACGCTTATGTTTCTGACCGAACGCATAGACAGAGCTATCGAGCGTGCGACCGTGCTCCATGGCGAGCAGAAAAGGAAGATTTCCGGCGTGCCGTATATCGTGCACCCGTATGCTGTGGCATTCCTCCTCGCGCATTTCATCGACGATGAAGACGTGATCATCGCGGGACTGCTCCATGATGTCTTGGAGGACGTGCCCGGCTATACCGAAGAGATGCTCCGCGAAGAATTCGGAGAGCGCGTCGCGGCCATCGTCGCCGAGGTGACCGAAGACTTCAGTATCGAGGAAAAAGAGAATCATGCGCTGCGCAAGGACTCGTGGCGGGGGCGCAAGGAACAGTATCTGGAAAATTTGAAGAATGACAGCCGCGAAGCCCTCCTGGTGGCGGCGGCAGACAAGGTGCACAATATGCGCTCTCTCCTCGACGGCCATCGCCAGGGCGGCGAGCAAGTGCTCGCATCATTCGTTGCGAATCGGGAAAATCTCATCTGGTTCTACGGATCAGCCGTGCAGGTGATCGCCGAGCGTCTCTCGCACCCGCTTTCCCAAGAGTTGGAGCGCGTCTTCGAAGAACTCAAAACCGCGCTGGAAGCATAATTGTCTGCTACAATAGGCATATGCGTATCGGTATCAATGCGTCTTTTTTGCGGAAGCCCGGAACCGGGATCGGCCAGGTGACCGAGGGTTTTCTCCGGCAATTGTTCGCCGGCCTCGGAACAGCCGACGGGCATGAATACATCCTTTATCTGGAACAGGAAAGGGATGATTTTACGCTCCCGCAAAACGTCAAGAAGCGCGTCGTGCTTCCCTGGTGGCGGCGCGATGATCTCATCAGGAAATACCTCTGGGAGCGGCGGGTCCTGCCGCGCGAAGCCCGAAGAGACGGCTGCGAGGCATTCCTCTCGCTGTATCAGTCCGCGAGCATCTTTCCCGAAGAGATGTTCCACGTGATGGTGGTACACGACATCATCCCCGAACTCTTTCCGGAGTATCAGGGGAACATCCGCAAGGCCGGCTACTGGAAAAGCGTGAAGCAGGGCATCGGGCATGCCTCGCGCATCATTGCCGTCTCGCAGACGACGAAGGACGACATCGGAGAATACCTGGGCATTCCGGAAGGCCGCATCAGCGTAGCGTACCCGAGCATCGCGCCTGTTTTTAAGAAAGAACTTACGGAAGATGCCGTGCAATCCGTTCTGGCGCGCTATGGCCTCGAGCCAGGATACCTCTATCATGGCGGGGGATTGGAGATCCGCAAGAATACCGAGACGCTCCTTCGCGCGTATGCCGGGCTTCTGAAAAAAGGAGCAAGCGTCCCGCCGCTCGTCATTTCCGGAACGATCCATAGTACATCCAACCCTTTGGCCACGGATGTGGCGCGCATCATAGCGGAACTCGGAATCGGTCACCAGGTGAAGCTTCTCGGCTTCGTGCCGGAAGCCAATCTTCCGGCGCTCTACAGGGGAGCGAAGCTTTTCATCTATCCGTCTCTCTACGAGGGATTCGGTCTCCCCGTGCTCGAAGCTCTCGCTTCCGGTACGCCGGTCATCACGACCCGCGGCGGTGCGCTCCCGGAGGTAGCCGAAAGCGCTGCTCGCTATATCGACCCGGAAAACGAGGAAGAGATGCAAGGAGCGATCCTGGCCTTGCTCGAAGAGAGAGAAGAGCGGGAAAGACTCTCTCTTGCCGGAAGAGGACAGGCCGAGAAATTCGACTGGGAGCATTTCACCCGTGCTATCCTTGAGACATTTGAAAAATAGTATAGTATGGAGCAAATCCGAAAAATTGGAGAAGCGCTCATGCGGATCAATGGGGAGAAGTGGCTTCTGGTCTCGGGGAATATCCTCTTAGGCCTTTTCTTTATCATCTTGGCAAACGTAGGGGTCCTGCCCTTGGATACGGTTCATTTTTTCTTTTTCAGCTTTATCGGTTTCCTCTTCGCACTCTATCGCCCGGCATGGGCATTTCTTCTTCTGGTCGGTTTCCTTCCTTATGAGGCAGTCAATCTGGCTCCGGAAGCGTGGGGGATGGACCTCCGTCCTTACCAGCTCGCTGTGGTCCTGCTCTCTCTGGCGCTTCTCGCCCGTCTGGCCATGAAGAAGCTTTCTTGGAAGTTTTTCCGGCTTTCCTGGATCGATATCCTTCCGGGAATCGTCGGTATCGGTGCCTTCTTGGCAGTTCCCTTCGCGCCGGATGCGGGTACAGCGCTCCGCCAAGCGGTCATCGTCGCTTCATTCGGGCTGCTCTATTTCCTGTTGCGCCAGTTTCTCCGCAAAGAAGAGAACATCCGTCATATCGAACCGTTCTTCCTCGGTTCGGCTTCGGTCGTCTTCGCCTATACCATCTGGCAGAGCTTCCGGATGCAGGCGGGACAGGCAGCATTTACGACGATGGTCGGCCGTCCGAACGGCACATTCGTCGAAGCTGATTGGCTCGGACTCTTTGCGGCTTTCATCATCATTTTCATACTGGCTCGGGTGTTTGCTCACATCCAGAAAAGTACCCTTCGAGCGATGGATGTTGTCCGGACTGAAGGGATATTCTTAGCCGTGCGTCTCGGTATCCTGACTCTCGGTTTCGGCGCGCTGCTTCTTTCCCTAAGCCGGAGCGCTTGGCTCGGTGTCGTCGCGGGTTTCGGTCTCCTTCTCTCCTTCGCGGCGCTCGGCGTTTTCCGCAAGGCTTTCCCGCGTCAGACACTCGCAGTCGTTAGCGGGCTGGCAGCTGCAAGTTTCTTTCTCGCGCTTGCTTCTGTGCACTTCTTCCATCTGACCGCTTTCGACCTCTCTTCCCGTGCGGAGAGTACGGCTTCCGGACTCCAGCTCATCACCATCTCTTGCGAGCGCGAGACAGCGCTCCCGGAGAGCATCGGAACGACTGATGAGCTTGCGCAGTACGGCTGCCGGCACATCAACCTGGAAGAAAAAGAAAGCGAGCGAGCACTCGGCCATAGCGTGACGGAAATCTTCCGCCAGGATCCGAATGTCTCTATCCGCAAGATGATTTTCCTCCGCTCGTTTTCCCTGATCCGCGAGCATTGGGCATTCGGGATCGGGTGGGGGAATGCCCCGCTCTTTCTCGGCTCGGATGAACGCGGTGCGGGACTCAATACCAGCAATATGTTCCTCGAAGTGTGGCTCGGAAGCGGGCTTCTGGGCTTCGCAGCTTTCCTTCTTTTCTGGTTCTGGATTCTTACGGCGAGCGTGAGAGAACTCGCACGGAGCGCCTGGGGGAATGCTTCACAACTTCTCGTGATCAGTCTCTGGGGAGTGCTCACCGTCTTCAACCTCTTCAATGCGGGACTTCTCATGGCACTTCTCTTCCTGTTCCTTGCGCTTACGGTGCTCATTCTCCCGAAACCTTTCCAAACGAAAAAAATATGAAGACTTTCGCCATCGATATCCGCCTGATCGGGAAGAAACGCACCGGAGACGAGACGGTTTTTTTGGAATTGACGCGCGAGCTCTTGCGTCAGGACCGGGGGAATCGTTATCTCCTCATGACTGACGAGACAGATGAAGAGAAAAAGAAGAAGGTCCGCGAGCGCCTGGGGACGCCCGAGCATCCTTCTGTCGAAATCGTGACCCTCCGTGCTGCGAACCGCTTCGCTTGGAATCTTTTCGCGGTGCCGCGCTTCCTCCGGGGGCGTCCGGTGGATGTCTATCATACCCAGTACATCCTGCCTTTTTCCGTGCCGCGGCGCACCAAAGTCGTGATGCATGTGCACGATGTCTCGTTCGCAGCCTATCCGCACCTCATCGGTTTCTTGGATCGTCTCTTCCTGGGACTCTTCATTCCGCGCTCGCTTCGGCGGGCGGATCTGGTGGTCGCTCCTTCGGCATTCACGAAAAGCGAGATCACCCGCTATTTCGGGACCGCACCGGAAAAGATCGCGGTCATCCCGAATGCGGTGGGGACCGGGTTTCTGGCGGAAAGCCTCCGTACAATCGACCCGAGCGCCTTGCGGCAGAAGTACTCGCTTCCGGAACACTTCCTCCTCTATGTAGGAACGCTTCAGCCTCGGAAGAACCTGCCATTTCTGATCCGCGCGTTCGCCGGATTGAAGGAGCGCCTACCGCAAGTCTCGCTCGTCTTGGTAGGCAGCCGGGAAGGGCACCACTTCGATCCGGGGATCGACAAGGCGATAGCCGAGCATGGCCTGGAGGAGAGCGTGGTTTTCCCCGGCTATGTGGATCAGGAAGACCTGCCCGGCCTCATGCGGCTGGCGCAAGCGTTCGTGTTCCCGTCGCTTTATGAGGGCTTCGGAATTCCGCTTCTGGAGGCCATGAGCCAAGGGGTAGCGGTGGCCGCTTCGGACATCCCGTGCCTTCGTGAAGTAGGGGGCGATGCTGCGGTCTACTTCGACCCCGGAAACCTTGCCACAGCACAGGAAAAATTGTATACTCTTTTTACTGAATCATCATTGCGAGAGCCTCTCATTTCTCTCGGGAAAGAGCGCGTAAGAGCCTACTCCTGGGAAAAAAGCGCGGCGCTTCTCGTTAAGGAATATCAGAAACTTTCTTCCTCGGAAGGAAGCTAAATGTTTTTTATTTGTATCTATGGCACTTTTTCGATCAAACAAGACCAGTACCGGCTTCGCTGCCGGGAGTCAGAATAAGAATAATAAGAACAAGCGGCGTGCGGTGCGCATCGGGCTTTTCTTCGTAGCATTGCTCCTGATCGCCGGAGGAGCGTTTGCCTGGAAGACCGGCTTTGTCTTGAACAAGATTTCCCAAGGCAATGCCAATATCTTCAAGAGCTTGGTGAAATCCCTTCCGGGGATGAGAGACACGCTCAAAGGCGAAGACGAAGGACGGATCAATATCCTCCTCTTGGGCATGCGGGGAGAGAACGTGCCTGGCGGGGGTCTCTTGGCGGATACCATCATGGTGCTTTCTATCCATCCGAAAGCGGAGGGAGTCGAGGGTGATCAGCCGAAGGCCTCGCTCATTTCTATCCCGCGCGATCTCTATGTGACTGTTCCTGGCAAGTCTGAACAGCGCAAGATCAATGCGGTCTACGCGCTCGGCGAAGAGCGCAAGCATGGCGGCGGCGGAATCGAAGACATGCAGAAGATTGTCTCCGAAGTGACCGGCCAGAAGATCGGCTATACGGCCGTCATCAACTTCCAGGGCTTCAAGGATCTCATCAATGCATTGGGCGGCGTCACGGTGACGCTGGACCAGCCCTTCCAGGAAGGGGTGCAGTTCCTCGGCCTCGAACAGCGCTGTGACGGCATCACGTACACTATTCCTTCCGGTAATTACGAAGAGAAGCGCATCCAGCGGAAGAACGGGACCTACTATGCCAACCCGAAACGCTATCCGCTCTGCTTCGCCAAAGTCGAGCCTGAAAACCTCGAATGCGGCGGCAACTTCTCGTTGCCGGCTGGCGAGAACCGGCTCGACGGAGACACAGCACTCTGCTATGCCCGTTCCCGCGCTACCTCGAGCGACTTCGAGCGTGCTCGGCGCCAGCAGCAGGTCCTTCAGGCGGTGAAGGCCAAAGCGCTTTCTATCGGCACGCTGACGGACTTCTCGAAGGTAAACGCGATGCTGGACAGCCTCGGGAACAATGCCACGACCAATCTCGAAGCTTGGGAACTCAAGCGTTTCTTCGATCTCTACCAGCAGATCGGCGAAGTGAAGCTCAACCAGAGAGTGCTCGAAGACAGCGAGGAAGGCCTCCTCTATGCGCCTCCACAGACCAAGGAAACCGGCTACATTCTCCTTCCGCGCGGAGACAACTACGACCGCATCCACGAACTCTTCAAAAACTCGCTCAACTACTAGAGCGCAATACGTGTGAATCCCATCGATGTCACCATCGCGATAAACGGCTATAGGAATCCGGAGCTGCTCCGCCTGTGCTTGAAGTCGATCTACGAACATCTGCCGAAGTCAGGCCTGGGCTACGAGGTCCTGGTGGCCGACAGCGCTACCGAGGAAGACACCGAGATGCTCATGCGCGAGGAATTCCCGGAAGCCCGCTTTTTCCCTTTCCGGGAAAACGTCGGCTTCAAGACTCTCGTGAATACCTCGATCCGCGAAGCTCGCGGAGAGTATGTCTTCCTCATCAACAGCGACATCGTCTTGAACGAAGACTCGGTGCCGAAGCTCCTGGCTTACGCACGCGAGCATCCGGAAATAGGGCTGCTCGGTCCCAAGCAGTTCAACTTCAACGGCTCGCTCCAGAAGAGCTCTTTCCGCTTCTATCGTCCCCAGACGATTCTGTACCGGCGCACTTTCTTGGGCCGGCTGCCGTTCGGCAAGAAGCACTTGGCCTGGTTTGAAATGGAAGACAAGAAGGATACGGAAGAGCCTGTAAGCGCCGAATGGATCATCGGTTCCGCGCTCTTCGTTTCCAAGAAGAATGCCGAGCGCATCGGCCCTATGGATGACCGCTTCTTCATGTATATGGAAGACGTGGACTGGTGCCGCCGCTTCTGGGAACAGGGTCTCAAAGTCGTCTACTATCCCAAGAGTTCCGTCTACCACTATCACGCCAAGGCGAGTGCGAAAGGCGGATTCTGGCGATCGCTTCTCTTCAACCGCCTGACCTGGTACCATATCGAGAGCGCGCTCCAGTACTTCTGGAAATATCGAGGAAGACCGCTCCCCAAAATCACCTAAAACCGCAAAACCATCTATGCAGAGCGCAGATATCAATGAACCGAATAAGAAGAGCGGAGAGCAACTCGAGAAGAGCAAGGCCGTATTTCACCGCGCTTTCATTTTTTTCCTGGTGTCTTTCTCGATCGGCGTGGCTTTCTGGTCTGGCTACGAGCACGGCCAAAAGCAGGGCGCAAACATCGAAGAGGCGGTTATCTCTCCGGATGACGCTGTTTTCATAAATAAGGAAAGCCAGGAAAACACTATCGACTTCGGCCTTTTCTGGAAGGTCTGGAGCATTCTCAAGGACAAGTATGTCGATAAGTCGAGCCTGGATGCCAATAAGCTCTTCTACGGGGCGATCGACGGCATGCTGGCGGCAACGGGCGACCCGTATACCACTTTCTTCAGCCCGGAAGAGAACAAAGAATTCAAAGAGGATATCTCCGGAACTTTCGAAGGCATCGGCGCCGAAATGGGCATCAAGGATGATATCTTGACGGTCATCGCGCCGCTTGAAGGCACTCCGGCGGAGAAGGCAGGGATCCATGCCGGAGACAAGATATTGAAGATCGACGACAAGGATACGCTCGATATGTCTCTCGAAGTGGCGGTCAAGAAAATCCGCGGTACCCGCGGTACCGAAGTGCACCTGAATATCTTCCGCGAAGGCGAGGAAGACACGCGGGATATCGTGGTCAAGCGCGACGTAATCGTGGTGAAGAGCGTACGCTTCGAGATGAAGGAGAATAAAGTGGCGCTCATACGCGTCAGCCGTTTCGGGGACGATACCGAAAGCGAATTCGAGAAAGCCGTGAACGAAGTAGGGAAATCCGGCGCTGAAAAGTTGATCCTCGACTTGCGCAATAATCCGGGAGGCTTCCTCGACACGGCTGTGAATATGGCGAGCCTGATGCTCCCGAGCCGCACAGTGGTCGTCATCGAAGAGAACGGCCGAGGCGAGCGCAAGGAAATGCGCGCCCGCGGGGGAGATGTCCTCTCGGGCATCCCGACAGTCGTCCTCATCAACGAAGGGAGTGCCAGCGCCTCCGAGATTCTCGCCGGGGCGCTTCAGGACAACCGCGAGAACGTGACCCTTATCGGCAAGAAGTCTTTCGGGAAGGGCTCGGTCCAAGAGCTGATCGCCGTCGGCCGCGACACTTCGGTCAAGGTGACGGTGGCCCGCTGGCTCACGCCGCAGGGCGCGCAGATCAACGAGCGCGGCATCGCTCCGGATATCGAAGTGGGCATTACGACCCAAGACCGCGAGCAGGATAAGGACCCGCAGCTCGAGAAAGCCCTCGAGGTGCTCTCGGTCGATTGACAGGGAAAATCCGCATCCGTATACTAGAGGGTGCCGTAATTTCTTATTATGACGCCTATGGAAAAGATTACCGTGAAGCCGCTCGGCGAAAACGTCCTCATCCAGCCGGAAAAGCCGGAACAGAAAACCGCTGCCGGCATCTATCTTCCTGATACTGCGAGCCAGGAACGCTCCCAGATCGGAAAAGTGGTTGCGACCGGCGAGAGCGAGAAAATTCTGGTGAAGAAAGGTCAGAGAGTGATCTTCCGCCGCTACGGCGGGGAAGAGGTGAAGATCGGGAACGAAGACTATCTTATCTCAAGCTACAAGGACATCCTGGCAGTCATCGCTTGACCTGGGATGCCCATACAAAAACTCTCCGCGAGTTCGCGGAGAGTTTTTTGATTCCATTCTCTGTTTAGGGCTCGAGTACGAGGCCGGAGGCGCTCGTCAGGTTGGCGTTCCCTTTGAGGGTACGGACCGCGAAGACATTGAGATCGAAGAGGCGGACGCCTCCCTGGAAAGACTGGATCTCGTTCTCGCCGTAGACGATGATCTGGCGCGCCGGAGGGATTTCTTTGGAGCGTTTCTCAAGTTCGGCCAAGGGAATGTTGACGGCGCCTTTCACATGCTTTTCGGCGAATTTCCCGGGAGTCTGAACGTCTAGGATAAAGAGATTGGAATCCTTGGCGTCTATGAGCGCTTTCGCTTCCTCGGCGGCGATGAGCGTCACTTTGGATTGGTCGACGAATGAGGTCGGATCACCGGCGGAAAGGGTCTGGCGATTGGCTGCCTTCCAGGCTTCGAAGCCTCCTTCGAGGAAGGAATAACTGTAGGCGCGGGATTCGAGGATATTTTTCGCTATTTCCGATGAAGCCCGGTCTTCGGCAGATCCGACGATGACGAGCGGCGCATTGCTTTCGGGGGTATACGTAGCGATCGCTCCTCCTGGGTAGGAGAGCGAGTGGGGGATATGCTCGCGGGCGAAGGCCTCGCTCGGACGGATGTCGATGACCGTCAAAGACTCCTGCCTGCGGAGCTTCTCCTGGAAGAGTTCCAGGCTGATGGTCGCGTCTTCGCTTTTCTTGCCAGAGTACCCTTCTTCTTCGGCCGCATCATCTCTCATCGCTTTCCAGATACCCTGACCGATGAAGTAGAACCCGACAAAGAGAACGAGGAGCGCTCCGAGCGCTACTACCCTGACATCAGCTTCGCGTTTTGTTTTTTTCATATGCCATTATTGTAGCATTCCGTCCATGAAATGTGGATTGCCGCGGAGGAAATCCTGGATAGATACTTTCGTACGGCCTTCCAGCTGGATTTCTTCGAGGAAGACGATGCCTTCGCCGGTCTGGATCCCGATCTTCTCGCCGATCTCGAAGACTTGGCCGATCGGATGCTCTACCTCCGGAGAATTCTTCTGAAACGAGATCTTGTGGAGCTTCAAACGCTGCATGCCATCCGGCTGCTTCCAGAAGGTGAAGATACCCGGCCAGGGAGTAAGCGCCCGATAGCGGTTGTAGATGCTTTCCGCCGAGTCGGTCCAGACAATGTGGCCGTCCTCACGTTCGATGAGCTGGCAGAGGGTAGTTTCCTTGCCATTTTGCGGGGTGGCCGTGATCTTCTTCCGTACCCAGAGAGGGATTGTGTCCAAGAGTAGCTCTTGGGCGGCTGCGATCAGTTTTTCTCGGAGGGTTTCCTGGGTGTCATCCGGATCGATAGCGGTTTTCTGGGTAGCGATGATGTCTCCGGTATCGAGGCCCTCGTCCATGAGCATGAGGGTGATGCCGGTCTCGGTATCTCCGTTCAAGAGCGCGTTCTGGATAGGGGAGGCTCCGCGCCAGCGCGGGAGGAGGGAGGCATGCACATTGACAGATCCGAACCCGGGGAGAGCAAGGACGCTTTTCGGCAGGATGCGGCCGTAGGCGGCGACGATGATGAGGTCCGGCTTCCAGTCTCTGATGGCCGCGACGGCCGGCTCATCGAGACGGGCAGGCTGGAGCAGGGGGATACCGTGTTCTCCGGCGATTTTCTTGACGGCGCTTTCTTGGAGTTCCTGCTTCCGGCCGCTCGGCTTGTCCTGCTTCGTCACGACGCCGACAATGTTGTACTGGGCGCCGATGAGACCCCGAAGCAGGGTGGCGGAAAATTCCGGAGTCCCCATGAAGACCACACGTATCTTCGGGACGACGCTTTTCTGGGTTGTATTCTGTCCTGTTGTCGGAGTTTCGGTAGCGAGGGGAGCGGTGCGGAAGAGGTTACGCCAGCTTGCCATAGCCTTTTTTGAATTGGTTATATTTCTGTTGTTTTTTGAAGCGGTTGCAGATAAGGATGCCGTCGAGGTGGTCGACTTCGTGCTGGATAACGACGGCCAGAAATCCGTCGGCCCGGAGCTTCTTCGGGAGGCCGCGCTCGTCTCTGTACTTCACGGTAATGGTCTCGGAACGGACGATCGGGAAATATTCTCCCGGGAGGGAGAGACAACCTTCTTCGAAGACGATCTTTTCCTGGGAATACGAAGTGATTTCGGGATTGATGAGATAGTAGACCGTCTTGTCGACTTCGGCGACGGCGAGCCGGAGCGACTGCCCGATCTGGGGTGCAGCCAATCCCACCCCTTCTTCGCGGTGCATCGTCTCTACCATTTCTGGTAGCAGGTTCTGGATATCTGGAGCGAGCGGGTCCTTGACCAGTTGTGTCTTGGTCAAGAGGACTTCCGTATTTGCGCCGGTAACGAGTGAAAGCATAATAGGTTTCAGGAAAATGAGAGCGGATCGATATCGATCAGGTAATCGGAACTTAATTTCTGGAGAGCAAGCGAGAGCGGTTCAGAAAGGTCGCCAGGTGGAATCCGGAGGAAGAAGGCTGTTGGAAGCTTGTCGGTAGCAGGGCGTTTCTGGATGCGGATTCCGGGGATGTCCTGAAGGAGCGCTTCTGGGAGGTTTCCTTCAGTTTTTTTCGGAGTCTTTTTCTTGGAAATTTCCGTAAGGGCGATCAGACGGGAGAAAGGGGGGTAGAAGAGGCTTTCGCGGTCGTTTTCAAACGTCCCGGCTATATCCCAGTAGCTCTCTTCCTGTGTTTTCTGAAGGAGGAGGCTTTCCGGGTGGAAGGTCTGGACGACCAGGCTCTCCGTTCGCTTTCCGCGTGCTGCGAGGTTGGCAGCCGCAATAGCGAGGTACTGGAGAAAGCGCTCATCTGAACGAAAATCGAAGCCTGCGAGCAGACTGTCCGCGTCAATGATAGCAACGAGACCCATATCCGGCAAGGGAGGAGCCTTGAGGACCATCTGGGTGCCGATCAAGATGTCGATTTCCCCGGAGAGACCTTTCTGATAGAGTTTTTCCTGCGCTCCTGCGAGCCGCATGGTACTGCCGTCCGCGCGGAACATTCTGGCTCCCGGGAAGCTCTTCTTCACTTCGCGCTCGATGCGTTCGGTGCCGAATCCGACATGGCGGAAGCCGATATGCTTGCAGGAGGGGCAGCTGGGGAACAGGCCCGTCGTATAATCGCACCCGGGACAGCGGTAGGCGCCGGAGGATGTTTCTTGGAGCGCGTGCCCGGAGACCGGACAGCGGAAAATGCTCTTGCACTGTTCGCAGACAGAGAAGCTGCTCATGCCGCGCTTATGGATGTAGAGGAGAACTTGTTCTTTCTTGGCGAGTGTCTCGCGGATCTTTTCTTGGAGGATTTTCGAGAAGGGAGAGAAGTTCTTCTGGTAGCGTTCCAGGCGCAGGTTGACTATGACGATCTGGCCTTTAAGGAGAGGCTTCTTTGAAGGCGGAAAAAGGGGAGTGAATTCCTTCTGCTCTACGAGGGCCCTGGTTTCCAGACTGGCTGCCGGAGAAGCGAGCAGAAGTTTCGCATTCCAGAGGTCTCGGAGAGAGGCTGCGACTGTTTTCCCTTGGTACCGCGGCGCCATATCCCACTGCTTGTAGCTTTCGTCCTGTTCTTCCGTCAGGATGATATTCCCCAGGTTCTTGAACGGAGCGAAGAGGCCTTGGCGCGTCGCCAGGATGAGAGAAGCCTTGCCTTCCCGGATACGCTCCCAGGCATCCGAATACACGCCGGGTGCCAAGTGGCTTTCCAGTAACGCGATGGAGTCTTCTTTGAAGAAGTTTCTGGCGACATCGAGCAAAGGTGCGAGCAAGCTCACTTCCGGAACCAGGATCAGCGTCTGCTTTTTGGATTTCATTCCGGCTTGAGCGATCAGGAAGTAGAGCCGTGAAGCGTCAGGGAGGAGACTGGTATCGAGAAAGACATTCCGATGCTTCTTCCAGATTCCCAAGAGCCGCGTCTCTTCTTTCTTGGCTCGCAAGACTTTCGTCTTTGCTTCGGGAAGTTTCTTTTTCCGCGCCTTGGCTTTCGTGGGAATGAAGTGTTTCAGAGTCTTCCCGAGAGGTGTCAGATAGGTCTCGCTCACGTTTTCCGCTAGAGCGAGCTGTTCGGGAGTGAGATAATTCGATTCTTTGACTTCCCGGATGTACTTCATCCAATTCGGCGCTCTCCCCGGGAACGGATCAGAAGCGAAGACGACACCTTCGGCTTCCTGGCTTCCGAAGGGTATCCGGACCAGCGATCCGGGCGTGACAGGCGTTCGCGAAAGATAGCTCCAAAGCGGTGAGCGCGTGAGCGGAAGAATGATGAGCGGGGCGACTTCCAGCCGATAAAGGGGGTGCGGTTTCATAGGGTTATTCTAGCAAATTTCCCGGCTGCTGTACGGAAGCGGTGAGACCTTGATTTTTTGGCTTTAATAGGCTACAATTTCCGCATGAAACACGAACGCCGCCGACTCTTCATCGGCCTCCCGCTCTCGCGCCAGCTCCGGAAACGCCTGGTGCGCGAAGCGGCAGCCTGGCCAGAGACCGCCACCCTCCCTACCCAGGAGGAGAATTTGCATGTGACGCTTCTTTTTCTCGGCTTTGTTGCGGAAGACCAGATTCCGGATATCTCCCAGAGTATCGAGGCGGCCGTCGAAGGAGTCGAAGCATTCGAGCTCCGCTTCACAGCGATCCAAGCAGTCGATGACGAGGAGAGTCCGAAGATGGCCTGGCTCACCGGCGAGGCGAGCGAAAAGCTGAAGACGCTTCGGGAGAATGTCGAGAAGGCCTTCGACGCCTTTATCACGGAAAAGAAAGCTTATCGTCCGCACGTGACGATTGCTAAGTTCAAGCGCGCCAAGTGGGCAGCGCTTCCCGAGCGCCCCGTCATCGGAAAAGAGGTCAATTTCGTAGAACCCATAGACAGTATCGTTCTGTACGAAAGCACGGTGCTCGACGGCAAGCGCCGCTATGAGCCGATCGACACATTTCCTTTGGGATAAATTATGGAAATTTTCGGCATTCCAATCGATGCCAGTCCGAAGAGAGAGATCTTAGGCAGCATCAGCGCTGCTCTGGATGCCGGCAATGCTTGCCGGATAGCGACGGTGAATCCGGAGTATCTCTTAGAGGCTCGGAAGAATGAACGCTTCCGGAAGAATCTGGCGAAAGCGGATCTCTTGGTAGCGGACGGCTTCGGCATCCAGCTGATGGCGTTTCTGCGAGGATGCCGGCTTGCCAGGATTCCCGGAGCGGATCTCATGCTGGACATCTTGAAGATGGCAGAAGGAAAGAATCTCCCGGTGTTCCTCGCTCTCAAAGAAGACGGCTTGAGCTCGCCCGAGGAAATACGGAACAGTCTTGAAAAGATTTACCCGCACCTTCTCATTTCCCAAGACATCTCTGCCGCTTCCGTCGTTCTCTGCAACTTCGGAGCCCCGGACCAGGAATTCTTTTTGGAAAGTGCCGGAGGGAACGGCATCCGCATGGGAGTAGGGGGTGCGTTCGACTATCTGACCGGCAGGCTGCCGCGCGCGCCGCGGTGGATGCGTTCCATCGGCCTCGAGTGGTTCTGGCGCCTCTTTCTCCAGCCGAAGAGGATAAAACGCATCTGGAACGCGGTCATTGTTTTTCCAATCCTCGCGATTTCCGATACAATAAGAAAATGAGTATGCATGACCAGAACATCCGCGTCCGTTTCGCTCCCTCGCCGACTGGATACCTCCACGTGGGCAGTTTGCGCACGGCGCTCTATAACTATCTCTTCGCCAAGAAGCGCGGCGGTACATATATCCTGCGCATCGAAGACACCGACCAGAAGCGCTATGTCGCAGGGTCCACAGAGAGCCTCATCCGCTCTCTCGACAGCATGGGAGTGGGTGCCGATGAGGGAGCGCTCCTCGATGACGGGAACATCGGGGAAAAAGGCGCGTACGGACCATACCAGCAATCCAAGCGTCTCGCTCTTTATAAGGAGTATGCCGAGAAACTGGTCGCTTCTCGCAAAGCGTACCGATGCTTCTGTACGGCAGAGCGTCTGGAGGAAGTACGCAAAGAGCAGGCGGCTGCCAAGCAGGCGCCGAAGTACGACAAGCACTGCGCCAATCTTTCCGAGGAAGATGTGCAGGCTCTTATCGATTCCGGCGTAGGACACGTCATCCGTCTCAATATCGATCCGGAACGAGGCGAAATAATTTTTCAGGATCTCGTCCGCGGCGAAGTGAAGATCCATGCCAAGGATGTGGATGACCAGGTGCTTATGAAGTCCGACGGTTTTCCAACGTATCATTTGGCGAATGTCGTCGATGACCATCTGATGGAGATCTCGCATGTGATCCGCGGCGAGGAATGGCTCCCGTCGACGCCGAAACACGTCCTCCTCTATGAAGCTTTCGGTTGGGAGCTTCCGGAGTTCGCGCACCTGCCGCTCCTTTTGAATCCGGATCGAAGCAAACTTTCCAAGCGTCAAGGCGAGGTGGCTGTCGAAGACTATATGAAGAAGGGATACTTGAAAGAAGCGCTTCTCAACTTCGTAGCGCTTCTCGGATGGAACCCGGGCAGCGGAAGCACGCAGGAGATCTTCTCGCTCGAAGAGCTTGTCCAAGCGTTCGATCTCGCGAATGTCCACAAGGGTGGCGCGGTGTTCGATGTGCAGAAGCTCGACTGGATGAACAGCGAGTACATCAAGAAGCTTTCTCTGGATGAGCTCCTTGCCCGCATGAAGGAGGGCGGGTGGCTCGAGAAAGATCTGATCAAGAACGCGCCGGAAAATTTCCGGAGCGAAACGTATCTGAAGAAAGTGCTTACGGTAGAGCAGGAACGTCTGGCTCGTCTGGACCAGGTAGGGGAGAATAACCCGTTTTTCTTTGCGACCGAGCTCGTTTACGACACCTCTCTTCTCAACTGGAAAGACAATACCAAAGAAGCCACAGGGGAAGCGCTTCAGAAAGCCGCCGAAGTCTTGAAAAATCTTTCAGAGGAAGATTGGGGAGAAAAGGCGAAGCTCGAAACAGTCCTTATGGAAGCGGCAGGGGAGAAGCGCGGGGATTTCTTGTGGCCTCTCCGGGTGGCACTGACAGGAGCCCAGAAGTCCCCATCTCCGTTCGACGTCGCCTGGGTATTGGGGAGAGAAACTTCTCTTGCCCGTATCGATAATGCCATAAAAAGGCTTTCCTAAAGTATTTTTTCGAGTCTTTTTCCTGTGGTATAATGAAAAGACCGTGAAATTACAAAAAATGGGAGTAAAAACAGAAAAACATCTGAAAATATATTTCCTGACCGGACTATTCCTCTTTCTGGGAGGTTTTTTTTACTTCGCTTCGTTCGTATTGGCCGCAGACAGCAGCGTTACAGGCTTGAGCAAAGAGGCCGAAAAGGAGCTGGCAGACAAAGAAGACAAACTCGCAGAGATCAATGCCAAGATCAAGGCCTACAAACAGATTATCGATCTCAAGAACCGCCAGGGAGCGACTCTGAATGATCAGATCCAAGCCCTCGAAGCCCAGGCTGCCAAGCTGGAGCTCGAGATAGGCCAGAACAAAGAGAAGGTCGAATCGCTCCAGGGCGAGATCGGTACGCTCTCATCGCGCGTCAACGAAAAGACGCTTCTGGTAGAGAAACAGAAAAAGATGCTCTCCGAGCTCATGCGCGACTACTACGCTTCGTACAATAGCGATGTCTCTCCGTTCCTCCTGACTGCCGAGGAGAGCTTCTCTTATTTCAACCAGAGCTCATGGAACAGCGATATCGGAGAGCGCATCAGCGACCTTTTGGACTCGGTGAAAACTTTGCGCGAAGGCCTGGTAGCAGAACAGCAATCACTCGAAGAAAAGAAGCAGCAGGCAGACACGCTTCTGACCCAGCTTGCCGAGCGCAACGACTACCTGGAATCGACCAAGGGAAGCAAGGCTTCGCTTCTTGCGAAGACCCAGTCCGAGGCCGAGAAGTATGACGATCTGGTGGACGATCTCCAGAAGCAGCGCGAAGAATTGGAAAGCGAAATCGAAGGTTTGGAAGCCGGAAAAATAGATGATTTGGCAAGTCTCCCTGGATACAAGAAAGGGATGCTGGCCTATCCTGTAAAAAGTGTCAGTATCTCACAAGGATACGGAAAGACTTCTTTCTCCAAGAAAGCTTATGCTTCCGGAAAGCATAACGGTATCGATTTTACCGGCTCTTCGGGGACTACGATTATGGCAGCAGCAAATGGAAGGGTTGTCGGTACCGGAGACCTGGGCCGCTATGCCTATGGCAAGTGGGTCGCGATCGACCACGGGAACGGCATCGTGACGCTCTATGGCCATTTGCGAAAAATCAGCGTCAGCCGCGGCCAGAGCGTGGAAGAAGGAGAGAAGATCGGCGAGATGGGCAGTACGGGGTATTCGACCGGAACGCATGTCCACTTCACGGTATTTGCATCCAAGTCTTATGAAGTGGTCAGTTCTACCAAGGTGAAGGGTCTCAAGATCCCGATCGGCGCCTCCGTCAATCCGAAGGTCTACTTGCCATGATGCCAGCGTATCCTATCCGGACTCGTTTCGCCAAAAGTATCGTCGCCGAGGTGCTTTTGCCGGAGTGCCAGACTGGAAAAATCGCGGAAGGAGTATACTGAAAGACAGTTCTTTGAAAAATCCAGTTCTCAACGCATCCTAGCGTCCCTCTCAAGAAAGGAGGCTACTCTTATGGGAAAGGTTATCCCATTCCCGATGTTCCTTACGCGCATCGGGAAACCTGGTTCGCCGGAGGATCTCGGAAGAAAGATCATAACGGAACTTACCGAGCAGGATATCCATAATGTCCTGAAAGGTCTGACGGAAGGACTTCGCATCAGGATCAACAAGCATATGGCAGAAAAGAGATATTTCAGTGCTCTGTCGCATCTCGAACGCGCCAGAAGTGAAATCCTTCTCGCCATAACAGAATTGGAGCGAAGCTCATGACGGAATTTCCGGCCTCGGACTCCCCTAGCTGTTTTCAACGAAAACAGGGGAGTCCTTTTATTTTATGGATATATGTCCTTACTCATTTAAGGAACGATGAAAGAGAAGACGAGAAGAAGAGAGGTGGTGACAAATGACAGGGGTGAGGGATACGTATATGTACCCGGAAATTTTCCAAAACCGGCAGAACGCATTATATGAACGAGTTTCAGAAGCGTTTTATATGAAATTGGATATCTAAAGGTTTCTCTCATACATAATGTCGCATAAGTTACATAAGGCGACATGGTATAGACAAAACACCCTAGCAATAAGCCAAGGAAAAATTGCCGCAGAATTTTCGGTTCTTTTTTATTGACGGCCCATCTCCCTGCCCCAGGTGTCAGATTTCAAAAAGCAGGGAGAAAAATAAAATAAAAATCCCTGAATTATCACCCAGGGATTTTTTCTTCTCTGGCCAGGAAGACTCCCCTTCTATTTGCCTTTCCTGGGAAATAAGAGTAGCTTGGAGGGTCATTATTTATACAAGCTTATGAAAAAGCTGCTCGTGCCAGGAGTGATAGTCTTGGCGGTCATAGGGTTCCTTGGGACTCTTATGGATGATCCTTCACCATCCCAGACAAGCGTCCCAGCGCCGGCTATCGTAAATGAAGTAAAGCAGGCTCCGACTACGGCACCAGTCCAGGTAAAACCTGTTGAAGAGAAGAAAGTCGAAGCCCCGGCAGTGAAGAGTACTGCTTCCTGCGGAGAGGATTACTACCGGAACGTCGATGGTGATTGCGTGCATCGGCCGACGGCCGCTCCTTCTGCACCTGCAGGAGCAACGGCAAGGTGCCGAGATGGCACATACAGTTACAGCCAACATAGAAGCGGCACTTGTTCCCACCACGGCGGCGTAGCAAGTTGGCTGTAAGTTTTTTGGATAAGAAAAGAGCGCAGATCGTGATAGATTTGCGCTCTTGAGTTTATTCGCCTCGGTTCAGGCGAATAGCCGGAAGAAGAATCTGCCGGATCATTTGCGTGAAAGAAGTCTTTCCTGGAGAAACCTCTGCATGAGAGATTGATCCACTGGGATCGACACCTTGTAGACGCAGATTTCGCGTTCGCGGTCCGCCTGGACACTCTCGGTCCTTTTTTCGTCGATGCGGATCTCGAGCTTCTTGAGAATCATCGGGACATAGGTCGGATCATACGCGTGCGGCGTTTCTTCGGGAGTATCTCCCTGGTAATGGTTGTCCGTGAGGATCCAGAACGGGATTTTCTTCCGCCGGAAACCACAGAGCTTTTCTTCGAATTCCTCTTTCCGAGTGCAGATGGTGTATGCCAATTGATATTCGATTTCCTCCCATCTGAAGAGGTCGAGGAAATGCTTGAGATCCCACTTGTTCGTCTCCCAATACGCGAGTCCGAACAAGCAGAGTACTTCAGTTTCCTGCCACATGATTCACTGTCTCCTTGGCTATTTTCTCTGGAAATTGTTAAGATACTAACTTCAAATGATAGCATATTTCTCGTGTTTTGTCAATGGTAGAAGGGAAGTATGAGGTTCTTGCCGGGGGGCCGAAAACCGGCCGAAGAGAGCCTATCCAACTCCGGGAGAGCGAGCTACAATGGAGACAGCTATCACTTTTCTTCTTCCCTCCCTATGGGGCCATTTCCAACCACGTGGTTTCAGAGAGGTATCATCCTGCTTGCTTTAGGCAGCTTTCTTTTTCTCGGTGCACAGTCGCTTGCGCACTTCGAGACTGTCGACGAGCATTTCTGGAAATATGAGCGTATCCCGGAGTACTGGACGGCTCTGCGGGAAGGCAAGTGGAAGAAGACGGCTGTGAACGACAAGCCGGGGATCACGGTAGCGCTCTTCGCCGGCCCGGGACTTCTCTTCTCCGATCCCGAAAAGCACCGCATCCGCGATGATGCCGCGACGCTCGGGGGCGAGCTCACCATCTACGATACCCGAGAGACCAGAGCGATGAATCTGGCTTTGCGTCTCCCGGTGCTTCTAGTGAATGCCGGTCTCATCCTTCTCATCGCTTTTCTTCTGCTCCGCATTTTCGGAAACGCGTGGGTATCCGTCTTCGGAACGCTCTTCATCGCTACTTCGCCGATCCTCCTCGGTATCTCGCAGATCTTAAATCCCGATGCCTTCCTCTGGTCTTTCGGGACCGCAGCCATCCTCGCGTGGCTCGCGTATTTCAAGTCTTTCCAGGGACGCTATGTGGTACTGGCGGCTGTCATGCTGGGGTTCGCGCTTCTTTCCAAATACACGGCGCATATCCTCTTCCCTTTCTTTCTCCTCCTCCCGTTAGGGCTCTTTCTTTTCGGACTGTTCCCGCTGAAGCGTCTGCAGAGAACCTGTTTCGCGTTCGCGGCCCTCGTCCTCGGGGCGTTCGCGTGGTTCAGCTTGTTTCTTCCGGCGGTATTTTTCAAGAAGAATCTCCTCTGGAAAAGCACCTTCGGCTTCTGGCAGGAGATGGGGATCCTGGTGCCGTTTGCAGCCGCCTTTCTCCTGGTAGGAGCGCTCGCGTATGCGGCCAGCGGCAAGGGGGCTGAAACGCTCCAGAAACGCTTTGCTCCCCTTGTCCCGTTCACGCGTTTCCTAGGGCTCGTTCCTCTGCTTTTCTTCGTGGCTATTCTCGTGTGCGGGCTGGGCAGTCAGCCACTCATCCCGCTCGAGACCCATATGCTCATGGCCAAGAACAATGGAGAGTTGAGCTTCCCGACCATCGCGGCAGCGCTCCCCTCTTCGTTTCAGTTCATTATCAAAACCATGGTGGAGCTCTACCCGCTCGTGTTCTCGTTCTCGCTCCCTGCCCTCTTCTTCCTCGCCTGGATATTGGTGCGGACGCTCTGGAACAAGGGAGACACGGAAGAGAGCCGCCACCAGCTCTTCTTCGTCCTGGCGGCAAGCTGGTTCGCGCTCGGTTTCGCAGCCGTCACGCTTTCCGCAGGCGTTCTCATGAACGCACGCTACGGTATCCTGCTTTTCCCTCTCGCCTACATCTTGGCGGGTCTCGGCGCTTGGGACTTCGTACTCTTCATCAAAAAAGTTTTCCCGCGTGCCGCTACAGAAGTGCTTGCTCTAGCCCTTGCAGCGCTCCTCTTGGCTTCCGGCATCTGTACCCTCGCCCAGGCCAAACCCTTCTATTTCAACTACACATCTCCCCTCCTCCAGAAGCAGTTCGTCATCCACGATGCCTGGGGCTACGGCCTCTACGAAGCCGCGGAATACCTGAACAGCCTTCCGGAAGACCAGCCCATATATGTCTGGAGCGATCGGAACGGCATCTGCCAATTCCTGGAGCATCCGAAATGTGTCAGCGGCTACCGTCTCGACCGGGAAAAAACACCCCTCAAATATATGGTGGTGAGCAAGCGCGGAATCGAACGCGGCTATATGCCCTACTGGTCCGGCGCGGCGAAAGAGACCCGGATCCCCATCATGGACTATGTCGGCATAGAGGCCAGAGCGGTCTGGCGTCTCGACATCCTCGGCCGGCCTGACAACTTCATCATGGTAGTGCCGGTAGAATAAGTAATAAAAAAACCGGGAAAGATCACGATGGATCTTCCCCGGCCCTTGAAAGTTTTAGGCAGCGCTGACGCTGACTTGGTCTTTGCCATTCTGCTTCGAGGCGTAGAGCGCTTGGTCGGCCTTGTGGAGAGCCTCGCGGAGGCTGTCCTCATGCTCGTAGAGCACTTCGGCGATACCGACACTGGCGGTCACCTGGAGGCCGTCCGAGAAAGTGAACCGATCATCGCTTCGCATATAGGCTTGGAGGCGCTCGCAGAGCGGCCCAGCCTGTCCGGGAAGCGTGTTCGGCAGGATGACGACGAATTCGTCGCCGCCATCCCGACACAGGATGTCCTGGTCGCGGATGAACGTCTTCCGCAGATTCTCGGCGAATGCCATGAGCACTCCATCCCCGGCGGCGTGGCCATGGGTATCGTTCACGACCTTGAAGTTATCGAGGTCGATCCGGATGACTGCCATCTCGGCGTGCGCTTTGCCGATTCTGATGCGGACGAGATTGCTCTCGTTTTGTTTCGGCAGAGGCGCTAGCCCTTCGTGTTCGCGGAGTGCTTGTCCGCGCTTGTTCCCGAACATGCGGGCAAGTATGCTCCGCACCCGGTCGAATTGCACATCCTTCCCTCGCCGATTGTACAGCTTGGTCAGGTGGTCGCGATGCGCCTCTTCGCGCATCAGGTGGAGCTCGTGTTCCAAGCGCAACGTGCGCTCGCGTTCCTGCTTCAGGAATTCGTTTTCCCGCTCGAGCCCGAAGATCTTGGACTTCGCACCCTCGAGCAGAGCTTCGATAGCGTGGTTATGACCCACGGCGGCATCGCGGTCCTTCCGGGCATTCTCCAGTTCTGTCTGGAGATTCTTGATTCTGCGGCGATCCTCCTCGAACCATTTCTTGACGTATTTCAGGAAACGCACGAACCGTTGAGTGGTTCTTTTCGGCATATTTAGACCCCTTTCTGCCTGTGGTTGAAATTTCAAGGTACAATTAACATTCTAGCATGTTTTCGAGATGCTGTCAAGAGCACGGGGGTGCCGCCAGCCTAGAGGAAAAAGCCGGAAATTGGTACAATAGAGTGACTTATCAAAGCCTATGCGTATCTCCTATTCCAGCCTGGATACCTACCAGACCTGTCCCCTCAAGTACAAGTTCAAGAATATCGACAAGATCGCCGAGCCCAAGTCCAAGGAGGCGGTTTTCGGCACCCTCGTCCACTCGGTCATGAAGTTCATCCACAGCTCGAACCTCGTCCCGCCGACCCTCGAGCAGTCTCTCGACTACTTCTCCCGCGGCTGGAACAGCGAAGTCTTCCCGGATGAGCTCGAGGAACGCGCCGCCTTCACCCAAGGCGTCCAGATGATCCAGCAGTACTACGAGAAGACCGATATCCCAGCTGCCCGGATCATCGATCTCGAGAGCCGCTTCTCCATAGAGATCGGCGACGATGAGCGCGGCCGCCACACCGTCTCCGGTATCATCGACCGCATCGACAAGACGCTGGACGGCTACGAGATCATCGACTACAAGACGACGCGCAAGATGCCGTCTCAAGACAAGGTCGACAACGACATCCAGCTTTCCATCTATCTGCGGGCGTTCCTCGACCGCTACCCGAAGGAAGCCGAGAACCTCGAGAACATCACCGTGAGCCTCTATTACCTGAAGCACGGCGTGAAGATGTCGGCGACGCGCACCAGAGAACAGCTCGAGAATCTCGAGAACACGTTCCTCGGGGTCATCCAGGCGATCGAGAAGGCAGAGTTTCCGCCTGTCCTCTCCCCGCTCTGCGACTGGTGCGGCTACCAGAAGATCTGTCCGCTCTGGAAGCACAAGTTCGCCGAGACCCGGAAAGTCGAGACGGAAGAAGTGACCCAGGCGATCGAGGACTTCATGGGGCTGCGCAGGCAGATGGCCGAAGAGAAGCAGCAGATTGCCAAGCTTCAGGCGCTCATCCTCGAATACATGGAACAGGAAGGCGTGGAGCGCGTCTTCGGCGAGGCCGGCATCATCGGCAAGAGCCTGCGCACCACGTACAAGTACGATCCGGAAAAACTGCGGGCGATACTCGACCCCCTGGATAAGTGGGAGGCGGTTCTCAAGGTAGACGGTATCGCGCTCAAGAACATCCTGGCGACTCTCCCTCCCGAGGCCAAGAAATCCGTGCAGGAGGCGAAGGTGCTCGACCGGCAATCGACGAGCCTGTCCGTGAAGAAAACTGGCGCGAGTGCCGAATATTCCGACGAAATCACGCTCTGACGAAGAACCGGCCGGAGAGCCGGTTTTTCATTGACGGAACGGAGCAAATCGGATATAAACCGAGTAGTTGTTTTGGCAATCAGGAGATCCTGAAATGGCAGAAATCTTCGCATTCCCGAGCGATAAGGCGAGGAAATCTTATCGCCAACAGCGGCCCGAGCGCGGCTGGTACCAGGAGAACGGCGTCCGCCTCTACCGCAATTACCAGCTCATAGATCTGGCCGGAGAACGCCCGAGAGGCCACCCAGAGCTCTCTTGCGACCCCCAGGGCATGGTTTTGCTTGCGACTGGCCAGGTATGGGTGGAGATCCATAATCAAGACCTCTGGGTCATCAGAAGGCTCGAAAAGAGGCCTTCTGGGAACTATCTGGTCTACTTGTCCATGTATCGGCGCCGCAAGATTACTCTCATATTGTCGGAAATCGGCTTCCGTCAGAGCATGCTGGTCTGGGAGCACTATCTCAAGTTCAACCAGGAAACCGCGGAAATACTCCGCTCCATGTTCGAGGGTGATTTATCCGCTCCCGGAGGCACTCTGGAAGGGATGACAGAATGACCCGGCCACCGGGTACCGCATCGATTGATTTCGGTGCGGTTTTTTTTATTTCAATTCCCAGAGGATATCCCAGAAATCCTTGACCCGGTCTTTCTCGTCTATCTCGATCCCCTCTTTTTTATATAATGCCAGGCGCTTTTTCCTCCGCTGCGTATCTACCCAGATGCGGCCGTCAGCATAGACGATCCGATGGAACGGGATATTCGTCTGGCCGTTCTCGTAGGCCTTGCCCAGGATAGTCGTGATGCTCTGGGCAGCCATGCCTCCCCCGCCCGCGGCGCGTGCGATCCGCCCGTACGTCGTCACCCGTCCCGCCGGTATCGAGAGCGCTATCTTCACTACCCGTTCGCTGAAAGTCTGCATACGCTATTTTCTGCTAAAATCATCTGTTCATGACTAGAAAAACGGTAACGCTTGGAGATACTCGTACGCATACGCGGCTACGAGAGCAAGCGATATATTGAAAACCAGATTGCCCAAGCCGAGAGGGATCATGACCCTCCAGAAAGGATAGCGCAGCAAACCCATCGGGATGGTGATGACATCATTCGAGAGCGGGAGCAGAGAACCATACAAGAAAAAAAATATCGGCAAAAGCTTGGGATACTTTTGCTGCACGAAAGACAGTCTCTCTAACATGGACTGCAAGCGAGGAGACATCAATGACCTGCCTTGATGGCCGATGTAATAGGAAGTCGAGTCGCCGAGCATGACGCCGATGGCGGTTACCGTACCAAGCAGAAACGGGTTCAGTCCGCCGGTTGCCAATGCGATAAGGACCAGGTGGAACGGAATTCCGCTGAATGTCGTCAAACCGCCCAAGAGCGCGAGGAAAAAAATAAGAAGATAAGCATTTTCGACTCCGATGAAACCGAGGATATTTTCCGGGGATGAATAGGAGAAAACGAAAGAGAATCCGATAAAAAACAGAATCGGAATGAGGCGCGGGGCGTATTTGAGTAATTTCTTCGCCGTAATGCTTAACATAGAGAATGCTATCTCGACTCATCGCGCAGCAGCCCGTCTTCTTTGCGGTCTTCTATGATCCGAATGAGCACTGCTTTGATGTGTCCGGTAGCCTTCTCCTCGCCCACGACAATGACCTGATCGCCGATCTGCAGGCCATCTTGCTGTGTCCGCACCCCTTCCTTTACTACGGTCTGCTTGTCAGTATCGATGATGCGTTCATGGGCTTTGGCATCTGAAAGAACAAAGCCGCTCTCGGTTATCTGGATAACCTCTCCGAAATAGTGGTTCCCTTGCCACCGCAGATAACTGTGCGCCCCGATAAAGAAGACTCCCACGCCTACAAGCAAGATGCAGACTGGAATGAGTATGGATCTAGCGGGGATGTTTTTATATGATAGTTTCATATGACAGATGTGAAGAAGATACCTAATCCCATTTTTGTCCGAGGATATAGCCGGCGTAGATGCCGAGAAATCCTCCGATGGCGCTCCAGAATACGGATGCGATAGAAAAAGCGCTCTCGCCCCAGAGGGTCGGGATATAGCCTCCGAGAAATGTGCCTATGAAGAGAAGGAGAAAAACGAACTTTTTGGTCATAATGTGTCTGTCTTGCAGGAGGATGTCACAACCTTTTTTATGGCTCAAAACTAGTATATCAGATAAAGAAAAAGGCGACCTCTTGAGAGATCGCCTCTGCTTCAGATGAAGCAGTTTTAGAGAAGCGGCACTTTGGCATATTGACCACCTGGAACGAACGGGAAGATCCAGGTATCTTTTCAGCGTTTGCGATCATACAGGCCGATGAGTTCCGTCTGGGCGAGGATATGTCCCTCCATCATCCGTTCCACCTTTTCCTTGGTCGCGGATGAAGGCAGCGAGACAAGGGTATCGAGAGCGTAGAGCTTGAAGAAATAGCGGTGCTCCCGATCCGGAGGGCACGGGCCGCCATAGGCCGAGCGTCCGAAGCTCGTCATCCCCTGCACGGCGCCTGTCGGCACGGAATGTTCCGCGATGCTTGTGATACTCGGGTCGATATTCCAGAGCACCCAATGCACCCAGGTGCCTCGCGGGGCATCCGGATCATCCATGATAAGCGCAAAGCTTTCGGTCTCTTTCGGCGCACCGCTCCACGCAAGCGGCGGGTTCGCATTCTTTCCGTCGCAAGTATAGTGCGCGGGTATCGGTCCGTTATGCTTGAATGCAGGAGAGGTGAGATTCATAACGTCAGTATATAGAAAAAATCTCCCTGTCGCCATCTGGCAACAGGGAGAAGAATTTAGCCAAGGGAAATCTGTGATACTCCGAGAAATCTCCGAAGGAATTCCTGGCCGATAAGCGTTCCGAGCCATTGAATCGTGGTATTTACCACGAGAACATCGCGATCGTCTACAGGAGTGGCTCCGCGATACATTGCGTCCAGAGGATTTTCCGGGGTCGGCCTTTCATCGAGAATAGCATGCACGGGAGTGCTTCCGAAGTTCACTATCCTTTCAGGGATACATTCCGCTTCCCACAACTCCGCGATGATATGCTCGGGAGTTTTTACAGGGAAGTCCAGTCGTTTCTTGAAGTTCGGCAAGCGTCTATTGATTGCGCCGAGTGAGAGCCGTCTCTCCTGTCTGCTCGGCCGATGGAATTCGAGCGGCGGAGCCTTGTGGAGATGCCGGATTTCCGGGACAACTCTCCCTTCGATAATATTTTGCAGACTTTGCATAACTGAAGCCCGATTCAACTTCCCCTCTTCGATTCGCCGGACAATTTCGCTTAATTTCCGGTGGAGAGCGCCAAGGTCTTCGTTGGCAATCTTATAACCGTCTCCGACAGTTTTCACCGTCTCCATTGTGACAGTCCTTTCATCTAGATTTGAAGGTACGCTTTACAGTGGATATAGATTGACATTCAGGCATAATTTTGTCAAAAAACTCTAGTAAATAAAAGGGCCCCTTGAATGTTCGAACCCCTCGCTCCATAAAAGCAAAAAACTACCCCTTTCGGGATAGTTGTTTGCCTTATTGTTGGGGCTATGGGACGATGTTGGAACCTTTTTAGCTCAAAATCAGTATAGCAGAAAAGATTGATCTGATCCGAGGACTATGGTAAATTCTAGCTAATCAAAGCTAGAGGAGGAAGTTCTGATGAGTTCTATTCGTATCACAGCGGTGCCACCCGGATTTGCACCTGAGTACATCAGGGAGCAATGGGTAGGTGTAACCATTCCCATGCCTTCCGCACAGGAGCTCGCAGAGTATCCAGTCTCCGATATGAGAATCGGGAGCGAAAACCTTGAAGGCTATCTGGTCTTTCGAGAAAAAGCCATTGAAGCTCTCATGGAAGCTGGCAAAAAAGAAGCTGCGCTTTTCTGGGACGGACTTCTTCTGGGAAAATACCTGCAATTTAGGAAGGATGGATGCGAAGTTGTCGACTGATGTCGGCGAGCGGTTAGTATGTGGCGTTGGATGATTTGATCCAACGCCTTTTAAATTTTGTCAGTTGGGGAGGAGGGATTCGAACCCCCGCATCATAGGACCAGAACCTATTGCCTTACCGCTTGGCTACTCCCCAATATCTTAGAACCCAGGGAGTCTGCTCCCCAGGAATTCAGGTTCCATCCTACCCTAAAACCCGGAAAAGTTCAAGAGAAAAGAAAAGCCCAGTATTTCTAGTGGGCTTTTAGGAAGGGAAGGTATTTGACCAAGCCGAGTGGACCTATGAAGAGACATAGGAACACGATGAGAATCAAAGCGGCGAGAATGGCCTTTTGAACCCATAGTGCTTCTTCTTGTTCGATACGGCTTTTGGTAAAGTCGTAGTCTTGCTTCTTCATTTCTCTCCTCCCTTTCTGGATGGAGTTTCAAAAGAACTCTGGAAACTTCTCTATACCTTGAGATACCTCCGGATTGCGATAGCGCTGGAAACCACTCCCAAGCCCATGCCGAGGAGGATAAGCCCCAGCAGTATGAACCCGAAGTTCTGAAGATAGAGATTCATGAAGTTCCCCTGCGGAATAGCGCCCTGGGTCAGCGGCGAGATGTAGTAGGCGATCCCGAAGAGCAGGAAAATGGTGACTATCGCTGCCGAAAGGCCGTAGAGAATACCCTCGAAGATGAACGGCGTCCGTACGTAGAGGTTGGAGGCTCCCACGAGGCGCATGATCTCGAATTCCTGGCGGTGCGAATAGATGGTGATGCGGATAGTGTTGAAGGTGATGAGGATGGCGATGAAGATGAAGGAGAACCCGATGGCGATGCCGGACTTCCGGGTCGCCTCGTTGATACGCTCCAGACGCTCGAAGATGCGTTTGTTTTCCTCGTAGTTGATGCGGCTGATGTCGTTCTGGAACGTAGACTTCTGGAGCTGCTCTACGATGAGCGGGTAGTCCTCCGGGTTGACGGCCTTGATATTGAGCGAGGCCAGAAGCGGGTTTTCGCCGATCTCCTCTATCGCCTGGGCGATGACCGGGTTGTTCTTGGCGAGAAAGTCCTCGAGCGCCCGCTCGCGCGAGACATACTGCACCGAAGCGATCTCCTTACCGTACTTCGAGAGCTCTTTCTGGATCTCAAGGATGCGTTCTTCCGTGACGTCCGGGTTGAAGGAGACGTTGACGCTCACCTTTTCGCGCATCGTGTCTAAGATGAGGCTCGTGGTGACGCCGAGGAGGACCGAGAGGCTCACGATGAAGAGCGAGAGCGTGAGAATGCTCACCGTAGCGAAAGACAACCACCCATTGCGGCGGAAATTCTGCCATCCTTCCTTGAATGTTCTCCAGAGTTTGAGGGTTTTGTTTGACATAGGCGTTTTAGAGTTTGAGGGCTGTTTTGGGAGCGGGGACGACATACTTGCCGTGCATCTCGTCGCTTACGATATGGCCGTCGTCGAGCGCGATGACGCGCCGGCCGATATTGTCGACGATCCCCTTGTTGTGGGTCGCCAGGAGGATAGTCGTTCCGAAGGAATTGATCTCCAGGAGCAAGTGGATGATCTCGTCCGTTGAACGCGGGTCGAGGTTTCCGGTCGGCTCATCCGCGATGATGACCTTGGGCCGGTGGATCAGGGCGCGGGCCAATGCGACGCGCTGCTGCTCGCCTCCGGAAAGCTGTTTGGGGAATTTGTGCATCTTGTCGCCGAGGCCCACGATGTCGAGGATTTCCGGCACCTGGGCATTGATCTCCTCGGTGCTCACCCCGTCCACTTCGAGCGCGTAGGCGACGTTTTCGAACGCGGTACGCTGCGGCAGGAGCTTGAAGTCCTGGAACACGGTCCCGATGTTACGCCGATAGTATGGCAAGTGCTTCCTGTTGATCTTCCCGACGGGACGTTCGTTGAAGTAGACTTCCCCTTCCGTAGGGATTTCCTCGGCGGAGATGAGCTTCAGGAGCGTAGATTTCCCAGCGCCGGATGGCCCTACGAGCGACACGAACTCGCCGGGCATGATGGACACGCTCACGTTCTCGAGCACATTCGGATTGTGGGGAAAAGTCTTGGTGACGTTCTCGAAGCGGATAATAGGCTGGATGTCTGCCATAGGTTCTTCTGAAATGTTGTTTTAATTTTTTGAAAAATAGCGGAGCTCGCTTTCTATGAACGGCTGGAGGTCGCCGTCGAGCACTTTCTGGGCATCGCTGGTCTCGGTACCGGTCCGATGATCTTTGACGAGGGTATACGGATGCAGCACGTATGAGCGGATCTGATTCCCCCATTCGGCGCTCTTGTACTCGCCTCGGAGCTTCTGCTTCTCGCGTTCCTGCTCCTCGATGCGCTCCTGGAGCACCTTCGAGCGCAGCATCTTCATGGCTTCTTCGCGGTTCTGGAGCTGGGAGCGCTCGCTCTGCGAGGCTGCCACCAATCCCGTAGGGATATGCGTGATGCGGACGGCGCTCTCGGTCTTGTTCACATGCTGGCCGCCTGCCCCGCTGGCGCGGTAGGTGTCGATCCGCAGATCTTCCGGGCGGATCTCGATCGCCGTATCGTCATCGACGACCGGCATGATTTCGACCGAAGCGAAAGATGTCTGGCGCAGGTTATTGGCATTGAAGGGCGAGAGGCGTACCAGCCGATGGATGCCCGCTTCGCCTCGGAGATATCCGTAGGCATAGGCGCCATCGATCTCGATCGTCGCACTCTTGATTCCGGCTTCGCCGCCGCGCGCTTCATCCAGGACCTTCGTCGCGAATCCTTGGCGTTCTGCGTAGCGCAGATACATGCGCAGGAGTATCTCGGCCCAATCCTGGGCGTCCACTCCGCCGGCGCCGCTCCGAATAGTCAGGAGGACGCTCCGCATGTCGTGCTCGCCGCCGAGGAGCGTTTTCCACTCCCATGCATCGAGCTTTTCTTGGAGCGCGGCTACTTCCTTTTCCGCAGCTGCCTGGTCTTCCTCGGTGAAGCCTTCCATCGCTAGGAGAGAGGAAAGGTCGTCGAGAGATGTCCGCAGCGTTTCGAAATCAGCCTTTTCGCTCCGAAGGGTCTCGAGCTCCTGCATGATCCTCCCGGCCTTCTGGGGATCATCCCAGAATTTGGGGTCATGACTCAAAAGCTCGAGCTCCTGAATGCGCTTTTCCTTGCGCGTCCAGTCAAAGATAGTCCTGCAACTGCAGGAGTTTTTGTTGAAGAACTTGGATGTGCTCTTTGATGCTCTCCATAGGAAAAAGTATACCATATTTCCGAAGCGCAAAAAAGAAATGCCGCGCTCTGTCGGCGAGGGTTGAACTTTTTCCCATTTTGCGCTAGGATAAGAAACGTTTTCCCGTGCCACCTTAGCTCGCAGCGGGTAGAGCGATGCCTTTCCGCCAGAGGCGGATATACTGCACGCAGAGGTATTTTTCAACTTTCAATAAGCCAAGATAGCTCAGTCGGCAGAGCGGCGCATTCGTAACGCGCAGGTCCCGGGTTCGATCCCCGGTCTTGGCTCATAGAAAAAACAGCCCTTTCGGGGCTGTTTTCTTTTGGAGAGAAATCTGTTACTCCCCTTGCGGAAGCGCCTTGGCAATTCTTTCCTCCAGCGTAGCCGCGTCCACGGCTCCGTTCAAGAGCGTGTCCCCGACGAAGGTGCTCGGAGTGCCGGAGATGCCGTAGTTCTCGGCAGAGAGGGCGTCTGCGCGGAGCTTGTCCTGCTGTTTCTCCTCGCCGAGGCAGGCTTCGAAGCGTCGGCCATCGAGGCGGAGCTGCCAAGCGGCATTCGTGAACCAGCGTTGCCCCGACTGATTCCCCCACTCGTTCTGGCGGGCGAAGAGCTGATTGGCATATTCCGGAAACTTCCCTTGTTCCGCTGCGCACTGGGCGGCTACGGCGGCGTTCTCGGCCTGGGCGTGGAACGAGAGCGGCAGGTGCCGATAGACGAACGCTACGTCCTTGCCGTGCTTCTTCCGGGCGTCCTCGAGCGTCTTGTGGAATTGCTTGCAGTACTCGCACTGGAAATCCGTGTAAACGAACACTTTGAGCGGCGCGTTCTGGTCGCCCAAGACGATGTCGCCAGGCTCGATGCTCGGTGCTTCGAGGTACTTGCCGGCCGGCAGTCCCAGCGGAGCCATATTGAAGGCGTAGCGGTTGTCCTGCTCCTGGAAGAGGCTTTGGGCCTGGGCGTAGAAATCCGTCTTGGTGACGCCGTCGGAAAAGATGAAGGCCGGGAGCGAGGTGATGTGGAAGCGCTTGATGAGCGCCTGGCCGAGTTCGCTTTCCGCTTCTACCGGTGAGGCTTCGAGGGTCGGTATGACGCGGCGCAGCCAGACGAGCGCTTCTTTGGGGCTGCAGGCTTCGCAGTCGGCTTCGGTGACGATCTGGAGGGAAACCTTGGGGTCTTTGAAGGCTACCCAGGTCTTGCCCGGTGTTTCGAGGACATCGTAGTCGCGTACGACGTGCCGCGAGAAGCCCTGGCCCGTCGCCAGCTGGACGAAGTCTACGAAGAGGCTACCGGCAAAGAGTCCGAAGAGCAGGATGACGATGGCGGAAAGGTTCTGGATGCGCTGTTCTGGGGTGAGAGGAGTTTTCGGTTCCATAATGGTGGTATCAATTATTCTTTTTCGCACATGGGGCCGGCCGGTGCCGCATCGCTCGGAGCGACGGATCCGTCGAGAGCGAGCTCTTCCTGGAGCGCGTTTATATCATAGCGCTCGGCTGTACCCGCGACCGTGTAGTCGCTGTAGCCGATAGTGAAGCTCTTCTCTGCGAAAAGCTTGATGCCGGTGCCGACGATGAGACCGCAGGCGAAGAGGATGAGGAGTTCCCGGGCCGTGAAGTCTCTCCGGATCCGGAGGGAGAGCGCGTGGGAGGATTTCTCCTTTGCTTCCCGAAGGAGCGCTTCAAGTCGGGAGAGCGCTTTCTGGAGGGCTTGGCGGATCTTGGCAATCGTGTCCTGGATATGCTCCATAGAGGGCTTTTAAATATTCCCCTCAAAGTAGCACAGGAGCCGCCGGTCTGCAACCGCTCCCCTAAGAGGAAGATCGGGCAAAGAAAAACGCAGTCTCATGTTCATGAAACTGCGTAGAGTTACTTCTTGGCGAAAGCTCCGGGAGCCCGGAGGGTGGCGAATTCCCCGTCCGTATCGCCGTACCATTCGGAGATCCAGGCTTCGCAATTGTTGCTTGCCTGGCACTTCTCGTCATAGCCGTTGTACGGGACTTCCAGGTCCCGCCAGTAGTCGAGTCCCAGCTGGAGCCGGGCGGCGCCAGCGATGCGCGCTTCCACCTCGACGATGTGGCGCGTTCCCGGAGTCGTTTCGGCTCTGGGCGCGGTCCAGCCATGGTAGACATTCTGCGATGCCTCTTCCAGGCTGATGCGGAGCGCATGGTCCTTCAGGCTTTCCAGCTTGGAGGCATGATCGCCTTCGCCTGGACCGAACCATTCCGGCAGACGTTTGAAGAGCCCGCCTTCGAATCCCTTGCGGTCATTTCCGAAAGAGACTTCGCGCACGGTCTTCTCTTCGCCTGTCTCGATATTCTGTTCGATCACTTTGATGGAACGGATCTCGATCTCGGCTTTGGAGCCTTCGACGGCGCAAGGCAGGACGGTGGCGGCATTGATCCAGCCGACGACCGCCGAGTAGTCACCCGGCGTATTCTTCTCGCGGATGGTCTCGTCTTTCCAGATCGCTCCTTGCGGAACGCGGAAGGTATTGACCGACAGGTTCGGGGCCACTTCGCAGATGGTCTGTTTGACCGGGTCGGCCAAAGCTTGGCCATAGGTACTGGCGTAGGCTACCGTCAGGCCGAGCATAGCGATGGAACGCAAAACGATTCCCATAGGTCTCCTCCATGAGCTCCTTGTCTCAAGGAACATAAGCGGTTTACAAAAAGTCGATCCCACGCGAAACAAGCACGAAATCAACAATATATTATAGCAAAATTCGCTATTTATGTCAATGATACTAGTCTGTTAAGAAAAAAGAAAGCCACGACTTCGGAGAAGCCGTGGCGAAACAAGGAAGCTAGTTCGAAAGCGCCCGGAGAGTTTTCTTCCGGAGACAAGCGATTTTCCCGAAAAAGGCATGTGAGTCATTCTCGGAGTTATCCCCTAATCGGAGTCTTTCGACAGTGGTCGGCAGGATATCCAGCGTGATCCGCGTGTTTTCAGAGAGGTTCTGCCCGATAAGCACTAGCTGGCCGTTCAGTCTGGAGGAACAGCCGTCCAGGAAACGTTGGAGATCGTGGACGTCGTTCCAGTCGACTTCCACCAGCTTCACGTGGTGCATGTATTCCTGATTGCGGAGCATTTCCGCCATGCGCGGATTCTGGGTATCCATGACCTGGGAAATCCGCAGCCGGAGCCGCAGATTTTTATCATAGTACCGGGGATTGGTGTAGAAACGTTCGTAATCGTACCCGAAATCATGAAGTTCACTGATATCTAGCGATCCTGTGATCTTCCGGAAGTCATACATCCATTGAAGGATGTCATCTGCGCTGGAATAGATCATGTGGGCATTGACGATTGCCGGGTCACTACCCTTCCTCTGCATGAGATCGTCCAGTGTGGGCAGCAGGGCTTTTTCCAGGAAGCCGAATGAAGACACCGGGATGCGCCACCTGGAAACGGAATCGACATCCCAGTTCAAGAGCGGCACGACCTTCAGGGCTATGAATTTCAGTTCCAAAGCTTTCTTCCAAGTCCTCTCTACGGAAAGTATGGCGACTGGAAACAGCATATAGTTGGATATGGCTATCCTCTTGCTGGCGTGTTGCATGATCGTTCCCCTTTCGAGCGTTGGATGTCGGCTTTTCCGTTCAGCCGGCGAAGAAATGGAAATCGATGCTTCGTATAGCGAAGCCGATGGATATGCATAGCAACAGCAGGATGACGATACTGACAGAACCCCGGAAGACGCTATTCCTGCGCCCGGCCGATATCGAGAACAGCAGGTATGCAATAACTACGATCCCGATAAGCACGAACAAAGCGATGATTATCAGTCCGATAGAGACTGTGATAGCTTGCAATACAAGATAGGGTTCTGACACGTTTCTTCTCCTCTGGTAGCTTGGGATTTCTTAAAGAGCTACTTTTGGAATACCAAAGCTGGCATCCGGATGTCAAGGATTTTTCCATATAAAAATCACCCGATGGGTATCAGGTGATTGAGGGGAATTGGTGCCTGAATTCAGGCGATTAGGGCAGCTTTCCGCTGTTTTTGGAAAACCATACCCTTAGGAAATGTGCTGCTAGGCAGAGAACGCCTATTCCGGCGATAATGCCCGCAGGGAGACTTATTAGTGCAGAATACTGTGCCATAATCCATCCTCCTAGAGGTTTGCGGATTCGAGGTACTGACTTCGGTATAGCACCTTCCCGCTCTATGTCAAAGCTTGTCGATGCTGTCGAGCACGTCATCGAGCGCGTCGAGTGGTTTGGATCCCAGACCGTCGGCCTTGCAGGACGGGTCGCGGAGCTCCTGGCGCACCGTCTCTACCGCGAGGAACGGCTTTACGCCCTTCACGATATTGTCGTTGATGGCGATATTCGGCCCCATCTTGCAGTAGCCGAAGCAGTCGGATACCTTCAAAACGACCGCCTCATCCGGAAACAGCCCTTCCTTCAGGTTCTCGTAGATCTGCTCGCTCCCCTTCGCTCGGCAATCCTTGTGCACGCAGACCTTGATAGTGGCGATAGACTTCGGTTTATTTTCAGACATAAGTTTCTTGACTTCCTAGTGTACCCGTGGTAGACGGAAAGTACAAGAGGCCTTCAGGTCTTTAACAATATATAGGGAGAAACATGTCATGACTGGATTTATCGATGCCGATCAAGTGCACCCTCTGTTCGTTATACACAAACCAGGGAAAGACCTGTCCGCCGGAGAAATCGATGTCATGAAAAGCCTCTGGGCGCACGCACCGTTTGGGGAGTGGGACATCAATCCGGCAAGCATCTATTTCCTGGGCCGGGAAAAAGATGCCGAGGGTCCGGCGGTCACCACGCTTACGCTCTCTCTCGGGCAGGATATTCCCGGGGAAATATGGAAGCTGGAGAAGTTCGTGACGAGCAGCTGCCTCCGGAAGCATGGCTACGGCACCGAGCTTCTCGAGCACGCTCTGGTATATGCCAAGGATTGGTCCGAAGCGTCCTACGTACAGCTCATCTGCCGGAAAAAAACACAGCAGGTGATCCGAATCTGCGAAAAGCTCGGCTTCGAGCTCGCAGAGGAAATCCCTTACGATGTCCCTCTGCTTAGGTATCTCTATTCTCTCCGATGAAACTTCATCTCAACCTCAAAGAGGTGTCCCCGCGACACCTCTTTTTATTTGGTCGATGAGATATAGGCGCTTACCCGAAAATCAGGCTTTTTCAAGGATTTTGAAATCACCTTATTTCAGGATCATCGAAGACTTTCTTCCCTTGAAAGCCTTCTCGATCTGTTTCTTGGTCAGGTGGAGAAATGCGAGGTCGACATCAGCATAGTGCCGGCCGGTCTGGATCTTGCCGTTTTTCATTTCAAGGACGATCACCTGGGGTGTCCGATAGACTTTTTTCGTTTTCGGATCTGGATAGGATTCTACAAGCTCTATCATGACGAGATCTTTTCCTTCAGCGATGTTCTTGATGTCATATTCTCGACCCTTGATCTTGTAGACTTTCCCCATCGCTTTTTTCAAGTCTTTGGAAGAAACTGATGGGAAGATCTTTCCTTGTCTCTCCTCTACCCAGGTCATCGAATAATCGGGAGCCATCTTTTTCAGAGCAGCAGAAACATCCCCATTGATTTCATCCTGGAGAATTTCTAGGACAGTTTTGATGTTTTTTGAGGATTTCTTTGTCATATGTAAGAATTTGAGTAAAAAAAGAGGTGGAGATTATTCAGATTGTGCTGATTTATCTCCACCTGTGTTATAGCATTTTATCGCTTGTTTAAGCAACTTGCGCCGCACTTGTCGGCTCATCGACCAATGAACCAGCCTTGATCCATTGATACCACGATTCGGTCGACAGAAGTGCTGATGCGAGGAATTCTTCTTGGAATTCCGCGAAACCGTGGTAGAGTCGAGCGAAATCGATCTTGAAGCTTCCTGCCTGGTTTTCTTCAACCGCTCGGTTGAATGAACCGCTTTCGATCGTACGAGAGAGGGATTGAATTGATGCTCTCGCCCCCGAAGAGTATTCTTTGAGGCATTCGACTTGCTCAAAATAATGACGCAAGACGTCCCTGAAAGATCCAGTCAGGCGAAGCTTCGTCATTTGATCCCACTTCGCCGGATTCACTGCCTGTGACCGAGTAAGTGAATACCCGACACTTCCCCAGTTAATCTGATTAACGGAAGGAGGCTCCCAGCCGCGTTCAGTCGCATAGCGATCCGAAATGGATCTGAGATGATCGTTCATCTCATCCAAGTGGCGCTCGCAGTGGTCGAGATGATAGATGATCTCCTGCGGATTTCCTTGCCCGCTCTGCTCAAGTTCGTTGAGGAGGACATCCTCGATAACAACATTCGCGCTTTCGAGAGATATCCTCGCAAGACTGAGCGCCCTTGAAAGGCGCGTTGAGTCGGGAAGGTATTTGTTGCAGGGTTGATGGTTTACGCCACCCATAAATGGCTCCTCTGGTTTGAGAAAAGAACAGGTTCAAGATTTAGAACTCTCTAAATCCGAATCCGTGTAAACTATAGAATATTTTCAGCATTTTGTCAATACTAAGCTTTGGCCTCAAAGCCGATGGATTTATGCTCGGGAGCTGCAGCAGCTTCCAAGTTTCCGAACTGATCTTCGTACTTCTTGAGGTTTTCCTGCATCGCAGTCACCATGCGTTTGAAGTGTCCAGGACTGACGATGACGCGGGAATTGAGGGTTCCTGTAGGAGGGAAGACATTCATGAAATCAATCACAAATTCTTCTTTGGTATGGAAGATATTCGCGATATTGGAATACTCCCCTTTTAATTTCTCATCCGACGTCTTAATTTGAATCTGCTGATTTTGAGAGTTACTTTGCATAGAATTTTATTTAATTAAGAGGTTAAGTAGCTTGAATAAATTTAGTATCACTCTTCCAGAATAATAAAAGATGAGTGACGCCATAATAAAGAGGATTATCGATACAAGTATTGGATGTATCTGTTTCTTAAAAAGAGATTTAATCGAACCTATAAGATCCTTTTGTTTCTTAAATTCTTTCAATAACTCCCTGTATATAAATGTTGCAAAATCTAGAAATATGATGCTTGTAATTATGAATAGGAGAAAGAATATCAAAATCACAACATCTCCTTGTTCGACACCTTTTTTGCCTTTACTATAAACTAACACCCCATAGATTAACATTGACAGCAATAGAAAAAGTTTTGAAATTGGGGTATTCCCAAACATTAAAATAACCTTTTCGAACCATGAAGAAGTTTTATATATATATCGTCAGTGCTCGTTTTGGCACCATCAAGCTTATAGCTCCCTTCTTGCCCAGTAGTCTCTGCCATAGATCTTATATTCTTTTAACAACAGTGAAAGGGATTTTTTTAACAATAGCGCCATTAACAAGAATGTCTAGAGAGTAATTTCCATCCGTCTTAAACTCCGTATTGTTTAATTGTCCAATGACACCTAAATCCGTGTTGGAATTGTGGATGGGTATCTCTTCTTTATGATGCGCTATTGTTTCTTCTCCTAAGGTTATTCTTATTTCCTCCGTATAATTTCCGGGATCAGAAAAATGTATGTTAGTTACTACATACATTTGAGGATGAACATAGGGAAATGTAGAAGAGTTAATGTTCTCAAAAATACCTAAAACATTTAACTTTCCAGCAGAAAGCGATGCATAATCACAAAGATGTGCAAAATTTAGTGTATAGTTCATATTTTTTTATAAAGGCGGAGCATCCTATGCTCCGCCTTTATTTTACTCCTATTTCTTCTCTTCGTCAGCCTTGTCCTCTTCTACTTCGGCGTCTTTGGCTTGGCTCGACGAAGCCTCGGCGGAGTCGGCTTGAGGCTCTGCTCCTTCAGCTGGCTGGGCCGCCTCTTGCGAAGCAGCATAGAGCTTCTGGCCGATGGCCTGGGCGGCGGTCGAGAGGGCCTCTGTCGCGGCCTTGATGGCTGTGAGGTCATCGCCATTCTTCACCTTGTTCAGCTCCTCGATCTTCTCCTGGACCGGTTTCCTCTCTTCTTCCGTCAGCTTGTCGCCGGCGTCTTTGATAGCCTTCTCGGTGGTGTACGAGAGCGTGTCAGCCATGTTGCGGGCTTCGATCAGTTCTTTCTTCTTCTTGTCTTCCTCGGCGTGTAGCTCGGCGTCCTTCTGCATGCGCTCGATCTCGTCCTTGGAAAGGCCGGTCGAGGCTTCGATGCGGATGGACTGGGTCTTGCCGCTCGCCTTGTCCTTGGCGGTTACCGAGAGGATACCGGAAGCGTCGATGTCGAAAGTAACTTCGACTTGCGGTACGCCGCGCGGAGCCGGCGGGATACCGTCGAGGATGAAGCGGCCGAGTGATTTGTTGTCAGCGGCCATTTCGCGCTCGCCCTGGAGGACATGGATGTCTACCTGGGGCTGGTTGTCGGAAGCGGTCGAGAAGACCTGGCTCCGTGAGACCGGGACAGTCGTATTGCGCTCGATGAGCGGCGTGCGCACGCCTCCCATGGTCTCGATGCCGAAGGTGAGCGGCGTGACGTCCAAGAGGAGCACGTCCTTCACGCTTCCTTCCAAGACACCTCCCTGGATAGCGGCGCCCATGGCGACCACTTCGTCAGGGTTCACGGTGATGTTCGGTTTCTTGCCGAAGAACTTCTCTACCGTCTGGAGGACGAGCGGCATGCGGGTCATGCCTCCCACCATGACGATCTCGTTGATGTCGCTTGCGGAAAGCTTGGCATCCGCCAGAGCCTTCTTCACCGGCTCAAGCGTCGCCTCGACCAGGTCATGGACGAGCTCTTCCATCTTGGCGCGAGTGAGCTTCAGCACCAGGTGCTTGGGGCCGTTGGCGTCAGAAGTGATGAAGGGCTGGTTGATCTCGGTGTCCTGGGCGGTCGAAAGCTCGATCTTCGCCTTCTCTGCCGCTTCCTTGATGCGCTGGAGCGCGAGAGGGTCTTTGCCGAGGTCGATTCCCTCCTGTTTCTTGAATTCGTCGATGATCCAATGGATGATGCGCTGGTCGAAGTCGTCTCCTCCGAGGTGGGTGTCGCCGTTCGTGGACTTCACTTCCACCGTGTCTGCTGCCACTTCGAGAATGGAAATGTCGAAGGTGCCTCCTCCGAGGTCATAGACCGCGATCTTCTCGTCTTTTTTCTTGTTGAATCCGTAGGCCAGCGCTGCGGCGGTCGGTTCGTTGATGATGCGGCGCACGTTGAGTCCCGCGATCTCGCCGGCTTCCATGGTGGCCTTGCGCTGGGAATCGTCGAAGTAGGCCGGAACGGTGATGACAGCGTCAGTGATCTTCTCGCCGAGCTTCTCTTCGGCATCGGTCTTCAGCTTCTGGAGGATCATGGCGCTGATCTCCTGCGGAGTGTACTCCTTGCCGCCCATGATGACCTTCACGCCTTCGCCGGCCTGGATGATCTTGTAGGGAAGGGTTTTCAGATCGCGCTGGACTTCCTCGTCATTGAAGTGCCGTCCAATGAGGCGCTTGATGGAAAAGAGCGTGTCGCCCGGGTTGGTGACAGCCTGACGCTTGGCGAGAAGCCCCACGAGGCGTTCGCCGGTCTTGGAAATCGCCACCATCGACGGCGTGGTGCGATTACCTTCCTTGTTCTCTATGATTGTCGGGCTGCCTCCCTCGACGATAGCCATCGCGGAGTTGGTGGTGCCCAAATCGATTCCGAGGATCTTTGACATATGTTTGCTGTATTAATACTTGAGATTATTTGACGCTTACCTTCGCCGGCCGGATGACCCGTTCACCGAGAGCGTAGCCTTTCTGATGCATCTTGGTGATGAGGTTCTCTTCAGCTTCGCCTTCGATGGCTTCGTGCTTCGCGGGGTCGAATGCCTCCCCTTCACCTGCTTCTATCGCTTGGACACCGTTTTCCTTGAGGACGTCCTCGAGCTGCTTCTGGATGTACTGGATACCGACTATCCAAGGACTTTTCTTCTGGTCTTCCGGCACGTGCTGGGTCGCGGCATTGAAGTTGTCGAGGACCGGGATGATGTCGAGCACGAGCTTCTCTATCAGGTAGCCGCCGAGCTCTTTCTGGGATTCCGTCTGGCGCTTCTTGTAATTCTCGAAGTCTGCTTTCAGGCGTTTCAGGTCATCGAGGTATTCGTCTGCTTTGGCCTGCCAATCGGTTTCTTGTATCGCTTCTCTGGTTTCCGGTTCTTGCGGTTCGGGCGTTTCCTTTTCTTCCTTGGGCTTCTTTTTGTGTTCCATACGGTTACAGGATGTTAATGGCTACGATAGTGACGAGAGCGGATGAGGAGAGGAGTTTCTTCATATATTCGATGAGGGATTTGTTCTTGGCGTACTTCATGCGCTTGGGGCCGATGATGGCGAGGACGCCGGTGCCTTCGTCGGTCTGGTACGGGGCCACCACCATGGCGCAGTTGGAGATCTCTCGGATCGGGTTCTCGGCGCCGATGAAGATATGGGTCTCCCCGTCCGAGAGCTTGCCTAGGAGCTGTTCCAGCTTCACATCGAGGGAATCGAGGGTTTCTACCAGGCGGCAGAGGTCGTCGATCTCGCGGAATTCCGGGTTCTCCATAAGCTCTTTCATCCCGAAGTCGTAGAACTCTTCCTTGTCGATGATGCTGGAGACAGCGAGGTTGCCGGAGAGAGCCGAGAGGAGTTTGACAGTACTCCTGCCGAGGCGGGCCTGTTTGGCTTTCAGCACGAGGAGTTCTTTCTGAAGCTGCTGCTGTTCTGTCTTCGAAAGCGTCTCTTCCCCCATCATCTGCTCGACATAGAAGCGATAGCCCTGGTCGGTCGGGATGCGTCCGGCGGAGACGTGCGGCTGGTACAGGTAGCCGGATTCCTCGAGTGCGACCATGTCGTTTCGGAGTGTTGCCGAGCTGACGGGGAACTGGAAGCGGTCCAGAAGCGCCTGCGATCCGACGGGAATAGCTGTTTCGGTGTAGAGCTCGACGATCGCGGACAGAACTTGCTGTTGGCGTGAGTTCATGCGGATAGCTTTATATGTCTGATCACATTCAGTATAAAAAACTCTTTAGCAGTCGTCAAGAGCGAGTGCTAAAGAATGAGGGAAAAGGAAAAGGGAGTCCTTTGCGAGGGACTCCCTATCAGGGCGCGATGCGCTAATTGTAGCATGGGTTCTGACAGTTGCCGCATACGTCATCGGCGTTCTTGACGTCGTTTTCGAGGACTTCTTCGAGCGCGTATGTCCGATGGACGCGCGCTTGGAGGCGACAGCAGTAGATCAGGGTGTTGGGGTTCTCCGGGCGTTCCCCTACCACTTTGTGTGTGGTAGCGGGTGCGGCGGCCGGTGCAGATGCTGCGAGTGGCATAAAATCTCCTCTCTCCCTAGAAAGAACATACTCACACTTATACTCCCCAAAAGGCTTTTTGTCCAATAAAAAAAAGGGAGTCAGTGACTCCCTTTAGGATAGGCGCGATATGGCTTAATTGCTTTCAGCCATTCTGCGATTTTGGCGCCGGGTGGCCTTGGAACTCCCGTGGGTCGATGAATCCCGCTTTTTGCGCGGTCGGGACTTCTTGAAGAAGCGTACCAGGATTTTCTGGAGTCCGCAGCGATGCCCGAAACTTTCGGTAAGGGCCCGATGTTCTTCGAGGAAACAAGTACGATAGGACGTTACGTCGTAACGGCCTTGGATACCGAATAGCATAAAGTTCTCCCTTTTGTGGGTTTACTTCTTGCGTTGCGATTTCCTCTTCCTGCTCCGGATGCGGAGCGATCGTTTTTGTTTTCCGAGAGATATCTTGGCGGAAGGAAGCTTGGGCCTCCTCGGCCGTGAGAACGGACCACTTCCTTCGTGGCTTAAAAGTGGGAAAAGTGCTCCTCCTAGAGAGTGGAACATGTTGCGGAAAAATCCGCCAAAAAGAGATCGAAACGTAATGAACACCCCCTTTCTCTGACTAGATTGTGAATGAACGGTTACGGGACGGGATCATAGCCTCCGGCGTGCCACGGATGGCACTTCAGAATCCGCCTGATACCCATACTGCTCCCGCGCATGACGCCATACTTCTCGATGGCCTCATACGTGTAAGCGCTACAGGTCGGATGGAAACGGCAAAAGCGCTGCCCGGTAAGCGCTCCTATGACTCCGTGATCGAACGAGAGAGTCTTCTGGTAAACAACGATGAGAAACAAGAGGATTTTTTTGAGCACACTTTGAGGATATTCCTCTGCCCTGCCTCTTGTCAATCTTTTTGTCAATGGGTTTTCCGGCTGGTATACTGAAGAGGACTTCCCGGGGAGGGAGGGATTTTCAATACCGAAACACACATGCAAACCATCGAACACAAGAAGATCACGTGGATCGATTTTGAGGATATCTCGCAGGACGACATCATGTACCTGCAGGAGAACTTCAATATCCACCCGCTGGCGATCGAAGAGCTCGTCACTCCTTCGTATCAGCCGAAAGTGGTCCAGTACGAGAACTGCCTGTTCCTTTCTATCCATATTCCCCTCTTCGATGTGGAGCACCGGACGACGTACCCGGGCGAGCTCGATATCATCCTGACCGGGGAGCACCTCATCACGAGCCACAAGCGCGATATCTACCAGCTCGGGAAGTTCTTCCAGGAATTGGAAAAGAGCGAAGGCAAACGCCGTCTGTATCTGGAGGCCACTCCGGCGCATCTCCTCTACCGCCTGATCGAGATCCTGCTCGACTCCTCTTTCCCGCGGCTCAATCGCATCTCCGAGAAGCTGGACTTCATCGAGAGCCAGGTCTTCGCCGAGAAAGAGAAAGAGATGGTGTTCGAGATCTCCGTCCTGAAGCGCGATATCCTGAACTTCCGCCGGACGCTCAAGCCCCAGCGCTCCATCATCCAGTCGATCGTCCAGAAGGAACACCCTTTCATCCCGCAAGAGACCAAGATCTACTTCGAGGACCTGATCGGCACCAACATCCGTCTGTGGAACATCCTGGAGAGCCAGAAGGAGACGATCGAGGCGCTCGAAGCGACGAACAACTCGCTCCTCTCGAACAAGCTCGACCTCACCATGAAGGTGCTCACCATCTTTTCCGCCATCATGCTCCCGATGACCGCCTACTCCAACATGCTGGCCATGAGCGCGCGTATCCCCTTCGGGGACAATCCGAACGCCTTCTGGATCCATGTCGGATTCATGGCGCTCTTGTCGATCATCACGATGACCGTGTTCCGTATTAAGAAATGGCTGTAATTCCTGTTATGCTCTCGTTCTACAACACCCTTTCCAAAAAGAAAGAAGAATTCATCCCTCTCAATCCCGGCAAAGTCGGGATGTATGTCTGCGGTCCGACGGTCTATGACTACGCCCATATCGGCAATCTGCGGGCCTATGTCTTTTCTGATACCCTGCGGCGCGTCTTGGAAGACGCCGGGTACGAGGTGCGCATGATCAAGAACATCACCGATGTCGGCCACCTGACCGCCGACGATATCGCCCAGGGCGACCAGGGCGAGGACAAGATCGCCAAGAAGGCGCTTGCCGAGAAGAAGACTCCCGAAGACATCGCTACCTTCTATGCCGACTACTTCTTCGCGGCCGAAAACCGGCTGAACATCCTGCCTGCGCATTTCTTCCCGACCGCTACCGCGCATATTCCGCAGATCATCCGCCTGATCGAAGAGCTGATCGCCAAGGGCCACGCTTATGAGAAGAATGGCAATGTGTTCTATGATGTGACGAGCTTTCCTGCCTACGGGAAACTCTCCGGCAATACCCTGGAACAGCTCAAAGTCGGCGCGCGCCTGGAGGAACACCCTGACAAGCGGAACCCATGGGACTTCGCGCTCTGGCTCAAGGCGCCCGAGGGCCATCTGATGCGCTGGGCTTCGCCCTGGAGCGAGGGTTACCCCGGCTGGCACATCGAGTGCAGCGCTATGGCGCTCGAGTATCTGGGGACGACGTTCGACATCCACACCGGCGGCGAAGACCATATTTTCCCTCACCATGAGGCCGAGATCGCCCAGTCCGAAGGCGCCACCGGAGTCCCGTTCGCCAGATATTTCATGCACGTGCGGCATATGCTCGTGGACGGCGAGAAGATGTCCAAATCCAAAGGGAATTTCTATACGTTGGAAGACGTCATAGAGCGCGGCTACAGCCCGATGGATTTCCGTTTGATGCTTCTCGGCGCTCACTATCGGAGCCAGATGAACTTCACCTGGGCGGCGCTCGACCAAGCGATGAAGAATCGACGATCCTTCCGCGTTGCCAAGGAACGGCTCCTGGGGAGCGAGGTGGTTATGGATGCGGAAGGTTTCGATGGCAAGGAATACGTCGAACGCATCCGTACAGCGCTCCAGGATGATCTCAACACGCCGGAAGCTCTCGCTATCGCTCTGGAATTCGCCAAGAGTCTGAACACCGCTCTCGATACGAAACAGCCGCTCTCGCTCGAAGGTCTCGCCAATGCCTGGGAGACGATCTACAATCTTTTCGGCCTCCAAGACGAGGCGGCCCAGGTAGAGGTTCCGGAAGAAGTGAAGCAGCTGGCCGAAGACCGCATCCGGGCCCGCGAAGAAGGCCGCTACGCGGACGCCGATGCCCTGCGGAACGAGATCGGCGACAAAGGATTCGTTATCGAGGATCGCCCCGGCGGCTATACCCTCCACAAGGCCTGAATAAAGGTCTCTTTCCGGGCGCTTGAACTCTCGCTCCTGTCTGGTATAATGGGGAATCTGAATAGCTGTCTCTTTCTATGGCCAAATCGAAGGTCCAGGACCACGTCCGCATCCCACCGCAGAACATCGAAGCCGAGACTTCCGTCTTGGGCTCTCTCATGCTGGACAAGGACTCGATCATCAAGGTAGCAGACCTTCTCAAGGTCGGTGACTTCTACAAGGATGACCACAACGCGATCTACGAGACCATGCTGGCTCTCTACGAGGAGCGTGAACCGATCGATGTCTTGTCGCTTGCGAACCGTCTCGAGGAAAAAAGCCAACTGGAGCGCATCGGCGGGTCGAGCTATCTGGCCTCTCTCGTGAACTCCGTCCCTTCGGCGACGAACGTGTCTCACTATGCCAAGGTCGTCCAGAAGAAGGCTCTCTTGCGCCGCCTCATCGGCGCGGCCAGCGAAATCGTCGAGATGGGATATGACGAAAGCGAAGACGTGCAGAAGGTCTTGGATGAAGCCGAGCAGAAACTCTTCGCTATTTCCCAGAAGTACATCAAGCAGGATTTCGTGCCGATCAAGTCCATCCTGGAAGTCGCCTTCAACCGCATCGACGAGCTCCACAAGGGAGACCATTCCTTCCGCGGTGTCCCGACCCAGTTTCCGGATCTGGACAATCTCTTGGCCGGCCTCCAGAAGTCCGACCTTATCATCCTGGCCGCCCGCCCGTCCGTGGGTAAGACCACCTTCGCGCTCGATATCGCCCGTCAGGTAGGTGTCCATTCCAAAGTCCCGGTCGGCATCTTCTCTCTCGAAATGGGTTCCGACCAGCTGGTCGACCGCATGATCGCGGCCCAGGCCGGCGTAGACCTCTGGCGCTTGCGTACCGGCAAGCTCTCGAGTGAAGGCCCGAACAACGACTTCGAGCGGATTTCCGATGCGATGGGCGTCCTGGCCCAGGCCCCTATTTTCATCGACGACACCGGCTCGCTCAACATCCTGGAGATGCGCACGATGGCGCGTCGCCTCCAGGCCGAGCACAACCTGGGTCTCATCATCGTCGACTACCTCCAGCTCATGGAGGGACGCTCGCGCTCCGGTGACAACCGCGTCCAGGAAATTTCCGAGATCTCCCGCGGCCTGAAACAGCTGGCGCGCGAATTGAATATCCCGATCATCGCCCTTTCCCAGCTCTCACGTGCCGTAGAATCCCGCCCTGACCAGATGCCGAAGCTTTCCGACTTGCGCGAATCCGGCTCTATCGAACAGGACGCGGACGTCGTGATGTTCCTCTACCGCGAAGACCGCGTGAGGCCGGATACTCCGAATAAGAACATCGCCGATATCATCATCGCCAAGCATCGTAACGGTCCCGTGGGCAAGATCCAGCTCTACTTCGAAGACAACTCTACGACCTTCAAGTCGCTCGAGAAAATCCATTCATAAAACAAAATGGCTCTCTATCCGAAAGCGTTCCAATCGCTCATCGCGCATTTTTCTTCCTTGCCCTCCGTCGGTCCGAAGATGGCCGAGCGCGTCGTGCTCTATCTTTTCAAGCAAGACCCGGGGAAGCTCCAGGACTTCGCCGAGAGTTTCGAAGCGCTCCAGGAACTCAAGAGCTGCAAGCGCTGCTTCCATATCGCTGAAGGCGAGCTCTGCAGTATCTGTCAGGATGCCAAGCGCGAACAGTCCATCATCTGTCTCGTTGAAGAGCCTCTGGATGTCATCGCGATCGAACGGACCGGAGCGTACCACGGCCTCTACCATGTGCTCGGAGGGGTCATCGAAAGCGGGAAGAACGAGACGAACGGCCACCTGCGCGTGAGCGAGCTCCTACAGCGCGTTTCGGACGAGGGTACGGAAGAGGTAGTGCTTGCGACCAATCCGACCACCGAAGGCGATCTGACGGCCCTGTATATCAAGAAAAAGCTCGAGCCGACCGGAGTCAAAGTGACCCGCATCGCCCGCGGCCTCGCTACCGGCGGGGACATCGAATATGCGGATGAGCTGACTCTCTCTTCCGCCCTGACGAACCGGAGGCAGATCTGAATGGAAAAAGAAAAAGGACCCTTTTCGGGGTCCTTTTTTGATTTAGGCGGAAATCTTGGTGATCTCGAGCTCTGTGAATGGCTGGCGATGGCCGAAGCGCACCAGATAGCGCTTCTTCGGCTTGTGCTTGATACCCTTCACTTTATCGTGGCGGCCATGGGAGAGGATTTTGGCCTCGACAGCCGCCTTCTCGAGGACCGGCATACCGACCTCGACGCTTTTCTCATCACCGACAAACAGGGTTTCCAGCTTGAGCGTAGAACCTGCTTCCAAGGCGAGTTTCTCTACCTTGATCTTGTCGCCTTCTGCGACTTTGTATTGTTTTCCACCTGTACGGATTACCGCGATCATATGTGTCATAGAAGCAAAATTGATACTTAGAGAGTATACGGGAATTCCCGGTTCCTGTCAACAAATCCCCGCTTACTGGAGAATCGCCTTGATCCGGCGGACGCCGGCCGAGGAGGCCTCCTCTTTGACGATCTTAAAACGGCCGAATTGGGCGATATCCGCCGTATTTTTGACATGGGGTCCGCCGCAGAGCTCCTGGGAATAGACCGTGCTGTCGGGGCCTTCTACCTGGTAGACGGTCACTTTCTCCGGGTATTTCTCCCAGAAACTCCCCTCGACTCCGGCTGCCTTGGCGGCTTCTTTGTCCATGACGGTAGTGCCGACTGCCGCCCCGGCCTCGATAGCCTCGTTGACGTAAGCCTCCACCCGGTCGAGCGTTTCGCGCGGGACTTTTTCGGGATAAGTGAAATCGAAACGGGTCCGTTCTTCCGTGATATTGGAACCGGCCTGGTGCACGTCGTTCCCGAGCTCCTTGCGGAGCGCCGCAAGCAAGAGGTGCGTTGCCGTGTGGAAAGCAGTCACTTTGGCGCTGTGATCGGCGAGACCGCCTTTGAACTTCCCGGCGCTCGCGGTTCGGGAGAGATCCCGGTGTTTCTTGAATTCTCCGCGGTAGGTCTCTTCATCCACGACGATACCTTTTTCCTGGGCGATTTCCTGGGTCATCTCGAGCGGAAAGCCGTAGGTGGAGAAGAGTTCGAAAGCATCCTTTCCGGAAAGCGTTCCGGAAGCCAGGCGTTTCTCGAGTTCCTTCAGGCCGCGGACCAGAGTCTCGCGGAATTTGCTTTCTTCTTTGCCGAGCACTTCCTCGATCTCCTGTTCCTGTTCCTTCACGCTCGGGTATATGGAGGCATACTCGTCGGTGATGGTAGCAACGCTCGTTTTGAGCATGTTCGGTTGGATGCCGAGCATATCTGCGAAGCGGACTGACCGGCGGATAAGGCGCCGCAGGACGTAGCCCTGGTCGGTATTCGACGGGCGGACGCCATCGCCGATGAGAAAAACGCTTGCGCGCATGTGATCCATAAGGATGCGGAAGGCGTAGGTATGCGATATATCTTCCCCGTAGGTCTTCCCGGAGAGTTCTTCCAGCTTCTTGCGGAGCGTATCGAAGATATCGCCTCGGAAAATATCCGGGTTATCGTTTTTGGCGGCCATGAGACGCTCCAATCCCCCGCCGAAGTCCACGTTCTTCTGGGCGAGCTTCTCGAAACCGCTTTCGGTCCGCTTGTATTCCATGAAGACGTTGTTGCCGATCTCTACGAAGCGGCCGCAATCGCAGTTCACATGGCAGGGCTGGTCTCTCCAAGGGGATGCTTCGTGCAGGCCGAGCTTTGCCCCGAAGTCCCAGAACATCTCGCTGTCCGGTCCGCCCGGTTCTCCTGCCGGCATATTGCCAGGCACGCCGGCGCGGCTCCACCAGTTCTTCTTCTCGCTGTAGTAGAAGATGTGCTCTCCTTCATGGATACCGTCTTCCTTGGAGTTCTCTCCGATCTTGGCGTCGATGCCGGCTTCCCGGAATAATTTTTTCCAAAGCTCTGCCGCTTCGGTATCTTTGGGAATGCCGAGCTCTTCGTTGCCGCGGAAACAGGTGAAGGAGAGGCGATGCGGGTCAAGCCCGATACGTTCGGTGAGGAATTCCCACATCCAGACGATCTGCTCTTGTTTGAAGTAGTCGCCGAAAGACCAGTTGCCGAGCATCTCGAAGAAGGTCGTATGACGATTGTCGCCGACTTCCTCGATGTCCTGGGCCCGGAAGCACTTCTGCGAATCCGCGATACGGGTTCCTAACGGATGTTTCTCTCCGAGAAGGAAGGGAATGATCGGCTGCATGCCGGAACCGGTGAAGAGTGTCGTCGGGTCGTTTTCGGGCACGAGCGGAGCCGAAGGCGTGATGGCATGCCCCTTTTCTTTGAAAAAATCCAAATAAGCGCTGCGGATCTCGTGAGCGTTCATAAGCGGAATCTAGTGGATACTCTTTATCTTTTCTTTGAGAAGCGCGTGATCCGCCTCTTTTGCCAGAAGATCTTGGCGGATGCGCTCTTTTTCCTTTTCGAGCTTCTCGATCTCTATCTTGGCTCGCTCCACAGTGTTCTTCTGCATGCGGAGCGCCTCGGCGTTCTGTCTTTCTGTAGCCTTCAGGTGTTCGAGATCGGCCGCGATGATGAGCATATCATTCTCGTAGCGATGCAGTTCCCGGCGGCTTTCTTCGGTGTTTCCGTGCTGGAGAGACATAGGCGGTACTTTGGAGAGAGAAGGTTTACTCTAGCAGATTTTCGGGGCAGAGACAAGCCTTATTCGGCCGCTCCCGAGGTCTCTGAAGGGCTGGAAACGATCGTAATCGTCACGCGGCTTTCTGAAGCGGGGATGCTCGATCCGAACCAATCCGGCTTGAAGAGGAGCTCGATCTTGCTTACTCCGGGATAGCTTTCCAGAACCTGTTGGATTCCGGCAGTATCCTTTCCGAGAAGTTCGTGTTTGAGCTTGTCCTGGTCTATAGCGGCTTGGAGAGCGGTTTCCGCATGGACTTTCATGCGGACTTCCCGAGCGTCGTAGTTCGGCGCGATTTCGCCGAAGTCGATCCGGGTATCACCCGCCTTGAAAGTGACGCCGTTCACTTCGGTATTCAATGACTGCAGCACCTGTTTTTTGATAATATCTTCGGAAACAGCGAATGCCCGGGCTTTATAGCTCCGCGTGTATTCGAAGGTAGTCGCCACAGTTCCGGTTTTCGGCAGGTTGGCCGTTTCGAGAGGGGTGATTTCCAGGCTTTCGGAAAGCAGTTTCTCGTCTCCAGCCAGACGTGAGTTCACTTCTGCCAGAAAGGTTTCCTTCGCTTTCTCTTTGGCGTTATTCTCGGCTTTCTCGAGGTCGGCCTTGGTGATCGTGGCGATGTCGGAACCGGTATTCCCTCCCCCAGTCATGTTCTTCACGGATTTTCCGGAGAATTTCTCGTACTTCGGGCTGCCCTTGAAGCCGGGGATGGTGAACGTGGTCGGTGCGACATTGTATTCTTCCCCGGTCTGGTCAGCCATCACTTGAGCCTCGATCGCTCCCGGCTCGCTGGTCATTCCCGGTACGGTGATGCTTTCCGTCAAACGGAAGATTTTTCCGTCTGGTGTCTCGAAGCGAGTCGTGGCTACAAGCGATTGTGGATCTTTGCTGAATTCGTTATAGATGACGATGCTGCCGCGAGCTTTCTGACTCGAAGAGGCCGAGCTTCCGGTGGCAGTCTCGGTGACCGTGATCGGAATCTCCTTCTCTTCCAAGCGCACCGGAATCTTGTCGGAAGCGCCTTGCTCCGCCCCTACCATCCCTACGAGGTTCAAGTCGCTCTTCTCTGCGGTTTCAAACGGCGTGATACGGACCTCTACCTTGGGGAAGAAGAGGAAAGCGGCCACACCTATAACACAGAGAAGCGAAAGGCCTCCGAGGACGAAGAGAACGCCCTTGGCCTTGGCGTGGTGCACTTGCGGGGAGCGCGGTTTTTGAGAACTCGGCTTGGGAGCGGGAGCACTCGCCGGTTCTCGTCTGACTGGAGCGGATGCGGGAGATGGTATGCCTTGCTCCTGCCCGAAGAAACGCTTGAGAGCATCTTGGCGCTCGCCGGAATAGCTCCCTGTGCCAAAGTTCGGTTCGGGACGGGCTGAAGGAAGCGGAGCGGCAGTCGGCTTTTCCCCTAGGTTCGGTCTCTGGGCGAGATTCTCTCGCGGTGTTTCGTGGATGGCTTGCGCTTCTTGGTGGCGCAAAGAGTTGAGGCTGGGCGGACGTTCCGGAGCCGCATTCCGCACGCGGAGCGTCTGCATATCCTGAAGCGGCGCGCTTGGCGGAGCGGATTCCTCATGGGGCTGCCCCACTATGCCCATGCTCCCGCCGAAAAAGTCCGAGCTTCCGATGTTTTCGGAACGCGGGAGCGATTGTGACATTTCAGGAGAGGCTGGCGCGGCTTCACCTTTCGGAGGGGTATTGGGAACCCGAGCGGGTACCGGAATCTCTACGTGGTTCGCTTTCTGCGAGAAGTCGTCGGAGTATGTTTCTGTCTCGACGCCAGCCTTTTCGGCGAGCATTCTCCCGGTCTCGTCCTGGGTCACGACGATAATCTTCTTTCCGAGCTTCTGCGCTTCGCGCTGGAAGAGACGCAGGTTGACGATGCTTTGTAGGACGAGGGCACGTTTCGGGAAAACGAAGATATTCTCTCCCTCGGAAGATTTCCGTAGGCGTCCGATGACGGAAATGATCTCTTCATCGCTCTCTATGTAAAATGTCTGTGACATATCCAGGTGTAATTTTAATTTTTTTCAAGCGATTGCATGCTGCGGCGCAAGATATGGGAAAGCATCTTCTCTTCTTCGATATGGTCGAGGAGGGCGAGATTCGCGAGTCCGATCGGGGTGATGTCCTGTGGATTGCCGAGGCGGCCGGTAGTATCGGTGATGCGGACGATATCTTTCGGTTGGAGATAGCTCACTTGAGGCGCTTTGGAGAAGGGCAATGATTGGGCCCATTCGGAAGCGCCGAGCGCCTGTTTGATGCCCGGGAGCCCTGATCCTCCTCCGCAAAGGAAAATGCGCGATGGCAGAAGGTCGGTCTCTGCGAATTCCAGAAGCGAGAGTTCGACTCCGCCGATCCAGACGCGGCAGTCGTCGGCAAAAAGCGCCGCGATGCGGCTGGCATCGGCTCCGGGGAGTTTGCCGAGAGAGTAGTCGATCTTCATGCGCTCGGCCGTATCGAAAGGGATCTGGAATTCCTGGGCGAGACGCTTGGTGAAGGCACGGCCGCCCAAAGCGAACATTTTCGTTCCCTCGAGTCCGCCGTTCCGCACGACTGCGATGTCGGTCGTTCCCCCGCCGACATCTATGAAGATAGCGCTGAAGTCGAGCATATCTTCCACTTCGATGGAGCGGGCGACTGCGTATGGTTCTGCAGCGATGGAAAGGAGATCCAAGTCGAGTTCATCGGCGATCGTCTGGAGGGCGCCTAAGTGGATCATCGGCGCATAGGCGTTGAAGACGCTCATCGAGACGTCTTTCCCCTGGAAGTTGACCGGGTTCATGACATGATAGCCGTCGATCCGCACGTCGACTATGGCGGCGTTGATGAGCTTCACCTCGATATCGTTCTGGCCGGTCTCCCAGGCGAGCTGCTTCTTGATGCGTTCGTAGGCCTTCTCCTGGACTTTCTGGATGATCATCTTGAGTTCCGGGATAGCGATGCGGATTTCCGGATTGACGCGCTCGTAGTGGACGGTCGTGGTCGTCCCCTTGACCAGCTCGCCGGCGATGCCGATGATGCTCTTCTCGACGCGCTTTACCTTGGCCTCTTCTTTGGCGAGCGAGATGGCCTCACGCGAGGATTCGATCACGCCGCTGATATCGGAGACTGCTCCGCTCTGCATATTGCCGGCTTTCTGCGGAGCCCGGCCGACCCCGATCACCGTCCCGTGCTTCTGGTCGTTTTCGACGCGAAAAATAAGCGCTTTGACGACTTCGGTACCGATGTCGAGCGCCAGGATGAGGTCAGTCTCCTGTTTCCATGAAAATCCTGAAAAAAGTCCCATACGGGTTTTATTATACCACCGTTTGCCGCTTCAATCGATGCGCGAATCAGGAAATTTTCTGCGGTATGCATTTCTCTATGGCGCGCTCCATAGCTTGCTTCGAAAGCAGCCCTTTCGTCGCGCTGAAAGCGCTGATGACGCTCTGGCTGTTGGCCATGCCATAGCGGAGCGCCGTATCCAAAGTTTTCCCGGCAAGAAGCGCCCCGAAAAATCCGGAGGAAAAAGCGTCTCCGGCCCCGGTAGCATCTACTACCGGTTCGCTTCGTTTCGGGACTGCGCACTGCCAGATCTGCTTGCCGTCAGAAGCCCAAGCACCGCGCCGGCCATCGGTCAGGCAGAGCGTCGGGACACCGGCGGCATGGAGTTTCCGGATGAGGATGGTCTCATCTTCGAGGCTCTCTCCGGCCTCATGAGGATGGCTCGGAAGCAGAAGCTCGATAGCCTCATCTTTGTTCAGCATGAGGACTGAAACTTCCTTCAAAAGCGAGAGGACGAAGGCTCCGTCGCTCTTGATATTGTGCTGGCCGGGATTTAGGGCGAGTCGGAAGCCGTAGCGCTTCTTGGCTTCGAGGATATGATGGACATTCCCCTTCCAGTCGCCGTTTAGGGAGCTGACAAAGACCCACTCGGCTCGAGCCAAGTCTTCTTCGCGGACCTGGAGCTTCTCGTTGGCATCGCGGTTATGGAAAATAGTGCGGTCGCCCCTTCCGGTGAGGACGATGATGGCGGAAAGATCCGTACTCGTATCGGAAAGCGTTTTGAGGAAGCGTGTGCTGACGCCTTCGCTTGAGAGGATTTTCCTGGCCCAAGAACCGATCTCGTCATCTCCCACGCAGCTATAGCAGGCGGCGCGGTGTCCGAGACGCGAGAGGCCTACGGAGACATTGGCGGCCACTCCGCCGATCCCTTCAGAGCGGTCCGGGATGCTGATCTTCCCGCCGATTTCGAAAGCCACCTTTTCCTTGGAGGTGATGTCTTCGGGGGTGTGTACGATCACGCCTTCGTCAGTCGGAAGGAAAATATCCTTGGAAATCGAACCGATACAGATGATCGGGCTCGCGAAGAAATTGCGGAACATGCTTTTGTTTTAATGTGTTTCTTGCCAGATTTTGAGCAAGCGATTGTACTTGGCGATGCGCTCGCCGCGCGACAGCGATCCGGTCTTGATGAATTCGGCACCTGTTCCGACAGCGAGATCGGCGATGAAGTCGTCGACGGTTTCCCCGGAACGGTGCGATATGACTGTGCGCATCCCTTCTTTCTGTGCCAGGTGGATGCAGTCGAGGGTCTCGGTGAGGGTTCCGATCTGATTCGGCTTGATGAGCACGGCATTGCAGGCCCCTGTCTCGATGGCTTTCTTCAAGCGTGTGACATTCGTTACCAGGAGGTCGTCACCGATAAGCATAAGCGGAGCGCTCCAAGCGACCGGCACCTTCTCGAGTTTTTCGCGCATGGTGTTCCAGCCGCTCCAGTCTTCTTCCTGGAGTCCGTCTTCGATGGAAACGACATTGTAGAGGCTGATCCATTCCCGATAGACGTTGATCAGGCTTTCACGCGACAGCGAGACATTCTCCGGCTTCAGAGCGTACTGATCCTGATCCTTATCATAGAAAGAATTCGCGGCGACATCGAGGCCGATGAACACCTGCTTCCCGGGATGGTAGCCCGCTTCGGTGATCGCCTGGTTCAGGAGTTCCAATGCCCGCTTGTGGCTCTCCAGATGCGGTGCGAAACCGCCTTCGTCCCCTACTCCGATAGAAAGGTTCTCTTGGATGAGGAGATTCTTCAAAGTATGGAAGATCTCGCTTCCGGCACGAAGCTGTTCCGGATAGCCGACGATCCCGCTCGGGATGATCTTGAATTCCTGGGCTGACAATCCGGAGTCGCTGTGCTTGCCGCCATTCAGCACATTGAACATCGGCACGGGATAAGAAACGTCCTTCTTCCGGCTCTTTCCGAAGAGTTTCTCGATGTGCTGGTAGAGTGGCAACCCCTGGCTCATGGCTGCCGCTCTGGCGGCCGCGAGCGAGACGCCGAGGATAGCATTCGCGCCTAAGCGCGCCTTGTTCTCCGTCCCATCGAGCGCGATAAGCGCCCGGTCGAGCGCCTCTTGGTCGCTCGGGTCGTGGCCGAGGAGAGCTGCTTCGATTTCGCTGGAAACGTGACTGACGGCCTGGCTCACGCCGAGGCCATGGTATTCGCTCGGTACGTTGTCGCGCAATTCTACGGCTTCGAAGGTACCGGTAGAGGCTCCGGACGGAACGCCAGCGGTCGCTTGTGTGCCGTCGTCGAGGATTACAGTGGCTTCAAGGGTAGGATTGCCTCTGGAGTCGAGGATTTGCCGGGCTGAAATGCGGGTGATTTTTGCCATACGATCAGTAAAGGATTGGGCGGTTATGTTTCTTCTAGTGTATCACGAGGTTTTGAGCGCCTCCAGGCCGGGAAGCGAGGCACCGCTCAAGTAGTCGAGCATCGCGCCGCCGCCCGAAGAGACAAAGCCGATCTTGTTCATGACATTCGCCCGCTCCACGACGGCAAGCGACTCGCCTCCGCCGATGACGACATAGGCGTCAGTCTCAAGGATAGCGGACAAGATAGCGTCCGTCCCCATGTTGTAGGGCTTTTCCTCGAACTTTCCCAGAGGTCCGTTCCAGATGATAGTCTTCGCCATCTTGAGGATCTGCGAGTAATAGGCGATGGTGTTCGGACCGATATCGAGCCGACCCTCGGCGAAGTCTTGCGGAAGGAGCACCTTCTCTCCGAAAGGGATCTTCTGATCGATAGCTTCGTTCGCGACTTTGCCGCCGACGAGGATGCAGTCGTAGTTCTTTTCGAAGGCATGGATGAGCGGAAGCTTGGTCTCGATCTTCGCGCCGCCGATAACCGCTACTGCCGGATGCGCCGGTGAGAAACGTACGCGGTCGAGTTCGTCGATCTCCTGGAGCAAACGGAAACCGGCATAGCTCGGAAGCATCTTCGGGAGAGCGGATACGGAAGCATGCGCCCGATGGCAGACGCTGAAGGCTTCATTCACATAGGCAGTGAACGGCTTGGCAAGGGCTTCCGCGAACGATCGGTCGTCCGCCTCTTCTCCGGGGAAGAAACGCACGTTCTCCAAGAGAAGTACGCTCCCCGGAGGAAGTGTCTCGAGGGCTTTCTCTACCTCTTCGCCGACACAAGTCGGAACGAAAACGACTTCTCTTCCGAGCGCTGCCTGAAGTGCCGGCACGAGGCTTTTGACGGAAAATTCTTCGCTCATTTTCCCTTCCGGCCGCCCGAGATGGGTCAGGAGAGCGACTTTGACGTTTTCGTAGGAGAGGATATGGTCGATGGTCTTTTTGACGATCTCGAGACGGAAATGCTCTTCGATCTCACCGAGACGTGTCCGTTCTATGTTGAAGTCTGTCCGCACCAGGACGCGCGCGTCAGAAAAGTTGGCGTTTTCGATGGAGCGGAGTTCCATAAGGTTTGCAAAAAGTTTAGGCGCCCATTCCCAAGATCCCGATCATGACTCCGATCAAGGAAGTGATCGCCGTGAAAATCCAGGCGCGCATGACGATTTTCGGCTCCGGCCAGCCTTTGGCTTCGAAATGATGATGGAGCGGCGCGGCCAGGAAGACTTTGCGTTTGAAGAAGCGTTTCGAGAAAAGCTGGATCGCCGCGCTTCCGGACTCGAGCACGTAGATGAAAACGATGATGAAGAGCACGATGACCGAATTCGTGAGCATGGCCACTACCCCGAGGGTCGTTCCGAGCGATATGGCGCCGGTATCGCCCATGAAGAAGCGTGCCGGATAGATATTGAACCAGAGAAAAGCGAGGAGCGCGCCGGCAAGCGCCGTACAGAAAGCCGCGAGATCCATGCTGTTCTGTGCGAATGCGATAAGCGCGAAAGAGCTGAACGCCGCGAGGAGCACTCCCGCATTCAGGCCGTCCAGGCCGTCGGTTTCGTTCGATGAGATGGCGGAGAAAAGGATCACGCCGATGAAGAGCGGGATGTACCACCAGCCGATAGAGAAATCTCCCATAGCGGGGATATGGATCGAGTCCCAGCCGAGTTTCTGGTAGAACCACCAGGCTCCGGCTCCGGAGATGATGAAAAGCCACCAGAAACGGAAAGCGAAACGCATGCCCCCGCCCTTATTGGATCCTTTGCCGCGGACGCTCAAATAGTCGTCGAAGAGGCCGAGGATGCCGGATGTCACCAGGACGAAGAGCGGCAGCCAGACCTGCGAGCGCTTCAGGAAGTCGAGGCGCGCGATGAAGTTGGTATCGGTCCAAACGGCGATGAGCGGGAAAAGATAGTGCGAGAGATACACCAGGATGAGTACGGTCATCCAGACTATCAGGCCTCCCATAGTCGGTGTTCCCGCTTTGGCTGCGTGGAGTTTGCTCACGAAGGTGAGCTGGTCGCCGTTGACGTCTTTTTCTTTGATCTTGATGCCGATCTTGTATTTATAGAGAATATGGGTCCAAATCGGCGTAATAAGGAAAGCCAAAAAGAAGGCAAGAAATCCGGTAGCGAGGACTTTCAGGATATTCAAGACCAGCGGAATGTTCTGGAATTGAGCGAATTGCCATTCTTGGACCATAGGTGCGTATCTTTGCGGATTATTTATTGCCAATCGAAGGCCTGGAAGCTCCAGTCGAACATGGAGCGGATGCTCTGCCAACGGTACTGGTCGTCCAAGACGACGGCGACGATGTTTCGTTCCTGACTGTAGTCGGAAGCCACGGCAAGGAGCGAATAGCCGGCAAGCGGCGTAAAGCCGGTCTTGGTGCCGATGAGATTCGGCATCTGCCCGAGGAGCTCATCGGTGTTGTTGATCTCGTGGGTGTATCTGCCGTCTATCGAGGTGATAGTGACGTGCTCTATGCGCATCATATCCCAAAGGATGTCATGTTTCAAAGCCTGGGCGGTGATGAGCGAGACGTCATAGGCCGAAGAATAGCATTCCTGCTCGCGTCCGTCCGGCTCAAGGCCCGATGGCGTGCAGAAGTGCGAATTCTTGAGTCCGAGCTCCTGGGCGCGCTCGTTCATGATAGCTGCAAATCCCTCCTGGGTTCCGCCGAGGTGTTTCCCGAGTGCGATCGCGGCATCGTTCGCGCTGTTCATGAGCGCCGCTTTGAGGAGGTCGCGCACCGTCACTTGTTCCCCTGGCTTGAGGCGTTCGCTTACGCAGTAGCCCGAGCGCGGACAACCGATGCGCGTTCCTGGCGCGTAGATTGCTTCCTCATCGATGGTTACGGGCTCGTCCAGGTTCTTCACGCGTTCTATCACGATGAGCGCGGTAAAGAGTTTGGTGAGCGAAGCGATCTGGCGCCGGTCTCCGGCATTATGCTCATACAGCACTTCCCCGGAATCGGCATCCAGGATCACCGACGCATGCGCTGTCGGGACGGCGAATCCGGGAGCGAAAGGCTTCATGATCGGCTGGAAGCCAGCGGCCAATCCCCGGTTTTCTGATACCAGCGGAAGAGGCTTCTCTTGGAGCGGAGTGGCTTCGAAACGGCTCTTTACATGAAACAAGGTGCCCAGAAGAGATCCGGCTTCTGCCCGGACAGACCAGTGATCCGGCAGGAAAACGAGAGCGAGAGCGATGAAAGATGCGAGGAAGAAGATTTTCCGCATAGGGATTTATGAGATTTCTTTGTTTTGTGGGACTGCACGGGTCTCCGGAAGCGTTTCTTCGGCATTGTCCATAAGGACCGTCAGGCGTTCATCCTGGGAAAGCGTCTCGAAGTCCGGCAGGTCTTCGCGCTTGCCGAGCCCGAGAGACTCGAGGAATTTGAAGCTCGGCGAGTAGAGATAGCCGCGCAGATCATTGGGATTCCCCTCGCGCTCGACGAGCTCCCGGAGGAGCAGGTTGCGGAGGGTAAAGCTGCAGTTCACGCCGCGGATCGTCTCTATTTCGGCACGGCTGATCGGCGCGCGGTAAGCGATGATAGCGAGCACTTCGAGCGCCGCTTTGCTCAAGTGTTCCTGAAGCGATGATTTGGTGATAGCTTCTACAGCGTTCTGGTTTCCGGCTTTGGTAGTCAGGCGGACCGCGTCGCCGTTCTCGATGAGTTGGAGTCCGGAGGAAGGGTCGTTCTCGTAGCGTTCCCGCAGAGCGGCAGCAGCGGCACGGATGTTCGGCTCATCAATCTCGAGAATCTTCGCGATTTTCCGGATCGGAAGCGGCTCACCGCTCACGAAGAGGATGGCTTCCAATGCTGCGATATCTTGGGGAGTCGGCATAGGAGTTTAGGATACGGATTCTTTCATACGCTTGATGCGTATATCGCTGAAAAATTTCTCTTGTTCGACGAAGATGTAGCGTTGTTTGATGAGTTCCAGCATGGCCAGGAAGGAAACGATGATCTCTACCTTGTCCTGGGCGTTCCCTGACATCTCATGGAAGGATGATTCTGCACGGCTGGAAAGGCTCTCTTTCAGGTGGAGCATCTTCTCCTCCAGCGTGATGATGCTCTTGAGCTCCTTCTCCGGAAGCGCTTCGAAAAGCGGGATGGTCCCGAGCACGCTCTTGAAAGCGTCGGCCAGGTCTTCTTTGGAAAGGCCTTTCGGCGGATAGAAAAGCGAGGCGACACCGAGGAAGCTATCCCTTCCGGCCACTGCCCTTCCGGCGGCGAAAAGGTGTTCGAGCTTCGCTCCGGCTTCGCGGTATTTCTGGTAGATCCGCAGGTGCAGTTCGAGGTCCTCGATCGCTTCTTCCTCTTCTTCGGTGAAGTTAAGGATCGGCAGGAGGGCCCGGGATTTGACCAAAATCAGCCTGGTGGCTACCGAGAGGAACGAGGCCAGGTGTTCCAAGGAGATGTCTGCCCGCGCTTCGATGAACTCCAAAAACTGGTCAGCTACTTTCGCGAGGCTGACTTCGGTGATATCGAGCTTTTCTTTCTCAATAAGAGTCAAAAGGACATCCAGTGGACCCTCGAATTGTTCCAGACGGATCCGGTATTCCATAGGCTGATTCCTCTTGAGAATACCATTTTTACCCCTATTTTCCAAGGGTCCGGACGCTTCCGTTTAAGCCGATTCCAAGACCTCTTTCTCACTTTGCGTGTCTTCCAGCTTGAGTGCGCTTATGAAGCTCATCAGAAGCACGAATGCGGTCAGGAAGAGGAAGCTTTTAAGCGGGAAAACCAGGAACAGCGCTATGGAGATGAAAGCGCCGACCATATTGGCGACCGAGCGCGTGGTCCGGAAGAAAGCGATGACGTCGGCGTCGCTCTGGTCTATCTGCTTGTAGAAATACGAGTCCCGGAGCACTTCGATGCCGGCAATCCCGACGCGCGTCGTGATCAGCATGAGCGTCACGAAGAGGAAGCTCTGCCCGGAGGAGAAGCCGAGGGCCAGGCAGCTTCCTGCCGTTATGAGAAGCGAGAGCGCGATAAGCTCTTTCTCGCCATAGGCACGGTCGGCGAGCACCCCGAGCGGGTACTGGAGGAGGATGAACGGCAGGAGCATGAGGGTGAACATGATGCCGAGATCGTTCCAGCTATACCCGAGCCCGAGGAGATAGAGCGGCATGTACACGAGGAAGAGCGCGTAGAAGAAGTCCATGCCGAAGGAGACGACGTAGATATGGAAGAGATTCTTCTCCCGGAGCATCTTCCGGAAAGTGGTGCGCAGGCGGATGCGTTCCAGAAGCACCCGGTTGTCATTCCGGAAAGAGAGCACTGCGATGGTGAAGACCAGCGCGTACCCGACGAGGAGCCAGAAGAAGATGCCAGCATACGTATCTTTCTCGAGCACCTTGATGGAGAGAAACGGCGCGAGGATGAGTCCCAGATTCATGATTGTCAGATAGAGTCCCCGGACTCTTCCGGAGACCGAGTCTTGCGAGTAGCCTTCGAGCAGGATATCCAGCGAGACCCAGGTGAGATTGATCGCGACGATGAGCAGGACCAGGATCGCGAGCGAAAGCCAGGAAAGCGGGAGGCTTGAGAGGAATGCCGAAGCCACGACTGTGATACCGAGAAAAAGATAGAGCGTGCGGGATTTCCCGAGGAAACGCACGAAGGCCTGGAGGAAGAAGAGGGCGAGCAGGACGAGGGAAAAGGTGACGAAATAGAAGGCTCCCAGACGCTCGGTGCCGACGAGCGGTGCGATGTAGGCCGAAAGGATGTAGATAAGAAAAGCGTCGAGGAAACCCATGAGGAACGAGACCAGGTTCACGAGGCGTACTTTCCGCCGATTATAGATTTCATCGTGCATAGCGTTTTTCTTTTTTATTTAACGGAGGCATCCCGGCACGTAGCCGGCCTTCCGGGCCTCTTCTTCGGAAGCGAAACAGCGCCGGTTCTCCGGCTTGATGCGCTTGGCCGGGGCGCAGCTCGGCAGATGGTATTTGTCCGAATTCTTGCTCCCGACAAAGAGACAATTCGCTTTCTCGGCGCTCGTCGCCACCGGCTCGAGACCGCTCTTCATACTCGTTTGAGTCTGGCTGGAACCGGTACTTTGTTCCGGCGGCAGCGCTCCGTAATCAGGAATCTTGATGATCAGCGGCTCCGGGGAAGCCTTCCCGTTCTCGATCATCCGTCCGGCCTGGAAAGCCAGCATACAAGCCAAAAAAAGCACCGAAAACGGAAGGATTTTCCCCTTCTTTTCATTCCAGAATGCAAGGAGCTCGGGCATGGGAAGACAGTTGACAATAGGATAAGATATGATATACTCATCCAGTATAACAAATCTGTAAGTAATCAGGCTATGGCACACAGAAAAGCCGGTGGCTCTACCCAATTAGGCCGTGACTCCATTTCCAAGCGTTTGGGAGTGAAGCTTTACGGTGGGCAGCTTGCCTCTGTCGGCAATATCATCATTCGTCAGCGCGGTACCAAATTCCATCCTGGCAAGAACGTCAAGCGCGGCGAAGACGATACGCTCTTCTCGCTCATAGACGGCGTCGTCGAATTCCAGGCCAAGAAGGTCAAGGATTTCACCGGCCAGCTCTCCCGTCGCACCTTCGTGAACGTCCTTCCCAAGGAATAAGGCCGGTTCACTCGAAAAACACCCCCCTTCCGGGGTGTTTTTATTTTTTACAAAAAACTCTCCCTGAACTTCCTCTCCAGAACCCTCCAGGGAGGCTTGGAAGGACGGAAAAGCATGGTCTTCGAGTAAGAGATTTCTTACTGCTTCTTCTTCCCGGCCGAAGCTTTGAGGAAAGCGACGAAGAGCGGGTGCGGCGCGATGAGCGATGACTGGAATTCCGGATGGAACTGGGTAGCCAGGAAGAACGGGTGCTTCTTTACCGGCAATTCGGCGATTTCCATAAGCACGCCGTTTGGCGACGTGGCGGAAAAGACGAGGCCGGCTTCTTTGAGCTGCTCGACGTATTCCGGGTTCACCTCATAGCGATGACGGTGACGTTCCAAGACAGTCTTTCTCGCATAGGCCTTCCCGGCGAGAGAATTCGGGGCGAGTACCGCTTCGTAGTGGCCCAAGCGCATGGTAGCTCCGTAGTTTTTCTGGCGCAGATTCTCTTTCTGTTCCGGCATGATATCGACGACCGGGTTCTTCGTTTTCGGATCGGCTTCTACCGTATGGGCGTCCTTTATGCCGAGGACGTTCCGCGCGTATTCGACGACCGCGAGCTGCATGCCGTAGCAGAGCCCGAAGTACGGGATCTTGTTCTCGCGGCAGAAGCGGATCGCTGCGATCTTGCCTTCTATCCCCCGGCTGCCGAAACCGCCCGGGATGAGCACGCCGTCGTACTGCTTGAGCGTCTTCAGGTCGCTTTGCTTCTCTTCGAAATCGGTGCTGTCGATCCAGGTGAGCTCCAGGCTTTTGCCGATCTCGCACGCCGCGTGCTTCAGGGCCTCGATGACGCTGATGTAGGCGTCGGAGAGGACGAAGTCCCCAGTCTTGAAGTATTTCCCGACGACACCGATCTTTACCGTTTCTTTGGCGTTCCGGATGCGCTTCACGCGCTTCTCCCAGTCGGCGAGGCCTCTTTTGCGCGAGGATAGGCCGAGTTTCTTTAAGAGGATATCGCTTAGGTTGTCTTTCTCGAAATTGAGCGGCACCTGGTAGATACTCTCCACGTCCGGGGCGCTGATGACGTCTTCCGTGTGCACGTTGCAGAAGGTCGCGATCTTTTCCTTGCGCTTCTCGTCGAGCGGCCGATCGGCCCGCGCCACGATGATGTCCGGCTGGATACCGGTCCCGTTCAGCGTGCGGACGGCATGCTGGGTGGGCTTGGTCTTCATCTCGCCTACCTTCGAAGGCGTCGGCACATAGCTCACGATGGCCGTGATCACATCGGCCGGGTTCTCTATCTTCATCATGCGGACCGCTTCGAGGAAGAGGATGTTCTCGTACTCGCCCACCGTTCCGCCGATCTCGATGATGGCGATGTCGGCCGCATGCTTCGCGACGGAAGACTTGATGCGACGGATCACTTCGCGCGGGATGTCCGGCACGACCTGGACGCAGCGCCCGCGGTATTCCAGATTTCGCTCCTTCTCGATGACCGACTTGTAGACCAGTCCGGTCGTCATGTAGTTGTCGCGGTCGAGCTCCACGCCGAGGAAACGTTCGTAGTTCCCCATATCCTGGTCGGTCTCGTAGCCGTCTTTCAGGACGAAGACCTCCCCGTGTTCCGTCGGGTTCATCGTTCCGGCATCGACATTGATGTACGGGTCGATCTTGAAGGCCGTCACATTGAATCCTCGCGCCTGGAGGATCTTGCCGATCGAGGAAACGGTGATGCCTTTCCCGACACCGCTCATGACGCCGCCGACGACGAAGATATATTTGGTCCGGTTTCTCGTGTTCTTTTTGCTCATGCTCTTAGCGAAATGACGGTTTATAGAGAAAAAGCCGCTCTCCGGAATGGGGTGGGCGCGGCTTGGAAAGTTGCTGGGGAGAATCCATGTTCTAGGCTTTCTCTTTGATGACGAGCATTGCCGAGGCTTTGATACCGGATCCGAAATCGAAATTGATCGGGAACTCGCCGACCTGCTTCAAGGGCTTATCGAGGATGATCTGCCGCTCTTCTACCGCGGTGCCCTGGAGAGACAGAAGCGCTCGGATCTCTTTCTTGGATATGGAACCGAAGAGCTTGCCTTCTTTCGCCTTGCTCTCTATCTCGAAGCGCTTGCCATTCAGAGCGCTCGCTTTCTCGTTCAAGGCCTGTTTTCCAGCGGCTTCGTCTTGGGCGCGCTCTTTTGTCACGCGCTCTACATTACGGAGCGCTTCCGGAGTCGCCAGTACCGCGAGCCCTTCCGGCATGAGGTAGTTCAAACCATAGCCCGTGCGTACGTCGATGACGTCGCCTGACTTTCCGAGACTTTTCACGTCTTGCACCAGGATGACTTTCATACGGGAAGTTTTCCTTATTTACCCATATATTGTAGCGAGGATTTTTTCTTGTGGCAAGCGGAAATTCCTCGCTCTTCTGCGACTATTTACAAAACCTCTGAAATATGCTATAATGGTATTTGTACCTTAGAAAACGAAAGGGAGTGAGAAATGACAGGGAGACCCTCATTGCACATTTTTGAAAAAGGTCTTACGGGAAACGAAGACGGCAGAGCCAGACTTTTCAGCTGCTTGAAAGATCTGCCCGCTTCCCAGAAGCACATCTCGAGAGGCATCGATTCGCTGCATGCCTACAAGCTCATCGGCATCGCGCAGGCGCTGTACGGCTATGAAGGCAACGAGAGCGTAAACGGTATCATCATCGAGATCTGGCGGCTCCGCATGTTCGGGTTCGCACTGAAAAAGAAATTGCAGCTAGAAAAGAAGGTCGACGTCGGCGGTTTCCTCCAAACGGAGACGAGCCTCTACACCGACCATCCCTTCCCAATCCTGGATTTCTGGGAAGCCTCTTCAGAAGGCGACGAGATCCTCCAAAAACAGATCCGGACTATACGGAGCGCAATCAAGCTCTCGCTTTTACCGGAATAGAGAAAAGCCCAAGCATCTTCATGACTTGGGCTTCTTTTTTTATACGATGAGCATGCTGTCGCCGAAAGAGTAGAAAGCGAATTTTTCCTGGATCGCGATCCGGTACAGTTCCATGATCCCGCGCTTGCTCCCCTTGCTCCGGAGAAAAGCGTCCACCAGGAGAAGGAGCGAGGTCTTCGGCAGATGGAAGTTCGTGATGAGGCCGTCGACAGCGAGGAACTCGTAGGGCGGCCGGATGAAGATATCAGTAGCGCCGTTGTATTCCCCCCGGATGCCTTCATGCGCCAGGAATTCCAGCGAGCGCACCGTCGTCGTGCCGACCGCGATGACAGGACGGGCTTCACTCTTCGCTCTTTCTATGGCAGATACAGTCTCTTCAGGAATATGGACGCGTTCGGCATGAAGCTTGGCTTTCTTGAAATGCTCTTCCTGGAGCGGCGCGAATGTCCCGAGTCCCACATCCAGCGTGATAAAGCGCGACTCGATCCCCTTCTCTTCGAGCCTCTCCTCTACCCGTTCGGTAAAGTGGAGTCCTGCTGTGGGCGCAGCGACGGACGCTCCTTCTTTGGCGAACGTCGTCTGGTAGCGCAGACGCGCTTCACGCTCGTCCCATTCAACATCCTCCAGGTAGTGCGGGAGCGGGGTCTTCCCGAATTCATCGACAAGCGACTGGAAAGACTTGGTGTTGCCCTCGCTCGGCGTCATATAGAAGATATTCTCATCCTGCACCCTGACCGTCAGGCTGTTCCCGTCCGGGAAGAAGAGCTTCTGGCCGACCGTCGTCTTCCGATCGACGAGAGCGGGGATGCGCTCCTCGGATTCCATCTGATTCAGAAGCGCGAACACTTCTATCTTGCCGCCGGTTTCCTTGGCGAGCCACAGCCGGCTCGGCCGGACGCGGGTGTCATTCCGGACCAAGAGGGCGTTGTCCGGCAGATAGAGCGCGAGATTGCTGAACGTATCGAAACGGATCTCATCCGTCTTCGTATCATAGACAAAAAGCCGGGCGGCATCGCGCGGCTCTATCCCACGCTTGCGGATCAGTTCTTCCGGCAGCGTGTAATCGTATTGTTCCAGGTCTTTGTATTCCATACCTAGAGTTCGAGCATCGGGACTTCGATCGCTATGATATCCGTCTCTTCGGCAAATGCGAGCGGCACGCTCTCCGTTTCCCAGATGCCCACCGCGTCGCGCGTCTCGAACGCCTGGTCCCCGATGGTCCCCTTCCCGAAAACCACGAAGAAATAGACGCCGTTCCCTTCTTTCTTCATGCGATAGTCAGTTTTTTCTCCGGGAGCGAAGCGGCCGCGGGAGATCCAGGCATCCTGCTGGATCATCAGCTTCCCGTCTTCTTCGTCCGGGCCGACCAGCTGCAGGAAGGCATTGTGCATAAGAGCCTCGTCGAAACGCTTCTGGTCGTAGCGGGCCGAAAGATGCATCGCCCGAGAGAGGATCCAGACCTGTATCAATTTCACCGGTTCCGTCTCTGAAGCGTTGAATTCCGAATGCTCCACACCGGTGCCGGCGCTCATCACCTGCACCTCGCCAGCCGAAACGGTTTCCGCAGAGCCCATACTGTCCTTGTGAGCAAGACCCCCTTCGAAGGGAATGGTGATGATCTCCATATCCCGATGCGGATGCGTCGGGAAACCTTCGCCCGGCGCGATCTCGTCATCGTTGATTACCCGAAGCGCCCCGAAATGCAGACGGTTCGGGTCGAAATAGTTCGCGAAACTGAAGCTGTAGTGCGTCTTGAGCCAACCGTAATCAGCACCTGCCCGCGATTCGTTCTTGATATAGATCTTTTGCATGGAATTTCCGCTTAATGGTGGACTACATCCTACTCAATTGGAACTCTATCATAGCAGAACTCCGAACTTGGCAAGAACTAGGGATGGCTATTGAAGAGATTCAATTCGTATAATCCCTCTGTTCTTTGTTTTCTGGAAGACCGAGATCAACAAACACAAATGAGACACCAAGTTTTTTCATTTCTTCTACAGGATTTTCTACTCGTTCAACTGTAACAGGACTCACTGCTTCCTCTGCTATCACCTCCCTATCCCCTAACCCTTCTTTATAGAGAAATTTATCTGTTCCAAAATGATACACATATCCGCCATCACCATACATTTTTTGTAAGCTTTCTTCCAAAGAACCAAATCCCAATATGACAACGGTTTGATCGTTGCCATACAAGTCTACTCCCATACCATAATGGGCAGTTTTCCCGTCTATTTCATAAGGAGCCCGATGACAAGTATACGCCAGAGCAATCCACTTATGCGGAGTTGCATGGAATGATTCCTGATCAAAAATAACTTCTCTTTCGCCACTTTCACCCGTGCGCTCCCGAACATTTCTTCGGGGCATGGCGTGATCCGAATCAAATTCTTTATGTGAGCCGTGATAAACAAATTTTTCCATGTTCATAATTGTTGTGGACCTGGGCGGAATCGAACCGCCGGCTGTGCAATGCGAATGCACTGTTTTACCACTAGACTACAGGCCCGAAAAATACCACAATAAAGCTATTGTAAGCCAAAATGAGAGAAAAGGTAAGACTCCTTTCAAATCGTTTCCACCTCTGCTATTACCTTCTCAAGCACGGCATCCTCCGCGCCGAAGAGGAACCTGGTACGGAACTTCTTGCCCGCAAGAAAAAGCGGCAGCCAGTAGATATCGTCCGGCCACATCGTGCCGTATGGAATATCGGAAAACGAGAACCACTCTGGCCGCATCTCTTCGGTTTCCACCGGTTCGCCGTCCCAGGCATCGACCCGGAACACATGCACCTCGAGGATTTTTCCGCGCTCGGCGTCGAATTCGAACTCGTGGATGCCGACTTTCTCCATTTCGGCGATCACAATACCGCACTCCTCTTCTGTTTCCCGTCTGGCCGCCGCCTCGATCGTTTCTCCCGCTTCCACCTTGCCCCCGAAGCCGTTCCAGCGTCCCGCCCCGAAGCCGCGCTTCTTCATCCCGAGAAGCACTTTGCCGTCTTTCACCGCCAGGCAGAGGGTCAGGAGCTTTCGCATAGGCTCTGGTTCAATTTGGTCATAAGAGTTTAAGCAAGCTTCTTATGTTCCGGAGCGTTTATGGCTCCGCAGCGCTTATACTTGAGGCCCGATCCGCACGGGCATGGGTCATTGCGCCCGATGAGCTCCTGATTGACGAGCGGGGCCTGCTTTTGCATATTATCCGAAGCTCCCCCGCCTGCAACGCTCTGCGTAGCAGTGCGGGTAGGGAACTGTTCGATCTCTTCGCTCGCTCCCTGGAAGCGCATGTCGCGCTGTTCGAGAGTCGGCACCGGCACACCGGTTTCCACTTTGAGGATGGTCATGAGGTACGTTTTGCGCACGGAATCCATGAGTCCCAAGAACATATCATAGGCCTCGCGCTTGTATTCGATGAGCGGATCCTTCTGGGCGATACCGCGGAGTCCGATGCCCTGGCGCAGATAGTCGATTTCATCGAGGTGGTTCATCCAGAGCGTATCGAGCGAGCGCAAGTACAGGGCGCGCTGGATCACATTCCAAGTATCCTTGCCGAAAACAGCTTCTTTCTCGCTGTATGCCTTCTTGATCTCTCCGATGAGGTATTCCAGCATCAGTCCGCGTTTCTCTGCCTCGTCTTTCGAACGGTCGTTCTGGATCGTTTCCAGTTTCTTCGCCGCATCGATCTCATTTATGGCCGGCGCAAGCATATTCGCTTCCGCGATGATCTCCTTCAACTGCCAGTCAGACTCATCGCCAGCCGTATGGAAGCTGATGACCCGATCGAGTTCTTCCGAAAGCAGGTTGAACGTCTCATCCTTCATGGATGAGATACCGAGGATATTCTTCCTCTTGCGGTAGACGACTTCGCGCTGCTTGTTCATGACGTCATCGTATTCGAGGACGTGCTTCCGGATATCGAAGTTATAGCCCTCGATCTTCGACTGGGCGCTTTCGATGGTCTTGGAGATGAGCTTGTTCTGGATAGGCTCGTCTTCCGGCAGGCCGAGAGTGGTCATCATGTTCTTCATGCGCTCGCCGCCGAAGCGCCGCATGAGCTCGTCTTCGAGGGAAATGAAGAACTGCGATGCGCCCGGGTCGCCCTGGCGTCCGGCACGGCCGCGCAGCTGGTTGTCGATGCGGCGCGCCTCATGGCGTTCGGTACCGATGATGAAGAGGCCGCCCCGCTCCCGCACGCCATCCCCCAGTTTGATGTCCGTTCCGCGACCGGCCATGTTCGTAGCGATCGTAACGCCGTCTTTCTGGCCGGCATTCGAGACGATCGCCGCTTCGCGTTCGTGGTTCTTGGCATTCAGGACTTCATGCGTGATGCCTTCCTGCGTAAGGAGCGCGCTCAAATACTCCGATTTCTCGATGGCGATAGTTCCGATGAGGACCGGCTGGCCGGTGGCATGGATCTCGCCTACGCGCTTGGCGATCGCCCGGAATTTGGCTTCTTCGGTCTTGTAGACGATATCGGCCAAGTCTTTGCGGACCATCGGGCGGTTCGTCGGGATCTCGATCGCCTCCAGCTTGTAGACTTTGACGAATTCTTCTGCGGACGTGAACGCCGTACCGGTCATACCGGCAAGTTTGTCGTAAAGGCGGAAATAGTTCTGGAAAGTGATGGTAGCCAGAGTGCGGGTTTCGCGCTGGACGGTGACGCCTTCTTTCGCTTCGATCGCCTGGTGGAGTCCTTCGCTGTAGCGGCGGCCGGGCTGAAGGCGCCCGGTGAAGTCATCCACGATGATCACCTGGCCGTCCTTCACCACATAGTCGCGGTCGCGGGCGAAGATGATCTCCGCTTTGAGCGACTGTTCCAGATGGTGCACGTACTGCACGTTTCCCGAGGCGTAGAGATCGCCCATCCCGAGGAGCCGTTCGACGCTGTTGATGCCTTCATCGGTGAGCGTCACCACCCGCATCTTCTCATCGACGATGTAGTCCTTCTCGGCTTGCAAGCGGGGAACGATCTTCGCGAAGCGCTCGTAGAGCTTCCCCGACTCGGTGTCCGGAGCGGAAATGATAAGCGGGGTACGGGCTTCGTCGATCAGGATGGAGTCGACTTCGTCGACGATCGCGAAATGAAGCTCGCGCTGCGTCATGTCTTCGAGGCTCGAGACCATGTTGTCGCGCAGGTAGTCGAAACCGAACTCGTTGTTCGTCCCGTAGGTGATATCGGACTGGTAGGCCTCGCGCCGGCTCACCGGAATGAGGTTTTCCATCTCGATGCTCACTTCGTCGCTATCTGCGACATGCACTTCGAAGCGGTATGAGACTCCCTGGGAAACGATACAGGCTGTCGAAAGTCCGAGGAACTCGTACACCCGTCCCATCCAGTTGCAGTCACGCTTGGCCAGATAGTCGTTGACGGTGACGACGTGCACTCCTTTCCCCGTAAGGGCATTCAGATAGATGGGAAGCGTCGAGGTGAGCGTCTTGCCTTCGCCGGTCTTCATTTCGGCGATTTTCCCATTATGAAGAGCGATGCCGCCCATGAGCTGGACATCGTAGTGGCGTTCATTGATCACGCGTTTGGCCGCTTCGCGCACGACTGCATAAGCCTCCGGCAGCAGGCTGTCGAGGCTCTCGCCTTTCCCTAAGCGTTCTTTGAATTCAGCTGTTTTCGCTTTGAGCGCTTCGTCAGAAAGGGCGCTGATGCTCGGTTCGTGGGAATTGATGCTCTCTACGAGCGGCAGGAACTTCTTCACTTCGCGCTCATTCGAGCCGAAAATCTTTTGGAGAAAAGCCATACGGTCTTGGAAACAAAGGATATCTTCCTATACTACCAGGACGGCTTTGCGGCGTCAAAAGGCCTAAAAGCGGGCAGAATCGTCGAGGACCGTGTTTTTCTTGATAGAGCGACTGCCGCGGATTTTCAGGTCGTGGCTTCTCGTCCGTTTCTTGCCGATCTGGATCTCCATCTCGTCGATGGCGATGTCCGTAGAGCCTTCGATGCTTTCGCTCGTCTCTTCGGACCGGAAGAGGTCATGCGGGGTTTTCACCATGATTTCCACCCGGAATTTCCCCTTTTTGTCCATGTCGATCTCTACTTCGAACTCGCTTACGGGGTCGACCAGCTTTTCGATCCTTTCGAGGCGCTTCAGGATATACTCCTGGGTCCTTTCATCGATATCCACTCCTTGGTAAAAAAATCGGAGATTCATCATATGGCATACATTAGCGGCTTAGATGCTCCTATTATACCATGCGGGGATTTTCCTCTTTACACAGGCAAAGTCGTCAGACTGGTAAGCGTATCCAGGAAGAATGGGATGGCGAAAAGGAGTCCGAGAAGGGGCAGCAGGAAAAAAACAAGGGAAAGCACAAGTGTGTAGAGGAAGTATTTGCGCGTCTTCTCGGCAGAAACGTAGATGGCATCCAGCTTCCTCTCTTGCTCCTCGAGTTTTTTCAGTATCTCTTCCATATTTTTTCTTTAAAAGCCGACGTATTGCACTTCTTCCTTGAGCTGGATAGAGAACTCGTTCCGTACCCGGGTCTTCGCTATGCTCGCGAGCGTGATGATGTCTTCGGCGGTGGCGTTCCCGGTATTGATGAGGTAGTTCGGATGCTGGTTGCTGATCTTCGCTCCCCCGATCTGCTTGCCGCGCAGTCCCACACGATCGATGAGCCAGCCAGCCGGAAGCCGGCCGTTTTTCGACGGCATGCCGGAATCGCGCTCGAAGATCTCATGGAGAGACTTGTCTGTAACGATCGGATTCACGAAAAAGGATCCGGCCGAAGGGATGTCTTGGGGATGTTTCGCTTCGCGCTTCGCAAGCGTCTCGCGCATCGTCGCGAGAAGCGCGTCCGGATCGGCACCTTTCTTCAGGCGCAGGTCGGCCGAGAGAACCAAAAGGTGCGGGTACTTCTTGAAAATGCTCGTGCGATAGCCGAACTCGCAGTCGCTCTGCGAGAACTCCCGCAAAATGCCGCTTTTGAGATCGATCGCTTTCACCTTCTCGACGATGTTCCCGATCTCGGTACCGAAAGCTCCGGCATTGCCGCGGACCGCGCCGCCGAATGATCCCGGGACGCCTGCCAGCCGTTCGATACCGGAAAGGCCGCGTTCCTGGGCCAGACTCACGACGTCCCCGAGCGGCACTCCGGCACCGGCATAGATCCTGTCGTTCTCCGCTTCTTTCCCTCCGCCGACCATATGGATGATGATTCCGGAAAATCCCTTATCGGAAAAAAGAATGTTGCTTCCGCCGCCAAAAATATACTCTTTCAGCTTGTTTTTCTCGGCGAACTCGCGCGCCTTCATAAGCGAAGTCGTGTCCGTTACCTGGACATAGTAACGAGCCGTTCCGCCGACTTTGAAAGTGGTGAGCGGTGCGAGAGGCACGTTTTCCTGTATCTTCTGCATGTTTTTGTTTTTTCCTCCTTAAGTACCTATGGCTTCTAGCTTTTTCTTGCGAGCTTGTGCGAGAGTTTCCAGACGTCTCCTGCCCCGAGCGTGACGACGAGGTCATTCTTCCCGAGACCGCTTTGGAATTCCTCAAGGAACGCTTCGCGATCATCCGGAATCATCTGCGCTTTTCCGGGGAAATAGCGATTGATCTTGTCGGCCAGGTCTTCCGAAGAGACTCCTCCCTGCTTCTCGCGCGCGCTGCCGTAAATCGGGAGAAGCCAGATCTGATCCGCATCATCGAAACTCTGTGCGAAGTCATCCAGAAGCGCCTTGGTGCGAGTGAACGTATGGGGATGAAAGAAGACTTTGAGCCTCCGTTTCGGATAAAGCGCCCGGAATGCCTGAAGCGTCGTCCGGATCTCTTCCGGGTGATGAGCATAATCATCATACACCAAAGCTCCGAAACGCTCACCCAAGTACTCGAAGCGGCGTTCCGTTCCTCTGAAGCGGGAGAGGGCTTTCTCCATCTTTTCGGTATTCTCTCGCAGTCCTGTAAGGAGCGCTATGACCGCCGTAGCATTCAGCGCGTTATGACGGCCGGCGAGCTGGAGCGAGAACTCACCGAGTTCCGTGCCCGCGTGGTTTACGGTGAACGTCTGTGTGATGCCGTCTTGGGGCAGCACGCCTTCCGTGGCATGGACGACATTGTTCTGGATCAGGAAATCGGCGCCTTCCAGGAAACCGTAGGAAAATTTCTGACACTCGGCCTCGAGCGCCACATCTATGACATCCCGCGAATCAGAGCAGTAGACGAGGATGCCGTGGCGCGGAATCTTCATGACGAAGGCCTTGAAGACCTCCAGGTATGCTTCTTTCGTCTTGAAGAAATCCGGGTGGTCCCAATCGACGCTCGTGAGGATGACTCCGAACGGCGCATACTCCGCGAGCTTGTTCTGGTATTCGTCCGCTTCCAAGACCAGGTACTTGCCGCGGCCGGCCAGGGCCGAGCCGTTCCAGCTCACGATGCGGCTCCCGACGATCGCCGAAGGATCGGCTCCGATCGCCCGGAGGGTGTCGGCCAAGAGCGCGCTCGTGGTCGTCTTGCCATGAGTGCCGCAGACCGCGAGTGTCATCATCGTTTCGGTGAGCTTCCCGACTGCCTGCGGATAACTCATGACCGGAATCCCGAGCGTATGCGCATGGGCGAGTTCCGGGTTCTTTTCTTTGGAATACGCCGTAGAGTAGATGACGATATCGGTTTTTGCAGGGATATTCTTCGGATCGAAAGATTCGCGGTACTTGATCCCGAGCTTCTTGAGGAGAGCATCGGTATAGAACTTTTCCGGTACATCCGAACCGGTAATGTGCGCGCCGCGCAGGGTAAGGAGCTCTGCAAGCGCCGTCATTCCGGCGCCTTTGATGCCGATCATGTGGACGCGCGTATTGGGAGTAAAGACGGATGTTTCCATAGGAGAGGCTTAGGCTGCGATAAGAGCTTCCAATCCGTCCGCGATCGCCTGGGCCGCGTCCGGATGATAGAATGCTCCGATGCTTTTTCCGAGAGCTTCGCGTTTGGCAGGATCTGCGAAGAGCTCTTCGAGAGTGCGGAGCAGGATATGCTCCCCGAGGTTCGGCTCTTCGATGACCACCGCGCCTCCGATGTGGGCGATCTCGTAGGCATTCAGGCGCTGCTCGTCATTCGCCGCACTTCCGAGCGGAACGAGGATAGCCGGTTTCTGATGGGCGGCGATTTCCGCGATCGATCCGGCACCGGCCCGGGAAAGAACGACGGTAGCAAGTTCGTAGGCATCCGCGAGCTCGGTTCCGGAGAAGAAGGCTTGCGGCCGATAGCCGCTCCCCTCGGGATCGATGCCGGCGTCCCGGACAGCTTGGATGATCGCTTCGTGGTTCTCTATGCCGGTCTGATGCAATACCTGGATGCCTCGTTCGAGAAGCTCCGGGAGGATGCGGAGCAGGGCTTCGTTCAAAGTGCGGGCACCGAGGCTTCCCCCGATAATGAGGAGCGTCGGTTTCTCGGCTGACAGACGGAAAAGACCCGCCCCTCTCGCTTTGTCGCCGGCAAGCACTTCTTCGCGCACCGGATTTCCTGTCAGCGCCGTCTTCTTCTCATCGAAGAAACTCCGCGCGCTCGGGTAGGCGATCGCAATACGCGAAGCGAAACGTCCCAGGAAGCGGTTGGCATAGCCGGCTGTGGCATCCGAATCGTGGATGAGTACCGGAATGCGGTAGAAGCGTGCCGCGAGAACTACCGGCACGGAAGCGGAACCGCCTTTGGAGAAGACGGCATCCGGCATGAACCGGAAGAGATACCAGAGGCTCTGGAAAAATCCGAGCGGGATCTTGAACGGATCCACGAAATTCTGAAGCGAGAAGTAGCGGCGCCACTTGCCGGTCATTACGTACTTCGCCGGGATGCCATACTCGTCCATGATCCCCGCACCGAACTTGCCCTTAGGGCCGATGAAGAGGAACTCGTACTCGCCCGGGCGGCGCTTGGCGAGGGTCTCGGCCACCGCAAGCAGCGGGAAGGTATGCCCTCCGGAAACTCCGCCTGTCAAAACTATCCGATATCCTTTCTGCATATCCAGATTCGCGAGAAAAAGCTTGAAACAAGGAATGATTACCCCTTCAGTCTAGAGTGTTTGCTTATGTTCAGCAAGATTCCGATAGAAGCCAGAAGCACGGCGAGAGAGGTGCCTCCGTAACTGATGAGCGGAAGCGGAACTCCGGTCAGCGGAATGAGCCCCGAGATGGCCGAGATATTGATGAACGCCTGCCCGACGATCCAGGCGACGATACCCACCGCCAAGAGCCGGCCGAAATCGTCCGGAGCGGCCTTGGCCGCGCGCAGTCCCCGCCACATGACGAAGAGGAACAGTCCGATGACGATAACGCCTCCCATGAGGCCGAACTCTTCTCCCAAAACGGCGAAGATGGAGTCTGTCACCGGCTCCGGCAGGTAGTTGAATTTCTGGCGGCTCTGTCCGAGACCGATTCCGAAAATTCCTCCTGATCCGAGCGCGAGGAGCGCTTGGGTGATCTGATAGCCGGATCCTTGCGGATCATGGTCGGGATTGAGGAAAACGAGAAAGCGCTGCATGCGATACGGGGCTATCTTGATAAGAAGCGCAAGAAACAGGAATCCGGCTCCGAAGAGTATGCCGATGTGTCCCAGGCGCGCGCCGGAAGCGAAGAAGATGGCGATCGAGATGAGGAAGATCAGGCCGAGCGTTCCGGTGTCCGGCTGCTTGATGATGAGGAAACCGACGATGGAAAGCAGAAAAAGGAACGGGACGAATCCTTCGAAGAAGTCCGCCGCCTTGTCCCGGCCTCTGCTCGAAAGCCAGGCCGCGAGATAGAGGATAATGGAAAGCTTCATCACTTCCGACGGCTGGAAGGAGACAGGGCCGAGCTGTACCCAGCGGGCCGCACCGTAAACCGTCGTGCCGATCCCCGGGATGAAGACGAGAACCAAAAGCGCGAGCGCAATGATGAATACCGGTACCACGAAGCGCTCCCAGATGCGGTAGTCGATCTTCTGGAAGATGAAGAGGAAGAAGAGACCGACGCCGAGACCTAAGAGCTGCTGCTTCAGGAAGTAGTATTCATCCCCGAAGCGCGCTTCTCCATAGAAGACGCCGGCGCTCGCGATCATAAGAAGACCGATCCCAAGGAGCGCCAGGATAGCCAGGAAGAGACTCTTATCGAATTGGGGTTTCCACGCAAACATCGATTCGGAACTATTTAGGTATTTTTTTTGGAATGCTCTTTGCGCCACTTGGCAATCGCTTCGTGGTTCCCCGAGAGGAGTGTTTCAGGCACTTTGAAATCGCGGAAGACTTCCGGCTTGGTGTACTGCGGGTACTCCAAAACCCCGCTTTCGCTATGGGACTCTTCCACGATGCTCTCGATGTTCCCGAGTACTCCGGGAAGCAGCCGCGAGACGGAATCTGCGACCACAAGCGCGGCGATCTCTCCGCCGGTGAGGACATATTCGCCGATCGATACTTCCTCGTCTACGAAGTGTTCGGAAACGCGCTCATCGACGCCCTCGTAGCGGCCGCACACGAGAATGAGGCGTTCGTAGGTTTCCGAAAACTCTCTGGCTTTCGCTTGCGTATAGAGAGAGCCTTTGGCGGCGAAAAGGATGGTCCGCGTCTTGAGATCGGGAGCCAGGCTTTTTACGTGTTCGATCGCAAGCGCCACCGGCTCGGCCTTGAGTACCATGCCGGCACCGCCACCATAAGGGGTATCGTCTACCGTCTTGTGCTTGTCAAAAGCGAAGTCTCGCAACTGATGGAAGCGGACTTCGATCTGGTTTTCCTGGCGCGCCTTCTTCAGGATAGATGCTTCGAAATACGGCGAAATACTTTCCGGAAATAGAGTGATGATATCGAAACGCATGCGGCCTTCGCTTAAAAACTTATAATCAAGACAAACTCTTCGCTATTCTAGCACATTTTGGAGACAAAAAAGCCCTCAATCGAGGGCCTTTTGCACATGCGCGTTTTCTTCCAACCTACTCGACTCGGCTTAGCACCGTATCGCGGCTCATTTCGAATGAATGCTCCTCACGGGAACCGTCACTCTTGATGACAATGACTTTGACCGGCACATCCTTCATGCCGGGCTGTTTTTGTATTTTCAGGTCATACCAGTGCCGCTCCATATTCTGCGGCAGTATGTAGCGATACTCGAGCGTCTTTTCGCTTCCGAGCGGTACTTGGACGATCGTTCCGGCGTACTTCCGGCCCAGTTCTTCTCCGTACACGACCGGGTGCGACAGATTGGAAATGCTCTCGATGTAGCTCCCCTTCGGGACATATACCCGGGTGTAGCCCTGGTAGTCCTTGGTCAGATAGCTCTTCTCCTTGGCAGTATGGCGGTAGGTGATGCGGAGGAGCGCTTCCGGTTTCTCTTTCGAAAGGTCGACGGTATACTCGTACGCGCGCTCCATGTAGAGGTCGCTCTTGAACGCATTCATGTTGGAGTCGACGACGAAAAGATAATCATCCTTCCACTCCTGATCGAAGCGTCCGTCCCAGCCGGCTTTCTCCACTTGGGCCTGGAGGGCTTCATCGCGGAAGAGAATCTGGATGTCCTTCCGGTGAAGGTCGGCCAGGAGCACCTTGAAAAGCTCGTATTTCTTGTGAATCGGCAGATCTTTGGCCCGGCTCATGATCTGGCCGGCAATGAGTCCCATGATCGATTTGCGCTCGCCGAACGGGATGTTCTGCTTCACATAGTCCTGCTCCACCTGGTATTCCAGGTCGAGAATCGCGTTCTCCGAGCCGTAGGTTCCTGGGTACCCCTCGATTTCCACCGGTCCGGTGATCTCGAGGAACGAGGCCAGCACATGCGTGGTGATCGCAATCACTCCGTCGAATCGCTCCTCGCCCTTCCCCATATGATAGAAGTCCTCTGCCTGGTTGGCATTCGTCGGAAAATCCGGCGAAAAATTCGAGTCGCGAAGCTTCCAGCTCTTGACCCCGAGCGTTTCCTTCATGGGGTAAGGAGCAGGTACCGTGTCCGGGATGCGTCCGTCGAAGTTGATCGTGTCGTGGACTTGGAGCGATGTCGGATCGCCATCCTTTATCTTGAGGATCCCGAAAGACCCGATAAAGCCGCCACCGGGCCGCAGCTCCATATCGTTCTGGAAAAGGATGAGGAAACTTTTCTCCTCACCGCCGGTATCCATGAGAGCTTGAGCAAGTGTCACGACTGTGTCCAGATCGGTCTTCGTCTCTTCCTTAGCAGGCAGCCATCCGAGGAGCGTCCGCAGGCTTTCCAGGCCGCCGCGCTTCAATTCCCAGAATACGAACCAGCCGGAAAGGAACACCATCGAAATGATGACGAAGGCGATCCAAAATCCCTTTGAGCGCTGTTGAGACATAATGGTTCCGTTACGAATGAATTAGATTCACTTGATCGGATTGCCGCGAAGCAATTCGTTGAGTCTCCGTTTGTATTCTTCGATCGTCGGCTCGCTCACGTCTTTCTTATAGAGTTGGTCCGGGCCGATGGCCGGCTCCGGGGCCGTTTCCGGTTCTTCTTCGCTTTCCGGTTCTTCCGAAGAGGGCTCTCCGCTTGCGAACATGGAACTCCAGGCTTCTTCGTCGAGTATCGGCAGATTGCTCGGTGCGGACGATTTCTTCTGGAAACTCACTCTCGGTCCCGCAGCCTGCGGTAGAGCGCCTTCGGTGTTTTCGAACGAGAGACCTGCCGGCCTTACCGGAACGAACTTGTCGGGATTGATCCAGGGCACGCTCTCTCCTACCGGGAGCTTTCCTTCGCTCTTTTTCGGAAGCGCCTCTTTATACACCGGGACGAACTCGCTTTGAGGACCGCGCCGCGGAGCAGCACCTCCGAGGAAAGACAGGATTCCGAAGAAAATACTCGTTACCGCCAGAGAGGTAACGAATGCTACCGCTGCCAAGAGCGCTGGCTGCGCTATTTTCGGCCCGGTAATCGGTCCGTCGATCACGCGCACTTTCACGTCCTTTTCTATATCATAATACAGGCTCGCGGTCTGAAGCAGGGCTTTGAGCACCGCCTTCGAGAGATCCTGGGCATCGGCCGCATTCGATTGGGAGACCGTCAAGCGGAGCGTGCTTCCTTCCGAGCCGCTCTCGGAACGCATGACGCTTTGCCAGTAGTCTTTGCGCTTGTCCAGCTGCTTTCCGGCGGCCGGGTCATCAAGCGTTTCGTCCTGCTCCAAAACACGATTGTAGAACGAGAGGGTTTCGGCGATATCCGCAAGCGATCCGGCGACCTCTCTTGTTTCCTGGCTCCCGTTCCCTACGAAGAGCAGCGTGGTTTCGGACTCGTAGACCCGGAAAAAATCCAGCCAGAAGAGGAACGCTGCGAGCGTCACGAAAAAGAGCGTGACGAGATATGTCCGCCCCCATGAGCTTTGGAAAAATTGTTTACTTCGTACGAGCATGGACGTAGTTTCCTTTTGCGGAGTAAGCGTGGATCGTCTCTTCATATACCTCGAGCGTGCGCCGAGCGATAGCATCCCAGCTATAGCACTTTTCTGCGCGCTCCTTGGCGACGTGAGCGATCATCTTCGCCTCTTCGGGCCGATTGATATAAAAAGCCAGTTTCTCTTTCAGGTCTTCGACATCTTTGTTGCGGAAGGACACACCGGCACCGTTCTGGATAGCTTCCAGATTGGCCGGAATATCGCTCACTATCGCCAGGCGTTCCGAAGCCATAGCTTCGAGGAGCGCGAGCGAGAGCCCTTCGTCTTCTGACGGCTGGACGAACAAAGCAGCGTGCGAGAAGAGCGCATCCAGATCGGAACCGCTCTGCTCGCCGAGAAAAACGATGTTCGGACATCCTACGCTTATGGTTTCCAGATACTCGGCATACTCGGAAGTATTCGCCGGGCTTCCGACGATCGCCAGTTTGAAGTTGTTCGGGATCTTGCTCTTCTCTTCGAGTTCCCGGAATGCCTTGATGAGGTAGTGGATGCCCTTATGGCGCACCAGGCGGCTCACCGAAAGCGCGTAGCGTCCCGGCCGGAGTCCCCACTGGGAAAGGCTTCGCGTATCCGTCTCGATGCGCACTTCGGCGCCGTTCGGAATGAATGAGAAATCCTTCTTATACGTTTCTGTCGCGTATTTCTGGAGCGTTTCACTGATGACGATGGTCTTTTCCGGTACCATGCAGGTGAAGCATTCCGCGATGCGCAGGCACAGACGCGCAAAAGCGTTCCACTTCTGATGGAAGTAATCCCGGCTATGGAACGTCGCGATGACCCGGGCGCTCGGCTTGAGCAAGCGCGGCAGGATCGAAAGGACGCTCGGGCCGATCGAGTGGTAATGGATCACTGCATAGTGCTCGAAGAAAATCGCATGGAGCGTCGCCGTAAGCGAATGCGTAATAGCCTCCAAATGCTTCGTATGAAGCGCAGGAGTATGCACGAGCCGTACGCCCATGTATTCGGTCAGGCGCGGATCGGTATAGGTGTCGCGCACGTATACCGTCACCTCGTGCCCGAGAGCCGCCAAGCGCACCGCGATATTCTCGACGTGCTTCTCGACGCCTCCGGAAACCGCAGGAATCCCTTTTTGTCCGATGAATGCGATTTTCATACGCTTCTTCTTAATGCTCTCCCTCCCCCTCCGAAAGAATGTACGACCAAGAGATTTAGTTCCCCCGGCCGAGAGCTCTGGTTAGAAGCCGCGGAGTACCCCTGAAATATTTCCGGCGCGGTTGCCTTCGATACGATTGGCATTCACTTCGGTACCGAAGATGATATTGGCCATGTTCTGGAGTCCGGCAGTCGTGCGAGCCACTTTCGCTACGCCGTAGTTGCCGTTGCCGATGATAGTAGCCTTCTTGATGCCGACATCGCCGCGAGTGCCATAGCCATTGATCTCGATGCCTTCGCGCTTGTTGTTGCGGATGCTGTTGCTCTTGGTCCAGATAGCGGATCCATCCAGCGTGAACACCGCTCCGCTGCCGCGGTTGTCATTGATCTTGTTCTTTTCCACCCATGCCTCGGTTCCCGGATCGAAGTCGATACCGTCGCTCCCGTTGCGGGAAATCTCGCTGTTGATGAGAATGACTTTGCGCTTCTCGGAATAGATGCCGGAACGGCCGTTCCCGGTGATTTTCACGTCATCAATGAGCGCCTGATGCTTCTTATTGCGGGGAGCGCTCCGCAGGCTGATCCCATCCTTCTTGTTGTCCTTGATATGGACATCATAGATATGCACCTCGGCGTCGCTCTCGACGCGGATGCCGTGCTTCCCATTCTTTACGGTCACGTGGAACAGTTCGGCGTCATCTTTCATAGTGACGACCGCTTCATCCCTGTGGTCGGCCTTGATGACAACCTTGCCGTTGTCCTTGCTGTTGCCAACGACCTTCACTTCCTTCGGGATAGTGATGTTCTCCTTGTACTCGCCGCTCCGGACGCGCACTTCAGTGCCGTCTTTCGCATGTTTCAGCGCGCGGGAAATCGTCTTGTACGGATGATCCGAGCTTCCGTCTTCAGTTCCTGAAGCGTCTTCGTCTACGTAGATGACTTTTCCGCCTCCGAGGACGATAACAGGCACCGCGATCAGGACGACCAGCGCGAAAGCCATAAAAGCCTCTCTAGAGAGCCAAAATGAGTGCTTATTCATACCGAAAATGGGATAATTTTTAGACCTATGATCATAGCAAATTTTCGCCTTTTTGTCAATCCCTTATTTTTTGGGGTACAATGACGAGTGTTTGGCTCTCGCAAAGGTCTTTTTCAAGATCTCTTTTCATAAAATTTCAGGAAAATCCCTATGTCCCTTGCAACCCTTTTCTCTCCGCAGTCCATCGCCGTCATCGGCGCCTCCACCAGACCCGGCTCTGTCGGAAACGACGTCCTCCGGAATATCCTCGCGAACGGCTACGGCGGAGAAGTCTATCCGGTCAATCCGAAAACTTCTACTCTTCTCGAGCTCACTTGTTATCCGGACATCGCTTCTATCACGAAAGATGTCGACCTTGCCATCATCATCGTTCCTGCTGTTGCTGTCCCTGATGTCCTGCGCCAGTGCGGCGAGAAGAGCGTCCAGGCAGCCATCGTCATCTCTTCGGGCTTCAAGGAAACCGGAATCGACGGCGCCGGGCGCGAGACGGAACTCCAGGAAATCGCCAAGCAGTATGGTATCGCGCTTTTGGGACCGAACTGTCTCGGCTTCCTCCATCCGAAGATCGGCTTAAACGCTTCTTTCGCCAAACAGATGCCGCAAGCCGGCAGTATCGCTTTCTTCTCGCAAAGCGGCGCCCTCTGCACCGCGCTCCTGGATATGACCCGCGACACTCTGGGCTATTCCCACTTCGTGAGCATCGGCAACAAGGCCGTGCTCGGTGAAAACAGCCTGCTCCAATACTTCGCCGACCAGGAAGACGCGCGCGTGATCGGATTCTATACGGAAGGACTGGAAAACGCTCCAGATATCATCAAAACGAGCCGGGCCATTCTCACCCGCGCTGACGCGAAACCGATCGTCGCTCTGAAGGCAGGCACGACCGATGCCGGAAGCCACGCCTCAAGCTCCCATACCGGATCGCTTGCCGGAAGCGATGCCTCCTATCAGGCGCTCTTCAGACAGGCCCGCATCGTCCGCGCCGCGACCTTCCAAGAACTCCTCGATACCTTGAGCGTCTTCTCGACGAACGCTCTTCCCGAAGGTTCCCGGGTAGGGATCATCACCAACGCCGGCGGCCTCGGGGTGCTCGCGACCGATACCCTGATAAAGAACGGTCTCGCGCTCGCCGCTCCGGGAGAGGCTTCCAAGAAAGCGTTACGGGATGTCCTTCCCCCTTCCGCGAGCGTTGAGAACCCGGTAGACGTCCTCGGGGACGCCAAAGCCGATCGCTATGAGGCAGCGCTCCGCATCCTCGAAGAGGATTCCTCTATCGATATGCTCCTGGTGATCGTCACCCCGCAGTCCATGACAGAAGC